>MTKZ01022186.1_pt1 | contig 16421 bp, 20 predicted proteins | sample 1042781 | NCBI WGS metagenome assembly MTKZ01 (sample SAMN06212207, study PRJNA360539) | anaerobic digester metagenome | biome: Wastewater treatment plant; material: sludge; isolation source: anaerobic digester fed with sludge from wastewater treatment plant | place: Denmark: WWTP Viborg ...
ATGGCGACAAACGCGATGCCAATTTCCGGCTGGGGCGCCCGCAGATATGATCGGAGGTCGCTGAACCTGCGAATGTTGGCCAACACGGTCGGCAGGGCCGCGCCCAGGCGTATATCGGCATAGCTTTCGGGCCGGGCGCCGTCCAGCGACACCCACAGCCGATCCAGCCCGGCGGCGATCAATTGGCGGGAGGTTTTTTCCGTGAGCAGCATCCCGTTCGTGATCAGCTCGACCGGGCAGCCAAGGCTGCTGGCTTGGGCTACCATGTCGACGATGCTCGGGTGGGCGAGGGGTTCACCGAAACCGCCAAAGAAGACGGTCGGTGGGGGCACGAAGCCGGAAAGTCCCGCAAGCACGGCGGCGAACGTGGCGTCAGACATGTCGCCGCCTGGTTCTTGCCAGGCGTTGCGGATGCAAGTGCGACAAGCCAGGTTACAGCGCGCCGTCGGCTCGACGTAGAGCCTGGCCAGGTGCGTCACCGGCCGGCGCAGGCGCAAGGCGCCCGCTTCTTCCTCCACCTCGAACGGCACGCCCGGCTGGAGGCCGAATCGCGCTGCGACTTCGGCAGGAAACTCAAGGCGGCCTTCCTCGTCGATTCTGTTAATCAAGCTGCCCTCCGGTCCGTCTTCTTTTCGCAGTCGACGCAGAGGTCTGTCCCCCCGGTTTGTCCAGCACTCCAGCCCGCAGGGGCAGCGCCAGGGGCGAGATATGCTGGATGATGGAAAAGTCCCAGTTCATCTCAGCCTCTCAACGCATGCTCGGTGCTGCATCCTCAATCCATCGGTTGATCACAGAACTGTTCGATGGCATCCAGCGCGTGGGCCGCATACATCGAGGCCGGGCCGCCGCCCATCATGATTGCGACGCTGATCGTCTCCAGCAGCTCCGCCCGGCTTGCGCCCGCGGCGATCGCATCGTGCATGTGATATGCGATACAACCTTCGCAGCGGACTGCGATGCTGATCGCCAAGGCCATGAGCTCTTTGGTCTTGCCGCTGAGCGCGCCGTCCTCGACCGCCTTCTTGTGCAGCCGCGCGAAGCCGGTCATCGGCCCGGGCTGTTCCCGGCCGAACTCGGCCAGGCGCTCCTCCACATGCTGGCGATATGCCACATAATCTGTGCTCACCTTGACCCGCCTCCTTAAGGCGTGGCGGTCGTCTTGCTCGCGACCAGCGCGTTCTCGATGGCAGCCATTATCTCCGGCCCGCCTGGCAGACGACCGGCCGCGACAAGCTGTTCGTTGATGACCAGCCCGGGCGTGTACATGACGCCGTAACTGCGGAAGTCATCGGGGTCACTCAGGTGATCCAGCGTCACCTCGGTGTTTTCAAAGAGCTGCGGCTTCTGGTCGGCCAGGATCTGCACGGCGGCGGTCACCAGGCCCTCCACGATGAAACAGTTCGCGCAACCCGGTCCCAAAACCTTGATGTCTAGCATGATTCTACCTCTCGATGACAGTGATTTGTGGTTCCACAATGATCTCGCTCTTGACCGAGTTGGCCACCAGGCTGTACTTCTGCGCCGAGGCCAGGGCCTTCAGGACCCGCTTTTCGGCGCCTGTTGCATCGCCGTCGGCATCGGCCCGGACCGTGATCTGCGGCCAGAACCGCAGGTGGGTGAAGATCTCGGTCCGGTCCAGCTCGATCTTCTTCGTGCCCTCGGTCCGGCAGCGGTACTCGACCAGGTCGATCTTGAACCGCTCGCAGGCCCACAGGAACATCATCATGACGCACGTGTCAGCTGCAGCCACGAAAGCATCTTCGGGCGTCAGCACGCCGGCTTGCCCGTAGGCATCGGGGGGCGCCGAGAAGGGCATCTGCGGCCCATTGCCCATGACGATGTGGCCGTTGTGCGCGCCGCGCCACTCGACGTCGGTGTGATAGGTCGCCGTCTTAGCCATTCTGCTGACCCTCTCGCTGCTCGCAATACGCGCGCCAGGCCAACTCGATGGCTTGCGCGTACCACGCTTCATCTCCTGCTGGAACGGGGTTGTATACCTGCACCGTCTGCAGAACCTGAGGCGGCAATCCACCATTAGCGCGCAAGCCCTGATTGTGCGCCAGCTCCATGATCGGCTCGAGCGCCATGATCTGGGCTGTCCGGCCGTCCAGTTGAACGGTCGTGACCGGGATGCCCGAACCGCAGGCACAGGCAGCGGTAGTGACACCGCTGGCGCTCGGTCCCGCGTCCAGGATGGCGCCTTCGCTGCGGCTCCAGCGCACCTGCATCAAGTGGTCGACTTCGGCCGCGATCGCATCGGCGAGCGCGTCGACGACGGGCTGACTGTCGGGAGTCAAGCGGCGCAGACCCTGCGGCTGCGGCAGGTTCTTTCGCGCCACGATCTCGTCCACGACGATGCTGGCGGCCGGTTTGTTGCTGTACAGCTCGGTCCCGCGCGCCGCGCAGCGCTTCTCGCAGCCGTCGACCGCGATCGTGGGATAGAATCTGGCGAAGGCCCGGTCGCCCTCGCCACCGGCCAGGAACAACGGCAGGCAGATCGTCACCGTCTCGTCGGGCCGCAGCTGCTCGAGCACCTTGAGCGCGGCTTGCCGCGTGACCAGGCCCGCCGGCAGTTCCTCGCCCGAACAGGCCACGATCCCCACTTTGCGTTTCGGCAGACTAGGCATCGCGCCCTCCTCCGGCCGCCAGGCCATCTGCGGCCTCGGCCACCTCAGCGGCCAACGCCCGCGCGAGGGCGAGCCCGCCCTCGTTCAGCTCGGCGATGCCGGCCGGCTTCAGCGCCCGGTTCTTGCGGAACGTGTCCAGCACCGTGAAGTCCTGCGCCACGACCCCGCCCGACTGGCGCACCAGGTTGGTTGCGCAGGCCAGTTTGCAGCCATCCAGGGTCAGCGCCGGCGCCGACTGCACCGCTTCGCGCGCCGCCTCGTCGCCCAACACGAGCAGGGAGAGGGGCACCACCTTCGTGGCGTCCGGCCGCAGCTCCTCGGTGACGAGGTACGCGGCCTCGCGCGTGATCGTGCCGTAGCTTTTCCCGATGCCGCTGCACGGCACGATGCAGATCGTCGGCTTCATGTATTCAGATCGATCGCTCATGATTTCGCCTCAGCTTCGGCTTGCGCCTGCATCACGGCCAGGTAGGCCGGCGCGTCCAGCAGCTCCGCGACCGGCCAGGCCGCGGGTTTCATCTCAACCAGCCAGCCGCCGCCATAGGGCTGCTGGTTGATCAGCTCGGGCGCATCGCCCAGCACCTCGTTCACGGCCACAATCTCGCCGTCCAGCGGCGCCGGCACGACCAGGTCGACCTTGATGGTTTCGATGTTGGCCATGTCGCCGCCGGCCGCAAGCATGTCACCGACCGCCGGCAGCTCGGCAAAAGCGACATCACCGCTTGCCTGCTGGCGGAAATCGGTCAGGCCGCAGCGGGCGGCATTGCGGGAGGAATCGTAATCTACCCACACGCCCACCTCGCTATACAGGTAGCCGACCTTGACCCGAAAGATAAACTTATCAACCGTCGTTTCGAGATACTCGGTGCTCACGTCGATCTCCTTATTTGTTGGAATCGGTTCCAATGGCTGGCATCGGCACGAGCAGCGCTTCCAGGCTGGCCCGGCGCCCGGCGTGGGCCGACTCATACAAAGGCGGGCACGCGGCGAGCTCGACCTGGGCCGCAACCAGCTTCAGTGCGAAGTTCCAGCAGCCTGGCTGGCCGCACACCCGGCAGTTGGTGCCAGGCAACAGCTTGTACAACGCCATCGCGGTCGGCCGCTGGTGGGTCGCATAGTCGGGCGTGATCTCGGCGCGGCGCTCCCAAGTGCGGTTGACCAGGTCCACCAGTCCTTCCAGCTCCTTGACCGCACCGTCGCGATCTTCCACGTTGCTGGTGGCGATCTCATAGGCGTGGAAGGCGATGTTGTGGCCACCCTTCTTCCAGGTCAGTGCAGCCGCCGCTGGGGTGTACACCGCGCCGCGCAGGGTGGCGTTGAGATAGGGCAGCACCTCGGAGATGTCGACCAGCAACAAGGCCTTGGCCGAGAAACGCTCGGCGCCAGGTTCGCACGGCGGCGTGAAGATTTCCACGTCGAAATGATCGATCAACATGCTGACCTCCTCGGCGAATCAACAGATCAGGGGCACAACACGATGCCCTGCGCCCACAAGCACTCACCGCACGAAGGAAACGGACTGCCATAGCAGTCGGTGTCGTTGGTGNNGGCAGCCGCCGCACGCGAAGCACGCCGGGAAGTCGAAGGCCCGGAGGCGTTGGCGAAAGTCCCGGTAGGTCGCTTCGCGCCAGATGTCCGCCAACGCATCGTTGTCGATGTGTCCGATGGCATGGTACTTAACGGTCTTCCAGTGACCGTTGACGTGTTCCGGGTGCGTGTGCAGCAGTGACAGGCACGGCGCCACGCGACCATCCCACGCCACGGCCAGCATGCCCTCGTGGACAAAGCGGCAGTGGTTGCGCTGCGGCCCACCGTTGGCACCGGGCGGCGGCCAGATCGGCGCGCGAGCCCACAAGACGGTCATCGCTGGCCGCGTCTGCTCGTCCAAGTCAACGCGCCCCATCTCCAGCCGGGGGCGCCAGCGGGTGTCGGGGAAGCTGGCCGCCCAGGCCGCGCCGGCCCACAACATCTCGGCGGCCATTTCGGCCGTGTGAGGCACCACGTTGCTCACCGACACGAAGTCGAGCTCCCAGTCGTGAGCCAGCACCAGCAGGCCTGGCAGGCTACCGACGTTGCGCCGCGTGGCCACGAACGCGAGACCGATCTCGAGCGGCCGCCGTGCCCGCCGCCGGGTCTCGACGAGAGCCGCCACAGCAGCGGCGGCCAGGGCGCGGTCATGCCCCCGGATCGCGGCGTAAGCCGCTTCGTCGCCGCCATCCATCGAGACCGTGATCTGCGCCACTCCCAGGTCGATCAGCTCAAGCGCCAGCGTCGCGTCGAGCAGTGTGCCGTTAGTGATGATCTCGACCCGGGCGCCTCGCTCCCGCGCCAGCGCGACGAGCGTGCGGAACTCCGGATGGACGAGCGGCTCGCCGAAGCCGCTCAGCGACAGGGTCACCGGGTGGCGCGGCAAACCATCGAGCAGCCTCACGAACCGCGGCAGCGGCATGTGCCCGAGGGCTTCGCCCCAGGCATGGCGAATGCAGGTCGCACAGGCCAGGTTGCACGCGCTGCTGATCTCAACGTAAACCTTGCGCAGCGTGTCGAGCTTCAGACGCAGGCCGTCCGGCCCGGCTTCGTAGATGAGATCAGCATCGGCCACCAGGCCAGCCTGGCTGAGCAAGTCAGCCGGCAGGATCAGGTCGCCGGTGGCAGTGCGGAGACCGCCGACAGACGGCCAGGTCCGCGCGACCTCCGTGACTGCTCTAGCGTCCCACAGGCCGACAGTGCTGGGCATGTAGTCAGCTCCCGTTACATGGCCGCGAGCGCGTTCGTCAACAGCGTCGTGATCTCCGCCACCGAAGGCACGCGGCCGGCGCTGACGAGCTGCCCGTTCACCACGAGACCCGGTGTGTACAGCAGCCCGTAACGCGGATACTCGGCGCGATCCTTGATCTTTTCAACGGTCGCCTCGATGCCCAGTTGGGCGGCGGCCGCGCGGGCGTTGTTCTCCAGGTTCTCGCAGTTGGCGCACCCAGGGCCGAGGACTTTGATGTCGAGCGTCATGAGATCTTCTCCTTGATTGAGTTGCATTTCGGGCAAGCGCAGCTTACGACAGGCTGTGGGCTATGCGCAGCCGCAGGTTGATCATCGGTGGACAGGGCACCGAGGACGGCATCCAACATCCTGGCCGTCTCCCCATCGCCCAAACCATAGAAGACGTAGGTGCCCTCGTTGTGATCCGTGATGAGCCCCTCTTTGCGCAACACAGCCAGTTGTTGGGACACGTAAGGCTGGGGCTTCTTCAGGACCGCGGCCAAGTGACATACGCACTCGTCCGACCGGCGCAGGATCGCCAGGATTTCCAGGCGCATAGGGTGCGCCATCAGCCTAAGCAAGCGTGCTTGTTCGCGATACGACAGCATATGCAAGTCTCGATATATATGAATTTATGCATATATCATCTTACAACAGCGTTTCCGATCCGGCTATGATGCACATCATACGAGACGAGTGACAAGGTCATCAGGGGTGGCCACCAATGACAGGCCGTTTCGCTGCACCTACAGCTCGGGATTGCCGCGGTCGCAGATCGGGCGACCCTCCCCACAATTGACGTTTTCGATCTGGATGGTGGTGTGCTCAATGCCAAAGCCCGTGAGCAGGCGGTTTCTAAGATCGTCCAACAAGGGCTGCGCATATCCCAGGCTTTGATCGACAACTATGTGGGCGCTGAGGGCTACATGCCCGGAGCAGAGGCTCCAAACGTGCAGATCATGCACGTCCTGCACACCTGGCGCTTCGGCCATGCTCTGCCCAACCTTGACCAGCGAAAGACCCTCGGGGACGCCCTCCACCAAGATGTGCAGGGAACTACGGAGCACGCGCCAGGAGCTGACCAGGATCAAGATGCCGATAAGCACGCTGACCAGGGGATCCACCCACTGCCAGCCGGTGTACCAGATGATGCCCGCCGCCAGGATGACGCCCACCGAAGACACAGCGTCACCGACGACATGCAGGAACGCACTGCGGAGATTCAGATCCTCGCTCACCCCTGCGTGTTCGTGCACCTCGCGTTCGTGGCCGTGATCCTCGTGCGTGTGGCCGTGGCGGCCAAGCACAAAGACGACGATCAGATTGGAGACCAAGCCGATCGCGGCGATGACAAGCATTTCAACGCTCTTAACGGGCTGTGGGTTTTGCCAGCGCTGCCAGGATTCAGAAAAGATACCGATGGCGATCGCGCCGAGCGAGATGCCGTTGATGAGCGCGGCCAGCACTTCCAGGCGATGGAAGCCGTAAGTATGCCGGTCGTCGGCGGGCAGGGCGGAGAGCCGCAGGGCGAGGTAGCTCAGAACCAGCGCGAAGACGTCCATGAAGACGTGGGCCGCGTCCGAGAGCAGCGCCAGACTGCCCGTCCAATAACCGCCGATGATTTCGACAGCCAGGATGGCGATGGTGACGCCGATAGAGATCAGAAAGCGCCGGCCGATACTCGTATTCTCGTGTACAGGCATGGGCAGTTACCCTTTAGGGAGCTCGTCCCGAAAGCCAATGGCCGGCACCGACCTGACCTGGGTCGCAGGATGGGGTGAACATGTCCAGGTCATAGTGCTCGATCGACTGCACCTGTGACACGCCGTTGAACGCCACCAAACCGGCCGCGTACTCCGTGTCGCCGCGGGCCAGTTCGTTCCAGACAATGACCATGGCGATACAGCGGGCCAAGCTTGCTTTGGCGAGGTGGATCGGACACGCGAGTTATATGTCCAGGTTGCGCACCTTCTTCGCGTGGCTCTGAATGAAGCGCTTGCGCGGGGCGACTTCGTTGCCCATGAGCATGTCGAAGGTGCGATGGGCTGCGGCGGCATCTTCGATGGTGACCTGCAGCAGGATGCGATTCGCCGGGTTCATGGTGGTATCCCACCACTGTTCCGCATTCATCTCACCCAAGCCTTTGTACCGCTGGATGTAGATACCCTGCATGCCGCCGAATTCCTTGACCAGGGCGTCGCGCTCTGCCTCAGAATAAGCATACTTGCCATCCTTGCCCTTGCGCACCAGATAAAGCGGCGGCTGAGCAATGTAGACATGGCCTTTCTCGATCAACTCAGGCATGTAGCGGAAGAACATAGTCAGCAACAGGGTCCGGATGTGGCTTCCGTCCACGTCAGCGTCGGTCATGATGATCGTACGATGATAGCGGAGATTGTTGAGATCGATGGAGTCTCCGATGCCGCTGCCCAACGCCTGCACGAGCGCCTGAATCTCCCTGTTGGCGAGTGACTTGTCCAGCCGCGCCTTCTCGACATTCAGGATCTTGCCGCGCAACGGCAGGATGGCCTGGAAGCGGCGATCGCGGCCCTGTTTTGCCGACCCCCCTGCGGAGTCGCCCTCCACGATGTAAAGCTCACACTTGGATGGGTCGCGCTCCGAGCAATCCGCCAGCTTCCCCGGCAGCGTCAGGCTCTCCAACGCGCTCTTGCGGATCACCAGGTCGCGCGCTTTGCGCGCGGCGTCGCGGGCGCGGCTGGAAGTGATGCACTTCTCGACGATCTTGCGGCCGTCTTTCGGATTCTTTTCCAACCACTCCATCAGCGCTTCGGAGACCACTGACTCAACCTGGGTGCGGATCTCGTTGTTGAGCAGCTTGACCTTGGTCTGGGACTCAAACTGCGGGTCGGGCAGCTTGACGCTGATGATGGCCGTCATGCCCTCGCGCGTATCGTCGCCGGTGAAACTGCCATCGGCTTCCTTGAGCAGATTCTGGCGCCGAGCCCACTCGTTGATCGTCCGCGTCAGGGCCGAGCGCAACCCGGTCAGATGCGTGCCGCCATCCGGCGTGTTGATGGTGTTCGCAAAGGCAAAGACCGACTCGTTGTAGCCGTCGTTGTACTGAATCGCGGCCTCGATCAGGTTGCCTTCAATCTCCTTCTCCACGTACACGGGCTCATGCAACACGTCGCGGTTCTTGTTGAGGTATCGTACAAACGAACGGACGCCGCCCTCGAAGTAAAAGGTCATGAACCGCGCGCCATTGTCCGTCCGCTCGTCCGAGAATTCGATGGTCAACCCGCGGTTCAGGAAGGCCATCTCGCGGAACCGCTGCTCGAGCGTCTCGAACTTGAACTCGGTCTCTTCGAAGATCGTCTTGTCAGGCATGAAGGTCGTGCGCGTACCGGATTCTCCGTTGAGGGCAGGGCCGATCACCTTGATATCATCCTGCGGAATGCCGCGATGATAGCGCTGGTAGTAGACCTGGCCTGCTGTCCGGATTTCGACCTCCATCCAATCGGACAGGGCATTCACTGCGGATACGCCCACGCCATGCAGGCCGCCGGAAACCTTGTAGGCACCCGAGCCGAATTTGCCGCCTGCGTGCAGCTTGGTCATGACCGTCTCGAGCGCGGACCTGCCTGTCTGTTTGTGCACGCCCACAGGAATGCCGCGCCCCCAGTCCTGAACCGTAACGCTGTTGTCTTTGCGGATGGTNNTCCGGTCACAGTAGCCGGCCATTGCCTCGTCGATGGAATTGTCGACGACCTCATAGACCGTATGGTGCAGCGCCTTGATGTCGGTGCCGCCGATATACATGCCGGGGCGGCGGCGCACGGCCTCCAACCCCTCAAGCACCTGGATATCGTCTGCCGTATAGTGGTTCGGACGGTTTACCTGCTCAACCACGCTAGTACTCCTGGAAATTCCCTACTTGTTCACCTGCCGGCTCACCTGGGCGGCCTGCCAGTGCCGGCGGATATCCCTAAAATAAGCATAAATACCGATGACCATGGCTGTCGCCAGGTAACTATTGATCACGATGGCCAGCACCGCGCTGGCGGGATTGCTCCCGACAAACCCCCATGCGGCGCGGCCGCCGAGCATCAAGAGATTGACCACCGTGGCGAGAGCCAGCACCTTAAAGCCATTGCTCCGGGCCAGGATGAGACTCTGCGACAGGCTGATGGCCAGAGGCTGATGCTCGAAGGCCAAGACATCACCGACAAAGTACAACGCGCTCAGGAACCACGTCGTCAGCCACAGGGTGATGCCACCGGTCAGCATGAACAGAAACTGCACGACGGTGCTGCTCGAAAAAACAGCCAATGCCGTGACCAACGCCAGCGGGAGACGCAATAAGAACGTCACACCCGAGGCGAACAAGCTTAAGACCACAAAATGGCCAGCCAGGGGCAGCCAACCATCGAGCAGTTTCCTTTGATGTTCGGTCACCGGCTGCCGTGACACGGGCAACGCGCCATGCGCCGGAGTCGCCTGTCCTGCCGGCAGGCTGTGGGCAATCATACGGAAATAGAACGCGGTCAGGAGATGGCTGATGATCCAAAGCACAACGACGATCGCAATAACACCGAGCACCGAGCTGACCTGTAGCGCGCTGCCCTGCCAGGGCGAGGGTTCGAGAGGCTTGACCCGGAACCCAAGGCTGAGCGGCGCGAGCACCGCGTCGCTGATCAACAGATAACGCGTGGGCTGCATCGAGGCCAGCGCACTTGGCGGCGCGAGCCAGCCGGCCGTCAACACGGCGCCCAGGTTGATGCTCTTGCCCACCTCGATCATGCCCGCCTGCACCAGATCGATGCCCTCTTGGAGTGTGGCGATTTGCTCCGCCGTATAAACCAGTGGCAACATCGCCTTCCAGGTGGACATCAGTCGCTCGGTCAGCGCAGTGACCGAAAGCCTCGGCGCCAGCCAAAGGGTGAGATCTACCAAGAAAGGCACGACCCATAGCCAGGGACGTCGCGCGGCTTCATTCAGGCCTGTTGCCAGGGCATCGACAACACCGGCGCGCGGAATTGCTTTAGACTTCATCCGAACTATTTTACCATAACTCCCGCGATTTCTGAAACTCTGACCGCGCTTTTGTGATCCATGGATAGCACATGTGTTCGATTTGTGTCGAAGAATGCCAGATTGACGGCCCAAAAACGAAATGGTAAAATCTTGTTTAAGCCATGACGATCATCACGCTGACGAGTGACTTCGGTCTATTGGACCCTTACGTAGGCATCATGAAAGGAGGGATGCTGGGCATCGCGGCCGGTGCACAACTGGTGGATTTGAGCCATGACATCCCCCCGCAAGACATCGATGAGGCCACATACGCCCTGAAGAGCGCGGTTCCCTTCTTTCCAGACGGCTCCGTACACCTGGCCATTGTGGATCCTGGCGTTGGTAGCGATCGGCGGCCCCTGCTGATCACTACTGAGCGGGCGTCCTTCGTGGGGCCCGACAACGGCATCTTCTCGTTTGCCCTGGACGAGCCCGGCAGCCAGGCGTGGGCGCTCGATCAACCCACTTACTGGCTGCCTGAGATCAGCCGAACGTTTCACGGCCGCGACATCTTCGCGCCGGTTGCCGCGCATCGGGCGCGCGGCATCAGCCCGGCGCAGCTTGGCACGCGCATCAACGACCCGGTCTACCGTCCTCCGCTAATGGCCGAACGGCTGGGGAACGGCGAGATACACGCGCACGTCATCCACGTAGATCGATTCGGCAACCTGATCAGCAATGTGCCCGCGAGCTGGTTGGGCGATGCGATCTGGATCTGCCAGGTCGGCGGCGAGCGCGTTGCCGGTCCGAGCCAGGCCTACGCTTCGACAGCACCCGGGGAACTACTCTTTCTCATCAGCAGCAACGGCACGGCAGAGATCGCCGTCCGAGAAGGCAGTGCAGCCCAACACCTCGGCGTGAGCGCCGGGGCGCAGCTCAGATTGTGGATCAGATAGAAGGAGCGACCCATGGAGAAATTCATCATCGAGGGCGGACATCCTCTGGCCGGCGACGTGACGCCGGCAGGCAACAAGAACGCGGCCCTGCCTCTGCTGGCTGCCGTGTTCCTGACCGAAGGTGAAGTGATCCTGCGGAATGTGCCGCGCATCGGCGACGTAGGCACCATGCTCCAGTTGCTGGCGGACATGGGTGTGACGGTGAAAGAGGACGGCGCGACGGTGCGCCTGTGTGCGGAACATGCGCGGTTTGAGCGGCCAAGGGCAGATCTTTTCCAACAGATCCGTGGGTCAATGCTCCTTGCCGGGCCGCTGCTCGGAAGATTCGGGCAGGCGATCCTGCCGATTCCCGGCGGCGACCGCATTGGCAGACGCCGCGTCGACACGCACATGCTGGCGCTGCAGGCGCTGGGCGCTGAGGTCGACTTCAACACCAAGGACTTCACGATGCGCGCGGCCAGCGGCCTGCACGGGGCAGACATCATGCTGGATGAGGCCAGCGTCACCGGCACGGAAAATGCGGTCATGGCGGCTGTGCGTGCCAAGGGGAGCACGATCATCCGCAACGCGGCGTGCGAGCCACACGTGCAGGACCTGTGCAATATGCTGAACTGCATCGGCGCACAGATCGACGGCGTCGGCACCAACACCATCACCATCCAGGGGGTGGATCGGTTGGGGTGCGGCGACTTCACCATCTCCCCCGATTACCTCGAAGTGGGCAGCTTCCTGGGCCTGGGCGCAGTCACGCGCGGCGAGATCCGCATCCATGGCATTGTGCCAGAGCACATGCGCATGATCAACTGGACGTTCCGGGAGCGGCTGGGGGTGCGCCTGCGGGTCGAAGGCGACACCCTGATCGTCGCAGACGAGCAGGACCTTGCCATCCGCGAGGACCTGGGCGGCGCGGTGCCCAAGATCGACGGCGCGCCGTGGCCCCAGTTTCCTGCAGATCTGATGAGCATTGCACTTATCGTAGCCACGCAGGCACGCGGCACCGTGCTGATGCACGAGAAGATGTTCGAGAGCCGCCTGTACTTTGTGGATAAGCTCATCGGAATGGGCGCAAGAATCATCCTGTGCGACCCACACCGCGCGGTCATCGTCGGCCCATCCCTGCTCCACGGCCAGGAGCTTTCCAGCCCGGATATCCGCGCGGGAATGGCCCTGTTGATCGCTGCGCTGGCCGCGCGCGACGAGAGCACGATCGCCAACGTCGGCCAGATCGACCGGGGCTACCAGAACATCGATCGCAAGCTCCAGGCATTGGGCGCACACATCGAACGCGTGCGAATATGAGCGCGGACGTATATCGACGCCAGGCGGATGTGCCTGAGTTCATCGGCGCGGATGGGGCACGCATCCGGGAAGTGGCAGGCCGCAGCACCGGGCTGAGCAGCCACAGCCTGGCGATCATCACCCACCCGGCAGGCATGTCGACCGTCGAGCATCACCACACGGTGGCGGATGAGGTGTACACCGTGCAATCGGGAACGGGCCGGATTCGCGTTGATGACGAGGTGCGCGCCGTGCAGCCCGGAGATACGGTCGTCATCCGGCCGGGGCAGCGTCACAAGGTGTGGGCCGATGGACCGGAAGACCTGGTGCTGATCGTGACGTGCGCGCCCGCGTATTCGGTGACCGAGGTTATCTGGGACGAACACTGACCGATCAACGCTCAGCACGAAGGCGCCAAAGCTCGAAGCTTCACCAAATCGGGTGAGCTTCGGGCCCTGGCGCCTTCGTGGTGAGAGTCAGTCTGCTGCCGAGGATTCTGGCTTGGCTGAGCCAGGCGCCCAGATCGAGACGACTCGCTCCAGCTGCTCGTAAACGAAGTCCTGCTTGAACCCAGCCAGCACTGCGACCAGGTAAGGGACGAGACGTGCGCCGGTGCTGGCGTTGGCATCAGCCAGGTTGACCTGAACGACGAGGAATCCGCCGGCCAGGATCAGGAAGGTGATCGCACCGAGCACCAAACCCATCAGCGGCTGCACGTGATACCACATGCTATAGTGCTTGTCGAAGTCCTGACGGTCCGCTATGTGGTACCACAACGCATACATACCGCCGACCACGCCGCCGATGCCGCCCCAGAGCATCGTGTTGAAGATAGGGCCCAGGTTCGCCAACTGACCCCCATCCAGCCTGCCCCACAGGCGCACGTAGTCCGTCACCTGATTGGCGAACAGCAGCCCGGCGACGAAAACGGTAAGCCAAAACGACAGGTACAGGAACAACCAGGGGCCAAAGAAGCGGGCCTGGCGGCGGCTTTGGCGGCGGCGCGCAATCGCGGTGGCGACCTGCATCACCCGGTACTCCGCATTGCCAAATTCCTCGGGCGTGTCGATCATCAACTGGCGCGCCTCGCGAAGCATGCCCAGCAGCTTCTGGGCGATATCCGGCGGTGTACTGAATTCCTCAGACAGCTCCTTGTAAAGCTGGTCGATCTGCGCATGAAACTTGCGCTGCCACTCCGAGTCGCGCACCGTGTCCAGCCGTTTGATGACGCTCGACTTCTGATCCTCAGTCCGAATGACGGTANNGAGAATGACGACTGCGGGCAAGGGAGTGTTGTCTTCGGTATCCTTGCCGGGCCCCGGCGGCACCGTGCGAGGGTCGGGAAGACCGGTTACGACTTCCGCGCCAGTCACCGATCGCACGGGCGCGTCCATGATGATGGCCCCAAAACGCCGCGTGACCGGCAGAGGACGTTCCGGCAGAGTTGAGAGATAGCTGCCAACGCTGGAGGAGAAACCGGCCTGATCCCCCGAGAGACTCCTGACATCATCCGCGGCCGTTGCACCCACAGCAGGGGCTTTCTCGTCCTTGTTGGGGGCGCCGCAGTCAGGTGTCTCCGCTGCAATTGTCTCGCTCTCCAATAGTGCCGCAAGCTCTGAGTCTATGTCGTGATGTGCTTCTGTGGCCGGAGCGGCGCTGGCCCGATTGCCGGCGCCGTTGCGGCCCGCACCGGATTTTCCGCTGTTTCTTGTTGCCATGGCGATACCCTCCGCATGCGCGCTATGAGGTCCCCTTCGCAACGATTCCGGCGAAAGTTATATACTATATAATGGATAATAGGGGGATTGTCAACTATTAGATATTTGCTTTGAGGCCTCGCGCATGCCGAGCCAGCGGGTGTAGAGGTCATTGTCGAACCCGATGCGCGCCAGGACCCGGCCGACGGTGCCGTTGATGAGGTCATCCAGCGTCTTGGGGCGGCCATAGAAGGCAGGAACCGGGGGGAAGATGATATAACCGATGCGCGCGGCCTGGGCCATCTGCTCCAAGTGCCCAAGGTGCAGGGGCGTCTCGCGCACCATGAGCACCACCGGGCGGCCTTCCTTCATCTGCACATCGGCCGCGCGGGCGATGAGGTCATCGCCGATGCTGTTCGCGATCGCGGCGAGGCTCTTGATGCTGCAGGGCGCCACGATCATTCCTGCGGTGTCAAATGAGCCGCTGGCAATAGCCGCGCCGATGTCGCCCGGCCGATAGGAGACGGTGGCAAGCGCCTCGACGTCGCGCGGATCGTAGTCGGTCTCCTGGGCAATGGTCATGCGCGCGGCCTGGCTCATCACGAGGTGCGTCTCGATCTCCGGCGCGTCTTTGAGGACCTCGAGCAGCCGAATACCGTAGATCTGACCGGACGCGCCGGACATGGCAACAATCAAGCGCTTCATTTGGTCCCCCAGTGCACTGCGACCGTTCCCATGCCTGCGATGCCGGGCATCGCGAGGCGGTAACTCACATCGCGCAGCCCGACCGATGTCATGATGCGCGCGATCTCAGCCGGCCGCGGGAATCTGACTGCCGAATGTGGCAGGTAGGTATAGGCGGAGCGTTGGCCGCTGACGATCCCGCCGACGAGTGGTACGATCTTGAAGAAGTAAAAGCGGAACAACGCGCCGAACACCGGCGTGTCCGGCAAGGTGATCTCCAGGCAGACCACGCGACCGCCGGGCCTGACCACACGCATCTGCTCCGCGAAAGCGCGGCGGATGTCGGTCACGTTGCGCATCATGAAGCCCGAAGTGACCGCGTCAAACGAGTTATCTCCGAAAGGCAACGCCAAGGCGTCGCCTTCGGCGAACGGGAACGACAGGCCGGCCACCTTTCCCCGACCGCGCACCATCATCTCGCGCGCCAGGTCCACACCTACCACGCGCGTCCGGGCGTCCTGTTTGAGCGCCTCGTACCCGATGTCGCCGGTGCCGGTGGCAACGTCAAGAAGCCGGCCGCCGCGCGGCAGGTTGCAGAGCCTCACAACAGTCTGCCGCCACACCCGGTCGCGGCCAAGCGTCATGAGTCGGTTCATCAAATCGTACCGGGGCGCGATGTCCGTGAACATCCGCCGGACGTACGAGCGTTTCTCCCCAAGAGGAGGCAAGACGGAATCCGGATCAGCCAACTTCCCACCCATCTACGCGTCAGCCAGGAACATCCAGGGAGCCAACCACCGCTCCAATCGATCGACCAGGAAATAAAACAGCAGACCCAGCAGGCTCATGGCCACGACGCCAGCGTACATGTCGGCGTAGGCCAACCGGCCCCAACTGTCGACGATGATATAGTAGCCGAGGCCGGCCGTGGTCGCAAACGTCTCGGCAAAGAAGAGCACCGCGACCGCTGTACCGATGCTGACGCGCAGCGCGGTGAGCGCGGCAGGCACGGTCGCAGGCAGGTAGACAAACCGGAACAGGGCGCGGCGGCCCGCGCCTAGCGAGCGCACCGAGTAGATGAGCTCCGGACGGAGGGCGGCCGCCTGATCACGCACGACCACCAGGATCTGGAAGAACAGGATCAGGAAGATGATGACGATCTTGCTCGTATCACCGATGCCAAACAGCAAGAGGATCACGGGCAGGAACACGATCTTTGGGATCGGATAGGTGATGTAGAGGATAGGGGAGAAGAAGCGGTTGAGCGCCGGACTTTGGCCAAGCACGAGCCCGAGGGGGACGGCTGCCAGCATGGCGAGTGCGATGCCAGCCACGACGCGATAGCCGCTCACCAGGAAATGCCGCGCCAGGCCGCGCGGCACGGCAGCCACAAACGCCTGGGCTGTCTCCCAGGGTCCAGGAAACGACTCGGTGCGCAGCAGCCAGCT
>MTKZ01005573.1_pt1 | contig 16411 bp, 15 predicted proteins | sample 1042781 | NCBI WGS metagenome assembly MTKZ01 (sample SAMN06212207, study PRJNA360539) | anaerobic digester metagenome | biome: Wastewater treatment plant; material: sludge; isolation source: anaerobic digester fed with sludge from wastewater treatment plant | place: Denmark: WWTP Viborg ...
CTGGCCCGGTTCTGCCGGGAACGGGGCATACGCCTTATCCCCCAGTTCAATTGCCTGGGCCACCAGTCCTGGGTCAACGGTGATATGGTCTTTCCGCTCATGACGGTCCATCCTGAATTCGAAGAGGTTCCCGATCTTCCCGAAGAAAAGCGGGCCAAAACCCTGATGAACTGGTGTCCCTTGCATCCTGACGTATATCCCCTCATTTTTGACTTGATTGATGAAATTACCGAGGCTTTCGAGGCGGACGCGTTCCACGTGGGCATGGATGAAATACTCACCTTTGCCAGCCCTAAATGCCCCCGTTGTGCAGGCAAAGACCCGGCGGAACTCATGGCGCATGCGGTTAAAGAACTTCACGGACATATTGTGGGCAAACGGGGCATGACCATGCTCATGTGGGGCGATCGCCTGCTGGACAAGAAGGCGCTGAACATGGGCGACGGCTGGGAAGCCAGCGACAAGGGCACTGCGGGAGCCATTGACAGGATTCCCAAAGACATCATCATCTGCGACTGGCATTACAGCGCCCAGGAAAGCTATCCGTCCATAGACCTCTTCCTTGAAAAGGGGTTTCGTGTCTGGCCGGCCAGTTGGAAAAACGAAACGGCCGGACTGCACATGGTGGAACGCGCCAAGGCGGATACAACAGGCAAGATATTGGGGTATCTGGGAACCTCATGGGTGGTGCATCCCGGCCATTTTGCCCAGGCCCTGCTCGGCGAAGGGGACCAGGAAATCCTGAAAGACCGCGCAGCCCCGGCAGCGAAAACATTGAAAACATGCCTGAAGGCCCTGGCGTCCCCATAACGCAAGAGGCCTTTACCTTCCGACTTCCTGAACTTGGCCGGGTTTGATAATGATATTTCGGAATTCATGTTGGCACTGTTTTTCTGTCCTCTTCGTATGGGCCGCAAGAAAGGGACAGACAACGAAATAGCCAATGTTCGCCAAGTACCTGTATTCTTGGGTTACTCATGGCTATTTCGTCATCAGTCCCTTTTTACTCCGTTTTTTTTCTGATACGAGTGCCATGCGCAATTCCAACGAGGTCAGGAAGTTTGAACTTAATCCTTATCCGTAATACAGCCGACGTAAATGGTTTCGCCTACAGGCTTCCCGCCCTGCCCGGATAGGGAACGATATTCCGGACCTCCATTGATGGTGAAAGTGTCGCTTCCCAATTCATAAATCAGCGGCATTCCGGTCACAAGGGAGTTCGGTGCCGGTCTTCCTGCGGTCTGTGCTTCCGGCAATACCTCCGGTGTTATTTCCAGAAGTGAATTCGGGTAAGCGCCCGTGTTGTCCTTATGGGCATATACCAGAAGGGTCCAAAGGAGAATGCGGGCGGTGTTTTTCAGGGTATATTCACATTTAAGGGTGTGTTCCCAGATTTTGATCATTTTCTGGGCGTATATCCTGCCGGGCATCCAGGAACCGCCCGTAAGCGTATACGCTTCATAATCGTTGAGACACTTTCCTTCTTCAAGACAGCGCCTGAGATACTGCGCATATTCCATAATATGATTCGTTTCCCTTTGTTTAAAAAAGGAACTTCCGTAAATCTTGCCGGTGGAACGAATCAGAAAATTTCCCGAACCAAATGTTCCATAAAAGAAGGCGCCCATATGGGGGATACAATCATTCAACAGGACCGCGGTTAATTGCCGCTCCTCCGCCTGTTTCAGCAACAGACCATAGAGAGTGCTTCCGGCTTTTGTTTCAATGAAACGTAACAAATCCAGCACATAGACAACGTCATATAAGTTCCGTTGCAGTATCCAACGCATGCCCCATTCTGTTTGTGTCGATTTGCCCGCGTAAATCACGCAATACTCAAACAAGCACAGCAGGGTGGCCGTCATTTCATCATAAGCGCCAAGGGCATATTCATGAACCATTTTGAGCAGCAGTGCGTCTTGGAGATGCTGGAGCGTCCAGAAGTCCAATTCCATATCCGACCTTAATTGGTCATGCAGCGACATATACGCTCCATAGTAAGGCTTGTGTAGTTGATAGGCCTTGGCCAAATCAGCCTGCAGTGCTTCGAGGACCTGGTCCGGAGGACACTGCGCATGCTGGGGCTCGGCAAAGTTGACAAGCCGCTGCCGTAATTCAACAAGATCCATCTCGTCCGGGGTGATGAGATCCATTTCCGCCGGAGAAGGTGTAGCGGCCGCAGCGGCACAAATCAGCAAAAGCGAAACAAACTCCATACGAATTCTTAAACAAGCGGGATACATGGGTATTGAGTCCTAATGATTCAACAGGCTACCTTCAACGTATAAAATCAAGGGCTCCGCATTGCGGGGATGCTCGTTACCACCATAGGTATCAGACTGAATACAAGGTGCTTTCCACTCGCGGTATTCACCTTGGGAACAGTTTGCCGGGGTACTGCCAGGACACCCCGGTCATCAAACAACAAATCACTACTGTCGTGAACACGCCTCTGGAGTTAAATACTTAAGTGTTCTGACCGGACTTCCGGCACGGCGCCGTCCATGGAGGCGCATGTGACCATACCCATCGAACCGGTTCCTTAATTATATACCCCCGTAACTGCTGTCACAAGGACCGTCCAACAGCACCCGGCCGGTGCTTCTCCCCTGCATCCGCCAGATGTCGCTTCCGGCGGTAAACATTGGATATAATGAGCGACGGCCCGCGTGAGGCGCCGGGCAGTAATCCCAATCAAAAAGGAGCAAACAAATGCAAAGCCTTAAGACACTTGGCCTCGTTGTTCTTGTTACCGTGGCATTTCAAGCGTTCGCCGCCGAAGAATCCAAAACCCTTTTTAATGGCAAAGACCTGGCGGGATGGCACCAGGATGTGCCGAAGCTGGACAATAAACCCGATTCACCGGGCCCGTTCATTGTTCGCGACGGCATGCTCGTCAGTCTGGGCAGACCCGGGGGCCATCTCATTACCGACGAGGTCTATGAAAATTACCGCCTCGAAGTCGAGTACCGGTTTGCGGGAAAGCCGGGGAATTGCGGCGTACTAGTGCATGCTTCCACGCCCCGGGCGCTCTACGAAATGTTTCCCAAGTCCATAGAGGTGCAGATGCACCATGAAAACGCGGGGGATTTCTGGTGCATCGCCCAGGATATCCAGGTGCCGGACATGGAAAAACGCCGCGGCCCCAAGGCGGAATGGGGCGTTGATGGTGACAAACAACGCCGCATCCTCAATCTTACGGATGGTTCCGAGAAGAAACCCGGAGAATGGAACCACATGGTGATCGAATGCCTTGGAAATGAGATCAAAGTCTGGGTCAACAATGACCTGGTCAACTACGGTTTTGGTTGTGAAGCATCGAAAGGGCAGATCGCTCTCCAGGCGGAAGGCTCCGAAGTGGAATTCAAGAAACTGCTGTTGACGCCCATAACGGAATTCAGCCCGGAAAAGAAGGCGGAGTAGCCTACCACCCCGCAGTCCATTTGGGAATGCACTCTCCAAAACGGCCGCCTGCGAAGCAGAACTTCGTACCCTATTATGGCGGGTAAGTTAAGTCCCGCATCCCGTTATGTACCCTGGGGATACGGTGGATTGCCGAAAGCGTTCCTGAAAGCGTTCCCAATGATTTGTCAACTGTCGGACTCCTCATTTATAATCGGAGCATAACCGATCCGCAAACAAGCAAGAAAGGCTGTACCATGGCAGATACAATCAAAGCCACCAACATTACATGGCATCATCACACGATTTCCAGGGAAGAACGGGAGGAACACAACGGGCATCAATCCGCCGTCTTATGGTTTACGGGGCTGTCCGCCTCGGGCAAATCCAGTATCGCCCAGGCCCTGCAGGCGGTGCTGTTTGAACATGGCTGCCAGTCCTATGTGTTGGACGGGGACAATATCCGTCACGGCCTGAACAAAGACCTCGGCTTTTCGCCAGAAGACCGTGAAGAGAATATCCGTCGTATCGGAGAAGTTGCCGCCCTCTTCAGCGATGCCGGGTTTATCGTGAGCACCGCCTTTATCTCTCCCTACCGCGCGGACCGTGACAAAGTCCGCCAGTTGTGCGGGGAAGGATTCATTGAAGTCTATGTCCGCTGCCCGGTCGACGTCTGCGCGGACCGTGACCCGAAAGGCCTGTACCAGAAGGCCCGGGAAGGCAAAATCCCCGAGTTTACCGGCATCAGCGCGCCCTACGAAGAGCCGCAACATCCGGAACTTATCCTGGACACTGCGGCATTATCGCTTGAAGACTGCGTCCGTGTGGTCGTGGAATACCTGCAATCCCGCGGAATCCTTACCAATTCGTAATTCTCCGATCCTCCCCCGCTCCATATGCGTCCTTACGCGAAAGACAAACGCCCGTACCGATGGATTCCACCGGACGGGCGAAAAAGGCAAGATAAAGAATCGTTTAAACGGTACGGCGTCGGGCCTTTACGCGTGCCGCCTTGCCAACGCGGTCACGAAGGTAGTACAACTTGGCACGCCGTACGCGGCCTTCGTGGGCAATGTCAACCTTGGCAATCCGCGGCGAGTGCAGCGGGAAAACGCGTTCCACGCCCTCGCCGAAGGCCACGCGCCTGACGGTGAAGGTGGCGGTGGGACTTTCAGCGCCATTGCGGGCGATGACCACCCCTTCGTATACCTGAATGCGCTCTTTTCCGCCTTCAATGATACGAAAATGTACGCGGACCGTATCGCCTATTCCGAATTGCGGTATCGTTCCGGGTTCTTTGCGAAACTTGTCCGCATATTCCTGTACCACGTTCATGACTCGTTCTCCTTTATGGGTAATCGGGTTTCGTTTTCTATTTCCGCAAGCAACTGCAAATCTTCTTTTTCAGTCAAGTGCGCCAGCAAATCGGGCCGCCGCATCCGCGTGATGCGCAAGGCCTCTTTGCGGCGAAAACGCCTTATCGCGGCGTGGTCGCCGCCAAGCAACACATCGGGCACGTCCAGACTCCGAAACGACGGGGGCCGTGTATATTGCGGCGGGCCGAGCACACCGCAGAAATAAGAGTCAGTTTCCACAGATTCCCACCGACCCACCACCCCCGGCACCATACGGCTGACCGATTCAATCAGCACCATCGCCGGGACCTCGCCGCCGCTGAGCACATAGTCGCCGATGGAGACTTCATGCGTAACCAGGCTGCGGGAAACACGCTCATCCACGCCTTCATAGCGGGCGCAAATAAGGACCATATCGGGCCATGTTGCCATTTCCCGCACCATGTTCTGGTCCAGCCGGTCGCCTCGGGGCGACAATAACACGACATGCTCCAGTGAATTCCTGCCGATTAAACTTTCCACCGCCGCAAACAGCGGCTCACATTTCATGACCATGCCGGCGCCGCCGCCGTAGGGTGCATCATCCACGGTCTTATGGCGGTCCGCAGTGAAATCGCGGGGATTCACCAGCGACACGGTCAACAACGCATTGGCAATGGCGCGCCCCAGCACGCCTGCCGCCAGCGCCGGCTCAATTAATTCCGGAAACAATGTGAGGACATCTATCCTCATAAGGCGCTCCCGCAGCGTACGCGCGTCGGTATCACGCGTCTGGAGCTGTATCATCCAAAACCAGAAACGGCTCCGGGTCCGTAATCGTAATCACTCCCGAAAGGCCGTCAACATCCTTTATCACGGCATCTATAAAAGGCAGAGCGGCAATCCGCCCGGTTTCTTCTAACCGGATGCGCAATGCGCCGCCGGCTTGCGTTTCCACCGTTTCCATCACCGTGCCCATCACCGCGCCGCCGGGCAGGACAACCTGCATGCCCACGGCACGGGCGAGCGACCAAGGTTCTTCCCGCGCTTCGGTACGCCTGTCGGCGGGAAGCAAAACACGCGCATTCCCCAGCATCGCCACCATATCCCGGCTCACCCCGGGGGTAAACACAATCTTCAAATGACCGCCCGACAGGTTACATTCGGCAACAAGCGCGGCCATCGGACATTCCCGCGCCATTTCAAGCCAGACACGGCGCTGAGCCCCAAATTCATGGGCGCTTCCGGCGGCCGGCAGTACACGTACACTTCGCCGCGCCGCGTCCACCGAGACAACACGCCCGATTTCGAGCCAGCCAGCGTCCGTCATTGCCGCTGGGAAGGATTCACTATTTCCAATCCCACCTGCGTCTGCGATTTCGTGGCAGCGGCAAAGAGCAACGTGCGAATCGCCTTGGCGGTACGTCCGTTCCTGCCGATGATACATCCCATATCCGCCTCATCCACGGTAAGTTGCACCGTCTGTCCGGCATCGCCCTCGATCAGGCGCACTTGAACGGATTCAGGGTGTGTGACCAATTTCTTGGCGACAAATTCGACCAAATCAGAGGCTGCCATTACGCTTCTTCCGTTCCAGCGGCCGCCTGTGTGTCGTCATCACTCACGGCAGATTCCACTTCCGAAGGTGCGCCCTCGCTGTCAGGCGAAGCGCTTTCGCTTTCTTCCGTTGCGGCGGCAACGACTTTTTCCACGGGCGGCGGAGGCGGATTATAGCCTTTGTTTTCGACCATTTCACCCTTGATAACCGCACTGACTTCCTCGGGGCGGGTACCCTCGTGGTAATGTTTCAGGACCCCGGACTTGCTCAGGATGTTCCGGGCGGTATCCGACATTTCGGCGCCCTTTGACAGCCAATCCAAGGATTTCTGCATATCCACTTCGCTCACCGGTTCGGGACGGGCTGCAGGATGATAAAATCCGAGCACATCCAGTTCCTGCCCGCGAGGGCGCACCCGGGAATCCTGGACCACAATACGATAATAGGCCTGTCCTTTGCGGCCGCCGCGTTTCAAACGTATCTTTGTCGACATAAGTATCCTCTCCGCGGCCTCATGCCGCGCCAAACTTTCCCAAACCGGGGCTGTCCCCGATTTTACCATGGGAAACCATTAAACTGTTATATCAAAATCTATATTAAAAGCCGGGCATTGGCGGCATCGGTCCCCTGGGCAGAAACCCCTTCTTTTTGCCTTTACCGCCTTTCATGGCCTGCTTCATCATCAATTTCATTTTCTGAAACTCTTTGAGCAACGCATTGACGTCCTGCACGGATGTTCCACTGCCGTCGGCAATACGCCGTCGGCGGCTGCCGTTAATCAAGTTCGGCGTACGCCGTTCTTTGAGGGTCATTGACAGTATAATCGCTTCGGTGCGCCTCAACTCATCCTCAGCGCCATCCATGCCCTGGGGCAGCATCTTGTTTATACCGGGAATCTTCTGCAGCAGGTCACCCATGTTGCCCATTTTCTTCAGCTGGCGCATATGGTCCAGGAAATCTTCCAGATCCCAGTCGCCTTTGCGCATCTTTTTCTGGAAGGCCACCGCCTTTTCCTGGTCCACGACCTGCTGGGCCTTCTCGACCAGCGACACGATATCGCCCATGCCGAGGATCTGGCTTGCCATCCGCTCCGGATGAAACGGTTCCAAGGCATCCAGTTTCTCGCCGACGCCCACGAATTTAATGGGACAACCGGTCACTTCAATAAGGCTGATGGCCGCGCCGCCCCGGGCATCGCCGTCCAGCTGGGTGAGAATCACCCCTGTCAACGGCAGCGCCTCATTAAAACGGCGGGCCGAATTCACCGCGTCCTGGCCCGTCATGGCATTCGCCACAAACAGAATTTCATGCGGATTCAACTGTTCGGCAATCTGGCGCGCTTCGATCATCATGTCTTCATCCACATGAAGACGGCCGGCGGTATCCAGAATAACCGTATCACAACTGCGCAGGCTCGCCTCGCCCATCGCCATCAGGCAGGTTTCGACCGGGTCCGCGTTTTCGCCAAGACTGAACATCTCGGCGCCCGCCTGCCCGGCGACAATCTCCAGTTGCCTGATAGCCGCCGGACGGTACACGTCCGCGCCCACCAGCAAGGGCCGGTGTCCCGCTTTCTTAAGGTGCACGGCCAATTTGCCCGCACTTGTCGTTTTACCCTGGCCTTGCAGGCCCACCAGCATAATGACGGTAGGCGGCTTCGACGCGCGCGCCAGCGGGGCGTTTTTCTCGCCCATAACCTTGACCAGTTCGTCATGTACAATCTTGACGATTTGCTGGCCGGGGTGAATACTGGCAAGCACTTCTTGGCCGAGCGCCGCTTCCTGGACCTCCGCGATAAACTTCTTTACCACCTGAATGTTGACATCCGACTCCAGCAGCGCGATGCGTATCTGCTGCAACGCCTCGCGCATATTCGCTTCGGTCAGGCGACCCTGGCCGCGAATGGTCTTGAAGACGGATTCAAGGCGTTTAGCCAGGTTATCAAACATAGTAGTAAGCGGCCTTTTCCTGCTGTAATCACCCTGATCGGGGAAAAACACGTCACCCGCAGGCTATCTAAACTGGCGTCATACCATCTGCGTTCGTGTGAAATTTTGTCCGGAACGGGACACAGAACCATGGTACCCACGAATGATACGCCGAAATAACAAGGCGCGCACATTCAGCGTGTGACGACTGCCTCGCACGTTAGCGCTATAGTCTAACAAATACAACTCATCCGGGTCAAATTCAGGTACATCCGCGAAAATACCCTAAGACGAACGTCCTCTGTGAAACAAGATTCTTGAAAAAGGGTTGTTTATCTATTTTATCGGACCACCGGCAAACATCCCTGGACTGCGCCCATTTGGCCTGGCACCAACCACGATAAGGCCCATCCTCCCGCAGACCGATTATGGATTAAAATGCCGGGTAACCTAGTTTTAGCGCCCTCCTACCTTCTCTTACCGACCTCCCCTCCTCGACCGCATGCGTGGTTGCGCACTCTTCTGAGGAGTGTAAACTTGACACAGGATTTTCTTTATGCTACCATTCTGTTAGCACTCGTCTATGTTGAGTGCTAACATCCCCTTTTTCAAGAAATTGTTCGGAAATACAGATCGGCATAAGCCTACAAAGGAGATTTTCAATATGGCGAAACAACTGCTTTTTAACCAAGAGGCGCGCATGGCGCTTTTGTGCGGTGTGGACAAGCTGGGCAATGCGGTGAAGGCCACCCTGGGCCCGCGGGGCAGAAATGTGCTGCTCGAAAAATCATTCGGGGCTCCGAAAGTCACCAAAGACGGTGTGACGGTCGCCAAAGAGGTCGAAGTGGAAGACCCGTATGAAAATATGGGGGCCCGCATGCTTCGTCAGGCCGCCAGCAAAACCAATGACCTCGCGGGTGACGGTACAACAACGGCAACGGTGCTTGCGCAGGAACTGGTGCGCGAGGGATTGCGTCAGGTAACCGCCGGCGCGAATCCGATGCATTTAAAACGGGGCATGGAGAAAGGGCTCGAGACCGCGCTGGAAGCAATTGCCCATGCGGCCAAGCGCATCAAAAACCAGGAAGAAATCCGCCAGGTGGCAACGGTTTCGGCCAATGGCGACACGACCATCGGCGACATCATAGGAAGCGCTATTGAACAGGTCGGCGAAGAGGGTGTGATCACCATCGAGGAAGGCAAGAGCCTGGAAACGGAAGTGGAAATCGTGGACGGCATGCAGTTTGACCGCGGTTACCTTTCCCCCCACTTTGTGACGAGCAAGGAAGACATGCGCGTCGAATTGGAAGACGCCTATATCCTTTGTTACGAGAAAAAGGTCAGTAGTATTCGTGAATTGTTGCCCTTGCTGCAGAAGATCGCCCAGGCGGGAAAACCTCTGCTTATCATCGCCGAAGACTTGGAAGGCGAAGCGCTTGCCACGCTGGTTGTCAACCGCCTGCGCGGCGTGCTCAATGTGTCGGCGGTCAAAGCCCCGGCATTTGGAGACCGGCGCAAGGAAATCCTGCGTGACATCGCGATTTTGACCGGTGGCCAGTTTGTCAGTGAAGACCTCGGCATGAAACTGGAGAGTCTTGAACTCAGCCAGTTGGGTACGGCCAAGCGTATAGAAAGCACCAAGGACAACACGACCATCGTTCAGGGCGGCGGCAAAAAGAAAGAAGTCCAGGGACGCATTGAACAGATTCGAAAAGCCATCGAAACCACCACATCCGATTACGACCGCGAAAAACTGCAGGAGCGATTGGCCAAACTGGCGGGCGGCGTTGCGGTCATCAAAATAGGCGCGGCAAGTGAAGTGGAACTGAAGGAAAAGAAAGACCGGGCGGATGACGCGCTCAATGCCACCCGTGCGGCCATTGAAGAAGGAATCGTTGCCGGCGGTGGCGTGGCGCTGCTCCGGGCCGCGTCGAAGGTCCGTGCCCTTCAACTCACGGGCGACATGAAGACGGGCGCCGAAATGCTGGCCAAAGTCATGACCCAGCCTCTGGCCTCTATCGCCGAAAATGCCGGATTGGAAGGCGGGGTAATTGTCAATGAAGTCACCGAAGCCAAGGGGAATATCGGGCTGAACGCGGAAACCGGGGTCATGGAAGATTTGGTCAAAGCCGGCATCATAGACCCGGCGAAAGTCATCCGTTGCGCGCTGCAGAATGCGGTAAGCGCCGCGAGCATGATTATCACCACCGAATGCCTGATAACGGACGCGCCGAAAGAGGAAGGGAAAAAGTAAATCCTCCCGCATACAGGTCTGAAGCAAAACGCCGGAATGCATGCATTCCGGCGTTTGGTTTCAAAGTGTTGTTTTTCGCGGTTCAATCGTGGGCGAAGATCATTTCCTTGACCTCAATGCCGTCAATACCGCTCAGTTTATCCCGCAGCGCTTCACATTTGGCCAGGTCGCCAAACATCTCCAGAATCAATACGCCTCCGGTGGAACACATCTTTTCATCCACCTCATGAAGCCCGAGCCTCGTTTTGATATAGCATCCGTACTCCGTCAATACTTGCTGTACGCGAACGGCGTTTTCTCCGCGATTCTGGATGTGTACGCCATAAATCAGATGGTTGTTCATATGCGCTCCCTTCAATTAAGTGTTTTCGGCAACCAGGCCTCCCGTCCACAAAGCGAACAGGACAGCACAAAGGCATATTATACATAAACGTCACGGCCGCCGGCACGTACTTCTTCAACAAGGGCCTTGGCCCGCTTCATGCGTGAAGGGGGCATTTCATTCAACACGGTTTCCACGAGGGCGTCGCCGGTCTTTTTCGTTCCCGGCGATGCATAGTGTTCCAGAAATTCCGTAAAGGTGCTCAGGGCGTTAACATCGCAGTAATTTTTGATCAAACCGGGCTTGGCCAAATCCATAAAGTCTTTTCCTGTACGTTTCATGCGGTAGCACCCGGTGCAGAAAGAGGGGATATATCCCATACTGGTGACATCGGCCACTACTTCGTCCAGGGTCCGGTGATCTCCCAGAGAGAACTGGCTGGTATCGAATTGTTCATTGTCGTTATAGCCCCCGGGATTGGTTCGGCTCCCCGCAGATATCTGGGAGACCCCCAGGGCAAGCGTTTCATGACGCATCTCGGGAGTTTCACGGGTAGACATGATGATACCGGTATAGGGCACGGTAAGGCGCAAAATTGCCACCAACTTCTTAAACTCCGTATCCGTAACCGGAATCGGAGGACTGAGCGACAAATCAGAACCGACCGCAGGCTCGATTCGGGGCACGCTGATGGTATGGGGGCCCACCCCGAATTTTTTCTCCAGATGAGCGATATGCTGCATAAGGGCGAGCATCTCAAAGCGCCAGTCAGCAAGACCGAACAGAACGCCAATGCCGACGTCATCAATGCCCGCTTCCATCGCGCGGTCCATGGCGGAAATACGCCAGTCAAAATCACGCTTCTTACCCGCCACATGCACTTTCATGTATGTATCACGGTGGTAGGTCTCTTGAAACAACTGGTAGGTGCCGATCTTTCTGCCCTTGAGTTCCTTAAACTCATCCACGGTCAAGGGAGCTATGTTGACATTAACCCGGCGGATCTCCCCCCATTCCGTCTTGGTCGCATAGATAGTATCTATGCAGTTGAAAATGTAATTCAGTCCCTCATTGGGATAGGCTTCTCCCGCAACGAGCAGAATCCGTTTGTGTCCCTGGTCAAGGATAATCCTTGTTTCATTGGCAACCTCTTCCTGTCGCAGCGCGCGGCGCTTTACCGCCGGATTTCCTTTGCGGAAGGCACAATAGGTGCAGTCGTTTGCACAAAGATTGGAAACATATAGCGGAGCGAACAGGACTATTCTTCGTCCATAGATTTCCAGTTTGGCCTTTCGGGCCGTATCGAACAGTTCCTCAAGCAAGTCCGGAGAATTGACCGCCATTAGCACGGAAACATCATGCTCATCCAGACCCTTAAGTTGGAGCGCCTTATCCAATATTTCACGCACGCGGGACGCGTTTTCCACACCATCCTGAATGAGCCCCGCTATCCGCTCATTGTCGATGGGAACCGTCATTACTTCTTCAGTCATTCTTTTTTCTCCTAAATTGAAATAACAAGACCACAGTTAAGCGCCGACTTTCACAACCCTGCGCCAAACCGCAAGTCGGCATTTTCTGTGGGACTTTATACGTTTAACTCCGGCAGAAAAATTCTAAAAGCACCATTGAAATATACCGGACATGCTTCTTTTTTTTCCCCGTGGATCAGTTGCGTAGTCCTATCCCCCCCCTTATTACGGTATCTTATATATGCATAGAGCACTAACTAATCAATAAAATTACTGAAAACGCCCTACCTCTGTATAACCCGTTAATAGATTCTAATATTCCCCCGCCTGAAATTACTCCGGCATCCGGGCCAGACTATTGTCCCTGGCTTCGTGCCACACCTCGCTCCCGACACACAAACGCGCATTCTGATACCAGAAAAAGTCCACAGAAGCCGAATGGCGCATGTCCGGCCTCTTATAGATGATGTATGGATAATTCTGGCACCGTGACACATGCACCGCCCTATCAAATTCGTTTCCCGTAATACTTAACGCCCTGGCCGCCCGGGAGCCTCCCCTTCCTCGGGGAATAAAACGATACAGGTGCCACGCGTGCAAGCGTCCGCCGGAGGCTACATAGTCCGCGAGAAAATCTCCGATGCCGATAATATCGGGAAGGTTTGCCCGGGAGACAACGGTGGATACGGTCACAGAACGCCCCCATTCCCGGCACTGCCGGAGCCGCTTCATAATGACGGCATAATGGTCCCAAATCCGCGTGTCCGTAAACACCCTTACTGCGTTATGCCCCTCGGCACTGGAAGCATCGATGGGAAGCACATACCGGTCGATGGAGTCATGATGGATATCCTTGTCGGGCATATGAACACCATTGGTGCCGACCTGGACCAGAAAACCCATTTTGCGGGCTGTTCTTGCAGCATAGTCCACCCCCTCCGGCCACAGAAAGGGTTCACCGCCTCCCAGAACCACATCCTGAAACCCCTGTTCCCTTATTCTCTCGAGGGCCTTCCCGTAGTCGGTACGCGTCATGCAATCGAGACCAGCGTCCGTGATGCAAAAGCGGCACCGCATATCGCATCCGCCATGCAACATGATTACGGCAATCGTCAACGGCTTTTCGTTCATTACACTCCCCGTACACATGCATCACAGAACCGCTGCAATAAGATCAAGGCCAACGCTTCAACGGTTCATTGTGTTTCCGCATGCTGTTCCGGGAGCGCCGCAGGCACCGCGTCATCTTCCGGCTTGTAGACGTCCACGACATCCACCGGCGTGGATCGCACAACCAGGTCGAAAAGTTCTTCGACGTCGGTATTGGTCATTCTCGCGCAACCCATGGACGAATACTGCCCGACCGTGTCCGGTGCAATAGTTCCATGAATCCCCAGGTCTGTGGGCAGGCCCTCCTTCACGGGCACCATGGGCATCCATCGGGAACCCAATTCATTTTCCGGAGAGCCGGCTGGTATGGGCCCCGCACCGGGCTTGAACCAGGTGGGATCTTTTTGTTTGTTTCCCAGCACATAAGAACCCAGAGCGGTCTCGTGCCCGGTCTTTCCCAGCCCGACATGATACCGTTTGAATAATCCCCGGCTGTCTAATAAATACAGGGAACAGGTGGAGCGCTCAATGACGATACGGAATTCCTTCGGTGTGTATTTAATCCGCTGTCCCAAGGTTAAACGTGACACATCGCTGATATTGTTCGCTTTTACCAGCAACCCCTGGGTCGTGTTCAGTTTGATGCCGATGCTGATAAGGGAATCTCCGCTTTCCACGGTATAGTAACGGCTTTCTTCCGACTCGTCCGAAGAGAAGATGAGCTGCACATTCAGCCGACCCATTTCCTCCACCGCTTCATTCCAGGCCGCGCTTCCCCATGGGGCTCCGTCAACGGCTTCCCGATAAAGGTCACGCGCGGCAAACAGTTTTCCATCGCGCTCGGCCAGACGGCCCAGTCCCAGCAAGCCCGAGGAACGCTGTTCGGAAGGGGCATTATCCCGTACCGACTCATAAATGGACCTTGCTTCCTCGACCTGGCCTGCTTCCTCCAAGAGTTGCGCCTTTCTGGAAACCAGGTTCGGATATTCGACACTTCCCTGAAATGAATCACAGGCCTCCGACAATGATTTCAACGCCTCTTCTTTTTGGCCTCGTTGTATTTGTATGTCGGCCAGCAGCAGGACCGCACGAGGCGTAAATACGGGGTCCTTTCCTTTCAATAAAGGTTTAAGTGCCTGTTCCGCCTTGTCCGCCTCCCCCTGGTCAAAAAGACGTTTCGCTTCCGTAAACACGGGCTCTGCATCGGCAATGGACGGAGCGACAAAGGCGGGCAGCACCGTCCTGGTCTTCGAGTAAAGATACGGGCCTATTAACAACAAGGCAAAAACGAGACACAGCACCCCGATTATCACGAATAACCGCGGTTCCTGCTTCTTCTTTTTTTTGGAAAAATACAATTTGGTCATGAGCCTAAATCCTTGGTTCTGAAAGACGCGTAAGGTCCAGAAGCATCTCCGTGCAGGATTGATAGCGTTTTTCTATATCGCGCCGCAGCGCTTTTATGATGATCCTGTCCATTTTAGAGGTGACTTCCGAATTGAGGGAGGACGGCAGGGGCCACTTGTAGGATGAACTCAGGATTTGCCGTTGTATTTCCTTGGGCGTACTTCCCGAACAGGGGTGCTTGCCGGTAAATAATTCAAACATGGTGATTCCAAACGAAAAAATATCGGAACGCGCGTCAAGATTTTTTTTACGCAACTGTTCCGGAGACATATAGAGGCGGGTGCCACCCCCTTCTTTCATCCAGCGCATGCGCCAGTTGGAGGTCACCTTGGAAAGACCGAAGTCCACTATTTTCACCTGCTTGCCGTCCCGGGAAAACAGAAAGTTCGCGGGTTTGATATCCCGATGCACAACGCCGTTTTGATGTAAAAAATCCAACCCTTCACACAACCGGATAATTAAATTGGTCATCTGTTTCATGGTCAATGTACGGTTTTCAATGAAGTGTTTCAGATTGTAGCCGTCAATATATTCCATCAACAGGCAACGCCGCAGATTGCCGTCATTATCTTCCTGAATGATGATTTCTTTCTTCATTTTGATGACGGTAGGATGGTTCAAGGAAGCGGCAATCAGCACCTCCCGACCCAGATAATCCCGCTTGGCGCGTTTCTTATCCATGTCATAGCGGCGATCCAGAACCTTGATGGCAACGGTAACATCCCGGGCAGGATCCAGCGCCTTATACACGGTTCCCATACCCCCGCTGCCTATAGGGGCAATTATTTGATAGGGCCCCACATGAGAGAGTTCAAATTCAAAGGTACCATCATGCGGTCCGAGATTGTTACCTTCCAGTTTCGCGACTTTGCTGCGTGGTAAAAAACTCGGAAGGCCCCACTTGCGCAATATGCTCATTTAAACAGTGTATCTCCGTTTAGCCACCCTAATTGGTATTCGAAAGGTTTCGCGGTAAAGTATAGCATGAAAGGACAGGCGCATTCTATTACACGCCAGATGTCTATTCACGCCCCTTTTCGCCCGACATGGGTATTCCGGCGGGGACTTTCACCTCCTTGAGCACCTCGCCCAGTACAGCCTCCGCTGTGACGCGCCTCAGCCTACTTTCCGGATTAACCATCAAGCGGTGTTGAAGCACCGGAATGGCGAGAAACTTGACGTCATCGGGCAGCACGAATCCGCGCCCGGAAACGGCGGCGTACGCCTGGGCGGCACGAAACAGCATCATAGCCGCCCTGGGACTGGCGCCCAAGGTTAAATGCGAGGAATCTCTTGTACGGGCGACAATGCGAAGCAGATATTCCCGCACTTTTTCATGCACGAACACTTCACGGACAGCGGCTTGCATTTTGACCAGGGTCTCCGCATCCGCGACAGGGACCACATGCTCAATCGGGTGGGCGAGCCGGGTCTTTTCCAACAGTTCGGCCTCGGCATACAAACTGGGATACCCGATCGACAGCCGCATCATAAAACGGTCCAATTGCGCTTCGGGCAAGGGAAAGGTGCCTTCATGCTCCACGGGGTTTTGCGTGGCGAAAACGATAAACGGCTGCTCCAGTTTATAAGTGTGCCCGTCGATACTTACCTGTCCTTCCGCCAT
>MTKZ01007885.1_pt2 | contig 16406 bp, 17 predicted proteins | sample 1042781 | NCBI WGS metagenome assembly MTKZ01 (sample SAMN06212207, study PRJNA360539) | anaerobic digester metagenome | biome: Wastewater treatment plant; material: sludge; isolation source: anaerobic digester fed with sludge from wastewater treatment plant | place: Denmark: WWTP Viborg ...
CCAACCAGTTGATTTTCCTGGGCAGCCTGCCAGCGTCTGAATCTGCGGGTGAGCACTTCCTCCATGCTGGCAAAGTCATCCGGACCGATCACCGTTTTGATATTGAAGTGGCGGTAATGCCCGCGGCTGGGAGTGCCCTGTTCAAACACCACCATGCTGCCCACCGAAGCTGTGCCCTGGGTGTTAGAAATATCAAAACATTCGATGCGGTTGGGCGGTTCGGATAAAGCCAACGCCTGCTGGATCTCAGTCAGAGCTTGAACCTGTTTATTCTTATCGGCTTCCCATTGGGTGCGCAGCGCCTGCAGGGTTTCCACCGCGTTCTCGGTGGCCATCTCCACCAGGTCCTGCGCCGTCCCTGAGCGCGGCACACTCAATTCCACTTTTTCTCCGCCGCGTTTGGTGCGCAGCCACTGGCGAATGATCTGAGCTTCTTCTACTTCGTTAGGCAGCAGCACCCGCTCAGGGATCACAGCCGCTTCGGTGTAGAACTGTTTGATGAATTCAGCCATCACCCCGGCATCTGTGATCTCCTCAGTGCCTTCCATCACGAAATACTCGCGCCCCATCAGCCGGCCGTTGCGGATAAAAAACACCTGGATGCAGGCTTCATTGTTGGCACGGGCAATCGCCAGAACGTCTGAGTTGCCTTCCTCGCTGGTGATCACTTTTTGTTTTTCCACGACCCGCTCAATGGATTGCAGCTGGTCGCGGATTTGCGCCGCCTTTTCAAAGTTCAGCTGATCCGCCGCCGCAGCCATCTCCTGCTGCAGCCGGGTGACGATCGGGTCGGTTTGCCCATCCAGAAAAGCACACAGATCCGCAATGAGTTGCGCATAACCGGTTCTATCGATCGCTCCAATACACGGTCCGCTGCATAGTTTGATATCAAAATACAGGCACGGTCGCGCATCATTGCCGGTGATCTCACGATCACAGGTGAGGTACGGGAAAATATGCCGCAACAGGTCAAGCGTTTGATGCACCGCCCAAACGCTGGTATACGGACCGAAATAACGCGATCCATCACGCACCATCTGCCTTGTTACTGTCACTTTGGGGAATGGATCATTGAGGTGAACCTTGATGTAAGGATAACGTTTGTCATCCTTCAGCCTGACGTTAAAACGCGGCCGATGTTTCTTGATCAGGTTCATTTCAAAGATCAGCGCTTCAAGTTCAGAACCGACCACGATCCACTCCAGGTCGGTGATCTGGCTGACCATTTTGATCACCTTGCGCTCGTGATCCGCGTGCTCCTGGAAGTATGAACGCACACGGCTGCGCAGATTGACAGCCTTGCCGACATAGATCACCTCGCCGGCAGCGTTTTTCATAATGTAGCAGCCGGGTTTTTGCGGCAGGGTATTCAGTATACCCTTAAGGTGATCAGTAAGCTCGACCATGTCTAAATTTTAGCACAGTGAAAATGAACGTTCGCGATGGATCAGACGAGGACGATCCCCTCGCCCTGGATGACCTCACCGACCCTCCAGGCTGGCGCGTTGCGCTCGGCCATGGAGGACTCAAAATCCGCGCAGCGGTCAGCGGGGACAGCCAGCAGCAACCCGCCGCTGGTTTGTGGATCGTACAGCAGCATCTGTATATCTTCACTGAGCGCACGTTCAATCCTTACCTTATGGTGGAAGAAAGCGCGGTTGTCATAGGCTCCGCCCGGAAAGATAAACTGAGCTGCGTAAGGAAAAGCATTTTCGAGAATGGGAATGCGCTCAAATGAGAAACGGAACGCCACATGGCTTGCATTCGCCATTTCGACCGCATGACCGAAAAATGAGTATCCGGTGATGTCAGTCGCGCTACGCACGCCGCATTTGCTCCCCGCAAGACTTCCGTCGCGGTTGAGACGCACCATCCAGTCTACCGCGGCTGCCAGGTCCTTCTGGTGTACACGCTGCTGCTTTAATGCAGTGGTGATGGTGCCAAATCCCAGTGGTTTAGTCATGTAAAGCTGGTCGCCCGGTTGAGCACCTTTTTTGGTGAACATCCGGCGCGGATCGACCATACCAGCCACCACCATGCCGTATTTGGGTTCTTTATCCTGGATGGAATGCCCGCCGGCGATGACCATTCCTGCCTCACGCGCGATCACCGCGCCCCCCAGGAAGATCAAGCGGCTGATCCCATCATCCAGGTCAGCGGGGATGGCGGCGATGTTCAACGCAAGGAAAGGAATGCCGCCCATAGCGTAAATATCCGAAACACTGTTGGCAGCCGCGATACGTCCGTAGTCATAGGGGTCATCCACCACCGGTGTGAAGAAATCAGTGGTGAGCACCAGGGCGCGCTCCTCATCCAGCTTCCAGACCGCAGCATCGTCAGGTGAAGACAACCCTGCAATTAGATCAGGGGTGGCAGACGGATCAAACATCTCCTGCATGGGGCGCAGCACGTGCGCCAGCGCTTCAGCGCTTAGCTTGGATGCTCAACCAGCGCAGTTGGACAGACTCGTCAGGCGGATGTGTTTTCCCGAAGGATGTAACGCTTCGTTTTCCATAATGAACATTATAACGCCAAGGAAAAATCAAGGGAGAAAGAGAATGGCAATCTTTCTTGATGTGGGGATTAAATTCCCCTCTCCCATTAGTTAGGTGAGGGGTGCAGGGGTAAGGGTTAATTAGATCTAATTCTCCAGCCAGATCGTCACCGGGCCGTCATTCTCGAGCGCAACCAGCATGTGCGCGCCAAACTCACCGGTCTGGGTGGGAACACCCATCGCCTGCAGTTGAGCCACAAAATGGTCCACCAGCGGGCTGGCCAGGTCAGGCGGGGCTGCGCCGATGAAGGAGGGACGGTTGCCCTTGCGCGTATCGGCAAAAAGGGTGAATTGTGATACGACCACGGCCGAACCGCCGATATCCAGCACGGAAAGGTTCATCTTGCCCTGTTCATCTTCAATGATGCGCAGCCGGGCGATCTTCTGCGCCAGGGCTGTGGATCTCTCCTCATTGTCATCCGGTCCGACCCCCAGCAGAATGACCAGGCCTTTGCCAATGTCCGCAGTGACCCGTCCATCAACGGACACGCGCCCATAATTCACCCGCTGCACCACTGCGCGCACAGAGATCAGCCTTTCAACGCGGGCAGACCCACCGCCTCACGCACGCTTTCCATGGTCTCCTCGGCGATCACGCCGGCACGGGCCGCGCCAGCACGCAGCATCTCCCAGGTGCCCGAGGGATCCTTCTCGATCTCGCGGCGGCGCTCGCGCAATGGGGCAAAGTACGCGTTCATATTGGCAGCGAGTATCTTTTTACAATCCACACAGCCGATGCCGGCACGGCGGCATTCAACATTGATCTCGGCGACTTTCTCAGCCGGTGTGAAGATCTTATGCATGGAGAAAACATTGCACACGTCCGGGTTGCCGGGGTCGCTGCGGCGCTGGCGCTGCGGATCGGTCACCATCTGCATCACCTTGGCCGTGGTTTCTTCAGCAGTGGCGGCCAATTCAATGTCATTGTTCAAACTCTTGCTCATTTTATTCACACCGTCGATGCCCATGATCTTGGGGAACTCAGTGAACTTTTCCTTTGGCTCGATCAACGCGTTGGTGTCGTAACGATAGTTGAATGAACGCACCGTCTCACGGGCAAACTCGATGTGCGGCGCCTGGTCTACGCCCACCGGCACCAGGTCAGCGCGGTAGAGGAGGATATCCGCGGACATGAGCACCGGGTAGCCCACCAGTCCGTAGTTCACATTCTTGGGGTTCTCGCGCACTTTCTCTTTGAAGGTAGGCAGATCGGTCAGCTTGCCCAGCGGGGTGACCATGGAGAGAATGGTGTGCAGTTCGGTCACCTGGCGCACCATGGATTGAACGAATATGATGGATTTCTGCGGGTCCATTCCGGCTGCCAGCCAATCCCAGGCCATTTCGAGCGTGTTCTGGCGCAGGTCGCGCGTGGTTTCCAGCGTGGTGAGCGCGTGCAGGTCAACGATGCAGTACACGCACTCGTATTCCTCCTGCAGCTTGATGTAGTTGCTGATCGCGCCGAAATAATTGCCAATGTGCTGGCGTCCGGTCGGCCTGGCGCCTGAGAAAACGCGTCCTTTTTTACCCATATTTCTGCTCCCTTAGCTCGTACAAATGGCTGTTGATGTGTTCAGTTTATCTTCGGATCCATCATTGATCGTCCTCAATAAACCTGGTGTCTGACGGGTTTGAAATTAACAATTTCGTAGTGTAACCGAATTATAACGTATCGGCACCATGTAAGATCGGACAAATCCCCTATAATAAGATGATCCTTTTACCTACACAGGGTGTAATGGTGGCTTATTGTCTCCGGAAGATTGATCTTGATAACGCTCGCGATGTGAGCGCGTTTATTGACCTGCCTTTTCGTATTTATAAGGGCGATGAAAAGTGGGTGCCGCCTTTACGCCTGGACATGAAACGGTTGTTGAACAAACAAAAAAATCCATTCTTCACCCACTCCAACGCCGCCTTTTTCATAGTAGTCGACCAAGCCGGTCATCCGGTCAGCCGATTGGTGTGCCTCAATAACTCGAGATACAACACCTACAACAATGAGTCTACTGCTTTCTTCTACTTATTTGAGTCAGAGAACATCCCTGAAGCCTCCGGGATGATCTTTGCAGCAGCGGCAGAATGGGCAGCTGGTCAGGGATTACAAAAAATTACCGGCCCAAGAGGTTTCACCCCTTTGGATGGATTGGGTTTAATGGTGGAAGGTTTTCAGCACAACCAGATATTTGGTATTCCATACAATCCGCCTTATTATGCTACATTGCTTGAACAAGCAGGTTTTGCCCCCACCAAGCAGATCCTTTCAGGGACGATCGACCGGTCGATCAAGGTGAACCCGAAAATTGACCTGGTCGCCGATCGGGTCAAGGAGCGGATCGGATTAAAAGCCGTTTCGTTCCAGACGAAGAAACAGATCCGGGATTTCTGGCCGGTTGTGTTGGATCTGTACAACAAGGCGATAGAAGGAACAACTGATAATTATCCAATTGACGCCCGGGAAGCCAGGGAGTTGACCTTGTGGATGTCATGGATCGCCAACCCTAAACTGATCAAGATCATTGAAAAGGATTCCACTCCAGTCGGTTTCCTCATTGTTTACCCCGATATTTCAAACGCGGTTAAGAGCACCCGTGGAAGTTTATTCCCGTTTGGATGGTTAAAGATCCTGTACAATTCAAAAAACACCAGGAGCATCAACATTAATGGTATAGGGATTATTGAAGAGTATCGCGGATTAGGCGGTACAGCGATCCTGTTTTCCGAGATGGCGAAAACACTATACCAGAGCCGTTACACAGTAGGAGAACTAATACAAGTGGACAGCACCAACCAGAGAATGCTACTGGAGATGTCAAATTTTGGCGTGGTTTTCCATAAGAAACACCAGATGTACCAGAAAATTTTGTAATATATGCAATTATTTTGATGAAAGAATGCGCTTTTACCTAAAAGTAAATAATTGATGAAAAAATAATGATCAATATTAACCGGGTCCAAAAGATCTACCAGCGTGGCAAAGACACCATTGAAGCCATACGAGGAATTGACCTTGTGGTCGAACGAGGTGACTTTGTTGTCATACTGGGTCCCAGCGGGGGCGGTAAGACGACCCTGCTAAACCTGATCGGGGGAATTGATCGCCCCACAAAAGGATCCATCCTGTTCAATGATTTCCGGTTGGATACCGCTTCTGAGGAACAATTAACAAAATTTCGCAGGGATCACATCGGGATCGTTTTTCAATTCTACAATCTCATCAATTCTCTCAATGCGGTTGAGAATGTAGCACTGCCTCTACTAGCAAAAGGGATTCCAGCAAAACAAGCCAGGGCAAATGCGGTTCGTATACTCGATCAAATGGGTCTGCATAACAGGTTGGGGCACCTCCCCGGTGAATTATCAGGCGGCGAACAACAACGGGTTGCCATCGCCAGGTCAATGATCGCCGATCCTGAGCTGGTGATTGCTGATGAACCAACAGGCGACCTGGATTCTCAAACAGCGCGTGAAATTATTAACCTAATGCACGAATTAAACAGGCAGATGGGTACAACTTTCATCGTTGCCACACACAACATCGAGCTGGTAAACGGTACAAACAAAATATACGAACTCATTGATGGATCATTAAGCCAGAGGGGGAATGTCTAACCTGGGTGAGATTTTTCGACTAACGATCAGAGATCTGAAGTATGATGGCTGGCGTACAATCATCACCCTATTAAACCTGCTGGTTTTCTTCTTTTGCTTTTTTTCTCTTTCAGCCCTCGCCCAGGCAGGGCAAAAGTTCGGAGATCAACCCACCGATGAATCTGCGCTACTCATCATGGCAAAAAATGTGCTGGATCCCTCAGATAGTATAGTCACAGATAATGAACTCACTCCCGCAATTGAATTGATCCCGGAATATGTAAAAAGCGCGACACCGTTAGTATTGAAAGTGATCAGGGTTGATGAATTCCTGCTCCAATTGCGGGCTGCCAGGCTCACTGATATGCAACAAGTTCATTCGCTGGAACTAATCCAGGGAGATTGGCCAGCGCAACCTGATGAAGTATTGATCGGAGAAGGAACGGCTCACCTGAAAGGCTGGCAAACTGGCGATCTGCTGCACATCTATGGGAGTGATTTTGTCATTTCAGGCGTGGTAAGAGCCCCGGGCACCAAGTTCAGTTCGATCTGGATGAACCTTGAGGCAGCAGAAACTTTATTTAACCTTCAAGGNNGTTTGAAGTGTACCTGGCTGATAATTTGTACCAGCAATATTCAGAGGCTTTGAAAAATCTTGGCGGAGTAAGCAGCATCATGGTCTTTCTCGCGCTATTGGCTGTAATGCTGGGCACCTACGGCAGTGTTTTTCTAATTCTGTCGGAGCGCAATCGAGAAATCACCATTCTGCGCGCGTGCGGGTTTACCTCAAACAACATCAGGGCATTGATCTTATTGCGCACCCTGTTACAGCTGCTGGCTGCCTATCTGTTCGGTTACGGGCTTACCGCGCTGGTTCTGTCGGTTTTGAACAAAATTAACCCTTTAACTTTGCACTCAATCCCCTTACCGGTAATCATCACCGGAAAGCTTTTTCTATCAGGTTTACTCCTAGCAACGCTTTTCGGTTTGGCTGGCGTATGGATGTCCACCATGCACCTAGAGAATAAGAGCGTAGCACAATTAATCAACAAGTAGGTGGCAATTGTTCACGATCATAAAGATCGCCTTACAAGATCTAAAAAAAAGACCGGGACTGGCCCTTGTTTTGGCGATCCTTTTCGCAATTTCATTTGCAAGCTATCTTTCATTGGTTACTTACCAGGAATCCTTAACCAGGACCTACTTTTCGCTCAATAACAACTGGCTGGTCGTTCAGCAAAGTTCAGGGAGCGGAGAAATTCACGGAAGCCGCCTGAGCACAGAAACTCGGATTTTTCTCATAAAGAAAGGGTATGATCCCATCCCGGAGATACACCAGGTGGTCGGCACAACTCTTTCAAACGCGATCATGATCAGGGGTGTCGTAGCGGAAGATCTTTATAAGGTCAGCCCGTTCAGACTGGTAAAAGGTCAGGCTTTATCAAAAAACGACCCGCCACGCAGCGCCATGATCGGTAAAAGCCTGGCAGAACGATTAATGATCGAGCCGGGAGATCATATACTCTTACGGGGTAGGGAGTTCAAGGTGGCAGGTGTTTTTACCACCGGTTCTTACGAAGACAGCCAGGCGTGGATAACATTGGAAGACGCGCAGAATTTACTGAACTATGGAGACGATGTTTCTGTTTTTTACATCCCGGATGACGGTTCGCTTAAAGAGGGTGAATATTTACAAACGGGAATCTCGATCGGGCGCCGCGGAGATACAGGGTACCTGTACGGTAAAGAGGTAATGGATTTCGTCAATTTCCTGGGTTTGATCGCCGGTTTTTCAGGTATCGCGGCGGTGATCACACTGGCCAACATTTTATGGCGCATGGCGTGGCTGCACAGGCGCGAGTTTGGGATACTTCGCGCGATCGGCTACGGCAAGTTCACTGTTGGAATCTACACGCTGACCCAGGCTGGGGTGATCGTATTATTGGGGGTCATAATTGGTACGCTCTTTGCCCTAACCGTGGTTTTTCCACAAATTCGCGAGTTCTCTGCATTTGGAATTTCACTGATTCCTGTTTGGAACCTGAAAACTATATGTATAATCTTCATAATCACTCTTACTGTCACCCTTTTGGGCATCCTGCTGCCAGCTCATCTGATCAATAAACATACGATACCTGAATTATTAGGAAGAAATTAATTCGAGCGATTTATTGGAGGTCAAAATGAAAAAGAGCCATCGGAATTTATTTGTTATTGTGTGCATCCTCATGTTCATCAGTTTGGCGTGTAATTTACCCTTTGGCAAAGCAGGTGGCGAGGAAAGTGATAACCAGGTGCAGGAAGAGAGTATTCCTGCTGATGTACCAACACCGGAAACTGTTGTGGTTGAAGAACAACCCCCTGACCCGAAACCCGTTTCATTCCAAGAAGGGTTTGGCAGCCTCGACAGTTATAAGTTCAAAGTGAAATTTGAGATGACCAATTCGGATGGGTCGTTTTCGAGCATGGATCAGTTCGTTGAATCTTCTGTTGTGGATGAAAACAATCATTCCATCACCACGAGCACCAGCAAAGAAGTGGATGATACAGAAGTGAATACAGACACAAGTGAAACCTACAATCTCGGTACAGTTACCTGCTCTTATGATGGGGATGAGTGGGAATATTCTGAAAAATCGATCCAGGAAAAGGAATTAACCGATATCTTCTCGCAGATGATCGATTTTGTTCCCGTTATCAATAATCCCGTTTTTATCGGTGAAGAGAACATCAATGGTACACCAACCAACCATTTTCAATTCTCTGTACCGGGTATCGGCGATAAATCCGGCGCGGTCGCGACCGTGAACCAGGGAGATTACTACCTGGCAATTGACGGTCAATATCTTGTGCGCTATACCTTGAACCTGCAAATTCAATCTGCGCCGGAGAGCGATTCTGACGCCGAGATCTCAAGCATGTCGATTAGTTACGATCTGTATGACGTGAATGTGCCGATCTCGCTGGCAAAACCAGCCGAGTGNNCTGCTTTCGCCGGTGATGCTGGTGATTGCAGTGCTGGTGCGCATCAAGCTGGGCAGACCGGTGCTCTTCAGCCAGGAACGCCCGGGGCTGCACGGCCGGCTTTTCAGGCTGTACAAGTTCCGCACGATGCGCGACGCACGCGGAGCGGATGACCGGTTGCTGCCGGATGAAGAACGGCTGACAAAGTTCGGGCGCTTCCTGCGCGCCTCCAGCCTGGACGAACTTCCTGAGCTGTTCAACGTGCTCAAAGGGGAGATGAGCCTGGTGGGTCCGCGCCCACTTCTGATAGCCTACCTGGAGCGCTACACCCCGGAGCAGGCGCGCCGGCACGAGGTGCTGCCGGGCATTACCGGTTGGGCGCAGGTGAACGGGCGCAACGCTCTCTCATGGGAATCCAAGTTCAAACTGGATGTGTGGTACGTGGACAACCGATCCTTCTGGCTGGATCTGAAGATCCTCTTCCTCACTTTGTGGAAAGCGCTCAAACGCGAAGGAATCAGCGCGCCGGGCAGCGCGACCGCGCCCGAGTTCATGGGGTCGGAAAAAGAACCTACGGAATAACAAAAGCCGGTTAAATTGAATCCGGAGCTTTCGCTCCGGAATTTTTTGATCAGGGAATGCTCAACGGGATGATGATCCCCGCGGCTAAATCCTGAGCGATCCGGTTGAAGTTATCCACCTTCGCCGGTGTCACCGCGCTATCATCGCGGTTCTGTACGATGCGCACCTGCGCGGCGGTTGCCAGCCCGCCGGTACCTGCCAGCGCTTGCGGCATCAACTGCTGAAGGGCTGGTAATACATCAAAACCGATCAGCGCGGTGAACTGCTCCGCAGGAGCCGTGTTCAGGCCGATCAGGTAAACGTCGTTGTAGATGTTATCCGCGAGACCGAGCAGACGGTCAAGGATCTCCGGCTTGACCATGGATGGGTCGACGAAATAACTGTTGACGAAATGCAACATCAAGTTGTTGATCTGCACATCCCAGGTTTCTAGTGATGCATTCACGGATTCCTGGGCCAGCAACGGGAAGTACACGATCGGCGCGAAGTAAGGTGTGCACTGACCGCACACGAAACGCGCACCATTCTCGAACGCGTTAGCTTTTTCCGCTGCTCCTACCACATCGTTTGGTATCAGCGCGGCCGTGCGCCAGTCCCATGAGATCTGCATGGCGAGGTACCCCGCCATAAAAGCCAGATCTTCTGCGCGCGTCTGGATGATGGACAGGTTGGGCAGAGGGTCGCTATCCACAGCTCCGCTGACGATGAACTGGGTGTCGGGCGAGGCTGACACAACATCGGCCAGGTTGGCCGGCGCGGCGAGGAAGACCACGATCTTCGTTTCAGCGCCCTGGGCGGGGATCTCAGGTGCGGTGACCTTTTCCAGCAGCAGACCATTCTCCGCGGCGAAGGCGGACAGGTAAGCATCGATCTCAGCCGAACTCAAACCGGCCGGATCGACCAGGATCATCTTCGCAGGCACAGCAGTTGGTACGGAGGTCTCTGCGACAGGTATTGTGGTCTCTTCAGGAGGCGTGGGTAAGGGCGGCGCATCAACAGGCTTTGCACAAGCCGATAGTAGAAGAGCAACGCTGAGGCACAAAACGAGCAAGCGGGAAATGGGTCTGCGGATCATAATAGGGGTATTTTACCTTAGTTGCTGCGAATTCTGAGTGTATTATAATAATGACATGATCTCCTGCCAGATTCCCGGCCGTGATACTTTGGAATTATCCCACCTGGTGTGTGATGTTAACGGTACACTGACCCATGATGGAAATCTCATACCTGGTGTGGCTGAAGCATTTGAACAGCTCAAAGACCAGGTGAACATTCACCTGGTCAGCGCCGATACATATGGCNNACCTGGAAACTCTACAGGGCGGTGTCGCGGCTATCGGGCAGGGCACCAATGACCGCCTGATGATCAAGGAAGCTGATCTGGGCATTTGTGTGATGTCATCTGAAGGCAGCGCGGTGGAAACCTTATTAAACGCGGACATTGTCGTACCGGATATCCTCACCGCGCTGGAACTGCTGCTGAACCCCACCCGATTGAAAGCGACACTACGTCAATGAGTGTACTCCCGCAGGATCCAACCCCTGGCATGGGGAAAAGTCGAATTGATCAAACCCGCCGCCAGCGCCGGCAAAAACTGCTCATCCCCAAAGGGAAAAGTGAACGCGCTCTCTACCTGAACGAGATCGCCAAACGCCTGGTTCCCGGGGTGGAGTTTTTTGCCCTTTCATTGGTGGCCGGACTGGTTTTCTCGTTAGGCATCCTGCTGGACAGCCCCGCCATACTCATCCTGGGGGCGCTGCTCGCACCGTTCATGTCACCGGTGATCGGATTGGGTTTTTCCACCGTGATCGGATCGACCAGTTTCTTCCTGCGCTCCATGGTCGCGCTGCTGGTTGGATCAGCGCTGGTTTTTGGCAGCGGCGCTCTGGCAGGATGGATCGCAAAACTTTTCCTGGACCTGCCGCTCACCCAGGCGCAGCGGTTCACCAGCTTCACTATTCCTGATTTTTTGCTGCTTACCGTCGGGGCAGTATTGGCGATCTACCTCACCATCCGCATGCCCAAGCAGCGTTCGCTGGTTGCCAGTGTACCACTGGCTTACGAGATCTATCTCCCGGTAGCAGTGGCAGGTTTCGGCCTGGCTGCCGGCAATACGGAACTATTCCCCCAAGCGCTCAAAGTCGCCGGGGTGAACATCGCCTGGGTGATCCTGGTGGGCACGATCGCGCTGGCGGTGATGAAACTGCGGCCCTCAACCGGGTTTGGCTACCTGTTGACCGCGGCGATCATCGTCGCGTCCATGTACGGGTTGATCGTCTCAAGCGCACTGGGATCGGCCGTGCGTCAGCAGGTCGAACCCTTTATCACTCTCACCCCGCAAAAACCCAAAAAAACCAACGCACTCCCCCCCACCGAGACAGAAGTTGTTGCCACGAAGGAGTTCACCCCCGTCCCGAGTGACACCCCGCAGCCTACCAATACGCTGGCTCCAAGCCGCACCCCCACCCTCACTATTACCCCCAAGCCTGCCGCGATATGGGCAAAAGTATACAGCTCCGATAGCGGCGCACTGGTAAGAAAAACTCCCGGGTTTGATGGGGAATACCTGGCCAGCGTGGATAACGAGTCCCTGGTTCAGGTGCTGCCGGAAGAGGAAAAGGTGGACGGTGTGTACTGGGCACATGTATTACTGGATGACGGCAGGGACGGATGGATGGTACGCAATTTACTGGTTACCGCCACCCCCGCTCCCGGCGGGTAACCCGATAATTCTTTACTGGAGATGATCAATGACGATCCACTTTGGAACTGATGGATGGCGCGCGGTAATGTCTGACACGTTTACATTCACCAATCTTCGGTTGGTTGCGCAGGCCATCGCGGACGCCGTGGCTTCACCTGAATGGACGAACGGCGCATCCACACAATTCTCACCGGATCCGCGAAAAATGGTGGTCGGGTTTGACACGCGTTTTCTTTCAGACCGCTATGCTACAGAAGTAGCCCGTGTGCTGGCCGCCAATGGCTTTTGCGTGCTGCTGGCTCAGGCGGACGCTCCCACTCCGGTCATCTCGCACGCGGTGCGCAATAATAACGCCATTGGCGGGGTGATGATCACCGCTTCGCATAACGCTCCCCGGTATAACGGTATCAAATTAAAATCAGCCTCAGGCGGATCCGCGCTGCCGGAACAATGCCGGCGCGTGGAAGTGTACCTGAATGACAATGAAGAACGCGGGCGCGGCCCAAACCTGATGGACATGGAAAAAGCCCGTGAATTGAAACTGATCCAGCGTTTCAATCCCATCCCGGCTTATTATGAGCACTTGAGAAGCCTGATCGATTGTGACATTATCGCGGACAATCCCCAGCGGTTTGTGATCGACTCGATGTATGGTTCCGGACGCGGGGTGATCCGCGGGTTTTTACAAGGGAGCGGCTGCGAGATCAGCGAGATCCGCGGTGAGATGAACCCCGGTTTTGGCGGAGTGCACCCAGAACCGATCAGGCAATACCTGGGCGCGCTGGCTGGGGCCATCGGCGCGGGAATGGGGAATTTTGGAATTGCCACAGATGGGGATGCTGATCGTATCGGCGCCATGGATGAGCGCAGTTCCTTTGTCGACCCCCATAAGATCATGTCACTGGCTTTACGCTACCTGGTCGAAAAGCGCGGTCTGACCGGTTCGGTGGTACGAACCGTTTCAACCACGCGCATGATCGACCGGCTGGCAAAAAAATATGGCCTTGCCCTGCACGAAACCCCGGTTGGTTTCAATCACATTGCTGATTACATGATGAAAGAAAAGGTGCTGATCGGCGGCGAAGAATCCGGCGGGATCGGTTTCAGCGGACATATCCCGGAGGGTGATGGCATTCTGATGGGGTTGCTGATCGTTGAAATGGTCGCGGCAGCCGGGACGACCCTGTACGAGATGGTGGAAGACCTGCAAANNAGAGGTGGGTCCCGTGTTCTATGACCGCATCGACCAGCGCCTGAAGTACCCGGTAGCCAAAGACAAGATGGTTGCGATCCTGGTCAACGATCCACCTGCCAGCATAGGCGGAGAGGAATTGTCGGAAGTGAGCACCCTGGACGGCGTTAAATACATCTTTAAAAATGACTCCTGGCTGCTGATCCGTCCTTCCGGAACAGAACCTGTGCTGCGGATTTACGCGGAAGGCAGATCTGAGCATTTGTTAAAAGAATTGCTGGATTACGGTAAATCCATCGCGGATAAAGTGCAATAAAGTTACTGAATTTTAAATGAAAAAATCCGGGGCGGGATCTTCCACCCCGGAATTTTTTATCAAGAGAAAGCTACCTGGAGGATAACCTGAGTTTGCGGCTGAAAATAATAACCAAGATCAGCACAACCGCCATTCCACCCATTATGGGAAGTCCGAACTCATCCGCAAAACCTGTGTCAGGTAGTTCTGTGGGGGTGGCCACTACAGTACCCTGAACTGCCATTTGCGTCTTCAGCGCTGATAGTGTCGCTAACTCTTGTGCAGAAAGCTCAGTGCTGGCAACAACCGGCGTGTGTGTGGCTATGACCACTACCGGTGTGTTTGTGGGCGCGGCTGTGGGGGTGAGAGCAATGGCTGTTTGAGCCTGTTGAGTTAGGAACTGGCTCTCCTGCGCAAAACCAGCCATCACGGTGGCCGTGTTCGCCGCGTTGATCAACGCCGCCTGTTCCATTTGAGCCGCCCGTTGATTGGCGATATACTTGGGCGCGAGCAGCAGGAGCCCAAGCAAGCCAACCAGAAAGACAAGCCCAAGTATGATAAGAACGGTTAGAAACGTCCGGTTACCCGGCTTTTTAACCGGTTCAGGCTCCAGGTCCTGCTGAAAACTTTCCTGATCAAAGGGATCTTCTTCATAATCGTTGAGTGCCATGGTTTTCCTCCTCCATCGGTTTTCCCGGGAATTTAATCGATAACTTGTATAACATCCAGGTTAACCAGGGGAAATACCTCTCCTGATCTCTGGTCAAACTTAACCTTTACCGCGCGCGCGCGCAGCCCGCTCGGCAGCTGGGTGAGTCCGGGTAATATTTGATCGATACGGCCGACCCTGCCGGCATACACACCGGAATGAACACGCACCTTTTGTCCGACGGCAAATGCCGCCTCAACTTTATAAGGTTCGGCATCGGACGGCAGGGGAATGTAGATCTCTGGACGGTCACCGGTCAGCCGGTTCCATCTCATCGCGTTGATGGAAACATCCCGTCCAGCATTGGTTGTCAGAACCCGGCGGGACTCTTCGTCTATTCCCATGCTTCCGAATCCGCTGAGCAGGATCACCGGGAACGCCAGCACCTGGACATCCGGGATCAGTACAGAAGCCATGGATCCCAGGATCAAGCCGCCGATCTCCAATGACGCGGCCAGGTTCATCATTTCAAGTGAAGAACATACCCCTGCGATGATCACCGTCCCCCGGGCAGTCACTCCAAGCGCTGAGGATTTCAGTTCTCCATCCAGACTGGTTTCATCCACCACCAGCGGGCCGCAGCCGATCCGGCCGTTCCCCCATACGCCTTGAACCAGCGCGCCGCGCGTTTCAATGGTAACCCCACGGTCAGCGATCACCTGGTTTACCCTGCCGGACATCCCCGCCAGGAGGGAGATCTTTTCGCTCTCAGCTTCAATCAATACCCTGCCCTTGTGGATCGAGACCACTTTTCCGGGTCCGGGTGTTCGAATCACACGGGAGAACATACCACCGGTTTCTGCAATTATGTCGTTTTTTTCGAGAGTCTCGCCGGTCTTGCGAATGATCAGTTTTTCCGCTTCAGCGGTTGTGCGTGCCCCCAGCACCCTGCCGACATCCACCAGGTAGTGCCTGGAGGGAATGGAGGCCTCGGCGACGACATCCTTCGGATCTACTTTTTGTCCCGGCCGCACACTTACATCCCCGGGTACCGGCAATAAGCGGTTACGGCGGATGAGGGTCAACGCATGGATCTGAGTCAACTGTGGGTACATAAGAACTCCTGCATGCAATGTTGCAATAAATGTACCATTATCAGGTACTCTGCAGGATCTCCCATTCTTTTATTAGCGTCTGGCGTGCTTCATCATCTGCTGGCAATTTGAGCGGTCTCCCCCGTGCATCCAACACCAACCCGCACACCCCCCCGTTCACTTTGATCGGCTCGCCGGAAAGGCTGATCTCTTCGATCTCGCCACGGCGCAGCATGTTAATCTTCAATCGTCCGGTGGTGCCTGAAGGCAGTGGAAGGAAGGTGATCGATCCCTGCTTCAATTCAACTTCTGAATATTTCCCATCCACATAGTCCAGGCGGGCAGAGAGAACTGGCTCACCACGGCGCACCTTGCTGGAGATATTAACCACGGTCGCCAGGTTGGTGAACGCGGTCGATTCAAGCACCTGCACCGCCAACAAGGGGTTGAACTCGGCGATCGCGCCAAGTATCGGCATAATGCCGTGTTTATCCAGGATCAAAGGACAGATTCCCAGCGGTTGCAGTCCATCCAGGATGGTCAATAAAGACTGGACAGGTGTGGCTGTTCGGTTGAGTGTTGCGCCACTGACCAGGATGGGCTCGAATCGTACGGAAGGCAGCGCATCCAACTGGGTCAGATCACGCATCGCCAGCCTTAAGACCTGACGCGCGGTGGCCAGTTCTAAAGCCAGGTCGCCGGGTGTGGCAGGGATTTCCTGCGGATAGATCGAACGCTGCCAAAGTCGATCGCGCGCCTCATCCTCCTTCATCGGTTCAGGCA
>MTKZ01006444.1_pt1 | contig 16404 bp, 21 predicted proteins | sample 1042781 | NCBI WGS metagenome assembly MTKZ01 (sample SAMN06212207, study PRJNA360539) | anaerobic digester metagenome | biome: Wastewater treatment plant; material: sludge; isolation source: anaerobic digester fed with sludge from wastewater treatment plant | place: Denmark: WWTP Viborg ...
GCTTCTGCAGGGCTGGCCAGAGACCTTCACAGTGAAATCTGGAAGAATGGCTCCAGAAGGCAGGCATCTCTATTATATGGTGGTGGATGTGCCAGTGGACGTTAAAGGAAAGATAAAGCTGTGGGAGGCTGATCATGAGCTGGGTGAGATTAAGCTTAATGCCTCTCAATGTGTGGGTCCTGGGTCCTGGCATCCATCAGGCAGGAGATATGAGGTAGTCAATCCTGCAGAGATAGCAGTAATATCATGGGAGAAGATCCAGGAGCTGGCTGATAAGTGCCAAAGCACATCAGGCAAAGTTCATACTGGAAAGACTGGCCAGAAGCCTGCTGCAACAGGTAAGAAGTCAAAGAAAAATGCATGGGAGGATCAGATCAAGACTGAGTGGATTCTTTTTCCTGATCCAGTAGTAGAAGACCATAGAGACAGTGATGGCTGGATTAAAGGTCTTTCTCCTCTCCACATTGAGAGCCAGCATGGAATGAATCTCTCTGTGAATGTCAAAACCAATGAATGGAGGTGCTGGGTGTGTGGCCATAGTGGTGGACCCCTAGAAGCTCTAGCTGTGATGAATGGGCTCATTGAATGTGACCATATCACCACTGGCTGGAGAAAGCAAAATCCTGATGTATTTAAGGAAGTGCTGCAGTTAGCCAGAAAGCTGTGGCCTGACCTGGTGCCTGAGAATGTAGGTTATTCCACCATCCCAGTCACAGCCAGACAACTTCATGAGATCTCAGAAGATGCTATGGCTGCAATAGTGGCAGCAAATAATCCCCCCAAAGTCTTTAAAAGAGCTGGATGTCTGCAGAGACTCAAAGAAGTGAATGATAAGAGATATGCTCTGGACTCTCTTGATGAAAAATCTCTAAGAGGGATTATGTCCAGAACTGCCAGATATGTTAAGATCACTGAGGATAGTGAAGTGGACACTAAAGCTCCTTCAGACGTGGCCAGAGACATCCTCTCTATGGAGGGGTGGCCTGGTTTGCCTTCCATAGCGGCCATCATAGAGGCCCCTGTAATTAGATCAGATGGCACTATTCTGGCCGACGAAGGCTATGATGAAGTGAGCAAACTTTACTATATCCCAGCTCCTGGTCTGCTGATGCCAGAAGTCCCTGAGGAGCCTGCCAAAGAGGAGTCAGAAGAAGCTGCAAAGTGGATCCTGGATGAGGTCCTGGTGGACTTCCCCTTTGTAGATGAAGCCAGTAAAGCCAATGCCCTGGCTGCCATGCTCACTCCATTAATTAGACCAGCTATCTCTGGAGTGGTGCCAATGGCACTCATTGACAAACCTCAGGCTGGCACTGGAGCCAGCCTCCTTATGGAAGTCATAGCCATTATTGCCACAGGGAAGCCTGCAGAGATGATCAGCCAGCCTGAGACAGAAGATGAGTGGAGGAAGAGCATCACCAGTAATCTCATGGCTGGCAATACTCTGATGTGCTTTGATAATGTGGATAGAAGACTAAAGGCCTCTACTTTATCAAGGGCTCTTACATCTCAGGAGTGGAGAGATAGAATCCTGGGGCAAAGTGAAGTGACAACTATGCCAAATAGGGCCACCTGGATGGCTACTGGCAATAATTTGCTGCTGGGTGGAGATGTGGCCAGGAGGAGCTACTGGATTAGGATGGATGCTAAACAATCTCAACCCTGGACCAGAGACACCTTCAAACATGAAGATCTGACTCAATGGGTGAAGGAGCATAGAGGAGAGATCCTGGCTAAACTTCTTATCATGATCAGAGCCTGGTTTGCTGCAGGATGCCCAAAACCAAAGCAAAAGCTACCTGTTATAGGAGGCTTCCAGCAGTGGACTAAAACTGTTGGCAGCATTATGGCCTTTGCTGAAGTGCAAAAATTCTTAGGCAATCTGTCAGATCTATATGATCAGGCTGACACTGAGGCAAAGGAATGGCAGACCCTTTTCCAGGTTTGGCATGAGGTCTGGGGTGACAAATTCCTGACGGTGGCTGACATATTAGTGGCCTTTAGAGAAGGTAAGTCATTTCAAGAGGTTTTACCTCATGATGTGGATGCTATTCTGACCAGAGGAGGGAAATCAGCTAGCACCAGTCTGGGGATTATCCTGAAGAAACATGATCAAGTGAGGTATCCCTGTGGGCTTCACCTGGAGCTGGGAATCAATAATCATAGTAGGCAGACCATCTATAAGGTCTGCCAATGATCTGTTAATTAAAGAGCGGGAAATGTCATTTTGACAGGTGTATTAGTTAATTTCATTTTTTACCGAACACTTGCTACAAAATGGATGTTTAGAGCATATTTCTGAATTTTTTTCGTAATTCTGCGATACGTTCCTCTTTCTCCAAATCCATCTTAAATTTAGATATAGCACTTTTCATGAAATCAACCTCAATATTCCGGATATTATTGCATTCATTACAGGAAATATATAGAAGATCTTCATAACGATGATTCTGCTGATGATGTTTTAGCCAATACTGATAATTATCTCTAAGATTACAACGATAGAACACGCATTTTCCAAATTTCTTATTTTTGCATTTTGTATAACCTTCTGGTAGTTTTGGATCTTTTACGAGCTTACAGGAGAACGAAGATTCGTATGAGGGTTTGCCTTCTTTCGTTAGCCCTCGTGTCTCACTAAGGTTCTCCCAAACATCCAGATCTTTTTTTGCGGCTTCGATTTTCTTTTCAGCTGTTTCTTTGTTCAATTCCAATCACATTTCTCCTATCTGTTCGCACCAGCCTCCTCGTCGAGAAGCTTCAGTAGACCCATTGCATATCATTAAATTATACGGCTAGAGCCCCTTTCTTTAAAGCGGGCCGAGAGGGATTTGAACCCCCGACCTAAAGGTTAAGAGCCTTTCGCTCTGCCTGACTAAGCTATCGGCCCGTCCTATGAGACCTAACATCTAGTTCAAATAGATTTTGAATACCCATTAGGACTTCCTCCTGGGGCCAATAACCTTTTTTAAATGCCAGCTAGATTTATCATGATTGTGTGAAGGACCTCTGAGGGTCCCTAAAACCACTAAAATCACTATGCATGACACTATTTATCACGATCTTTGCAGGACCTGGCAGGACCTTTCTCTACCCAGGACCGATCATTGATATTTAGAATTTAGTGAGAAGAGAAAAAAGAGAAAATACTCTATAGGTTGGGAAAGGTCCTGCCAGGTCCTGCAAAGATCGTGATAGATTGCCTTCTGATATTTATTTATCTCCTTTTTGGGCTCCTTGAGGTCCTGCATAATATGTCCTTTGACCAGTCTCAGACTTAGTTGTGATCACTGTCTCAGCTACTACCAGGCACAAACCTCATCCTTATCATTGTGTCCACCTCTCACCTGGCCACTCCTTTTCAGCCTATAATTCAGCTCAGTCCATCTCTAGGGGTGGGTGTGACTCAAAACATGTCCCTGGGTGTGGGATTTATATGGATGATCTTTAAATAATTAGGTCCCATAAATGCCCATTAGTTTAAATATGGCCATCCCATAATGGATTAAATATGACTAATAAGATTCAGCTCAAAACTCCAGAGGATGTCAGGAGATATGTCTGCAAAGTTTTGAGGACCATTCAAGAATCAGGAGATGATAAGGTGATAGAGAATGCAGGGAAGATCTCACAGTTGCTGGGTCAGTGGATCAAAGCCTATGAAGTCCAGGAACTGGCAGACATAAAGAAGAGGCTCAAAACTCTGGAGGAAGCTAGGAATGTATGATGACTTGAAGAAGGCCCTGGAGAGGATTCCTCAGGCTGATGAAGATCAGACCCCAGACTTTGAGCTGGATCCCTGCTCAGGACCCCTCTGGGAGGTGGTGGCCTTCCTGGAGGCCAGGCCAAAGCTGGGGCCAGTAGGCAGATCTCTCTATGATGTCCTGACTGGCTTCAAACCCCTCACGGAGCCACAGGAGGAGCTGCTGCAGAAGGTCCTGGCTAAAATGGGCTGTCCTGAGGCTCTACAGGACATCAAAAACGAGCTGGCCATTACTATCCAGGCCCTGGCAGCCTGTAATCAGGAATGTAGCCAAAAACCTGCAGGCTGGAAGCTTCCTGGGATCATGTAGATCATATCTACATGAGTCAGGATATGTCTATGGCATTTAAATTAGTGACATGAAAAATGTCATGTACCAATCTATTCAACATAGATAACATAAACATTATAATTTTTCTGTAATTTATTTTAACCATTATTATTCAACACTTAAAACCAGCATGCCAAAAACCAGCATCAGTGGACTCTGACCTTCTTTTGAGGACACTTTCCACCTCTCACCCCATGATGGTGCGAGATAGATTTGCCTTATTCTTATAGTAGCTGGAATGATCCACTTAGCAAAAGATGATCCCAGCCCTATGTCCAGATGGAATGAATATTAACCACTCGAAATAAACCATACTTTGAAAAGAAATAAAGAAATTTGGGGCAGAAAGGAGAGCCAATCCTGCTTGAAACCAAATGATAATTAGAGCTGAATTCCAGGTTTTGTGTATCCAGCACCTTGACATACTTTGCAGGGTTTATTATCATGAGGATTTTCTCCACCCCCATGACAATATGCACATTTAACTGCATTATCATAAGTTATCAGCATCTTCCCAGAACCACCACAGGCTCGACATGGGTCATTATCATGAGGATTTTCTCCACTCCCATGGCAATATGCACATGTGTAATAGTCTCCCATGGATCACCTCTAATGCCATTTTAACCAAATAAACTTATCCTTCCTGAGTTTGGACTTGACCTTTTTATCTGCTCAGACAAACCTGGATAGGGTGTCAGACCATTAAGGAGCAGACATGGTTTATCTCCTACCTAATGCATGATCCCATGCTTTGTCCATCTTCTCCAGCTTCTCCCACTGGCCCTCAGCAGCATGGCCTTTCATCTGCTCTGAGTCAGTCAGCTGAATGTGATCCCACTCCAGGGAGACTGCCTCCTCTTTGAAGGTCTCACCATCCAGGACCCCATCTGCAGGCTTTGTGATGGGCCAGAAGGCACCCTGGAGCTGAATGTTCTGCTCTCCTGGCTTGAAGGAGTATAACTCACTTTGAGAGAGCTTCAGGCCCCATAGGGTGGCTTTGATGGAGATCTGCTGGCCATTCAGCAGGGAATACTCATCAACCTGCCCTATTTTCCTTTCACCCAACTTGATGGGCCTTCCATTCAGCCATCTGAGGCTGGATTTCAAGACCTGTGGAGTGATTTTGATCCCATCAAAGACCCCTACAGAGGCCACAATGCCCTCAATCACAATGGTCTCACCATCATGACTTAGCACGTTTGCAGTTTGTGATTTTGTGGACGTTATCATCTAATCACCTTTAATGTGGCCTATTCAACTGATTCTATTTAGGATAAGCACACCCATATCAACCCTATAAAATCATAGGACTACTATGATGTGCCAGTTTTGTATATCAGGCTCAAATCTCAATCTATCAATTAAATAAGCCACTAATAGCGCCTATTTTGGACAAAGTATTTATACCTGTCTACCATTAGGACTTATAGGACTATGATTACCAGGAGAATAGTGAAGATTATGGCTGTTAATGTCTTATGCCCTAAATGTGGGCACAGATGGAATTATTCAGGATGTGCTATAAAAGCTACCTGCCCCAGCTGCTATGGGAAGGTCCAGGTGAGGGCTCTGCCAGATCCTGGCCCCAGGAAAGTGCCAGCTCACTTCAAAGCTGCCCCAAAGTCAGTGCTCCACACCCCAAAGGCACTGGATGAGAGGATGACCATTGAAAGGGTGAAGGGCAAAATCAGGAGACACCAGCAGGGCCTGGATAAACTCCAGGATGGCCAGACTATCCAGGGTAAGAGCCAGACCCAGGCTACTGGCAGGGTCCAGGTCCAGAGCTTCAGTGTGCCAGCATCAAAACCCATCCCTGTGAAGCATCCTAGAAGTGCATTCTCTCCAGAAGAACAGTGTGCTGGCCATGTTTGCTACCACTGCCATAGAGAGATCAAATATCCAAAGATGGGCTTCTGGGTGGATGGAATCTGTATGCATAGGCCCTGCCTGGTGGATAAGGCCATCCAGCAGTCTGGTGGAGATCTTCAAAAGGCCAGCCAGGACTGGGACATCCCACTGGATGCTTTGGCAAAGAGAGCTGCCCTCCTTCAGCAGAAGGGGAAGCTGAATTTTAAGTCTAACATTGCATAAAAGAGGTTTTATACATGTCTAATGATGATTTTAAGGATTTAGAAGAGCTTGATGAAGAGCTAGCTGCTGAAACTGATGGAGATGAGGAGCCCCAGGATTCTGTGGAGCTGCCTGAGTCTAAGCCCAGGTGGACTCCTTCTGGCCCATGCTTCAGAGCAGAGTCTGTGGATACTGAAAAGATATACACTGTAAATGGCCAGATGGTCCCAGAGAGCCAGCTTAAAGACACCATCAGAGCTATTCAGGAAGACCCTGAATTGTACAATTTTCTGCTCATGAAACAAAAGGAGCCCTTTGAGCCAGACCAGGAGGGCCTCAGGATTGTAGGCCAGGACCCCAGGGACCCAGACCTGGATGAGCTGGAGGCTGTGGTAGGCAGGGTGTGTCCCTTCTGTGGTGAGAAGATCTCAGAAGATGAGGCCACTGTCTCTGATATGGGCAGCCTGGTTTTCTATGGAGCAGATGTCTGGCACTGGGAACATTTGGCACTCTGCTGCCTCCTGAAATGTCATGGCCACTATCAGAAGGCAGCAGAGAAATACTTCCTCCCTCTGGAAGATTTAAAGTGCATGAGAACTATAGAAATGAGATCATTAAACTGGGGCAGGCTGGGCTATGTGAGGAGTGGACAGTAGATGACCACCCCACTATCACCTCCTGTAAATCCAGACTCCAGGAAGGATAAGGCCCTGGAGATGGCAGCCAGACAGGATCAGTTTGACCTGGCAACAGGCAGGAAGGCCCACCCAGCTCCCTGGCACACTGAGAAGGGCCTCTCTCAGGCCACAAAGCAGGCCCTGGACTCCCTGGAGCCACAAAAGAAGTCTGGTGGCTTCTACAAAGAGACAGAGGCCATGAGAAAGCAGCAGGAGGCATTTGATAAGGCTATTAAGAATATCAAAGATCCTGGGACTGGCACCTGGCAGGCCACACCACCCACAAAGAAGGAGAGGCTTTTGGCATGGCATCGATCCCTGGGCTCACCAAAGTCTGTGGTGGATGCTGAAATTGCAGCCCTGGAGCAGCAGGAGTCCAAAAAATGAAGGCCTGCCAGAAGACCAGGGCCATGAGGGATCCTTCCCAGGAGGGCTCCTCCTTCTCTCCCACACTGAATGCACTGAGGAGAGAGCTGAGCTTCAGAGGCCAGAATGGGAGGCACCAGTATGGTGAGACCAAAGAGAGATAGAGATCCTAACTGGAGAAAGAAAAAGTTTGGTGAACCTACTGCCTCAGAGCAAAGAAGATGGGCCAGGAGAAAGGAAACTTTGGAGAAGTTTGAAAGATTAAGGCGACAGGAGGCCCTTTTAGTGCCTGAGCAGGCATAAGCAGCCTGCTCATTCATTGTTTTATGCTTTTAGACCAATGGCTTTATTATCTGAAATAGCTACCTAGAGCTGGAGTCCCAATAGGGTAGTGGACATCCTGAGGGCCTGCGGAGCCCTCGACCTGGGTTCAAATCCCAGTTGGGACGTTCTATTTTATGCTGGGCAGGGCTACCCAAAATCTATTTAACAGGGATAACAATACTACCAGTGGGCTGGTAGCTTAGTCAGGCAGAGCGAAAGGCTCTTAACCTTTAGGTCGGGGGTTCAAATCCCTCTCAGCCCGTTAAGATAGGCTGTGGCCCAGGAACCCTACATCTTTCTTTAACTTAATCCCTGCAAAAATTCTTCCATCTGCTTTGGGTCAAAATGAGCCCACCCTTTTTGATCTGTCAGGTCATAAACCCAAAATTCACTGCAATCTTCACGAAACAAAATGATATAAGCCTTGGCATTAAGAGCGCTAGCGACCATTCGTGTAGTGCGAGCTTGAATATCTCTCTGCTCAAAGCGGCTAATTATCGAATTCAAATAATTTATTGTCACAGATTTATCTTTATCGACCCTAGTAACTTCCATCACACCAACTGGCACTAATTTGCCATCTTTAAAGCGCCATTCTACAAAATCTATATCAAGCATTAACAATTTTTTACTCAAAGTTCTGTGCCAATCAGAATAAGGTTTAATGCGCCATTCAGCATCAGTACGTTGGTATGCTTTTGATCCTGTTTCAGTAACCTTTTTATCCAATTCTCTCCCTCCATATTGGCAATCTAATAAGATCTGATCTTCTTTATATAAGGTTATTGATCAAGTAGAAGATACTTTTTTAAAGAAAGAAAAAGTTTGGTGAACCTACTGCCTCAGAACAAAAAAGAAGGGCCATAAGGAAGAAAATTTTGGAGAAGTTTGAAAGATTAAGGCGGCAGGAGGCCATGATGAAATGAGGCTCCGTCTCCACATGGCAGCAGGATTTATTCTCTTTTTCCAGACCAAAAAGATCAATTATGATCAAAGCCTGATCATCTTGATCAGAGAATGATCAGGGAGTGATCATTTTTGAGGGTCTACTGTGAGCCTGATGCTCAAACCATCGATGAGATTAATGAAGCTGCTAAGGCAATGCATATCAGTAAAGCTGATCTGATTTTAAAGGCAGTTGATCAATTTCTACATCCAATTGATCAGGCTGATCCAGGAATTGATCAACTGAGATCAGAGCTTGATCAAACCAGCTTAGAGCTTGATCAGGTTAGATCAGAAAATGATCAGATGAAATCAGAACTTGATCAGGCCAGATCAGATGCTAATAAAAGATGGTCAGAGTTGAATGCCATGAAGTCAGAGAATAACCAAATGAAAAAGGAGATAGAAGGGCTTAGATCAAAGAATGATCAAATTCTGATCACCAATGATCAACTGAGAGCTGAGAGGGATCAGGCCAAAAATGACATGGTCGGAGTGAAAAAGGACCTGGAAAAATACCAGGAAGCACTTAAGCTCAAAGATGAGCACATCCACTTTTTGGAGGCCACTGTCCATCAGGCCCTGGAGAAGCTGCCCCATGCTTTGCCACCTAGCCAGGAAGAAGCTAAAGCCAAACACTGGTGGCAATTTTGGAAATCCGGAGGATAAAATATGACAGCTCCAAAGAACCCCAGAATCACCATCACCCCAGAAGCATTCAAGCTCTTATCTGTCCAGGCTGCCCTCCAGGGCCAGGACCCAGGAGAACTGGCTTCACAGCTCATCCAGAAGAGCTGTAAGAAGGCAATGATTGCCATTGAAGCCATAAAAGGAGGGAAGGAGGGAGAGAGGGATAAAGGGACAGAGGGAGAGGGGTGCGGCGCACCAATAGATGCTGTTTTTGAAGCAAATACCCAGCCTCAGTGGATGAAACATCTCAAAACATCGCGAACTACAAAAGAACACATTTTTGCTGGCCTTAGGTTTATGGTGGGAGAGTGGGAGGCAGGGAGAGAGCCCACACCAGAGCAGGTCTCTAAAGCAGCAGAAGTGGACAGCAAGCCACTGGATAAGATCCTGAGCCAGATAGGAGTCAAATCCCAGGGTAAAATCAAGCACTATCCCATGAGCAACAGGCCACAGGCAGAGAAGATCCTCCAGGAGGGGCTGCCAAAGTGACCCTCTTTTTCGGACATGGTCAGTGACATTTTTAGCATTATCAATAAATAGTGTCACTGACATGAAGAGCATGGAGGCCAAAATTATGCACAAAACACCTACAGGAGAGAAGATTAAATCTGTCAGAGCTGAAGACAGGCAGCTGAAGAAAGCACTCTCTGCAGTCTCCAGGGCCTGTGAGCTGGGCCAGGATCTCTCCACCCAGGAGGAGGAGCTGAAGGCTCAGGTGGATGAGACCAGGGCCAGGGCTGTAGCTCTCAGAACCTCTGGCATGGCCAGGCTTGAGGATCTCTCAGTTTACACCCTGGAGAGAGCCAGGGGCAAAGGCCAGAATGTCCATAGTTACTGGTACGCCTCATGGAGAGAGGGTGAGAAGGTGAAAAACACCTACCTGGGCAGCTGCAAAAAAATGGATCATGATGCTGCCTGGAGGAAAGCCAGAGAGTTGAAGGCCCAGGCCCTGGGCATTGGTCTGGGACATTTGTGAAGAGAATGGCTAACAACCTCTGAAGCTAAGTTATTCAGGGTAGATACATGAAGGAAGCATCCCAGCCATTAGCATAAGTCTTTGGCCATCTCATGGATGATCCGTCAGACAGCCCAGAGATCAGGGACTGACCCTCTGGCTTTGTCAGTGACTTTTAATGAGGCCCAGGCAGGTGGTGATGACCCCTGCAGAGCAAAGATCCCTGCCCAGGCCCTGGATTCATTTTCTACTCTGGCATATCTACTTTGCCAGCTTCAAACCGTATCCTTCAGCAACGATCTGAAAAGTACATCTATCCAGGCTAAAGAATAATATTAAAATGCTATAATAAATGATTCTGTCTTGATTCGTTGATATGGCTAAAGCTAAGCATGGCATGCTACTATATTTATCTATTCAAATTTTATAATTTTGGTGTGCAACTTTAGGCATTGCTGCCTTAAAAATTAGCCAGCCCTCCCTCCTCTTTGAAGAAGATCATCCTTATCTCTTCCATTCTGGACCGTTGCCAATGGCTACTTTTTGTCTTTATTTCAAGATCAGGATCAATAGAATGAATGCTGTCTCTATCCAGGGCCAGCCTCCTGGTCTCCCTCAGATCATTAGGGACCCTCTCCAGGTCTATGGCAGGCATGATTTGAGTGGCCCTTTTGAAGGCTCTCAATGTGTCGCGACGTGATGGGGCTCTTCCTTCCTGGCCTGCCAGGTATGTCCTGGCCTCAGTGGATGTAACCAGGGCCTTCTCCTTTCCCTGGAGCTTCAGCTGGACATAATCAATGAGCTGAAGAGCCCTGAGTTTAATCTTTGTCAATGCCTCGGGCTTTGCCTTTCCTTCATCCCCTCTGGCAGGTGGCCTGGTCTTCAGCCCATTCCTGATGTGGGTGAATAACTGCCTGCAGTAGGCACAAATAAGCATCAATTTAGAAATGGGATGATGCTCAGCTTTGATGCTTTTCATGGCCTTTTCTGTGGTCTGGGCCAGCTCCCTGGATCCCATAATCTTCTCTTCAGAGATAGTCTCTGCCAGCAGATTATAGATACCTGTAAGCTCTCTTAAAAATGCCTGGACTTCATCCACAGGGATCTCCAGGGTATTCATCTGACTATTCTGGGCCTCAGAGGAGGCAAAAGGCTTTATAGTTTCCACTATCTTTGTTCTATCTAACATGGGATACTCTCCCAGGGTCCAGGGAAAAGCCCTGGCAGGCTCTGGACCCTCTGGTTATCTCTTTTAATCTCTTAAACTACTCGTGAGGGTTATAGCTTTTCCTCTAATTGATAAGAATAATCATAAAAATGATTTTCATTATCCTGTGGCTTCTATTTGTACTCCCTTTGAGGTCAGCCACTCAGAGAGGATCTGCTCAATAACTCTACTCTGGTTTTTGGCTGAGCCAGTGGCCTGGACAGTATAAACTCTCACAGCTTTAGCCACAGGCTCACTGATGGTCATGCTCATCCTGCACTCTTTTACCATGCTATGGTTCTTTGCATGTTATTGTTTATTAATGTTTCCTAGCTCACAATGTTATAGCATGGGAATGTTTAAATGCTGGATGGTTCTATAGGATGCTTTGGTGATGAACTTTGCAGAAAACAATGTCTATAGGCCTTAGCACTGCCCAGCCATCTGGGAATGTGCTATTTAGCCAGCCACAGGGTTCTGGCCAGTAGCCTCCATCAGGCCATTCTATGAGCAGGTCCTGTGGCTCTCCTGGCTCATTGGAGGACCTGTGAGAATAGAAGTGAGCCCTACTCTGATTCTGAGGAGATCCGGAAGAGGCTGGAGCTGGAAGAGATAGGCTCTCCTGCCTGCAAAACAGGCAGGAGAGCACTGGACAAACTCACTGATTATTACATGGAATATTTTATGAAATTATCTGAGAAAGATTGTAGCAATGGACCCTGAGGTGATTGATCATGGTCATTAGATTTAAGAATGAAATGCAGATTGTACCTGCAGCCAAAGAGCTTATTACAGAGAGCCACTTAGCAGTGGAAGCTCAGAACGGCCTGAAGATCCATGACAGAAATGGAAAAATGAGATTAAATATGGCATCAGATAATGTAGAACTCCAATGTGAAGTGGCTCCCACCACTGAGATTGATAAGCATTACCCCAGAGTAGTGCTAAATGATCATGAATTTCATGGAAAAAAATTGAAGCTGGGCCATTTTAAAACATGTGAATGTCCTGCTAATCATTTAAGCTGCATAACTGCTAAAGAGTGGATCAAATGCCAGCTAGGTGTATGGCAATTTTTCTATGAAAAAAGAGATATTAGAGATAAGAAAATACATCCTGCCACATTTCCTATATCTCTGGCTAGAAAAGTTATAGAATTATTCACACATCAGGGTGAGTTAGTGCTGGACCCATTTGTGGGAAGTGGTACCACATTGGTGGCAGCTCAGGATACTTTAAGGAATGCAGTAGGTTTTGATCTTCAAGAGAACTACATTAAACTTTGTGGCCAGAGAATTGCCAATGAAAGACTTTTTGACACTTCCTATCAGATAGCCATTCAAGATGATGCCAGAAATATCCAAAAGTATTTGGATGAGGAAACAGTCTCACTGATTTTTACATCTCCGCCCTATGCCAATTTGCTTAATCGGGTCAGAAAGAATAAGTCCAGAAGAGATCGGAAAAATGATCAATTAGGTCAGGTTGAGCAATATTCTCAGGACTCCAGAGATTTAGGAACTCTGGCTGTTGACGACTATGCTATTGCTATGGGGGAAATTTTCGAGGGTCTTCTCCCACTATTGAAGCCAAAGGCTCATTGCATGATAAATGTACCGGATATGTGGTGGGAGAATGAGAGAATAACTATACATGTAGCACTTATTAACGAGCTTAGGAAAAGAGGGTATGAATTAAGAAACATCATCATTTGGGACAGGACAAATATAGTGAATAGAATTGGCATATTTGGCTGGCCCAGCAATTACATAACTATGGGTGTGACATTTGAATATCTCTTAGACTTCTGGAAGCCACCTAAAGGTTAGTTTTTGGGTTATGGTAAGATGAAATTATACACATTAGATGAATTAATAGAAATTTTTAAAGATATAAAAGCCAAGGGCTGGGTAGAAAATGCCAGACAGGGAAATGTTGGTGGAGTTGGCAATACCATAGAAGATTTTTATGGTATTGAAGAGAATAATCTACCTGTAGCTAACTCTGCTGAGTGGGAGCTAAAATGCCAAAGGATCACAAATAAGGGTGGTAAAGCAGGCGCTTTAACTACACTTTTTCATTTTGAGCCATCACCGAGAGCAGCTAAATTAGTCCCTGCACTTCTTTTGCCATATTATGGCTGGAAACATGAGGAGGCTGGGATAAAATATCCTGCAAATGAGATGAGTTTCAGGCAAACTATCTCAGGCAAAGTCAGGACTAATAGGGGATTTGGCATTGCCATCGATGAGGCCAAAAGAAAGGTAATGATTTCATTTGATGCAAATGCTGTTTCAGAAGAAGTGCATCAAGAGTGGCTTAAATCTGTAGAAAAGAGAATCGGCTTAATGGAGATCCATCCTCAACCTTATTGGGGATTTGATGATCTATTCCATAAAGCAGGGACCAAATTACATAATTGTTTCTATATTGAGTCCAGATCCAAAAAAATTGATGGGAAAGAATACTTTAAGTATGAAAACGTGCTGGTGTTAGAAAAATTTAATATAGAAAATTTTATCAAAGCCATCAAAAATGATATTATCTTAATTGACTTTGATGCAAGAACTGGACACAATCATGGAACTAAATTTAGAGTAAGACCAGGAAGAATCAATGAATTATATGGTAAAGTCACTAGATTATGAAATATAGATTTAAAATGAATTAGATAGCAGCAAAAAATGGCTACTGGGTTTATGACCATCTTGGGATTCTTTGGAGCATGGACCATGAGCTGGCCCCGGACTCTGACACCAGGATCTGCTGGTGGAATGGCCAGCTCCTTAGGCATAGGCAAAAGGAGGCAGGAGCTGGACCTGCAGGAGGATCACATCCATGCAGCTGTTAAGCAGGCACCAGCCAGGAGGGTCATGGAGATCCTGGGAGAAGCCTGCTGAATGGAGATCTTCTCTGCCTCAAAAGCAGCTGCTGAGCTGGGGCCTATCATAGCCTCCCACCCCAGCCCCTCCTGCAGGGTGGAAGCTGTGGAGATCCTGGGGCATTACATAGGGGACTGGAAGATCATACTGGCTTTACTCCCTGGTCTGGCCGATCCCTGCCCAGAAGTTTATCAGGCCACCGTCCTGGCATTCAGCAGGATGAAATGAGTCCTTCTTAGGTCTATTACATTTTTCTTAATTTATTCAAAAATGTCACAGACCTATCTGGGATGCATTCTATATGTGGTGAAAAAATTCAAGTATTCCTATTTACACTACCAGGATTTATGCATTCAAAAACTGCTGGTTTAAGAGATCTGGTTAAGACCCTGGGTATTTTGGTCATAGTAACTCCACAGAATGCTGCTCATGCTTCTGGTTATGCTGATGCTCCTTCTGAGATCTTGACGGCCTCCTGCAGGCAGAATGGACTGGCAGAGGCTTATGATAATGGTTTTAAAGAAGATTAAGCCTGAAGATAGGGCCAGGGAAGGAGAAAATACCTGGCCCAGTTTGCCTGTTAAAGGTTGGCTGATGCTGTCACAGCTCAGATGATGTTAAACTGAGCAGATAAGGCTCAGATAATTGATCATATAAGTTTTTCTGTTGTTTCTGTGTCTTATTTTGTTGAACTGCTATAAATATGGCTTTCTCAGTGAAATCCTGCTAGATTAGCTGGCATATGTCGCGACTGAGAAAGGAAAACCTCATTTTATGGTCATTTGATGGACTCATGAAAATCACAATTTTGTGTGGCCTAATCAGAGAATCATGGTTTTAAATTTTCCTAAATAGGAAATCTGGCAGGGGTGTTTTAGACAGTTGGTTTCAGATTATGATGTCTATTGATATTGATTGGCTGGGTGGCAGGGTAGGGGTAGCAAAACTTTTCTAGAATAATGTAAAGATGACCTTTTAGAATTTGCCAGAAATGGGTATTTTTAGAAATCTTTAAATATAGGCTTTCTCATAGCTCAGCCTATGCAAAATACTAGAGGAAATGGGTTCCTTGGGATCACAGTCCCAGTGAATGAAGAACTGAAGCTGGAGAAGATGGCTTCCAAAGTAAAGCTTTCAAAGACTGAGCTAGCCAGAGCCATGTTTAGAGCTGGGCAAATCATGTTTAAAGAAAACCCTCAGCTGGTGCTGACCTATGTACCTACCAGCAGGACTGTGGATTAAAAGAATAGTTTGGCCAGAAGCTTTGGGAGAAGCTCCTGGACCTAAAGTTATTTGGTGTCTATGGAAAGAGATAACATTCAAGCCTTAAAAGGCTTTGCCTTCAATGATTCAGCACCAGCAGGGATAGGGAGCCTGCCAGCTGAGGAGAAGTGGATGAGAAGCTACTGCAGCAGAGCTGGGAGGCCCATCTGCAGTGGAGAGAATAGAAAAAGCAGTTACAGTGGAGGCAATAGTGATGAAGAAATAAAAATGAGGATAGGAGGGCAAACTCCATGAATAGCAAAGCATTAGAACTATATAGTTTTTGTGGTGAAAATATAGGTTCACCAGTCTCAATAGAGGAACTGCATGAAAAAGTAAAAACTATGGCTCAGAACCTATCTGAAATAACCAAAGAGATCAGAGTCTTTGGACCTATAGCTCTCTCTGAGCAAATTAGAATCCCTGGGATTAAGCTTATTAAAGTAGGATTGACAGCTAATAGGCTAGAAGCTCAGACCAGGACACTACAGGGAAATGCAGACATATCCAGTTATGTCTCCTCTTCTAAAGATCTCCATGTAATTGCAGAATCCACAATCAACCTTTATAAAAAATGTGGAAAGAAATTCATTCCCAAAGAGATAGTTAAACTTTGCAAAGGCTATCTAAATGGATCAGTCCCTGAGGATGAATTTTATCATCAAATATCCATATTCAGGCTTCAGCAGTCTCTGGCTCAGATGGAAGACCTAAAGAATAGCATGAAGAGGCCTACTGAATCCAGCTGGAGTGATACTGGGGAGCTGGATGGAATCTCAAATTATACTTATGATGATCCTGAGCTTCTGGACTGGTTGGCTGCAGGAGGCAACTATGGAGTAGTGGCAGGCCCCTTCAAAGATGGAGGTGAGGTGCTGTCTAATCTGGTGCTCATAGATCTGGATGACTTTGACAGAATCAACGATTTGGG
>MTKZ01035342.1_pt1 | contig 16397 bp, 7 predicted proteins | sample 1042781 | NCBI WGS metagenome assembly MTKZ01 (sample SAMN06212207, study PRJNA360539) | anaerobic digester metagenome | biome: Wastewater treatment plant; material: sludge; isolation source: anaerobic digester fed with sludge from wastewater treatment plant | place: Denmark: WWTP Viborg ...
GTGTTCACCAGCCGGTATTCCAGGTCGGGCAGATTTTCCGGCATTATCTGCGGGATAATTTCCTCCGCTTTGTCTTTATATCCGACACCAATACTGCAATACACCAATTTATTGGTAACTTCGTCCTCGCTCATGGCGCGGACATTGAATGGCTGCACGCCCTTGTCCAGCATGCGCTTTTCAATGGCCTCATCTTCTCCTTTCGGTTCCTCTTCCGGCATGCCCATATCCTGTTCCGCAGCAATCACATTGGCGGCTTCAAGGTAAACAGAGGCGTAATTGAGACGCCCCTGTGAGGCCAGTCTCAGTTCTTCCATTTTGTCCAGGATGTCGCGTTCAATGGTGCGCATGGCCGTAGGCATCTTGTCCTGAGGCGTAATATACAGGCGTAATTCGACTTCGCTGTCCGCCTGAGCGAGGATTGAGCGGGTGGAAGGGGAAATCGTATGGATTTTGTCTTCGGTCAGGTCAAAGCGTTTGATACTGGTTCCCGCCATCAGAAAATTAAACAACATACCAATAACAATGCAGATGACCGTAATGGCGGCAAACATAAGCCGTGCCTTCGGCCGGTTCCTGCCATCAATAAAGATAACATTGAGCGTCAGGAAGAGGGCGGCCCAAACCACGAAAAACAGAACGTCGGCCACATCGATAATACCACGGATTAAGGGCTGGTAATGGGTAAATACGCCGAAGATATCGGAAAGCAGTGAGCCCATTCCGGCAACACGCCCATCGATATAAGAAGCGATGAAGTCCGTGCCTAGTAGGAAGAAGAGGAAGCATGTTAGCAGTGTGACAACAAAAGCCACAATCTGGTCCTTGAAAAAACCGCTGAACAAAATGCCGAGTGCCAGGAAACAGCAGCCCATTAGCAGCGTTCCAAGATAGCCGCTGAAAACCACACCCGTATCGGGATTCCCGAGGGAAAACAGCATCATTGGGACCGTGAAGGTGGCAGCGAGGGTAACCAGGTAGAAAAGAACTGCGGCGCAGAACTTGCCGATGGTCAGTTCCCAGGCCTGCATGGGAAAGGTCAACAGCATTTCCCAAGTGTTTTCCTTGCGTTCTTCAGCCCAGATGCGCATCGTCACCGCAGGGATGAAGATACACAGCAGCAGGGGCAGATTCTCAAAGTAGGGACGCATGTCCGCCACGGGAAAAACGAAAAAGGATGTGACGAACAGGCCCACACTCATGGTGACGAACACCATGATGAAAATATAGCCGATGGGGGACGTAAAATAAGCGCCCAAATCACGGCGGAGTATGGTAAGAATATTGCGCATGGTGTTGTTCTCCTACTGTCATTCAGCCTTGGCGGCGGATTTTTCGGTCAGGGTCAGAAATGTTTCTTCCAGGGAAAGTGGCCGGTCGGTAAGTTCCCGAACCTTCCACTGCTTTTCCCGGATAAGCGCATTTAATTCGCGCCAAGGATTACGGTCTATGGCGCTATGGAGCACGAACGATGAACATCCGTTCTCCGTTTTCTCGAAGGCAACCTGTTTGACCCCTTCCAAGCCGCTGAGCAGGCGGCCGACTTCCTCCCGCTGCCCTTCAATGGTCACGGACAGACGCTCCGAGGTTTTGGCCCGGTTTCGCAGTTCTTCGATGGTACCGTCGCCGACAATACGGCCCCGGTTAATAATCACGATCCGGTCTGCTGTGGCCTGCACTTCCTGCAGGATATGGGTGGAAAGAATCACGGTCTTGTTTTCCGCCAAGTCCCGGATAAGATTCCGGATTTCAAGAATTTGATGCGGGTCAAGACCGGAGGTCGGTTCGTCCAGAATGATTACCTCCGGATTATGGATAAGCGCCTGAGCGAGGGCGGTCCGCTGTTTATACCCTTTGGACAGTTCCCGGACCACTTTTCGGTACATGGAACGCAACCCACAGGTATCAATCACCGCATTGACCCGGTTTTTCAGGACGTTGCCGGCGAGGCCGCGTGCCCGCGCCACGAAATCAAGATAGGCCCGGACTTCCATGTCCATGTACAAAGGCAGGATTTCGGGAAGGTAGCCAATTATCTTCCGTACATCCAAAGGCTTTTGCAACACATCCATGCCGCCTATTTCCGCCGTGCCCGATGTCGGATACAGATAGGTGGTCAAAATCTTCATGGTGGTTGACTTGCCCGCGCCGTTGGGACCCAACAGCCCCACGATTTCGCCGCGTTTGACTTCAAACGAAACGCTATCCAAGGCTTTCACGGGCCCATAGTGCATTGTTAACTTATTTGCTTTTATCATAGACCTTTTCTCCATTATGGGGATTTTGCCGCCTGCAGCAGGCAGGAGTATCACTGCGTACTTGAAGCGCATAACCATCCTTATCCTCTTGTTAGCAAAACTTATGCCAGAAAGTGAATTCAGGAAAGAAAGCAAGAAGAATGCACATAATACATGAAAATTGAATAGGATACAAATTTAGTAGCGGTAAAAGTCTCCAAGGAAGTTGCCAAACGGTCGCCTGATTTCGGGTTTTCTATCCAATTTGCGGTACGGTCGTTTACAAAGTGATTCCGCGTGCAGCCCGGAGGCAGTGACACGAAACACAGACACTCTGACCTAAATCCGCATGTAAGGAACGGCGAGAACGATAAAGGTAGGGAAGGCTTGTTGCCATGCCTACCCTACCTTTATCGTTCCTTGTCCTTATGGGTTTTACGCCAACAACTCGGTTTCTTGCGTTCGGATTTATGTTTGATAGGGAGAAATATACGATGAATGACACACGGCGAAAGTTCCTTTTTGGTGCAGGAAATAATGCGGTAGTCAACGCAGCAAAATTGTCTTTATAAAGAACCTGCATTGAACCTTCTTGTTACGTTATCATTCTTTCACGAATCTACCCTCTGTTTGTTTGTTTCATCTTTTGACCTCTGCGTTGAAAACAGTGGAGAATATTGCCATGACAGTTTACGGGCGTATGTATCTGATACCAGTGTTCCTTATCATCAGCATTCCTATCGCGGGAGCCGCCATTCATGTGGCGCCTTCCGGCTCTGATATGAACGAGGGGACGGAAACGAGTCCCTTTCAAACATTAGGTGGGGCTCGCGATGCCATACGCATGATGAAACAGGCAGGCACACTGCCGGACGGTCCCATCGAAATACTTGTTCATCCCGGAAGATATCCGGTCACAAAGCCCGTGGAATTCTCCGCGGAGGATTCTGGTACCATGGATGCGCCCATTACGTATCGTGCTTCTGAAACAGAAGCGCCCAGATTCAGCGGCGGTGTAGTACTGGGGGGGGGCTCCGTGCTGGAGGATCCGGAGGTGCTGATGCGGTTGCCCGAGTCCGCGCGGGGAAATGTTGTGACGGCAGACTTGGCCGCTGCGGGCGTTACGGATATTATCCCTTTTGAACTCGGCGGATTCAGCAGCGGACGCGGTTTTAAAACTCATCCAGCACCGGAACTCTTTGTGAACGGAGAGCCGATGGTGCTTGCCCGTTGGCCAAACGAGGATTATGTATATACCGGAGAGCCGACCGGCCCCCAGACATTAAGGACATGGGACAACCACCCTGGCTCTCCCGAAGGGAGGTTCAAATTCAAGGAAGAGCGTCCGGCACGTTGGGTAGAGGAACCGGATGCCTGGCTCTACGGATACTGGTTCTGGGATTGGGCGGATTCCTATGAAAAGATTGAGCGAATCAATCTTGATACGGGGGAGATCCTGCTTGCCCGTCCCTGGCATGGCTATGGCTACAAGGAAGACCAACCCTACTTCGCATTGAACCTTCTGTGTGAGTTGGATGCGCCGGGGGAGTGGTATCTGGACCGTGCGCGAGGCAAGGTCTACCTGTACCCGAAGGAACCGCTGGACAATGCCTTTGTGGAACTTTCAATCGCGCCGTTTCCTTTGGTTAAAACAGAAGGTCTTTCCCATGTCCGGTTCCAGGGCCTTCTTTGGGAGTGCGGCGCGTCGGACGGCATACTCATTGAGGGCGGGGAAGCCTGCCGCCTTGAAGGATGCACCCTGCGGTACATGGCCGGCAACGGGGTGGAGATTCGCGGGGGAAGCCGGCACGCGATACTTTCCTGCGACATTCATACGCTGGGCCGGGGCGGGGTGGTTGTCACCGGGGGAGACCGTAAGACCCTTTCTCCGGGAGAACACCTTGTGGAAAACTGCCACATCCATCACTTGTCACGGATTGACCATACCTATACGCCTGGTATTCTGATAAACGGGGTCGGCCACCGCGTTCGCAACAATTGCATTCATGACGTGGCCAGCAGCGCCCTGAGGGTCGGAGGCAATGACCACCTTATTGAATTGAATGAAATCTACCGAGTGGTGCTGGAATCCGATGACCAGGGCGGCGCGGACATGTGGGGCAACCCGACCTTCAGGGGCAACGTGTACCGGTTCAACTACTGGCACCACCTGGGAAACCCTGACAGGGCAACAGGAATCGCCCATTCCATGCAGGCCGGCATCCGGCTTGACGACGCCATCTGCGGAACCCTGATTCAAGGAAATGTGTTTCATCGCTGCTCCACGGCACCCACACTCTTTGGCGGCGTACAGATTCACGGCGGCAAGGAAAATACCGTTGAGGGAAATCTGTTTGCGGACTGTGCGGCGGCGGTAAGTTTCTCCCCCTGGGGAGAAGAGCGCTGGCATGCCTTTGTGGAAAAGGCGATGGATGCGCCTGAAATCAATTCCGCTTTGTATCTGGAACGATACCCCGCGCTAGCATCATTGAACGAGAATCATGATATCAACACAGTCAGGAATAATGTGATCTTGCGCTGTGAAAGCCTTTTCCTGCGCGCCCCGGATGGCATTATCGCCGAGAACAACACGGAACTTCCAACGGGAAGCGAATTGCCAGAACATACGGCTGGACGATTGCGCTGGTCGGAAGAAGAAGCGAACCGCCTTGGTATTGGAGAGATACCCTTTCCCAATATCGGCCTGTATGAAGATGGCTGGCGCGTCCTGCGTGATGGAAACTGGTCACTGAGAACCAGCACACCATGAGATTGAAGCTCTTTTGAAAAGCGGCTGGAAATGAACCGGTACAGATGCGTAGAATCTGTGCAGGCTCAACGACCCACGGCATGTATTGAAGTGGGTTCCTATTGTTTTCTGCCGTGTCTGTTTGGGTGGGCTAATTTGCCCCTTAAATCCACATGTTAACGTGCGCGCCCGTTAAAAGGAGACTATGTGATGCGGAAAAACAGCGTTCTGTCTGAGGCAACCGCGGAGAAACACCCGGTTTCCTGTTTACCTGTGCCTTGTAGCATTGTGAATATTCCCTTTTGGGGAGAATCGAAACCAGCCTGCCGGATTTCCACGGCGTTGCTGGGATGGAGCGTACTCATGTTTTTTTCCGCCTGTAGTTTTGCAGAACAAGCAATGCCAAAAGACTGGCAAAATCCACGCCTGACCGGAATCAATAATTTGCCGCCCCATGCGACTGCGGTGGTCTGTCCCGATGTGGAAACTGCACGCCAAATCGGTCTTGTATGCAGCGCGGAACGGGTGAAGTCACCTTGGTACCGTTCGTTGAACGGAGACTGGAAATACCAGTATGCGGCCAACCACACAGGACGCATTCCCGATTTCTGGGAGATGGACTTTGACGACAGCGCCTGGACCACCATTCCGGTGCCGTCGAATGTGGAAATTCACGGGTACGGCATCCCCATCTATGTGAATATTCCCTATCCTTGGGCAAAACCGTGGGAACCGCCCTATGTACCTGAGGACGACCCGAACAACACGGTAAATTCATATCGTCACACGTTTACCATCCCTGAAGACTGGTCAGGAAGACGTGTATTAATCACCTTTGACGGCGTGAATTCCATGTTTTACCTCTGGGTCAACGGACAGAGGGTGGGCATGGGCAAGGACAGCCGCACGCCTGTAGAATTTGACATTACCCCATATGTGAAAACGGGAGAAAATCTGCTAGCCGTTGAAAACTTCCGCTGGTGCGATGGTTCCTATTTGGAAGACCAGGACTTCTGGCGTCTGAGCGGTATCTTCCGCGATGTCTATCTCTGGTCGCCGCCGGACTTGCATCTGCGCGATGTTGAGGTGAAGACCGATTTGGATGAGGCCTGTAAAGACGCATCTTTAATCGTAGTCGTGGACATTGAAAACCGCACGGATGCCGAGGCCGCCGTAACCATACAGGCTGATTTATTGGATGCCAACGGTAACAACGTGACATCGTCTTCATCTCCGGTTTCCGTGCCACCGGCCGCGAAAGCCACCGGTACGCTGACCGCATCTGTTGTCAACCCCCTCAAGTGGAGCGCTGAAACACCCCATCTTTACCAGATCGTACTCAGCCTGAAGGATTCCGCGGGGAGCACCATCGAGGCCGTGGCGGTGAACACCGGCTTCCGCAAGGTTGAAATCAAAAACGGCGACCTCCTTGTCAATGGGAAGCGAATCTTGATTAAAGGCGTAAACCGCCATGAAACCGACCCGGATCTCGGACAATCTGTCACCGTGGACGGCATGATCAAGGATATCCTGGTCATGAAGCAACACAATGTCAACGCCGTGCGCACCTCCCATTACCCGAACCAACCGTCCTGGTATGACCTGTGTGACCAATATGGCCTTTACGTGATAGATGAAGCGAATATAGAAAGCCATGGCATGGGGTACGGCCGCCAGTCGCTGGCCAACCCGCCCGAGTGGCTGGACGCCCACCTGGACCGCACCATACGGATGGTGGAACGCGATAAGAACCACCCCTCCGTCATTATCTGGTCGCTCGGCAACGAGGCGGGCAACGGCCCCAATTTCATGGCCACCTATGACTGGATTAAGCAGCGGGACGCGAGCCGCCCGGTACATTACGAACGGGCCGGTCTGGACCGCAACACGGATATCTTCTGCCCCATGTATTCCAAGCCCGCGTTGCTGGCGGATTATGCCAATGGCAACGATGTGGACGGCGGCTGGGGAGAAGCCTTCAACATCAAGGCGGGCGCGCCCCGCACCAAGCCCCTGATCCTCTGTGAGTACGCCCACGCCATGGGCAACAGCAACGGCAACATGTGGCTGTACTGGGACCTCATTTATTCAAAACCACACCTCCAGGGAGGCTTCATCTGGGACTGGGTGGACCAGGCCCTGCGCACGCCCGTCGCTCTGAAACCGCCGCGCATCCACCGGGCCCCGCAGCCGGGTGAAGAGACCTTCTGGGCCTTCGGCGGTGACTACGGTCCACCGGATACGCCCAGCGATCAGAACTTCCTGTGCAATGGGCTGGTGTCCCCGGACCGGGCACCCCATCCGGGACTGCTCCAGGTCAAGCATATCTACCAGTATATTCATTGCACGCCCGTAGACCTGGCCGCACGCACTGTGGAGGTTAAGAACTGGTTTGACTTCATTTCCCTGAATGACATTGCCGAACTTTACTGGCAGTTGAATGGAGATGGACACATGCTCCAAGAGGGGACTATGCCCTGTCCCACCGTCGCACCTCAGTCAACGGCGCAGATAACGATTCCAGTTCAAGCATTTCAACCGCAACCAGGCGTGGAATATTTTCTAAACCTGCGTTTCCGCCTGACAAAAGAGGAATCCTGGGCGCCTAAGGGCCATGAAATTGCCTGGGATCAGTTTAAACTGCCCGACGAGGCGGCACCGCTTCCAATTCCAGCCGGTGCTGCCACCGCACTCACGGTAACGGAAGATGACAGCCAGCTGACCGTATCCGGCGACACGTTGACGGCCCGTTTTGACAAAACCGCAGGCGTGTTGGCTTCGCTGACCGTTTCAGGAACGGAGCTCATCGAATCGCCCCTGCGTCCGGATTTTTGGCGCGCGCCCATCGACAACGACCGGGGCCGTAATATGGATAAAACCCAGGGCGTGTGGAAAACCGCCCATGAAGATGCCCGGGTGCGCGAGTTCAAGGTGGACGCCGCCGATCCGCAGCAGGTGGCCGTAACGGTCACCCTTTCCCTGCCGAAGGCGGATGTGCGCTGGACCACGCGTTACATCGTGCTGGGAAGCGGGGAAGTGCTTGTGGAAGCCGCGTTCATGCCAAAGAAAACCGACCTGCCCCAACTGCCGCGCCTCGGTATGCAGATGATCCTGCCGACCGGTTTCGACCGCATCTCCTGGTTGGGACGGGNNCCGCAGGAGACCTACATCGACCGGATGGATGCCCCCGTGGGACAGTACAGTGGCACGGTACGCGACCAGTTCTGTTACGACTACGCCGAACCTGGCGAAAGCGGCAACAAAGTGGACGTGCGCTGGGCCGCGTTGCAGAACGCGGAGGGCGCCGGCCTGTTGCTTATTGCGGACCCCGAGCAACTCCTGAGTGTAAACGCCATGCACCACACGACCGATGACCTGCAGGCAGCGGAGCATCCCTTCGAACTGCCGTTGCGGGAGTTTACTTTGCTAAATGTGGATTGGAAACAGCAGGGCGTGGGGGGCGACGACAGTTGGGGCGCCTGGCCCCATGAGGGCTATTTAATTCCCTGTGAAGCCCGACACTACCGCTTCCGCCTGCGTCCAATCACTTCGGACAGTGACCTCACAGCGTGGGCAAGAACCGCCTTTCCAAGTTGATGCTGATTTATCTTGGCTGCAATCTACCTATCGTCTATAATGCAGTTTGATTGCACTGTGGACGATACAGGGGTTTTGTTTCTTGTTACATAGAACACTGCGTGCTTTTGGTAACCGGCCCCCGTCAAGTGGGCAAAACAACCCTGCTGCAACATCTGTGCGGCAGTTTCCAACCTACATCACGTTATCAAAATGCTACAAGGGCTCATGTCCGTTCGTGAGTCGCAGGATTAAAGTGTAACGGTTGTTCTTAACATCACCGGCAGCCAGGCCCGGTGTGGGATGGCAAAAGGTACACGCATGTACGATTATGTATATCTCTTTATCTTTCCTGTTTTTTTGTCAGGATGGGTGGTGCTTACGCGCACGAAATCACTTGCAATAAAAGCGGGTTCCTATCTATTGGCCGCTTTACTGCTGGGTGGAATAGGACTGGTTTGCGCCCCGAAGCCGGATGAACCCGACGCCGATATGGTACTAGCCGCAGTTGGAGTACTACTGTTTATTTTTGGGCCTGTATTGGCGCCTTTTCTGCTCACGATACCATCTTGTATTCGGAGCCGACCTGTCGTTCTTGCCCTACTAACACCATTGGCCTATTGGATGGCATTCGTTATTGGCGTTAATATTTGGCTGGGGTTGGGTTACAGAATTTAAGACAACGGACATGGGGCGGGACAATCGGATGCAGAAGATGTCCGTTGCTTCAGTCGTCTCTTTTACCAACAGTATCGGCCGGTCCCGTAACCCCCGGTCGACCAGCGGCTACATAGCCGTTGCCGGCGCCGTAAGGAGAGGGGCTGACCCAAAAAGAGAACAATGCGCGCTCGCGTAGATGAAAGCGGAACCGGACGGGTTGTCCGGCGAGAGCGGCCAGGTCTTCCGCTTCTTTCCATACCACGGGTTCGCAGGTGGAATCCAGCGAAACAGGAAGACAGGATTCAACGGTATAGGGTGCAATGGGTGTTCCATCCTTTCCAAGAACCTCCACGTGCAAAGCGCCCCCTTTGGTGTCGGCATTCACAAACAAATGCTTTCCGGAGAACCGCACAGGCCGGGTCGTCAATATGCCAGGTTCTCCTGCGGCTTCCATGGAGGCAAAACCATCCCGGCGCAGCATGGCGAGGCCGGTACTGCAAACTCCGGAGGCAGAAGATCCGGGAACTCCTTTCCGGGCGCTCACATAGAAATACAACTGGTCGCCTACCACGAGACAACAACCGCCTGCGGACTGTACATTGGCCCAGTTCCAGTCCCCGACGGTTTCGGAAACGGGGATGAAAGGGTCATGGGAGGGACGGCTCCAATGAAATCCATCGCGGCTGAAACCGACGCAGAGTTCATTGGGCTTGGCACGGTCCTCCGGCTGGCCGCGCCAGATGTCGAACAGCCCAAGCAACACACTTTCATAGGCGACCGCGTCGAGATTGTAGAGTTCACAGGGCGTTCCGAGATCCTGGCGCGGTGCGTCCAGCGTATCCGCGCCTACCCAGAAGGGGGGGTGTCCGTCTTCCTTCTGTGCGCCTTTTAGCACGTCTCCATGTTCCCAATACCGGCGATAGCGCCCAATGGACGTCTGCTCGTATGCCCGAATGCCATAGACCCACACGTTACGGAACGGGTTGAAAAAGACTGTGCTGCGATCACCAGTAGTTCCAGTCTTTACTCCCGAGTCAGTCCAATGAATCCCGTCCGGGGAGAAATAAATGTTGAGGTATCGCCGACTGGGGCGCAGATAGACGAACAGTTTGAACCGCCGTTGCGGGTCGGACTCGTTCAGGTCCAGCCATACCGTACTCGAATCCCGTTCCCCCGTGTGCACGATATTGGTTCCCGGGACAACATCGAGCTCAGGCTTTTCCCATGCAATCCCATCACGGGACACCGCATAGCAGGTGGATTTGACGTAGCCGCCCATATACCACATCTTGAACAACTTGTCCTGCGGATCGAACCATACGCCGTCGCTGAAGGGCATAGCCGTAGGGGCGGGATGGTCCGCCGATGCCGTATTCATCTCCCAGGGTTGGTCCGGGAGAAGCACCGGGTTTTGAGAATAGTACGTGGCGCCATGGAAAACACGGTTCAGGCTGGTTTCTTCAATGAGAAAGTCGTCCACAAAAAGTTGCCGCCCCACATCTATGGGTATCAGGGCAGGCGGCGCCTCGAGATAGGGTACCTGCANNACCACAAAGAGTTGCCGTCCCACGTCAATCGGAATCACCGCAGGCGGCACATCAAGGTATGGAACCGCCATCGGCTTACGCGACAGGGGGCGGTCCGGCGGCGGCCAGGCCTCCGGAACCGCAATCCCGTTGTAAAGCGCAGGCGATTCAGTTGCGCCCTCTGCGGAAATGCCGTTGCCGGCCAGAACAGCCGTTGCCATGAGTAAACACATCACCCGCCAGTTTGAAACAGTCTTGCTTTTCATGCCACATCCTCTTTTGCGGATTGACTCCCTGAACGTTTTAAATGCGGGGAGTTCCGGGATTCTTGCATTGACAATACACAACGACACGGACATGCTTACCACTACCATTTAGCCAAAACGGACTGGAGGACTTCAATAATCAAAGCCGAAGGCCTGCCAGGCATGCTACACCCCAGCGGTCATTATGCGCGCACTTTATAAAAAAGGTACCATAATCGAGGAAGGCTTAAATGTGTTCTATCGTATTCGTATAACTCTGGATAGACAGATGAACCCGTGGTCATTTAAAGTTGTTGCCTGCCTTTTCTTTTTCGGGGCATGGCTCTTCCCGTATTCTTGTTTCGGGACCAGCACCGGTACTTTTCCCGGCACTGTCTTCGGAGAGAAACCGCCTTCTTTGGTGTATGGCCTGCCTGTGGGGGAATTTCTGTCCGCAAAACGAGCCAGGCCCGAAACGGAGACCAAAGTATCTTTGATTGCAGTCGGGGATATCATGTTGTCCCGTTACGTGGCCCGTAAGATAGCTGCCGTACAGGACGCCCATTATGTCTTTCGCAAGGTTCGAGATTACCTGAGCCGGGGAGATATCGTTTTCGGTAACCTCGAATGTCCCATCGCCGCAGGGCGCAAGATAGGCACCGGCGAAATGGTTTTTCGCGCCGAGCCCGGCATAGAAACTGTATTGAAAAAGACCGGATTCACCGTGTTGTCCCTCGCGAACAATCACATGCCCGACTTCGGTGAACGCGGCGTCAACGAGACCCTGCACTTCCTGAATACTGCCGGAATGCAGTCTGCGGGCGCCGGTTCCAATGATTGGGAGGCCTACAGCGCCGCGCTGGTGGAAGCAAAAGGATTTCGTTTCGCTTTTCTCGCCTACAATGACCACGATGTTGTGCCGCCACGATACCAGGCCGGGCCCGAACGTGCAGGCACGGCACTCATGGATATTCCCCGTTTGACCGCAGCGGTCCGGGAAGCCAGGCATGTGGCGGATTTCGTGGTGGTGTCCATGCATTCCGGCCATGAGTACACCAAACAGGCAAACGCTTCCCAAACCGCGTTCGCTCACGCCGCAATCGATGCGGGCGCCGAATTGGTCATTGGCCATCATCCGCACGTGGTACAACCCGTGGAACAATACCGGGGCAAATATATTCTCTACAGCCTGGGCAATTTTGTTTTCGACCAGGCCCGCACGGGCACCCGTGATGGTATCATCGCGACCTGCATTTTCGATAAAAGTGGCCTCAGCCGCATTGAATTGTTTCCTGTAACGATCGAGGAATTTTGCCGTCCCCGTTTCGTTGACCCGGTCGAATTTCATCACATCACGGACCGGCTCCTTTTTCCCTTGAATGATCGCCCCGTGTTTACGTGGAACCATGAGAAAATGACTTTGGAGCAGGCGGACTACGATGCTCTGTACCTTCGCGATTTCACGCCAGGCAACCGGTCAAAAAAGATGAGCGCGGATTTGGATTGTGATGGCAGTCCGGAAAGTTATTTTCTGCACAACGGAAAACTTCGCGTGGNNNNGCCTCTTTGGCCCCCGGGCGATGTTCCCCGGCTTTTACATCGCTTCATGGTCTACGAGGTCCATCTTGGAAGTCTGGATCTCCTGTGGGCCTCCTCAGCGTTGCCGGGACCCATCTATGACATGGCCGTGGCCGACATCAACAACGATTCCCGGAACGAAGTGGTGTTTATTGAAGGTTCGTATCCCGATGGAGGGGGCTATCCTTGGACTTTTGTAACGCTGTGGGAATGGGACGGCCGGGAATTTTCCAGGATATGGCGCAGCCGGAAGGGAGAATACAGAAGTCTGAAAATCCTGTGCATTGAAGGAATTCCCCATATAGCAACGGCAGGTAAGGCAACAGAAACGACTATGGAACCGGCGAAATGAAACTTCCGTTTCCTGATTATCAGGGAATAATTCAGCGAGGTGCCAAGTCCAGCGGTTGTACGGGTTCCTCAAAGTAGCCGTGAAATTCCTTCGGAAGCGTTTTGTAGTCCATTCCCTTGATTTCCGCGCTTAAGTCATGGGAATTATGGGTATTCCAGAACAGCACGGTTTTTCCCTGCAGACGGCCACTTTTGAGTTCTCCGAGGAGCGCGGCGAAGGTTTTTCCCGTGTAGGTGCCTTCCAGGTGCAGGCCGGATGTTTCCTCTAAGAGGCGGACGGCCTCCATGGCTTCCGCAGTATACAGGCCATAGGCTTCCCCATAAAAGTCGTGAATGAAGACAAAATCGGCTTGGGGGAAAGGTAACAAGGGAAAAGCGGGATCCGCCTTGTGCAGGAGGGTACATGAGGCACGGAACAGGCGCTCGGCTTTCCTTAGTGAGCTGAACCGCGCTTCCGTCACGCGTACGGCCGCCACCTTCGTCCGCAGTCCGGCCGCCTTGAGCCCCAGCAGCAGGCCGACCACCGTGCCCATGGTACCCGAAGCCGCATAAAGGAAATCCGGTTCAGGCATCTCTCCCCGGTCTATTTGTTCCTTGAGTTCGAACGCGGCATTCACAAAACCAACCATTCCCAGCGCCGACGTACCGCCGGGGGCGATCAAGTATGGAAAACGACCCGTGGAAAGTCTGCGGGCAAAAAGCAGCCCGATGGTGTCGAGCGCGGTGCGGATCATGCCCGGGCTCTGGTGTACTTCAATGCCCGCCCGAAGCGACATCAGCAGGTTTGCCCGGACACCACTGGAATTCGGCTGGGGAATCAGCATGGAGATGGATTTCATTCCCATCGTTTGCGCATAGAGTCCGGTTGCCAGCGCATGATTCGAACCCGCCCCGCCAAAGGTCAGTACCTCTTTATATCCCCGCTTTGCTGCACGGGCCAGGAGAAACTCGAGTTTGCGCACCTTGTTGCCCCCGTAAGGCGGCCCGCTCAGATCATCCCGTTTCACATACACGCGCGTATCCGGAACCTCCAGAACATGTTCCAGTGCCTGTAACCGCTCCACGGGCGTGGGCAGGGTACCCAGCGAAACATGCGGCAGGACACCGTACATCCCGGGGTACCGGGCAAACAAAGGTCGGTCGGTAAGTGTTATGGACATGAGCATACTCCTGTTCCTGGGTTCCCCGGTCCTGATTTTCCAAGAGTATAGCAGAAGCGCTTCCGTTTATCAGGTATGACTCTAATTCGGCTATACTGGGGCGGGCACCAACAATAGGAGGTACACACTATGCGGAGCAGGCATTGGTCAGGATACGCGGCAATAGTTATGATGGGGGTTACCGCCTACGGGGGAACCGCTTTTCAGCCGGTCGATATTCGACAGGTACAAACCGATGGCGAGATCGGACGGCGGATAGACATTACCGTGTATAACAATCTGCTGGCGGCAGATCTCGACATGGACTTCCTGCAACCCTTCCGGGACCGCACCGCCGGGAGCGGGTATGTGGGACTCGGCAAAACCGTGGACGCACTGGCGCGTTTCGCCGCCTATACCGAAGACACCCGCGTTATCGAAGCCAAAGACAAGGTAATCCAGGAGATCCTGGCCCTGCAGAGGCCGGACGGTTATCTTGGCTTCTTTAAAGAAGAGGCGCGCCTCAGCTCCCTGTGGGATATTCACGAAATGTCTTATCTCATCTACGGCCTCATCACCGAGTACGCGTTATTCAATAATGAACATGCCCTAAACGCTGCCATCAAAGGAGCGGACTATATTGTCAACGGATGGCAGGCCCGTCCCGCAGAGACGACGGCGGGATGGGGTATTACGGAATACATGGGGGCTACCGGCATTGAGCCGACCCTGCTCCGTTTGTACGGACTCACAAAAGATACCCGTTATCTTGACTTCTGCACCCATTTCCGAAAACTCCCGGAGTGGGACGGACTGATTGTGTCGGGCCGCTGGGGCCCAATCCAGGGGCATATTTACGCCTACCTGTCCCGATGTCTGGCGCAGTTGATGCTGTATGATATCGCGCCGGAGGAGCGTCTGTGGACAAATACACGCAAAGCTCTCGATTATATGCTGCGAGGAGAGGGGCTGACCATCATCGGCGCCTGCGGCCAGCATGAATGCTGGCACAACACGCAGGAAGGCGCAGCCAACCTGGGGGAGACCTGCGCCACAGCCTATGCCATCCGCTGGTGGGATGACCTGTTACGCCGGGAGGGCAATGCGTTGTATGGGGACCTTATGGAAAGGGCAATGTATAACGCGCTGTTTGGCGCCCAGTCACCGGACGGGCGCCGCATCCGGTACTACACGCCTTTCGAAGGCCCCCGCGTTTATCATAAGGGTGACACCTATTGCTGCCCCTGTAATTATCGCCGAATCGTGTCTGAATTGCCCCGGATGATTTACTACCAAACAGCGACGGGCATCGCGGTAAACCTGTACACGCCTTCCACGGCAACACTGGCGTCACCAAAGGGCAACCCGCTGGAACTGAAACAGGATACCGCTTATCCGCAGGACGGTCATATTCGCCTGACCGTGAATCCTTCCGCCGGAGAGAACTTCGTTGTGCAGTTGCGCATGCCACACTGGGCTTCCAAGCCGGACATTTCCATCAACGATACGCCACACGACTATGAACACACGCCGGGGGCCTTCCTGGCGGTGGAACGGAACTGGCAGCCCGGGGATATGGTGGATATCCGTTTCCCCATGTCCCTGCGCCTGGTCAAAGGCCGGGAAGCGCAGGCAGGCCGCGCCGCCGTCCTGTACGGCCCGCTGGTCTTCACGCTTAATCGGGAAAAGAATCCCGAATTAAAAGACGAAGACCTGCGCATGCTCACCATCGCCCCCTCCACGTTGAGCGGCCCGGTTCCGGATGATTCCGTCCATCCCGGCGGCTTGTCCTGTTCCGTCAAGGCCTGGCGCACTACGACCTGGTATCCCCAGGCCGGGTATGACTGGAAACTGAGCCTGACTGTGTTTGCCGATCCCGGCGGCGAGATGACTTACTTTCACGTGCCCAACCCGAATGATCCCCTTCTTGTGGACGATGCATGGTAGGCGCAAGCCATTGCGCCTTTTTTTTTGACAACTACCTTCCGTATCCTACATTAACATGGGTTATCGGTCTATATCCCGGCGATGTCCCAAGTCGACCACCAACACAAGAAGCACAGCTTCCTGTTTATCATTAAGTGCTGGTAGAATCGGATGCAGCGGAGGTCATACGACAGGCTGTAGGAAAACGTATAGGCCGCTGTAATCACGAATGGCGTTTAGAAAAGAACGATTTCCTAAGTCCGCGACAAATGCGAGTGGCTTATATAATGAAGGGTGTCGCATAAACATGCTACACTGGTAATCGCTGCGGGAAAAAGAAACGGAATTTGCCTGTGGTCAGACCGTCAAGGGATAGCGCCGACTGGCTCACCCGACGATCTGAGGGCGTG
>MTKZ01001371.1_pt1 | contig 16391 bp, 11 predicted proteins | sample 1042781 | NCBI WGS metagenome assembly MTKZ01 (sample SAMN06212207, study PRJNA360539) | anaerobic digester metagenome | biome: Wastewater treatment plant; material: sludge; isolation source: anaerobic digester fed with sludge from wastewater treatment plant | place: Denmark: WWTP Viborg ...
AATTGCAGCCCATGTCGGCTGCGAGCTGCAACGATTCGGATGATTCTTTGTCATCCGAGCCTGACCAGCCTGCCATTCCCCACATTCCGTAGCCAATTTCGCTGACCTGCCAGCCCGTTCTTCCGAATTTTCTGTATTTCATAGATCTGGATTTTACTGGTTATATTTCAAAAATATCCTAAATGTTCCGATATAACACCACCTACTTCCTTTTATTTGCAAAATCGACTATGAGTTTTCCCTCTGCTTTTTTAAGGTCAACTTCTTTAGCGGTACGGTTAACGGTAATTCTGTATTTTCCGTAAAAGGCCGGTAAGGAAAAAGTCCCGTCTTCTCCTGCAACGCCTGATCCTTTGGTCCACCACTCACTGAATATCAGGTCCTGGTATGCCTGGGCTGATTTAGTGGGCGACCAGTCGCGGTTGTACAGGGATGAGACAGGGATCCAGTTCGCTCCTGCCCAGAAACCCCACATAAGGATTCCATCTACTGCAGGATGAGCAAAACATATCCGGTAATAGTCGGTAAGTTCCTTTGCCTTGAGTTCCTCTTCCTGAGGTGACATGACCTGGATCTTTTCCCTGTAATACTTTGATCTCTGGCCAGGCATGTTGAATTCTGTAACCCTCAAAGGCAGGTTAAATACCGCCAGTGAATCGAGGGCCATTTTTAATTGTGAGCGATCGAAGGTCTCACCATGGAGATGACCCTGAACTCCTATCCCTGCAACCGGGACGCCCTGCTTCAGAAGTTTCCTGATATGGGCCATGTAGTCGGCAAGCCTGTTGCCCGTGAGAATGTCGTAGTCGTTTAACCATAGTTTTGCATCAGGATCACCCTTACAGGCCCATTCAGCCATCAGCTTTGTAATTCCGGGACCCAGCCTGTCCTTGTAGTAATTCCCGTGGATCATCTCATTGTTCAGATCATATTCCACGAAGCGTCCCTTATAACGGCTGGTAACTGTTTCCGCCCTGTTCTGAAGGGTGAGCCGAAGGTCATCATCATTTAGCTCCTTTACCCATGGCTGGACAAATTGCGGAATGCCCCAGAAGAGGTTATGGCCTCTGATTGGAATATCATTTTCTTCGGTCCATTTCAGTATACCGTCGATAACAGAATAATCGACTTCTCCCTTCCTCGGTTCCATACTTCCCCATTTAACAGCATTTTCGGTTACAGCTGAATTGAAGTTCTGGAGGAACTTTTCCTTATAATTTATAAGGTCATTTTCCTCCATTCTTCCACTGCCCAGGCCGTTGCTTATGGCGCATCCGAACCAGAATTCATGTCTGAGCTGTTCGACAGTGATTTTTGCACCCGGTCTGGCTTTGATGGTTATAATCCCCTTGCGGTGGGCCGAAACAGACTCCTCAATCCGTTTCTGCACTACATAGGAAGCCACATTGTGAATGTTATCCATCCAGATACCATTAGCCGTATCTGACGCATATCTGCAAATTTCCTCTATCGTAAGCAGCAATGAAGTCTGGCGTCCTTCATCATTCATCTCATGGCCGGCAAGAATAAGCCAGTGTCCATTGGCTCTTGCTGTTTCAATCAGTTGAAGGACCTGATCGAATGATTTTCCGTCGAGCTCTGATGCATTCAACTGCGCCAGATCACAATAGTAAGGATCATTAGGCGCTTCGTTGAGCCATCCCCTGCCGCTTTCAAACATCGATGCAATAACGGGTACATAGCTTTGCACACCGGCTCCCCTTCCGACAAATGTCTGTCCGCAGGGATATGCAAAGGAAACAGGACGGATCCCGAATATACTCTCAATAAGACGATTTGCAGAATCAAGTTCAGATCTCATTCTGGCGACCGAGTAATCCTCAAGCGCCCTTCCTCTCGACCATTCGAAATTTCCTGAACAGGGATGCAGAACGGAATGATTCCCGATATCGTGTCCGTTCAGGGCAGCTTTTTTCCATTCTTCTGCTTTCTTCAGCATATTTCCCGGAGATATGTAAAATGTTGCCTTAGCTCCGTATTTATCGAGCAGCGGGATACCCGTATCTATCTGTGACAAACGGGCATCATCAAAAGTAAGGCTGAGTGCCATCTTTTTACCTGAAGGCCAGAAATCTGACTGTGGACTTTTGGACAAATCATCATTGACATAGGTCTGGCAAAGTACCTCCGGTGAAGTGAGAAAAAGGGCTACTGTCAGCGGCAGGGAAAAAAATGATCTGATAAATGAATTCATGATGCTGATGTATTTGGTTCTTATAAAGGTAAAGGATTTTGAAAACATTTTACCGGTGGAAGGTTTAATATCAAAACTGGCAGACCGTATGTGATTGTATAACCCTGCCTTCCGGATGATTAAAGCCAGCCGTCAGGCAGAATTGATACTCCAGTCTGCCGTTATCTGAGTAAGACAGGGAAAAATGCTGTCCTTCAGCTATTTGATTTTCCTTGAATAGTTGTTATGCTGAACGAAACTGATAACTTCTCCCCGGGAATTTCTTTCAAAAACGAGGGTCTCGCCCAGTTCGCCATCATCCCTTATCCGGCGGAATTTATCACCTTCAATGTGCTTCAGGAACGACATAGCCTTTACCGGTGATTCTGATGGAAGAGTAAGACATACAAGGTTACCATACCAGTTTGATATGTATGTTTCGCTTCCCCAGGGAAGATCATCATAGTATCCGGCATATTCGTTCAAATCCACATCTTTCCCTTTTGCTTCAGATGATTGCTTCTTACTGTCGGCCTCAGCCTTGCTGAGGATTTCAAAGATACCGGTCGCGTATTTATCGGGGCTTGTTCCATTGGCGTTTATCATTACCACAATGGCTATTTCGTTTTTCGGGTTAAGAACCAGGACTGTTCTGTATCCCGGACAACTTCCTCCGTGTCCGACTATTTTACTTTCGTTTGCTCCCTTTTGAATGCTGAATCCCAATCCCCATATCGTTTTCCAGTCGGGATCAGTCCAGTGTACATTCTGCATGTAATTAAGTGTCGAAGGTTTGAGGATTTCGGTTACAGTAGTATCCAAAAGCCTGAATTGCCATGAAGCAAACTTGCCGAGATCAATCACATTCGAAGAGAAACCTGCTGCTGCTTTAATTCCTCTGGCCTGAAAGAAGTTCACTCTTTCACGCTCACCGTTTCTCTTAACTGCGCTATACCCTACTGCCAGTTCCTTTCCGTAAAGTGCTTCAGGCAATTCTGTCCGTGTATTATCAAGACCGAGGGGCTGCAGAATGTTTTTGAGGATGTATTCGTCAAAGGTTATTCCTGAGACTTTCTCTACGATTTCACCCAGAAGTGTCAATCCAAGATTACTATACTGAAAATAGGTTGAAGCAGGGTAAAGTGTTTCCTGGTTATTCAACTCTTCTTTTACCATCTGCTGAGTTGGAAAAGGGAAATCAGGACCGGTCCAGTAAGGGAAATTTGCTTCGCGTGGTAACCCGGATGAATGTGTTAGGAGGGATCTTACGGTTATCGGACCGCTTGAGGGAAATTTCTGTTCCAGGTCGTACCATGGAAGCAAATCGTCAATCCTGTCATCCAGTCTCAGCTTCCCTTCATCATACAACTTCATAATTGCAACTGATGTGAAAAGCTTGGAAATCGAGCAGATACTGAAAATTGTTGAGGATTTCATTGGGGTTTTTTCTCCGGGATTTGCAAAGCCAAAGGCATTGGTCCAGACATTTTCCTGATCTTTGACGATAGCAACAGAAATACCCGGAAGTTTTTCAAAATCCTTCTGTGTTTCGAGCCATGCTTCAATAATATTGAACGCATCGGTATAATCCTTTTTGTCTTGCTGGGAATATCCTGAGATGCTCAGGATGAGGATCAGAAAAGCAAAAATCAGTAATTTCATGGTTTACAGGATAAATGTTATTACTCGTTTCATATGTGTCTTTAGTGTTACATGCCATTTAATCAATTTTAATAACGCCGAAGCATATCTTTACCAGGAGCATTTCAGGTAAATATAACACCTTTAATATTTTGTGTAATAAAATTAATAATCAATTTATTCCTGCAGTCCGGGGATTAAGATCGGGATTTTTGGTTTTTTCCTGAGTTAACAGGAAATGACTCCCTCCGGGATTCTGTAGTAATCCTTAAAAATGATCCCTCCGGGATCCTGTTTTAAGACTAAAACGTTTCTTCAGGCTTAGTGGATTTAAGCTTGACACTGACCTTACCGTATCTGTCCTTTAAGTTTACCCTTCCGGGGTCTTTGTGATAACTTTATCGACAACTTCAATATCTATTTCATTATTGAACAACCCAGTCAGTGTGGACAGAAGCCCATGACCCCAGTTTTCTAAGCTTTTCAATTGTGGGTTGCAGGTTATCAATGGCTTTTTGTGCCAGCTCGGAGTTTTCGTCCTTTGTGGGCCAGTATTTGTCCCTTGTTGCTACAGTATCAAACATAAACAGCATTGAAATCCGGTTTTCATTTTCCCCCCTGTTCCCTTTTAATACTTTCAGGGTGAGCCCGGGGAAGTTTTTCTCATATTCCGGTATAAATTCGTTCATGAAGACATCCATGAACTGATTAAGAGTCACATCAGGATTCGGAGTGATAGTCATGACGTGCAGGCCAAGTACATTACCCTTGTTGAGTGTCTGACTTTATGCAGTCATACCTGCGAACAGGATAATAGCGGAAATGATCATTAATTTTTTCATAATTTCTGTGATTTGGTATGAGGATCTTATAATTTTAATATCATCATTATTGTTGACCGATCAGTCTGAACATCTTCCAGCTTCCGTCTTCCTGTTTCCTCCAGACAGACATACCTCTCAATTTGGAGGAAATTGTATCCTGTTTATCGTTGGTAATCCATTTCTGTTCAAACCAGTAGGTTTCCGTAGCGTATTTGCTATCCACAAGACATTCTGTCCTTTCATATCTGACATCTTCAACAGAGTAGTTTTCAAATAAATCCCTGAATGATTGCTTATTTTCCTCGAGGCCGGTAGCAGGGCCATAGGCAAACATGTTCAGAAAATCCTTATCCAGGAAGAAAAAGCAGGAGTCCAGGTCTTCCTTTTCCCATGCTTCGTACCACAGCAGCTTATTCAGATTCAGTAGTTCAGCACTGACCTGATCCTGATAGTCTTCAGGAAGTTTTTCTGCCTGCTGACAACAGGGCAGGACCAAAAGGCAAACGACTGCCATAAAAAACATTTTTTTCATGATGATTGATTATTGGTTAGAAAATCAGGTGAAGGATTCAGTCAAGACGCCCTGCCTCCGGATGTTGTGTCTGCCTTTCCCCGCGGGCAATCTGTGAAGTAGGAATTGTATCAGAGGCAGGATCCCGTAGTCGAAATATCCACTGGTATTTACCGGTAGCCTGCAGCTCCTGGAAAAGCGAAGGCCCCTTATGTGCGGGACAGTGATCAGTAACTTGTTATTATGCAAGTTACACCCTTAAAACGAAGATGTCAATTTTTTTTTAGGGGAAGATTTAGTGCAAAAAAAGCTACTCCCGTGACTTCAGACCGGAATAAATATTTTTCATAATCTCAGCTTTTGCAGGATTGCCGGCAACTGCATTGCTTGTGAACATCATGATACCCGACGAAGCGGCCCCTGCCCCATAACGCATAACCTTGCCGAATTCTTCAGGAGAGACAGGTTCCGGATCATCATAAGCCTGTACTATGGGCCAGACTTTCGGATACCTGCCAGGAATTATTTCAAGCCTTTCACAGAACCATTCGATGTTCTCCCTGACCCATTCAGCATCCCTTCCCATCCGGCCATGATAAACCATCGGAGAGAATACATCGGTCAGTTCTTTCAGCATGTCGTAATCAAGGCCAAGGATACGGCGCCTGGCTCCGTCATATTCATTATCATCCCAGGGACAGTGGTAAATACCGAGAAGTGCATCCGCTCTTTCCTCCCTTATTATCTTTCTGGTTTCCTCAACCCATCCGGCTATGACAGAACACCTCCAGTCACGCCATCTGTCGTCGTGTCCGGAAAGGATCCACTCCGCCTGTTTATCCGTGGAAAGATCAGGAACATCAAGGCCGGTTGCCTTTTCAAACGATCCTATGCAGTAAGCGCAGAAACAGGTCTCTGGAAGAATGGGTTCAGGTTCCTCAAACTGAGCGTGCCAGTGAACGTAATCCATCCAGATGCCGTTAAGATCATATTTCCTGAGAAGCTCCCTGAGTTCTGTCATCCTGAACTCCCTGAAACCGGGTTCAGTGGGACAGACGCCCATGAACCAGGATGCGGGTTCCACTCTATTCCCGTACTTGTCAACAGCCCACGCCTCAGGGTGGTTTTCGACATAACCCTTGCCGTTGAGGACCGGAAATTCGGCAAAAACCTTTAATCCTTCCTTCCCTGCCCGTTCCATCATCTTTTCATTTATGGCCTTCCAGTTGACAAAAACAGCGTTGACATTCATCTGGTCGAGACTTATGCCATTGTTCCAGAATGCATTCGGACTTCCGTATATCCCCCGGATTTCGAACTTACCGGAATTTCCGGAAGAAAAAATCTCTTTTCCGGAGTTCCGCTCATGAAGAAGGGAATATCCGGCAAGGAGAAAAATCAGTGTGAGTGGGATTACTTTCATTTCAACAGGATTTAGGGCCGACTATAAAAAAAAGGAAAGATAAATATTTATCCTGTTACTTCTGACAGTTGAGAAGCCCCGTTTTAGTCTGATTTTCACCAGCTGGGGGATAAAGAACCCGAAGCAGGATACAAAACGGCAGGTATTCGCTGCGGAACTAATATTACAGTTAAAAAAGCTGCGCTCCGTATTGATTTTAATTTGTAATTTTATTGTGGATCAGTCCGGAACTCTGAATAAAGATGGAGGAGAAACAGCTTTATAAAATTCATGTCAGGGGATATGTTCAGGGTGTCGGATTCCGCTACAGAACGTTGAGGGAGGCTGCCGGCAGAGGGATAAAAGGATTTGTCAAGAACATGCCTGATGGCAGCGTTTACATTGAGGCTGAGGGGACACCCAGACAGCTGAGGTCATTTGTGGAATGGTGCAAAAAGGGACCCGGGTATGTTGAGTCTGTGACCACAGATATTTATCCACCGGTAAACTTCAGGGATTTCAGGGTGGAATACTGAGTATTTCGCATAATCAAGATAATATTCTGATTAAAGGAACTTAAACTGCCTGTTTATGAAAAAACTCCGACTGCTGCTACTGACAATCAGTTCCTGCTTGATCATCAACGCTCAGAAATACGGGCTTACATCACCCGACGGCAGGCTTACTGCCGGGATCGAGATTGACAACGGCATTTATATGGCTTTGCTCAGCGGCCGTACTACACTTCTCAAAGCAGGAAATATTTCCTTTGAGACATTCTACGTGGCTCCGGATATTCCGGAGTTCAGAGTCAGAACTGCCAGGACAAGATCTGTCAGTGAAACCGTTTTTCCCCAGATCAGGGACAAGGCTGAAGCATTTTCCAGCAACTACAACGAGCTTGAGATCAGGCTCAGGGGAAATTATTCGGTAACCTTCAGACTGTTCAATGAAGGACTCGCGTACAGGCTTTCATACTCTCTGAAAGACAGCCTTAAGATAGTGAGTGAGAACCTCGATCTGTATTTTGATCAAGGCGACTCGGTGTGGTTCCAGTCATCCGAAACCTTTAATTCATCTTACGAAACACCATACGAACATAAAGATATCAATGACATCGGGAAGGGAAAACTTTGTAACCTGCCCGTTCTGATTGAAAAGCAGAACGGGACATTTGTTATGATCACCGAATCGGACCTTTACGATTACCCGGGTATGTGGCTTGCAGGTACCGGTAAGGAACAATTGACGGCGACTCATCCGAGATACCCGGAGAAACTTACAAGCTCCGGAAGCGAATATAACAGGAACCAGGTTGCTCAAACCCATGATTATATTGCCTGGGTGAAAGGTACACGTACATTCCCGTGGAGGATCTTTGCTGTAGCAGACAACGAGAAAGAACTGGTGGACAACAATATGGTCTATCTTCTGGCATCGCCCGCTGCAGTTGATGATGTTTCATGGATAAAACCGGGAGTGGTGATGTTCGACTGGTGGGCAAAACATAATATTTTCGGTGTTGACTTCAAAGCAGGGATCAACACTGAAACAGCGAAATACTTCATCGACTTTTGTGCAGAATACGGATTCAGGTATTTTATGTTCGACGACGGCTGGAGTCCTGAAAACGATCTGCTTACCACTGTTCCAGGTCTTGACATGGAGGAGGTTACCTCCTATGCAAGGGAAAAAGGTGTGGATATAATGCTCTGGATGATCTGGCACACTCTCGAAAGACAATGGGAAGAAGCTTTCGATCTTTTTCAGAAGTGGGGAATAAAAGGCATCAAGGTCGATTTTATGAACCGTGACGATCAGTGGATGGTATCGTTCTATGAGAAGATGGCAAAAGAAGCAGCCGCGAGAAAAATGATAGTCGATTTTCATGGAGCATACAAACCCTGCGGACTGGGCAGGAAATATCCAAACGTTCTTACCCGGGAAGGGCTTATCGAATTTGAATACAATGGCTGGACGGACCATGACAATCCGTTGCATCACAATCTTCTGCCCTATATCCGGATGTTCACAGGTTCAATGGATTATATACCTGCAACGATGCGAAATGCCTCAAGGGAAAATTTCCGTCCGATCGGGGATTATCCTATGGGGCAGGGTACCCGCGCCCATGCAATGGCTCTTTTTGTAATACTCAGCAGTCCGCTGACAATGCTTCCCGATTCTCCTTCTGATTATTTCCGTGAAGAGGAGTGTACCAGGTTCCTTGCAGGAATACCCGTTGTATGGGATGAAACAAAATTTCTCGGAGGGAAACTGGGCAAATACACTGTTATTGCACGGAGGTCAGGTTCGGAGTGGTATGTGGGAGCAATAACAGACTGGGATGAAAGGGAACTTGATTTCTCTACCGATTTTCTGGGAACCGGGGCTTACAGACTGGAAGCCATCGAAGATGGTTTAAATGCTAACAAGCGTGCTGAGGATTACCGTAAAACTGAAATCGAGTTCAGGGCAGGTGATGTGATTAAACTTCACCTTGCCTCAGGAGGAGGATGGATTGCTCATATCGTACCTCTGATAAACAAATAATAACCTGGCAGAAATACTAAAAGTAATTTATCATGAAATCAAGAAAATTCACCCGCCGTCAGGCTCTGACTACAGCATCAGCAGGTGTGGCCGCAGCCCTCTTTGGATTTCCTTTCAGATCATTTGGGATCAGGAACGGTACCCAGCTTACGAAACTTGCTGTTAACGGAGGAGATAAGGTCCATCCAGGACCATGGCCCCGATGGCCTTACTGGGATCAGCAGGCTGAAACCGGACTGGTAGAAATGTTCCGCTCCGGCCGCTGGTGGAGAGGGGGCGGCGAACATGTGGCCGAGTTTGAAAAGAAATATGCTGAACTGATGGGAGCACCGAGATGCCTCGCAACGGCAAGCGGAACGACAGCCCTTCTAACAGCTATGAATGTACTGGGAGTCGATGCAGGCGACGAGGTCCTGGTATCCCCATTTACGTTCATAGCAACATACAATGTGATATTTGCCACCAGGGCCCTGCCGGTTTTTGTCGACAGCGATCCGGAGACCTTTCTTCTCGATCCTTCAGCTATTGAGGCTAAGATAACTGAGAGGACCGTTGCGATAATTCCGGTTCATATATACGGACTGCCTGTAGATATGGACAGCGTAAACAATGTTGCGAAAAAACATGATCTTAAAGTGATTGAGGATGCATGTCAGGCATGGCTGGCTGAATACAGGGGAAAAAAGGTGGGTACACTGGGAGATCTCGGTTGTTTCAGCTTCCAGAATTCAAAACATCTGCCGTCGGGAGAGGGAGGAGCAATACTCGGAAGCGACGACGACATAATGGATCGCTGTCATGCATATCATAATTGCGGCAGACCTTATGGTAAAATGAAATCCGTAAGTGGAAACCAGTACAACGGGATGAACTACAGGATGCAGCAATCACAGGCCCTTATACTGCTTTCGCAGATGAAGAGGATTGTAAAGGATAATGAGATCCGTCAGGGAAATGCCCTTTATCTTTCGGAGAAACTGAAGGATATCCCCGGGATAATACCGGTAAAACCAGCTCCGGGAGCAACAGGGGCCGTGTACCATATGTACCCTTTCCGTTACATAAAGGAAAAATTTGATGATATACCGAAAGAGAAATTCATAAGAGCGCTTAACGCAGAGGGAATCCCCTGCGGAAACGGCTACGGGAAGCAAAACAAGGACGATCTTATCGAGGAGCAGCTGAACTCAAAGGGCTTCAAAAGGCTTTTTTCAGCTTCAAGGCTTGCACAGTGGCGCGAAGAGAACTTTCTTCCCGGGAATGACATGCTCTGCGACCAGGCTGTTGTTTTTTCACAGAGCATGCTTCTGGGAAGCCGAAGCGATATGGACGACATCGTTAATGCAGTAATTAAGATCAGGGAAAACCGCAGTTCCCTTAAATAGCTGACATCAGGGTATTATGGTTGAACTATTTTGATAATTTTACCCTGACATTAGCACCTATGAAAACACTACTTCCCCTCATGCTGGCGGCGGTAATGCTCTGCAGTGCCTGCAGGAAGAAACCGGTCGACTGCAACAGCCTGTTAACCAGGCTTGAAAGGGAATTCACCGCAGGAAACCTCAGCAGAACGGCAGAACTGGCCGATTCGATAGAAAAATTCTGTGCGGCAGAATCCTCGATGGGAAGGAAAGCTGATTCCCTTAAGCAGATTGCAGACCGGATACTTATTGACTTCCCTCTCACAGAGACGATAATTGATCAGCAGTTAAGGGAAAGAACAGGCCCTTTTACATCAGAGGAAAAAGCCTTCTGGGACAAAAACGGCTGGCTTGAGTGGAAGATCATTGACGGAGAAAAAAGATATTTCAGACGATCAGCCGGTAACCTTGACCTTATAAAAAAATTCCGCCAGAACAGATCCCTGTACGACAGTCTTGAAGCTGCTGACCCGGATTTAATTTTCCGGCGGACTCACACAAAAGAAATCATCAGGACAGCAGGAAAGAACGGAGAACTGTCAGAACCGGTGTTGATGACCTTGAATTACACCGTCACAGTGGATGCAGATGCTGTCCCTCCGGGAGAGAAAATCCGCTGCTGGCTTCCTTATCCGAGGGAGAACCACCTCCGCCAGCAGAACGTGATCCTTCTTTCTGCTACACCGGATAATTATTTGATCTCTCCCGACACAATGATACACCGTTCGGTTTATATGGAATCGGTTTCTGTGAAGGGTGTCCCGACAGTATTTAACCTGTCGCTGAGCTATGAGTCGGCAGGTATCTGGTTTGATCCCCGGTTCATGACAACTGATCCATATAATACTCACTCAGACTTCTACAAAAGATACACTTCGGAACAACTTCCGCATATAGTTTTCAGCGACAATGTGAAAGCTCTGACAGACTCAATAACAGTTGGACAGAGCGATCCGGCCGGGATAGTGAAAAGCATCTATTATTGGATCTGCGAAAATATAATGTGGACAGGAGCCCTCGAATATTCCATAATTCCATGCATTCCGGAATATGTTATAAAACATAAAAGAGGGGACTGCGGAATGCAGACTTTTCTTCTGATGTCAATGCTCCGGTACAAAGGGATCCCTGTGAGGTGGCAGAGCGGCTGGATGGTGCCCCCGGGCGCAGAAAACCTCCACGACTGGTGCGAGGTATACTATGAAGGCACCGGATGGGTCCCTCTCGACATCAGCTACGGTCTGCAGCATTCGGAAGATAAGAAGATACGCGAATTCTTCATCACGGGTATCGATGCTTACCGGCTGATAATCAACGATGGAGTTGCAGGAGAGCTTTTCCCTGAGAAGAGATATATGAGAAGCGAACCCTACGATTTTCAGAGAGGCGAGGTCGAATGGAGAAAAGCGAACCTCTATTTTGATAAATGGGATTATAAAATGGAAATAACATACAATAAATGAGATTGTCAAAGATTCACTTTCCTCTTGTGGCAGCTTCTGCCCTGCTCTTTTCCGTCCTGACGACAAACGGTTGCAAAGAAGAGTCTCCAAACCTGTATAAAAATGAAATAGACTCTGTTGGAATTGTCTGGGTTCCCGACCTGCGCGAAGGGATCTTTGATGCAGAACTTCTTGAAACCGGTAAGGGTTTGGTGCTAAAGGGTGAGACTAACGTTTCCGAAGCAAGGGACGCTTTAATGGATGTACTTAAAAGGAAGGGGGTCACATTCGCAGACAGCCTTATACTTATGCCCGACAGTACAGTGTCGGGGCGCCCATGGGGGCTGGTGAATGTAAGTGTGGGCAACATAAGGTTCTTTTCTTCATACGACTCGGAACTTGTTTCTCAGGCTCCAATGGGAACACCGGTGAAGATACTAAGGAAAAGGGGAGGCTGGTTTCTCATTCAGACACCCGACAGGTACATAGGCTGGATTACCTCCGAAGCCCTGGCTCCTCTTACCCCGGAAGAACATTCAAAATGGAAAGATTCACCACGACTGTTCTACACTACCGGAACGGGAAGTGTTTTTACTGATCCGTCAATGAGCCGACCGGTTTCTGATATTGTTGCCGGATGCATTGTTGAAATTTCGGGTAATTCCGGTAATGGATTTACTGTGAGGCTTCCAGACGGGAGAAGCGGATTCATACCTAATGACAGGGGAGTAAGCCTTGAAGATATTGGTGGTCCGGAGTACAGTGACAGAAGCAGGCTGGTTGCAAATGCAGAAGCTTTCATGGGAATACCTTACCTGTGGGGAGGAACCTCGCCAAAGGGATTCGACTGCAGCGGTTTCACAAAAACCGTTTATTTCTTGAACGGGATAATCCTGTCGAGAGATGCTTCACAGCAATATCAATACGGACTGAGAATGCGAAGAGACTATCCGGCCGATTCCCTTAGACCAGGCGACCTCGTATTTTTCGGAACTTCCGGCAGAGGAAGGCCCAGGGCCACCCACGTGGGAATGTATCTCGGGAATTCAGATTTCATACACTGCTCAGGCATGGTCAGGATCAACAGCTTCGATTCGACAAAAGCAAACTTCAGCAGGGCACGGAGAGATACATACATCGGAGCAAGAAGAATTCTTGGGGCCCCTTACGGCAAAGGGATCGAGCCTTTAAGCATGCATCACTGGTATAAAAACATGGTTGAATGAACAAAAGGGAATTTATTAAATACAGCAGCTACCTTATTGGAGGCACTTTTATCGGAGGGACGGCAACAGGAAGCATTCCTTCATTTCCGGGGAGAAATAAAAAAAGACACGCGGGCAAGGGCCTTAAATTAAGATTTACACCATATACCCTTCAGCTGAAACATGCTTTCACCATTGCAACAAGTTCGAGGACAACAACCCCCGTTATGCTAACCGAGATAGAATACGACGGCGTAACAGGATTTGGGGAAGCCTCAATGCCACCCTATCTTGGCGAGAGCCAGGAGTCGGTGGCAGCGTTCCTTTCCCTTCTCGACCTTTCACAATTCACTGATCCCTTTCTCCTTATCGACATCCTCGACTATGTCGAAAAGATAAAACCCGCCAACTATGCGGCAAAGGCATCGGTAGACATAGCTCTCCACGACCTGATCGGAAAACTTGTGGGAGAACCATTTTACAGGCTTTTCGGACTTAATCCGGCGAAGACTCCGCTTACCAGCTTTACCATCGGACTGGATACTCCGGAAATAATAAGGCAGAAGGTTGCCGAGGCACAGGATTACATGATTCTAAAAGTCAAGCTCGGGAGGGATAACGATAGGGAAATGATTGAGGTAATTAGATCTGTTACAGATAAACCCCTTTGCGTTGATGTCAATCAGGGATGGAAAGACCGCAGCCTGGCACTCGATATGGCAGGGTGGCTCTCTGAAAAAGGAGTTGTTTTCCTTGAACAGCCTCTGCCAAAGGAATTGAAAAAAGATATCGCCTGGCTGACAGAAAGGAGCCCCCTGCCAATAATAGGAGACGAAGCAATACAAAACGTCGACGATATTCTGGAAAACAAAGACGTCTACTCAGGTATTAATATAAAGCTGATGAAATGCGGGGGGCTGAACCATGCAATGAAGATGATCCATGTCGCCAGGGCTCTCGGCCTCAAGGTAATGGTCGGATGCATGACCGAGACATCGTGTGCAGTAAGCGCTGCAGCACAGCTCTCGCCTCTGGTCGACTGGTGCGACCTTGACGGGAATCTGCTTATCAGCAACGATCCGTTTGAAGGATTGCGGATCACCGATGGAAAGGTCACATTGCCGGAGCGTGCGGGGATAGGAGTGGTAAAAAGGTCCTGATCCTGTCCCCGGACCTGCCTACAGCTTACTTGAGTCCGAACCTGTAGCTGAACTTCACGAGAAATACGTTATGGGGCTTGTTGATGCCGGGATCGAACAGATCGCCGATATCATTGAAATAGTCCATCATACCCGACTCGTTGTTACCGCTTCTGGTCTGGTTCCAGACAAGATATAAGGTCGAGCCCGGAGAATATTCCCATCTTACAACAAGGTTGGAAAGGAACTCCTGAAAGTTGAAGTCGTTTTTCCCGAAGCTGTAATCTGTTGTACCGTCGAGATCTTCGTCGATGTTAAAATCTGACCCTGCCAGAGTTAACTGTCCCCCTTCGTAAATGCTGAACCGGTCTTTGTATTCTTCTGCAACAGGATTAACAATATACTTATAATCGTAATATCTTCCCGATGCAACAAATGGTTGTCCCCAATACTGGATGGTAAGGTCGGGACTGAGGTTGAAATCAACCCTGAGTGAAGCATTTAAGGTCTTTCTGTCGATGCTGCCGAAGATGTATCTCTCAGTTCCGTTAAATGATTTCTGTGCAACGTACTGGAGTTCCGAGAATGATTTGGAATATCCGGGGTTTAGCGATAGCTTCAGGCTTTTTGTAGGTTTGTATGTGATATCCATACCGAGATAGCGGTTCCTGTAATAATTTTCGAAACCTTTATTACGGTTTACATAGAACCGTAAGACCATCTTCTTCCTGTTGTCCGTTCCGAATCCACCGTTGGTGGTCAGCCTGCCCGGTGTGGTCATCATTGGCCCTCCCCTCAGGATCGAAGCATCCCTTGTGTTAGTTCCAATATTGCCATATACCCATGCATTCCAGAAATTCTTAAAGGTCATGTTAATATTGCTTTCAAAGCCATTGCTTATGTTGATCCCTCCGAAGTTGAACTGCGTCCAGTAGTCGAAATTAATATTGTAGCTCCTGTATATACCTTTGGGCTCCCACTGATGGTATCCCATCCAGATAATCGGCATTATCCTGTCGGCCTGCTGCATATAACCCATGTCGTTTATCTCGAAGCCGGGGGTCTTCCACAGTACAACTCCCATGAGGTTAAGATGTCCGTCGAGTTTACCGATCTGGATTCTTCCTCCTGCTCCGTTAAGAGATGTTCTTTCAGGATCATAGATGGCATAATCCCTGTCGGGCCGCTGGAAATAGTGGGCCGACGATTTCTGTGTCTCCTGAATTGCTTCCCTTGTTCCGTTAACCTGGCTGATGGCAGTGTTCAGGTTGAACATCCATTTCTTGTTTTTGAAGTACTGGGTAAAATCAATTCCTCCGGAATATGCTGATCTGTGCATGCTTTCAGCCAGATTGTCATCGAGCCACCGGTTAACGCCTGTGAATATTCCTCCAACTATCGTTTTTCCCTCATTGAAATCTTTCTGGACCCTTCCAACCGCATAGTTTGTAAGAGGCTCCACTGTTTCGTAGCTTCTCTCCCCGCCATTGTCAATCTCAGCCTTTTCCTCTGCTGTAACGGCTTCCACAAATCCAACCGACAAACCGTTTGCCGTCTTCCCCGTCAGTTTGGCAGCTCCCAGGATTTTCGTGAAGGAGGGCACGCTGGCATACATATCGTCGTCGAGATCGGGAGATCCCTGGGGTCTGCGTCCGATGCGCCTGGAATAGAAGAGGTTGTCATTTCCAACATCACCGTCGCCTATACCCAGGTTGAAGTTGGTTATATTGTTGCCTTCGATGAAGAAAGGCCTTTTTTCACTGAAGAAAGTCTCAAAAGCGGAAAGATTAACCTCCGACGGGTCTGCTTCCACCTGCCCGAAATCAGGGTTGATCGTAAGGTCCATCGTCATATTGTTCGTCACGCCAATCTTAGCATCAATCCCTCCGTTGAAACCGAAGCTTTTTCCTTTTTCAAGAAACGGGTTGCCCTGCTCGGACTTGAATGTCTCCGCTTTTGCCACGGCATACGGCGTTACATCGAAAATTTTCCTCGGCTTTATCTGTTCGAGCCCGGCAAGCTCACCGAACATATGGATAAGTCCGGGAGCATCTTT
>MTKZ01016572.1_pt1 | contig 16390 bp, 11 predicted proteins | sample 1042781 | NCBI WGS metagenome assembly MTKZ01 (sample SAMN06212207, study PRJNA360539) | anaerobic digester metagenome | biome: Wastewater treatment plant; material: sludge; isolation source: anaerobic digester fed with sludge from wastewater treatment plant | place: Denmark: WWTP Viborg ...
GGTTGGTATAAAATGAGTCTGAATACATAGCTGACGCACTAATTGTCACAAGTCAGGACAATAGATTTATACCCTATTACAATATGAAATTTCATTTTAATGATTTCCTGCTTCGGTTTTATTTATCACGATATGCATAGGTCTGGTTCGCGGAAGAGCAATAATCTGTAAGAAGGATTTCTTTGTCAGATCAGTTTTTTTATAACTTGCGCCTTTATTTGAATATTGATGATCAGAAAAATACTCCTTCAGGGAATGCTGCTTGTGTTGGGACAGGCAGTTATGAATGCACAGACTATTGTCAGTCCTAACTACTCTCTCAAGAGCCATGAGACATTGAGGATAATAAAGGTTGAGTTAAGGCCTGAAGCGGTCTTTTTTCACCTTAGCATTGAAAACCGCATTGAAGGGGGCACTTTCTGTGCCGACAGGAACATCTATCTTGTTTATCCCGACGGGAAAAAGAGCAGGCTTGTTTCCTCTTCGGGAATTCCTGTTTGTCCGGATACATACAAGTTCAGGTTTGTGGGGGAGAAGCTTGATTTTGTCCTTGCATTTCCGGCTCTGAGGGAAGGAACCAGGTGGGTTGATCTTGTTGAGGAGTGTGACGACAACTGTTTTTCATTTTTTGGAGTCTCTCTCGATACCGAACTTAATGAAAGGATTGACGCTGCATTCAGTCTTGCCGAGAATGAACAGGTCCCGCTTGCACTGGCAAGCTTCATAAGCATAGCGCAGGAAGTGGAAGGCAAGAATACGGGTACGGAAGGGTTGTTATATATAAATATTATCAGACTGGCCTCAGCAAGCGGCGATCACAGGAAAGCCGAAGAGTGGTTCAGGAAACTAAGGCTGTCGGGGATCCCCAGGCTAGCCACCTATATCAGATTCCTTAACGACCAGGGCATCAGATATTAAAAAAGAAGGCCGGACAAATTCAGTCCGGCCTTCTTCTCTTTAAAATCTTTCAGCAGCTTAGAAGTTCAGGTCGATACCTGCTGCGATGATCATTGTGTCCTTGTAGTATGTTTCCCTTGCCGGGATAACGGTATTGGTTGCCGAGAAGAGATGGTTTATGGTAGTCTCTCCGTCGAGGTAGTAAGTGTAAGCAAAACCAAGGTTAAGTGCAAGGTTGTCGAATAGTTTCACCTGTCCGCCGAGACCTCCGGTGTGTGATGTCAGACTGTAGGTAAGGTCGCTCTGGTAATTATCGTTAACACCTGTCTTTGCTAACAGGTAGCCGCCGCTGACAAGAAGCCAGTCGTTTAATTTGTACTGCAGCCCTGCAGCTAACTCATAGTAGTTTTTGTCGATAATAATGTCATTATCAACGAATACTCCATTCAGTTTGCGTCCGTAGTTGGCACTCTTGTCGAAGTAGTAGTGTACGCCGGCTGCAATATTCAGTTTTTCTGTTGCACCGTAATCTACTCCCACTGAAAGCATGGCAGGCATGTCGTTCCTTAATTTTTCACCGTCGGGGAACATGGTTACCGGAACTCCCTCACTGGTATAACCGACTGTGAAGTCTTTGGTGGTACTGTTTTCAAGCTCCAGTTTTGTTGCAAGCTCGTATTTGATACCGATGTTAAGGTTTTCAGCCGGGGAGAGGTTTACACTGATGAAAGGAGTTATGCCTGATCCTGTCTGCTCAACTTCAGCCGACTGATCGCCCAGCAGAGAAGCAGTGGCTGTATATTTTGCGGCAGCACCTTTAAACACTGCGTCAGCTGTTGCGATTGTAACTGTGGTAGGGGATCCGAATCCGGCAAGAGCGCCTTCGAGAGCCATCCTCTGCTGGGTTGTGATTATAGAAGCGGCTTCAGCCTGTGCGAGGGTCAGAGAACCGGCTCCTCCTCCGACAAGGGCTGTTGTGCTCTGTGCTGCAGTTGTTGCCTGACCTGCAATTCCGTTCATAATGGCATCAGCCCTTGTCCAAACCGGAGCCTCGGCTGTTCCCATATTAAGTTCAATGCCCCTGAGGTAACCGTCGTAAGTGTTCTTGGCCATAACATACCTGACACCGGCGGCAACAGAGATGAAATCGTTTATCTTGTAAGATACACCGCCCTGTAAGCCAAAATACACCGAAGTGCCTTCGAAATATGTATCAAGCCTGTAAGCCTTGGCGCCCTGAGATGCAAGTGAAGGTACCAGATCTGAAGGAGTCATTTCGAATGACGGCAAGCCCTTGTCGAATGTGGCACCTCCGCCACCACCGATAGGATTGAATCCCACTGAGAAAGCAAGCCTGTCGGTCTTGTAGGCGGCATAAACCCCGGGGAAAAGGGGAGCAGAAACCTTTCCTTTGTAAAGACTCTCATTAAGTCCGAAATTTCCGCCCGGACCTGTATAAAAGTTCTCAACCTCCTTATTCTGGCTGATTACCTGGTTTGAAATCGATATGTGAAATCCGTTTTCCAGTTTCATTAATCCGGCAGGATTAAAGTATACTGCATCAATATCAGTCGATGCATCCCGCGCCGGAAGACGAACCCATGAAGCACTCTGGTTCGTATTGGTGACCAGACCGCCGGCAAAAAGAGAGCCGGTAATCAACGCTGCGGAAAGAATTGTAAAAATTTTTCTCATAAGATTAATTTTAAGTTTAAAATAGAGAAATGATTTTCATCGTTTTGAGAAATTCATATTCTCCTGATTTTTAATACAATTAAACTCATGGCTCAAAGAACCAAGGAAGGGCAAATGTAGAAAAATATTTGAACTATCCAAATAAGTCTAAAATACTATATTGATATTAAGTTATTTGTAATGGATTTTGCAGGGTGTTCGAAAACCTGAAATAGTCCTGGAAGCTTTTCAGAAAAAGCCTTGTCATCTCCCTGATCAGAACCTGCCGGAGAACCTCAGACTGTAATTACGGGGCGGCTGGATATCGCCCGGGCGTCCCATGTATTCAGCGTTCAAAAGGTTTTTCACCGCAAGTGAAAGAGAGAATTTTTCACTCAACCTGTATGCCACGTTACTGTCGATGGCCGTATGCCCGTTGTTATGCTGCGACCAGTAATTACCAAAGCCCGGAAGTATAGGTGTTGTAATAAATACTTCGTCAATATTCAGGATCTTTGATTTCAGATAGAAGCTAAGTCCGAAGCTGAGCTTTTTCCATGACGACTCCAGTGAGATTATTGCAGAGTGCTTTCTCCTGTATTTCAGATAAGTATCCGTATCTTCTCCCGTGAACTCGTTTACCTCAACCGGATACATGTAGGTATAGCCTCCGGTCATAGCAGCCGAAAGGTTCCCGAACGAACGCATCAGCGATATTTCAGCCTCGACACCGTAAACCCTCGACTGACCGACGTTTGTTGCCCTGAATCCCAGACCTTCAGGATAGATCCCGAACATATACTCGATAAGATTTTTATTGTTAAGCATGAAGACAGAAAGATCGGCATGACCGGTGATATTACCGCTCAGGATTCCCTGTTTTACACCTGCTTCGGCGCTCCAGCCCGATTCCGAAAGAATATCAGGATTTGCAATTATGATAACCGAACCGATAGTAGTTGCCGCGAACTTCTCGGCCATTGAGGGAAAGCGGTAGCCCTGCCCGAACGAGGCACGAAGGAATGTCATGGGAGCAGCCTGCCAGTTAAGACCAGCCCTCACTATCGGAACAAGTTTTTCCTTTTCACCGTCGAGTGAATAATGCTCAAGCCGCACTCCGGCCACAGCTTTCAACTTGTCGAAGGGTCTCAGCTCAATCTGTGTGTAACCCGCAAGATTGACTCCGGAATGATCGTTGAAAAAATTGGAATTGACACTGCTGAATATTCCCGATATCCCTGAGGTTATATCGAGATTATCGAGCAAGCGGTACCATAACTGGTATTCGGAATAGAGGGAAACCGCATCACTGTTGTTTTGTTCGCTCTCCGGAAGCTTGTTGGTGCTTGACTGAAGCCGCATCCTTAAGTCATGCTGGAATTGTCCCGTTTTTTTCAGTGTCACAAACGGATCCAGCGTCAGGAATGTTCCCCTGTAATTGTTTGCGGTCGATGGCGACTGACGGAGAGCTCCCGTTTCGGCATTCTCCCACAGAACGAAGTCTTTCTTTAAATTATAGCCTGCGTTCAGGGCTACACCATAATTGAGACCTTCTATTTTGCTGCAGAAATGTTTGATCTTGAGATTAAATCTGGCTAGCTTCTCGTCGTTAAGCCTTCTGTAGCTTTCGTCAATGAAAACATTCCCACCAATTCCAATATCGGTTTTTCCGGCTTTCTGAAGATGTGAAAATGAAAGCGTCGAGAATACCCTTGGTGTGTCCCACCATTTCCAGTCGCTGTTTTTCGGACTGCCGTAAATGCCGGCCTCTGCAAAGTATTGTGTTACAGGGATATTTGTTGCATCGGCTGTCCTGAAGTTTATTATCCCGTTAAGCGCCGACGATCCGTACAGTACTGAAGAAGCCCCCTTTATAACTTCAATCTGGGCAAGATTCTCAAGGGGTATATACTGCCATTTTATATTCCCTGCATCGGCTGAAAGCATTGGCAGGCCGTCAATAAGGGCAAGAACCCTGCTTCCTGCTCCGTAACTGAATCCGCTTCCTCCTCTTACCGAAGCCTGGCCGTCGAGGACCTCGATACCGGAAGTTTTGTTTATTATTTCCTGGGGATCGGTAAGATGGTTGTCTGAAAGGAATGAGGTTTTTATTACATTCATCGAAACCGACAACTCCGCTACCCTCTTTTCAATTTTGTCAGCGCTTACCACTATCTGGTCTATCTCGCGCATCGTCATCTGCATGGCGATATCGAGGGTAATGCTGTCGCCGCTGTTTATCTGAAGGTCCCTGACAACAGGCTCATAACCAATAAAGCGGAAAAGTACTGAAAGTTTTCCGGGTGAGGCGCTGAAGCTATAATTGCCGTTTTCGTCACTGGATGTTCCGAGGTTCTTTCCATAGATGACATAAACACCGGCAAGAGGATCTCCCGAGTTCCTGTCAACGATCCTTCCTTTTACAAATCCTTTGTCCGCAGCACTGTATAATGCAGAACAAAGAAGAAGGAATATTCCCGTTAACAAGGATCGCATTATTTTGCCCTGAATGTCATTTCAATATTGATGAACGGACCGGTGAGGTTTGCCGGATCAGGCAGTGAACCCTGAAGCTTAAGAGAGCTTGCCGTAAGTTCGGTAATATTAAGTGTCACAGAGATTGCAAGGTCAGGAGAAGAGATTATTAGTTGTTCCTCTCCCTGTTCGAATCTCCAGGTCCCTGAATATGAACCGAAAGTCCCGGTCCCGTCGGTGTTGAAATTGGCCTCTCCGGCAAAATCCTCCAGAAGGCCGCCCGGACCGGTTGCATCAGTACCGTTGGCGAGAAGAGAAACAGGTACCCATGTGGTACCGGTGAGAAATTTGAAACGATCGGATTCGTCATCCTTGCATGATGAAACAGCCAGCAGTCCTGCCATCACAAATAACAAAACAAAGTTTTTCATAATCTTCTGTTTATTTGACAACACCTGTAACAACTGAGTTAACAAACCAGAATCAAAGGTATGAAAATTTCTTACAGCAAGGGGTATGCGCCGTATTTTGCCGCATACCCCTTGCTTTCTGTCCCTGCCCGGCAGCTTATCTTATTTCCTTTATCCTGATATTCCTGAACGACACTGTGTCGCCATGGTCCTGAAGAAGTATCCGTCCTTCGGAAGCTTCGCCGAAACCTTTTATATCCCTGAATTTGCTGCGAGCAACAAGATCTTTCCATTCCTTTGTCGATCTTTCGTATTCGACAGTTTTAAAACCGTTTAGCCAATGCTGGACTTTTGTCCCGTTTACAATGATGGTAGCCCTGTTCCACTGGTCGAAACCGTTGTCCCTGATGTTAACCGGAGCTATAAGGTCGTAAAGTCCCGCTAGAGTCCTGTTACCTTCAAAACCTGCCTTTGCATCAGGATGGTTCCTGTCGTCAAGTACCTGATATTCACATCCGATCGATGCATACTTTCCGTTTTCAGCTTCAGTATCCACAAAATACTTGATTCCGCTGTTCCCTCCCTTGCTGTACCTGAAATCGACAGAAAGCTCAAAATTCCCGAATTTTTCAGTCGTTACGATATCCCCGCCCTCGCCTTCGTTTTTCATAGCAGGATTAACCATAAGCGTTCCTTCATTTATCTCCCATCCACTTGCCGGGAAGCTGCCTGTCTTTGCACTTATCCATCCTTCAGGGCTCCGGCCGTCGAAAAGAAGCTTCCAGCCTTCGCTTATTTCACGTTCGGTAAGTGCATTCGAAAGGAAGCTTACCTGGGGGATTACAGGCGAGTAGGGGGTACGGTACTTCTCAATCTCACTGGTAATTATCCGGATATTTTTCCATTTTACTTCCAGTCCTGCCCTTGAAGTATCCTTACCTATTGAATGAACCTGCAGAGCAATGAAACCCGATGGTGTCATATCATCTATTAGGTCGGCGCAGGGTATTCCGTTTATCCATGTCCTGATCGAATTACCTATTGCTTCCACCCTGTAATGGTTCCATTCCCCCACTTTGAGAGCCTTCTGCCCCTCAGGATTCTTGTCGAGTGTGTAAAGCCATCCTCTCCGGGCTTCGTCATAAATGCCCCCCGACCAGGCTCTTGCTGAAGGGTCCATCTCGACCTGGTATCCGTGCACCCTCCCGTTCTGGTATTCAGGGAGGCTAAGGCTCCTTATCTGGACACCCGAGTTCATTTGCGGATCGAACCAGGTGTCAAATTCCAGAATGAAATCGCCGTATTTCTCCTTCGTGCACAGGAATGAGTTTGGTGAATCAGTCACGGTCGTTCCGGTTACAACACCATCTTCAATGACAAACGGGGCGGTTCCGTTAAGCTGCTCCCATCCAGAAAGATCTTTTTCGGCAAGGTTCTCCCATTGTCTGTCGGTCTTATTACAGGCAACAGTTGCAAAAATTACAAGCGCTGCGGCCAGCCAGGTCTTTTTCATAGTCTTCAGGATTTAAATGATTATAACAGTTTGCGATTTTTAAAGTATAATACTGTCTGCAACTGCCAGAGCTTTCGTTGCCGGAAGCGGTCAAAGCAGATCTTAAAAATAATCAAAAAGGATAAGCCCGGAAAAATATAATCCCTATTTTCAGGCATTTTATGCTGTCCCTTCTCAATGTTTTTTATTTTTGAGATATTAACTCCTATTCTATGAAAATCATTAATAAACGGTATTATACCTTAATCGCCTCCTTTCTTATCGCATTTGCAGGATTACCGGATATAACAGCTCAACCCACAGCAGGGCTCGACAACTGGTTCAACCGTGAGACAAATGCAGCTACCGGACAGCCTTATCATTATTTGTGGACCGATACCACTTGGAGCGGATACTCGCGATGGGGGGAGATATTTTCTTCAAAGGGCGCGAAGATCAAAACCATAGAAAAACCGTTAGCCTCAGTTCTTAAGGGTATTGACATTTACATAATTGTTGACCCTGATTCCACCACCGAGTCCAAAACACCCAATTACATAATGCCGGAGGATATCAAGGCAATAAGGAAATGGGTCAGAAGGGGAGGGGTACTTGCCGTTCTGGCAAATGATGCCCCCAACTGTGAGTTTACCCATCTGAACAGGCTGATGATAAATTTCGGAATGTTCTTTAACCATGTTACCCTTCATCCTGTTCCGGGTAACGATTTTGAACCGGGTGCCAGTACTGAATTTGAGGATCATCCTGTCTTCAGGGACGTTTCCAAAATCTATATAAAAGAAGTGTCGGACATAAGTCTTACAGGAAAGGCAAAACCGATCCTGACTGAAAACGGGAAGGTACTTATTGCAGAAACTGACTATGGTAAGGGCTATGTCTTCGCCATTGGCGACCCATGGATCTATAACGAATACATTGACCACGACAGGCTTCCGGCCGGTTTTGAGAACAGGAAGGCTGCTGAAAACCTGACCGGCTTTCTCCTCGGCAGAGCTGGATGGTGAAAGAAATGAAGACAGCTATATTTGCTTTTCTGTCAGCCACGAATTAAACAAAACGTAATACGTAACTTGCAATATTATCCCTATGAAGAATTTTACTTTATTAAAACTTGCAGTCTTTTTGCTGATCTCATTTTCCTGCGCCACGGAAGAGGGAAGCAGGCTCAGGGTTTCAACACCCGAATCAGTCGGGGTCTCTCCTGAACGGCTCAACCGTATCGACAGCATGCTTATCAATGCCATTGAAGAAGACCGGATTGCCGGTACTGTGGGACTTATCGCCCGCGACGGCAGAATAATCTATAACAGGGCGTTCGGAGTCAGCGACCTGGAGAACGGCATCCCCATGCAGACCGACGCCATTTTCCGGATAGCATCGCAAACCAAGGCTATTGCCAGTGTTGGACTTATGATGTTGTTTGAGGAGGGGAAATTCCTTCTCGACGATCCTGTCTCACTCTATATACCTGAATTTACCAATCCCCGCGTAATCGAAAAATACAATCCTGCCGATACTACATTCACAACCGTGCCTGCAAAGCGGGAAATTACCATCAGGGATCTGTTCACTCACACCTCAGGGATTGAATACGCGGTCATCGGCTCTCCGATGATGAAGGCTGTTTACTCAAAAGCTGGTATTATGGGTGGCTTTGGAAATGACAGGATAACCATCGGAGATGACATAAGGATACTCGGAAAACAGCCGCTTGTACACCATCCCGGTGAGAGATTCACCTATGGACTGAATGTGGATGTGATAGGTTACCTTATAGAGGTCCTCTCAGGACAGAAACTCGACGAATTCCTCAAAAGCAGGATTTTTGATCCTCTTGGAATGACTGACACCTGGTTCTATCTTCCTGAGGATAAACATCAGAGGCTTGTCAGGGTAAACACTGAAGATGAGAACCGGAAGGTGACCGGCATGGCACAGGACATAGTGAATTATCCCCTGCTGAAAGGAACATATTTCTCGGGAGGAGCAGGACTGAGCTCAACAACAAAGGATTATGCCACATTCCTTCAGATGCTTCTCAATAAGGGTGAGTACGATGGTAAAAGACTTCTTTCAAGCCGTACCGTCGAACTGATGACAACTAATCAGATCGGAGAGCTGAATGTCGGGAAAGACAAGTTTGGCCTTGGGTTCGAGATCACCACCGAAGACGGTCAGACAGTACTGGGAATATCTGAAGGATCGTTTGCATGGGGAGGTTATTACGGAACCACCTACTGGGCCGATCCGTCGGAAGGGCTTGTCTGTCTCCTTTTCATGCAGCAGTTCCCTCTGAGCCATGGGGAGATACAGAACAAGTTCAAAGCCATGGTCTATCAGGCTCTCGATGACTAGTACCTTTTAAGAAGATCAAGAAGCTTGCTGTCGAGCTTGTGGCCATGCCAGTCAGTGTATGCAATATCGTTACGCCTTGAATCGAGGATCCCGAAATCACCCCTGAAGTTCCAGAGAGCTATGCCGATACCATTGCTTTTAAGTATATCGAGAATATCTTCGAACCATGCCAGGAAAACGGGGTGAGGTGTCTTATTATAACATCCTCCTTCTCCGCAGTGAACCCCGACTCCCTTTTTGATAAGGTCGGTCCATGGTTTGTAAAACTCTTCAAGCTGTTCGCGGCCGAATTTTTTCCCGTCAATAATCCCCGGCCATACCGGAACAGGAGCATCCGAAGGGTTCTTCCATACCCACGAGGCCTGGAAGTGAGAAACATAGTGCGGATAGTATGCCCTGCAGCTCTGTGCTATGTTCAGATCGGCAAGTTCCGGAATTACATTGCTTCCCCCGCTGTTCCCGTCAGCCACAACAAGACGGCCGGGATACGGTTTCCATATTGCCTCAGAAGCTTCTTTGGCGATTTTGCGGTATATATCACCAGGGACAGGCCCTTTTCTGGCAAACTGATCGTTCATATCTTCAATGTAAGCAGGCTCGTTGAGAAGATCGAAACTTAATTTCTCCGCCGGGATGTCCTTGTATCTTTCAGCCCACATGGTCCAGTGACTGTAAAATGCTTCCTGGGCCTCCCTGTCTTTCCAGAGGTTGAAGGGTTCATGGAATCCGGCGTTAATGCAATACCCCGGGCCCCTGTGAAGGTTGAGGCTCACATGCAGGTTGTGCCTGTTGGCCATCAGTATCAGATTGTCAATTTCCTCCAGAACCTTCTCGTCAAAATTGCAGATCTCATCCTTCCTGATGTCCCTCGTCCTGTCGAACGACAGATACCTTGGATATGCCATAGGGATCCTTACAAAATCAAATCCCCAGTCTTCCATCCATTTCAGATCCTCCTCGGTTGTCCTGTTTGAGTCAGGATTCCTGGGCGGATTGGGAGAGAAGAGGTCAAGAAGATTGAAGCCCTTCCAGCGTGGAAGCCTGTTCTTTACCTCCTGCGGGGGAACCGGAAATACCTTTGTGCCTGCCAGGGCCATACCGGTGGCTGCAAGGGTGCTGTTTCTTAGAAACATCCTGCGGCCGATTTTATGTCCGTTCATTTTGTCTTGAATTGGTTTACTATACCTTGTTTCTTTAATGTGAACTGCTGTCTTAAGAATTATCTTTTACTCTTTATGGAATTCGCTGCCTTGGTTTCAGGGAGAAACTTCTTTACAGGGGTTATTGTTACCGGTCCTGATAGTCCGGATTCCACTGGTTCCCAATGCGATGCATCAAAGATACCGTTCTTGTTGTTCTCCTTCAGCCTCGCGGCCATATTAACATTGTAGAACTTTTTCCAGGGAATACCGTTCCTGTCCATCCAGGCTATTCTGTTTGCCATAAGGTTTGATACCTCTATTATAAGAGAATTATTCGCTTTTAATAGTTTTTTGCCGATGATAAAAGAGAATCCCGGACCGGGAAGGACAGCAACCTCGTTACCATTCAGAATAACACTGGCGCTGTGATTTACTTTTCCCAGATCAATGAGCCATGCATCTCCTTTTACGGAAGGCCTTTTAAAATTAACCATATACCGGGCAGTACCTGAGAAGTCCTGGTATTCATCGCCTTCAAAGCTTGTCCAGGAAACCGGTCCGTCATTTTCCACCGGGCGCGGAAGCGACGGGCCGCCTTCAGTAAATTCAACTTTCCAGGTGCCTTTTATAGCGACGGGTGCGGCGACTGGATCATAAAACTGATAGGGTAAGCCCTTTTGTCCGGTTTCGTAGGTCTGAACAATAAGCGATTCATCAGGATCGATCCTCAGGTAGATTTCCAATCCGCCACCGGCTGAAAGCAGGGTCTGTCCGAGTCCCAGCCTGTCGTCCATGGGATTGAAAATGGCTGCTGACGTGCCGCCTGTCTGGAGGGATACCCAGCCATCAAAATGCTTATCGCTTTGATTGGTAATGAAATATACCGTTCCTTTGAGGTTCTGCCGTCTTGCAAAGGCAAGACCGTGATCGGCCATGGTTTCTCTCGGTATCCCTGCAAAAGTCAGAAGCTGTTCCAGATCGCTGCCGGTGAGAAGAGATCCATTCCCGTAGGCTGCTTTCATCACCTGCGGATTGTTTGTAGGTGCAAAACGGATCCCTGACTTGATAGTCTCAAAAAATACGGTTTTTTCTTCAACCTCTCCCCAGCCTGAAATATTCTCAGGAAGATTACCATAAAATATCACATTTACTCCTTCACCGGCGAGCCTCAGGATGTGGGAAAAGGTTTCGACGGGTATGTACTTGCATCCGGGCACTACCAGGGTACCGTATACGTTACCCTCGGTCTGCAGAAGCCTCTCCAGCGGTACCGTGTTTGTAAGCTGAAGGTCGGAGATATAGTCGAATCCGTAACCTTTCATTATCATTTCATCGGCGGCACTCCTGAAGGGTGTTCCATTGAAAGCCTGACTTATGCCGTCGATATGCCCGAGCATTCCATTTCCATAATCCGCATACCTGTCGAAAACCGGAAAGTAAAGAAGTATGTCGTTGTCGGCCATTCCCTGCTGAAGGAAGGACTGAACTCTTGTAACATATTTGTTGAGTCCGCTGAAATGCCGCCAGAGCGGATTCGACGGAGTCAGCTCCACTGCTGCATAGAAGAGGAATCCGGGCCAGGGTTCATCCTGAGGGGAGAAGCAGGTTCCATGGTAAAATACATGATTTATCCCCGCAAGAAAGAAGAGGTCGACGGCTTTTCGTATATCGCCGGGCGTTGACAGGAAATGTTCATTCAGCCATGTCGCAGCCTCGCAGGACGCATATTTTTTCCCTGCCACATTTGCTGCCGAGGAGGCAAATTTGAGCCTTGTAAGTTCGTTTCCTTCGGTTTCAGGTATGTCGGTTGCAGCATACAGATCAAGTATGTTACCAGGTGATCCGTGTGCCTGGTTCCTGGTTGTCTTGCCCTGACGGTGAGCCCATTCCGTCCAGTGTGAGGTGAATTTTCCGAGAATCAGATCCGATATTGTCTGACGGTAATCAGAGAGCACTCTTTCATTTTTTTCCGGATTATCTTTCTGAAAAAGTGCAGGAAGGTGATGCCTGAGGTCGTATCCTCTTCTCAGGATGAATTCGTTGAACATATCGTTTGTCCAGTCGGCCTGACCAGATGCGTCATCAACTTCATATGAATCATTGAAATATCCACGGAGAGTTGTGATGTCATAATCTTTGAAAACGGAGTCGAAATGCCTCAGGTAATTGTCTATGGCCAAACCCGAGAAATGATCGATCACATCTCCTTCACCGCCCGGGCCCGCACGTTCTGCCATCTTTCCGTGCCATCCCTGGAAGACACCGTAAACCGTCCAGCTGCCGTATCCGTGAGGTGCGGTCCAGCCAAGCTTCCCCTCAGGGGTGACAAATCCTGTCAGATCTGCCACGATACCGCTGTCAGAATAAGCCATCAGCGCCTTTAAGGGAATGGGCTTTTCAAACCTGATCTGGTCGAGGGCATACAGCTGAAGGTTTTCATTTCTGCTGACCGGATCCTTAAGCATTTTTATGTCGGGCCTCACCCCGACAGGGCGTACAAGAGGCTGCTGAATATATTCCACCTTTTCTGCAAGCGAATCTCCGGCACTGACTTTCCATGTCTTCCAGCGGACATTTTTACAGGCATCAGCCGGATCGACCCAGGGGCCCCCGAAGGGCCAGCCCGAGGCATTGGCCAGGTCTATCCCGAGATCCAGCCGCCTGCCTTCCTCAAGGACATGGACAAACTTGTCCATCCATTCAGGCGACAGATAATCAATAAACTTATCCTCGTAGCCCTTAACGCCATAAATAACAGCTATTTCCAAACCTCCCAGACCCGCGTCGCGATACTCTTCCATTGCCGCAGTCAGACCGGGTTTTGTAACGATGCTTCCCGGCCACCACCAACGGGTCCACGGCTTGTTTTCCTTTGTTATCTCCGGCCAGACAGCCTGACCTGAAGCTCCTGAGAGCATCAGGAAAAGAAAGATTGAAGCAAAAGTTATTCTCATTATGTGAGATTATTACTACTGTATTGCTAAACAGACCATTAAGATCCTGATAGCTAATGTGAACATTTCTTTTTCCGGTATAACGCCATATTAAAGGAAGATCTTAAAAATCTTCCTGATCAGCTAAGGTCAGACCTTCAGAAAGATTTTCTTTTTGTATAGGATATAAAGGAACACCCATCCTATTGCTGTGATACCGATACCGTTTATGAAGGGGGTCCAGGTTTCGGGAAGGGCCTTTATGAATCCTCCGAAAAAGAAATTCGAGGCACTATTGAAATTAATGATCCTTCGGGCAAGGTAAATGGTTATCGGGTTCAATCCTATCACAACAAAGAAGAAAGCCCATTTCCTGAAGTTCCAGACATCGATTATCAGGTAGAAGACAGCAAAGAGAAGCATGCTCAGCCCTCCCACGTAACATACGAAAGAACTGCTCCAGAGGTTTTTGTTGATAGGGAAGACAAGGTTCCATAATTTACCAAGTATCATCATGACTATTGCAGCCCCGGTAAGGTACAGAACCTTCTTTATTTGTTTGTCGCGAAGGAAGTCCGACTTCATGAATTCGCCGGTGAACATACCCAGGAGGGCTGTTGATATTGCAGGGATAGTGCTGAAGAGCCCTTCAGGGTCGTGATTGCCCCTGTAAAGCCGTCCCGGCATGATCGTTCTGTCGATAAAGCTTGCAAGATTGCCTGTTTGGGAGAAAGGATCGGATGAGCCAAGGTCGTGAGCCGGGAAAATAAGAAGAAGGAGCCAGTAGCCGATGAGGAGCACCCAGAACCAGACGATGCGCCAGGACAGTTTAGTATTCATGAAAATAAGCGCCGCAAACATCCAGGCGAGACCAATTCTTCCGAGAACACTTCCGTACCGAAGTTCTCCGAGGTTGAACCTGATCCCGTTGTTATAAACAATTCCAAGAAGAACAAGTATCAGGCCCCTGTAAATAACATGCTTGTAAATTGAAGTCCTTGAATCGTTTGACGCCATTCGTTTTGCCAGTGAGAAAGGAAATGATATTCCGGCGATGAAAAGGAACAGGGGGAATATCATATCATAGAACTGAAACCCATGCCATTCAACATGTTCAAGCTGTGTCGCCCACCATTTGAGAACCGGCCACCCGGTAAGGCTTGCCAGTCCGGTGAAGATTGCTTCACCGCCCATAATCCAGAACATGTCGAAGCCACGAAGTGCATCGAGAGAATAGAGCCGTCTGCTCTGCGGCTTTTTACCGTCTTCCATAGGAAATTATTTTCAAATTATTAAAAAACAAAATCTTCAGTCAAATATATAAAAATCACAAGTCACTTCTGTACCCCTCAAAAATCAATTATATTCGGAGTGTGATTATTTACTATTGAAAACCAAACCTGAACAGAAGAGATGCATAAAAGAAATTTACTGAGATTTGTTTTTACCGTTTTCGCAGCAGCAACAACGGTAAGCCTTTACACTCAGCCTTCAATGATCCACCTGGGACTGGGTTCAGGGCTTAAGAAGGGAAAATCAGCTCCGGTGACAGTTACCTGGACTTCTGAAAACAGCTCAGGAACACAAAATGTGGTTTTCGGACAAAAGCCTGAACCTTCAAAAACTGTTAAAGCCAGAGAGACCTCATATAGCGGCGGAGCTGTGTACAGCGCGGAACTTGACAGACTGAAGCCGGGGAAGAAATATTATTACAAATGCGGTTCGGATGCTGCAGGATGGAGCAGGGTTTATTCATTTTCCACGGAACCACGGAAAGGGAGCTTCACCGTGGCGGTAATAGGCGACACGCAGGATAACGCAAACAATGAAAACTTCGTGAGATCGGAGGCTGTCATAAACGCCGTCAGGCAACATAGGCCCTCGCTTACCCTTCACATGGGAGACGTTGTGAACGAAGGATCAATGACAACAAGCTGGGAGACTTTTTTGAATGTATCACAGGATCTTAATTCTGAATCGCCTTTGATGCCTGTTCTGGGTAATCATGATGTGAATAATAATAAGGGAGATCAATTTCAGAAGCCTTTTGAGGATTTTTATGATCTGTTCAGCCTTCCGGGAGATGAGGTCAATTATTCATTCACCTACGGTAAGGTTCGCTTTATCGGTATCTTTTCAGGATATGCACAGGGCGCTGAACCGCTCGGACTGGTTAAATACAAGCCCGGGTCGCCTGAATATGCCTGGCTCGACGATGAGCTTTCAAAAGCTGAAAATGACCGGGGAATAAACTGGATAATAGTCTGGATGCACTATCCGGTGAATTCCTTCGGCTGGAGCAACATAAAGGGCTGGAAAGAAAATATACTTCCGCTAATCGAAAAACACCGGGTCGACCTCTGCCTCGCGGGACACAGGCATGTTTATGAGCGCCATCTGCAAATGAAGAACGGTGTTGCAGCCAGGAAACATTCTGAAAAAGAATTATCGGCAAATGATGGAACTCTTTTCATAACAAACGGAACGGCGGGAGGGAATCCTACAGGTCCCGGGGGCAGGGAGATCCCCACAATTGCCTTTACCCCTGACAGGACGATGTACAGCTTTGCGATAATGGATATTGATCGGGGTGCGATTACTTACAGGGTTTTTGATGTGGATAATAATTTAATAGACCATTTTGTACTTGAAAGGTAGGGAGACTATTATCCGGCTATTCTGAAACCCGGATATTTATATGTTCATGAAAGTTATTTACAGGCGATGGCTTTAACGGGAGTCGTTCAGATACAGATTTGGTGGCTTTGCCGGAGTATCAGATTATTGCTTTAAGAGGAGCCTTTCTATTTCCTTCCAGTCATTAACCCGTACATGCCTTGTGTCCTTTACAAGGGTATTGTGAGGCTGGGTGAAAAGAAGCGTGATCCCCTCAAAACCATCGAGGTTCTTGAAGTGATCGTCTATCATGATGTCGGCTTTTATCAGGTTCTTGTCGCCGCAAAACACTATCTGCTTCCACGAGATGAAAGG
>MTKZ01005474.1_pt1 | contig 16384 bp, 12 predicted proteins | sample 1042781 | NCBI WGS metagenome assembly MTKZ01 (sample SAMN06212207, study PRJNA360539) | anaerobic digester metagenome | biome: Wastewater treatment plant; material: sludge; isolation source: anaerobic digester fed with sludge from wastewater treatment plant | place: Denmark: WWTP Viborg ...
GAGGCAGTCCGATCGTCGACCATCGCTCTGGCCGCTCGCCCATATTGCTGCGGCAGGTGCATTCTTCCTTGTCTGGTCAACGATCGACAAGCTGCCGTCCACTGAACAGACGAACCTCGCCGAAGCCGGGCCAAAAGCGTTGTTCTTCCTGCAGGGCTTCACCTACCCGGTCTCGGCGCAACTCATCTGGCTTGAAGATCATCTGGGTGTTTCCGTTGGCATCCTGCGGGCTGGCATCGCCGCGATCATGCTCGGGCTGCTCGCGTATTGGTTTGCTATGAAGCGAACAGAGAATCGCTGGATCGTGGTCCTTCCGCTGGCTGGATTGGCGATTGGCACTGTCGCAGCACTGCCATCAATGTTGCGGTTGTCGTGGGGGTATGTCGAGAACGGGCCACGCCTGCTCTATCTCGTGATGATCGGGGCGGCGCTATTCTGGGGCTTGCTGCCGTCGCTCGATTTCGGCAATCGGCACGCCACGCTTGTCTGGCGTATCGCCTCGACAGCGCTATTGTTCAGTGTCGTCGTGCAGTCGTGGCGCTTCGTCAACGTCCGGCTCGATATGTTCGAGAGCGGCAGCGCAACGATCGGTTCGATCGTCCGGCTCGGCGAACAGTATCGAGGTCAGCGGATCGTCGTCGCCAATATGCCATCGTGGTTCGCCCTGGGGGGATATGAATATCGCTACGGCCATTTTGGTATTCAGGTCGTGCCGTTCTACCTCGGCCTGGATGGAGTCGTTTACGTCAACTCAAGCCAGATGGCTCATGCTGACGTGCAGTCGGTCTCGTGGCAGCCAGACGTAGCTGGGGGTCCCTTCTCGTTCGGCCCACACGGGGTAGACACGACACCCGGACAAATGGACAGTCTGCTTCGCGAGGGATACCGATTGGTGACGGTAACTCCAACCAGTGACCATTACACCGTCCGGGAAGTCGGCCGCTTGACGCCAGACGCAGCGACGCAATTACTCACCAGTCCGGGTAGCATCGACGGCAACACCTGGCTGGATTCCATCCGCGCGGCGCGCACGAAAGCGAATCCAGAATTGCTGACGGTCTTTGTCACCTGGAATGTCGTCGGTGCGCTCGATGAGAACGCCGAAACGGTGATTGAGGTCCGTGACGACGCCAATCACCTGATTTATCAACACGTCGGCTACGCTCTCGGCGGCATGTCCGCGCCACGCCTCTGGCAGGCTGGCGACAAGATCGCCGACTCGGTGGCTTTTCCCGTCCCGAATGACGGCGCCTACACCGTCCATGTGGGCATGCAGCGCATTGGAACCGGAGAGCGACTGCCGGCGTACCTGCCCGATGGCAGCGCCGCGGTCGATAATATGCTCCCTGTCGGTACGGTGCATGTCGTCGAGGGGCGGATCAGCGTCGATTCACGCTAACCACAGAGCGCAGATCGCCAGCATTGGTTTAGATTATGGTTACGTAGGACAAATCGACGTACGCGGTATGTGCGTATGCCATGTACCATTTATCGCATGGCGTCTGACCATCACGAAACAGAACTCACATCCACATCGAACCCGAAGCACCGGAAAGACAGACAATGTTTGAGACACTGACCGACCGGCTGAACAACGCCTTCGCCAAGCTGGGCAACAAGGGCAAGCTGACCGAGGCGGATGTCGACGAGGTGATGCGCGAGGTCCGCAGGGCGCTGCTGGAGGCGGACGTCAACTTCAAGGTCGTCCGCGATTTCGTCGCCGCCGTCCGCGAGCGCGCCGTCGGCGAGGAGGTGCTGCAGGCGCTCAGCCCGACCCAGACCGTCATCTCGATCGTCAACGACGAGCTGATCAAGGTCCTCGGCGCCGAGCCCGTGCCGCTTCAGCAGGCGGACACCGGCCCGACGATCATCATGCTGGTCGGCCTGCAGGGCTCCGGCAAGACGACCCACGCCGGCAAGCTGGCCAACCACCTGCGCAAGCAGGGGCGCAACCCGCTCCTCGTCGCTGCCGACGTCTACCGGCCGGCCGCCGTCAATCAGCTGGAGACGCTCGGCCGCCAGCTGACGATCCCCGTCTACAGCGAGGGGACCGACCAGAAGCCGCTGGCGATCGCGAAGAACGCGCTGCGCTCCGCTCGCGACCGCGGCCAGAACCCGATCATCATCGACACCGCCGGCCGGCTCCAGATCGACGACCGGATGATGCAGGAGCTGGAGGAGATCGAGCGCGACATCCGCCCGACCGAGATCCTGCTGGTCGTCGACGCGATGACCGGCCAGGAGGCGGTCAACGTCTCGCAGGAATTCGGCCGCCGTCTGGGCCTCACCGGCCTGATCCTGACCAAGATGGACGGCGACGCCCGCGGCGGCGCGGCGCTGTCGATACGCTCGGTGGCCGGCATCCCGATCAAGTTCATCGGCACCGGCGAGCGTATGGACGCCATCGAGCCGTTCTATCCCGACCGCCTCGCCTCGCGCATCCTCGGCATGGGCGACATGCTCTCGCTGATCGAGCGCGCCCAGGAGCAGGTGACCGAGGAAGAGCGCCAGGCGCTGGAAGAGAAGATGCTCGACGGTCAGTTCGACCTCGAGGACTTTCTTGGCCAGCTCCAGTCGCTCAAGAAGATGGGGCCGCTGACCCAGCTGCTGGAGATGATTCCCGGCATCGGACAGGCCGTGCGCCAGCAGAACGTCGAGATCTCCGACGATTCCTATAAGCAGGTTGAGGCGATCATCTACTCGATGACGCTGCAGGAGCGCCGCCACCCGGACATCATCAAGCCCAACCGCCGGCGGCGGATCGCGGCCGGCTCCGGCACGACCAGCGAGGACGTCAACGACCTGCTGAAGCAGTTCCGCGAGATGCAGAAGATGATGGCGCAGATGGGCGCGCTGGCCGGCGGCGGGATGCCGGGCGGCAAAAAGGGCAAGCGCGGCGTGATGAGCCGGATGCCCGGTCAGCTCGGGCAGGTCGGCCAGATGCGCGACATGATGAAGCAGATGGAGGCGGCCGGCATCGACCCCAGCCAGCTCGGCGGGATGCCCGGCATGCGCCCGGGCGATATCGACGCCATGATGCAGCACGGCGGCCAGCTTGCGCCGCTCAACCAGCGCGCGCCTTCGAAGAAAGCTCGCGAGCACGCCAAGCCGCCCCATCCGCAAGGCGGCAAGCGACGCAAGAAGCGCTAGCGACTGAGAGCTCAGCGCACTGCCAGAACCAGTGCCATACTAAGGCGGCGGCGACACACGGTTCGCCGCCGAGTTCGTCTCGCGACCTTCATTCCGCCACACGACACCGTCAGGCTCGCCAGATGTCACACATTCGGAGGTAACCGCGATGGATCACGAGTTTCTCGTCTCGACCCAGTGGCTCGTCGAACACCTCGACGACGCGAATATCCGTGTCGTCGATTGCCGATACGCGTTCGATGAGGACATGGAAGAGGCGTATCGCGATAGCCACATCCCCGGCGCGGTCCACCTCAACTGGTCGCGCGACCTGTCTGACCCCGACCACCGCGTCGAGAACATGATCGCCCCGCCGCAGCAGGTTGCCGCAATGATGGAGAAGCTCGGCATCGGAGACGACACGCGCATCGTTGGCTACGACCAGGAGGGTGGCCACTTCGCCGCGCGGCTGTGGCTCGTGCTGGCCCGCTACGGCCACGGCGAGCAGATGCGCATCCTCGACGGCGGCTGGATGGCCTGGATCCAGGAAGGCCAGCCGGTGACCGCCGACGCGCCTCGATCGATCGATACAACCGGCGCCAGGTTCACGATCGATCCGAACCAGGCCCGGCCCGGCCTCGTCGCCGACTGGAGCGACGTCAACGCCGCAATCTCGAACCCCGAGACCGTCATCCTCGATGTCCGGCGCTGGAGCGAATATACCGGCGAAGAAATCCGCGCCGCGCGGGGCGGACGCGTGCCCGGCGCGACATGGCTGTTCTGGCAGGACAACCTCGATTGGGATGGCGACCGGCGCTTCCGCTCGCCGGAGGTGCTGGCCGAACGCGCCGCGAGCGTGGGATTGACTCCCGACACGCCGATCATCACCTATTGCCAGGGCGCGGTGCGCGCGGCCCATGCCGCCATTGCGCTCAAGATGGCCGGCTACGACAACATCAGGGTCTACGACGGTTCATGGGCAGAGTGGGGCAACCGGCCGGACTTGCCAATCGCGGCAGGCGAAGAATAGCAGCGCGGCCGCTACTCCTCTTCCCACTCCTGGGGGCGAACGACGACGCGGTCGTGCTCGGGGTCAATCTCCAGCACGACGCTCTTGAGAGCCGGGAAGAGGTGTTCGCGGCCCTGCTCGTCGCGCACGACGTAGATATCCACCTCGCCAGAATCGATGATCTCGACGAGCGCGCCGATCTTCTCGGCAGATTCAAGGTAGACCGACAGGCCGATAAGCTGGTAGTGGAAGAGCTCGTCCGGCTCCAGAGAGCGAAGCTGCGATCCGGAAATCCGCACGATCGTCCCGCGCAACGCTTCTGCCCCATCGCGAGTCGTGACATCCGCGAAGCGCAAGAGCGCCTGCCGGCCATGCAGTCGGATGCCCGCCAACGCGTGCGGCGCCGGGTCATCGTTGAAATAGACTCGACGGAGCTTGATGAGGCGTTCGGGAGCATCGGAATAGACGTCCATCTTGATCTCTCCGCCGATGCCGTGCGCAGCAACGATCCGCCCGATCGAGAGAAACACCTCGCTGGGCGGGGCCGATGGGTCCGGGTTCGTCGGCGATGCAGGTCGGGCGGCTGTGCCGGCGTCACGCCAGGGGGTGCGATGGCGGGGAGGCTCAGGAGTCGATGTCAAGGCTGGCTCGCAGACCCTTTCGCGACGCGGCGATCATCAGGATCGTGCGCATCGAACGGGCGATGCGCCCCTGCCGGCCGATGACACGGCCCATGTCCTCTTCCGGCACCCGGATCTTGATGTGGACATTCGAGCCGAGCCGTTCCGGGATGATCTGGATGCCTTCGACGTCTTCCACGACGTTCTCGACCATGTATTCCGTTAGCGCGACCAGGCTGTCGATTGCGCTGTCATCTGCGCCACTACCCTCGGAGTCGGCGTGCGAATCCATGTCGGAGCCCTCCATGCTGATGCCCGTCCCCTTCCGGGAGACCTGCCGCTAACAACAATACTGGCTACCGCACGAAGACGGTAGCCAGCCTGTCGAATCACGCAGAATTACCGGGGCAGCGCGGCTTCGCGCTCCCGATATCAGGCAGTTGCCTGCTCGGCGGCATCGGCTCGGGTCCCGGCGGGGATGACGTTCGGCTCGACGCCACGGCGCGGCGTCTCGGTGACGTAGCCCTCTTCGAGGCCCTCGCGGCTGAGCTTGCCCTCGGTGATGCCCGCGCGGACCAGCAGCGAGCGAACCTTGTCAGTCGGCTGCGCGCCGACCTTCAGCCAGTACGCTGCCCGCTCGGCATCAACCCGCAGCGTCATCGGAGACGTGCGAGGGTTGTAAATGCCGACGATCTCCACGAAACGGCCATCACGCGGTGACGACGACTCGGCGACGACGATTCGATAGCTTGGCTGATGCTTGGCGCCCATCCGCCGGAGTCGCATTTTCAGCACGCTGCCAGTCCCCTCCTCAACCCGGTTTGCCCGAGGCGATCGAAGTATTGATTGCACATAACAAGAACTCCGGCGTCGCCGGAACGACTGATCCTACCACGCTCCAGGGAACGGCGTCAAAGCCGGCTGCGCTGCCGAATGGCCGGCCCCTCGGGGTCCCACCACGACATTAGGACTTCGCCCCCTCTTGACTTTTCGCGGTGATGGCGCTACACCAAGAGACGGCTCGCACATCCTGAGTCAACGCGATTGCGTAAGTCGCAATCGCGCTCGTTCTTACACACAAGTGAGCAGGTGTATGGATTCGTTCTCCCCACGAATCGTCACCCATCCGACGGCATGGCCACAACGAATCGAGTCGACACCCGACATCATCTGGCTCGACGACCCCCGCGCCAATGACACCAGCAACGTCGGCGCGAAGGCCGCCAACCTCAGCCGCCTCGCCCGGATTCATCGGATCCCGCCCGGCTTCTGCCTGACCGCTGCTTGCCGGCTGTGCCATCCGGACGACCGGATCGAACCGGCGCTCCGCATGGCGATCTCGGCGGCCTACGACATCCTCGCCGAACGCTGTGGCGTTGCGTTGCCCGCTGTTGCGGTGCGTTCGTCGGCCATCGACGAAGACGGCCAGACCGCCTCGTTCGCCGGCCAGCACGAAACCTTCCTCAACGTGCGTGGAGTCGACGAGATCTGCGACGCAGTCGAGCGCTGCTGGGCTTCGGCCCACACCGAGCAGGCTCTGGCCTACCGGCGCCACCACGATCTCACCCTCGCCAGCAGCCAGATCCGTATGGCCGTGCTGGTGCAACAACTGGTCCCGGCCGATACGTCCGCCATTATGTTCACCGCCAACCCGGTGAACGGCATGCAGGACGAGCTGATGCTGACCGCGAGCTGGGGGCTCGGAGAGAGCCTGGCGGGCGGCACGGTGACGCCGGATACGTGGACCATCCGTAAGCCAGGGCGTCTGGTCATCCACGAAGGGATCGCGACGAAGAATCGGATGACGATCCCAACGCACGGCGGAGTGCGCGAGATCGATGTGCCACGGATGCTGCGGCAGATTCCATCGCTCGCGCCGGCCCAGGTGCAACAGGCGACGCAACTTGGCATTGCGTTGGAACGACACCTTGGCTGGCCCGTCGATGTCGAGTGCGCGTTCGCTGGCGGCGTCCTCTATCTCCTTCAGAGTCGGCCGATCACGACGATCCCCAACCAGGGCTTCCACGCGTCGCAGGATATCGTGAGTCCTGCGGCCGGAGCGTAAATCCGCGTCCCGTTCATCATCAGCGCAAGGAGAATCGCTCGATGTCAACCCCCACACGCATCCCAGTGCCACCATATCTGACCGCCGAATGGGAGCGGCCGGAAGACGCCGATGGCTTCTGGACTCAGGATCGGATGCATTTCCCCGATCCGATCCCGCAGCTGGACGACTCGCTGATCCGGATCTTCTACAGCATCGGGATGAACCACGGCTTCACGTTCTACGACATCCCGCTGCGCGCATCGGCACGGCGGTTCTGGACCCACCACTATCTGATGCTCATGCCGCTCCAGTTGAGCCCCGACGAGCTCGCAGCGATGGAGAAACGCTCGGAACAGACGGTTCGCGCATCGATGGGACAGCTCCAGAAGAATTGGGATACCGAATGGCTACCGGAGATCAGGCAGACCATCGATGCCTGGGAGCGCTATGACCTCGCCGGCGCGACGACACTCGAGCTTGCCGACCATCTCGACGCAGTGCTGGACAAGCTCAAACGGCTCTTCGCCATTCACTTCGAGGTTGCGCTGCCATCGATGGTTCCGGTCAGCCTGTTTGAGGAGCTCTACGGCGAGCTGTTCGGCGGGGCCGACCGTCTTGAGCCATACAGATTGCTGCAGGGCCTCGACAACAAGACAGTGGCATCGAATCTCGCGCTGTGGAGACTGAGCCAGAAGGCCTCGTCGATACCCGCTGTGCGACGGATCATGGAGACAATGCCCGCCGACCAGGTGGTTCGCGCGCTGGATGCCTCCCCGGAAAGCCGCGCCTTCCTCACCGACTTCCGCGCATATCTCGACGAGTACGGTCGGCGTAGCGATTACTGGTGGAGTGTCAGCCGGCCGTCGTGGTTCGAGGATCCGTCGGCCCCGATCGAGATGATGAAGGGATACCTGGCCCAGCCGGACAAGAACCCCGAGCTAGAGATGGCGGCGCTCGCCGCCGAACGCGAGCAGCTCGTCGCGGCAGCGCGAGAACAATTGGAGATGTATCCGCAGGCTGTGCGAGACCAGTTCGAGTTTCTGCTGCGGGCCGCCCGAGTTGGAACCGTCCTGTCTGAGGATCACGGCTACTGGCTCGATTTCCGGGCAGCAAGCGACGCCCGGCAAGTGTTCGTCGAAGCCGGCCAGCGGTTGGCCGCCGCGGGCTCGATTGCCAACCCGGCCGATGTCGTCCATCTGACGCACGACGAGATCAGCGACGCGCTTCGCGCTGCTACACCACTGAACTTCCGCTTGACGGTCGCGGAGCGCGCCGCCGAGATCGAGCGATATCACGGTGTCGAGCTGCCGCCGGCCATCGGAACACAGCCACCGGGACCGCCGCCGGACAATCCCGGCCTCCGAACGCTCACCAAGTTCTTCGGCGTGCAGCCAGAGGACTCCGACGACCCGTCTGTGCTTCTCGGCGCGGCTGGTTCCGCCGGGGTTGTCCGAGGACCTGCGAAGGTCGTTCGCAGCCTGGCAGACGCCGACAAGATCGTCCCGGGCGACATATTGATCGCCGAGACCACTGCTCCGCCGTGGACACCGCTCTTTGGCACCGTCGCCGCGGTCGTTACTGATACCGGCGGAGTGCTGAGCCACTGCGCGGTCGTCGCCCGCGAGTACGGCATTCCCGCCGTAGTCGGGACAGGCTTCGCGACGGCGAAGATCACCGACGGTCAGATGGTCGAAGTGGATGGCGGCCGTGGCGTTGTCCGGATCATCAGCGACTAACACGAACAGCGCGGATACCCGCCTGGTTTCCGAGCGCACGGTCCTCGTGACCGCTGCGCTCGGCTCCATGCTCGCTCCGCTCAACTCGACGATGATCGTCGTCGCGTTGCCAGATATCCTCGACCGCTTTGGCAGGTCGTTAACCTGGGGCTCATGGATCGTGCTGTCGTACCTGGTGGCGATGGCATCTGTCCAGCCCCTTGGCGGCAGCCTTGGAGACCGCTACGGCCGGCGTCGGCTGTTCCTGCTGGGGCTCGTCGGGTTTCTCATCGCGACGGTTGTCGCGGCACTGGCATGGCGGATCGAGGTGCTGATCGTCGCCCGGACGATCCAGGCGATCACCGGCGCGATCGCGATCCCAAACGGAATCGCGCTGGTGCGCTCGCTGGTGCCGGCCGACCGCCAGGGGCGGGCATTCGGCTCGGTTGGCGCCTGGATCGCCGTCGCAGCCGCGCTGGGGCCGCCGCTCGGCGGCATCGTCACTGACAGCCTCGGCTGGCGGTGGATCTTCGCGGCGAATATTCTGTTGATCACTCCAGCGTTGATCCTCGGTCTGCGGTTGCCGGCCGACCGACAACACCGCCTGGGTCAGTTCGACCTTCGCGGCGCGATGCTCTTGACGATCAGCCTCATCTCGCTGGCTCTGGGACTTACGATCTGGAAGGTCACGTCGATCGTCGACACGCTCGTGTTCGGTGTCGTTGGCATCGCCGCTGGCTGGCTGCTACTGCGCCACGTCCGGCGAGTCGCACTGCCGGTGCTGAACGTCAGCCTTTTCCGACGACCCGGATACACACCAGCAACGCTGACCGTCCTGTTCAGCAATCTGGCGATGTACACGTTGCTGCTCTCGCTTCCTGTCTTCCTGGCGCGAGATGTCGGCTGGAGCAGCAGCCAGGTTGGCCTGCTTCTGGCCGGGCTTTCGCTCCAGATGGTCGTTTTCTCGCCGGTTGGCGGCGCGCTCTCCGACCGGCTCGGTCGCCGAGCGCCAGCTCTCCTGGGCGTGACGCTCCTTGCCGCTGGCGTCGCGCCGTTCGCCGGGATCGCGGCCGGCTGGCCGTGGTACGCCTTTCTGTTGCCACTCATCGTGGTCGGCATCGGTCTGGGTCTGTCGTCCGCGCCGGTGCAGACGACAGCGCTGGAGGCCGCGCCGCACGGCGAGACCGGGCAGGCGGCCGGGCTATTCTCGACGATGCGCTATCTCGGAAGCATTCTGGGGTCGGCCGGAATGGCAGCGATCCTCAGCGGCTCGCGCCCGACGATCGGCGAGTTCCGGCTGCTGTTCGCCGCGTTGCTGATCGCAGCCATCCTGGCGATCGGGGCGGCTGCTCGACTGCCCGGACCACTGAAACTGGGCCGCCCCGCCGATTTCGCGCCAGCTCCGCAACAGCCCACGAGCGACTGACCGGAACATCAACGCCCACTACGGATATACCTCGTACCACCTGTCAATGATCTTGCGGGCGACTGGCGCGGCTGCCTTCGAGCCAGCAACACCTTTTTCGATGAAGACAACCGTCGACATTACCGGCGAATCGCTGGGGGTATAGGCAGCGAACCATGCGTTTGTGCCCAGGCCCTCAGCCCCGGTCTGTTCGGTTCCGGTCTTGCCGGATACCGGGTGGCTCACTCCGATAAATGGCTCGACTGCCGTGCCGTTTGACGCATTGACGACGTCGTGGAGCGCCTCGCGGATGCCCTGGACCTGCTCCGAGGAAAGCGGCAGCTTGCCGATCTCCTTTACCTCGCCCTTCTGCGCGATCGAACCGTCAAGCCGGACGATATCGAGCGTCAGGTGTGGCTGATAGAGCGTGCCACCATTGGCCAGCGCGGCGTAGACGTTCGCCATTTGCAGTGGCGTCGCAGTAAGGTAGCCCTGCCCGATCGCCAGATTCACCGCGTCGCCACGCGCCCAGAAGTCGCCGACATTCTCCATCTTCCAGTCGGGGCTAGGAACGATGCCGGGAATCTCGTACAGCTCGGGGATGCCAGTCGGCGCGCCGAGACCAAACGCCTTGGCCATGTTCGGCAACAGGTTCTCGTCCTTCTCGTCCAGATCCGCGCCGATCTTGTAGAAGACGGTGTTGCACGAGCGGACAATGGCGGTGTGGAGATCCATCGATCCCTGGCCGCCGGGGATCCAGTCACGCCAGACCTGGTCTGCGCCCTGGAGCTGGAATGTGCCGGGGCAATCGACCGGGCTGTAGATCGTCATGCCCAGGTCGGCCATTCCGGCCGCGGCGGTAATAACCTTGAAGATCGAGCCGGTCGACGTGCCGAACGCGGCGGCGCGGTTGACCAGCGGCGTCTTCTGCGAGTCATTCAGTTGCGCCCATTGGTCGTCGGTGATGCCGAGCACGAACCAGTTCGGATCGAACGACGGCCGGGAGACCAGCGCCAGCACCTCGCCGTTGTTCGGGTTGAGGACGACCGCAGCGCCGGCCTGGTCGCCGATTGCGTCATAGGTCGCCTGCTGGATATCGAGATCGAGCGTCAGGACGATGTCGTTCGCCGGCTGCGACTCTGCCTCACCAAGGACACGGATCGTGGAGCCGTCCTGCCGGATGAGCTTGAGCGTTCCGCCCCGCTTGCCCGCCAGCCACTGCTCGCCCCACGACTCAACGCCAGTGCGCCCAATGTGATCGCCAGCCTGGTAGCCGCGCTTGGATAGCTCCGGCAACTCGTCGGCGGTAATCTCGCTCATGTACCCGACAACATGCGCGGCCACCGGGCCGGCCGGATAGACACGCGCGGGCGACTTCTGGATCGCCACGCCGGGAATAGCGCGGAGCGTGTCCACGAGCGCCGGGTCGATCGCATCCGGCAAGTCCTTGACCGGCATGAACCAGTCTGCCTGTCCACCCGCGATGCGCTTCTGCACAACATCTTGCGGCACGTTGATTGCCTGGGAGAGCCGGTTCAGCATGTCGTTCTGATCGACGACCTGGCCAGGGATCACGCCAACGCGGGTGATCGAGCCCATAATCGCGAGTGGCCGGCCCTTGCGGTCGAGGATGCGACCCCGCTGCGGGATGCTGCCTTCCCATCGGACGTAGCCATCGCCGAGTTGCGAGAAGATCAGGTTCGGCGTCCAGTCCACTCCATACCGGCTGCCTTCGCGAACCAGTGGGAGGAGGTTGTCGTCCTTGAACTGGCCAACTCGCGCGGAGTCGAACGAGGCTCGAATTGGAAACAGCTCGTCCTTATCGGTGCCGCCGATCATCTCGGCCTTGACGCCGACAATCCCGGCTTCGACTGCGATCGCCTGATAGCGGGCCACGAAGTCATCGCGGCTGATACGCTGCCGAGCAGGGCCGGAGAGTAGGTCATACATCCGGTTGTAGTCGAGACCGCTCCAGGCATCGAGGTACGCCTTCGCGACGTCGCGGGCAGAGGCCTCTGGAGGCAGCGTCGGTGAAGCCTGGACGGACGGCGATCCTTCTGGCGACGCGACACCGATTCCCACGCCCGGAGAGACTGTCGGCGACCCCGTCGCGGCCCCGACATCGCTCGTTGGCGATCCGTCGTTGAGTCCGGTCAGTCGCTGGGCAACGAGAAACGAGCCGAAGATGAGCACGCCGACAACAGCGACGACCAGCAGCACCTTGGGCCAGAGCTTGTCGCGTCGACCGTACGGCGAGAACTGCGTCGAGGAACCGGTCCAATTGCCATCCGAGCCACGCCCGCTGTGATACGAACGGCCCGAGCCAACATGCCGGTTGGAATCCGTTGGTCCACCGCGCGGCGATCGCGACGAGAACGGAGCCGGATCGTGCGAATCCTTGCGAGACACGGTGCAGTGCTACCTTCCGACGCCACGCCGTCGTCGCGCGCGGCGTTGCATATCGATCTCTGCGGGCGATGGAGCCAGCGCCAGTGGGCCGGCCGACGATCGTACTCTCAAGGCGCGTGCCACACATAGCGATGTGTACGTACTGTGTCATGTCAGTGACTGTGAGTCAAGGTCTCCAGATGGGCGCGCCCGTCCACGACAAGCCGTGTGGACGGGCGGTCGTTACGGAGGTAGCGAGCCTACAGCGGGTGACGCTGGTGCCAGTGCGTTCGTTGCTGGTAGACGTGCGCGGCAGCGAGCACATCGTTCTCGCCCCAGGCGCGGCCGACGAAGGACAGCGACGTCGGCAATCCGCGTTCACCAAAGCCGTTCGGCACGGCAACTCCCGGCAGGCCGGCGATGTTCGCCGCTGCGCCGATCGCAGAGCGATTGCTGCGATCGAAGTAGCGGTCGAAGGCTTCGCCGATCGGACTGGCGACCGTCGGCAGCGTCGGGGCGATCAGCGCGTCGTAGCCCGCCATCAGCTCGTCCAGCGCCCGGCAGATCAGCCGGCGGATACGGAGCGCGCGGATATAGACATGGGCCGGAAGCGCCAGCGCAGCCAGCCCGTTGATCCGATCCTCCGGAGCGGTCAGCTCACGGACATCGCCGCTGGTCATCAGATCCTCGAATGCTGCGGCGAGCTCGCCCTGGATAATGACACTGGCGACATCGTTGTAGGGGAACTCGGGCAGCGAAACAACTTCGACCGTTCCGATCTCTTCCAGAACAGACAGCGACGCCTCGAAGTTCGCCCGCACCTCGGGCTGGACACCAACCGTGGCGTCGGACAGTACGCCAAAGCGGAAGCCTTTCGCGCGGACGCCAGCCGGCGGCCACGCATACTCGCGCCGGCTAGCGGTTCCGTCAGCCGGGTCATCGCCGGCGATCGCCGCCAGGACAAGGCCACAATCCTCGGCGCTGCGGCACATCGGGCCGAGCTTGTCCAGCGTCCATGACAGCGCCATCGCGCCGTGACGGGACACGCGCCCATATGTCGGCCGTAGGCCGGTGATGCCGCAGAATGCGGCCGGCGTCACGATCGATCCCCACGTCTCCGACCCGATCGCGAAGCCGACCGCGCCGGCCGCCACTGCCGACCCTGAACCGCTCGACGACCCGCCGGACCAGCTCGGCGACGTGTCCGCCTGCCACGGGGTGATGCCGGGGCCGGTCAGCGATGCATTGGGCTGCTTGTACCCCATTCCGCCGGCCAGCTCGACCATCCCCAGCTTGGCGACCAGCACCGCGCCCGCGTCTCGCAGCCGACGGACAACTGTCGCGTCCGACCCAAACGTCTGATCGCGATAGGGCGGCGCGCCCCAGGTTGTCGGATATCCCTCAACCGCCAGCAGATCCTTCGCGCCCCAGGGAATACCGTGAAGAGGGCCGCGATCGTACCCCGCCCGCATCTCGGCCTCAGCAGCGACAGCCTCGCGAAGAGCCCGCTCCTCGGTAATCGTGACGACCGCGTTGTAGCGACGGGCAACCGTGTCGAGGCGCTCCAGGTACAGCCGTGTCAGCTCGGTCGGTGTCGTCTCGCGGCTACGGAGCAGCGCGCCAAGCTCGGCAATGGTCGAGTTGTAGATCTCCCTCGCCACGTCAACCCTCCGCCCGGTACGGAACGAACATGAAATCCGGCTCGTCGGCGTTGGTCAGCGGCACCGCGCGAAGTCTCTGGGCAAGTGCCTGGTGCCGGCCGACGGTGTCATGGACAACCTGGCGCGCTTCCGCGTCCAGCTCGTAGTCGATCATGGCCTCGACGGCACTGGCGAGCGCCTCTGCCAGCCGCTCGTCGGGCTGCGGCCGGCCGGCTCGATGATCTGTGGACATCTGGATCCCGCCCTTCTCGAAACGATTGATGCCAGCAGTCTAGCGCGATTGCGCCCGCTGTCGATGGCCGGCGAGACCAGCCGGAGTATCCCGCTTGCTAGTTGCTGATGACGTTGTTCCGGCGGGCGGTCAGAGGGTTTGTAAGCCGCACCGGCAGAATCCGCTCGCGGCGTCGCTCGGCCTCCAGATTCCGCACACGCGCCTTCAGCAGATCGTTCAATGAGATCATGCCGACCACCCGGCGCGTCTCCCGCTCGACCACCGGGAAGCGAGTCAGACCTGTCTCGGCCATCCGATAGACGACCAGCCGGAGCGGCTCATCGGGATAGGCAACGACCGGGTTGGGTAGCAGCAAGTCGGTGACCGAGTGGCAGTCGCCATCCGCCGACTGAACCCGATTCGATGGCACCACCCCGACCAACGTGCCGAAGTCGTCGACGATCGGGTAGAGGCGCTGGCCGAGGTGTGTGTCATCGGAGAGACGCAGATCGCGAAGCTCGCGCAACTCGGATAATGAGACGGACATCGACAGGACATCGACGTTCGACCGCATCACCTCGCGAACGAACAGAATCTCCAGCGGATCGATCGAGTACTCGCGGCTGACATGGTAGCCCCGACGGCTGATCTTTTCGGTCAGGATCGAGCGCTTGAGGACGAGCACCGTCACACCGTGGGCAATGGTGACGGCGATCAGCAGCGGCAGGAGCGGATTGATGTCGTGGGTGAGCTCCAACGCGAAAACGACGCCGGTAAACGGAGAGCGCATCGTGCCGCCCATGATCGCGCCCATCGCGATCAGCGGCCAGAAGCCGGGGCCGCGGTCGGGAAGGACATAGGCAGCCAGCCCGCCGGCCGCACCGCCGATCATCAGTAATGGCGCCAGAACGCCACCCGACGTTCCAGAACCGAGCGAGACAGCCCAGATCGTCGACTTCACCAGCAGGATCCCGAGGATCAGGCTCGAGGCATGATCCCCCTGCAAAAGCCGCCCGATCGTTCCGTATCCAACGCCAAGCGCCTCAGGAAAGATGAGACCGCCGATGCCGACGACGACACCGCCGATCGCCGGCCACCACATCCAGTGGATAGGCAGCTTGTGAAACGCATCCTCGAAGAAGTAGACCGCTGCCGTCAGCGCCAGCGAGATGAACCCGGCGAGGACACCGATCGCGACGCAGCCAAGAATGCCGGAGATACCGATGAACTCAGGATGCGGAGGAGTCGGGAAGATCGGGCCGATGCCGATGATGTACCGTCGGGCAACCGCTGCCGTCGCGCTGGCCAGCGCCACCGGAATCAGGCTGCGTGGCTTCCATTCGAACAACAGTAGCTCGACCGCCAGCAGGACCGACGCGACGGGCGCGGCAAACGTCGCCGCCATGCCAGCCGCCGCGCCGGCCACGAGCAGCGTCTTGCGCTCCGCCGAAGTCAGCCTCAGGAACTGGGCGACGAGCGAGCCCACCGCGCCGCCGGTCATGATAATCGGGCCCTCTGCGCCAAACGGCCCGCCGGAGCCAATCGAGATGGCCGACGATATTGGCTTGAAGAACGCGACCCGTGGCTCGACCTTCGAGCCGTTGATCAGGATCGCCTCGATCGCCTCGGGGATGCCATGACCGCGGATGCGCTCCGAACCGAACCGCGCGATGAGTCCGACGATCAACGCGCCGACCACCGGGACGGCGACAATCGCCAACCCAAGATGCGAATCCGCTGGGTCGGCCATCGAAACAGATATCCGGCCGAAGAAGAACAGGTTCGTGAAGAAGCCGATCAGCTTCAGGAGAAACCAGGCGACGCCGGCGCTGACGACGCCGAGGCCAATCGCGACCGCAGTGATGAAGATCACCCGGGCGGTCGTCGTAAAATCGCCAAGCTCCATCGCCCGGTCGTCCGGGCTCACGCGCGGCAGGTCTTCAATCTGTATCGTCGCGCGACGATCCCTCGATTGGCTCGCCTCCCCGTCCGGTATCGACATCGTCAGAATCTCCCCCTCCGCTACGCACGGCGATCGGGGGCAGCTTGCGTCGACTCGGTGACAATCGCGCTCAGCGCCCGAGCAAGCTCGGGTCCCACCCGGTGCAGCTCCTCGAGATGGACCGCCGACAGTCGCGCCATAATCTCCTGACCGTCGTCTGTCATCTCAACGAACACCTGCCGGCGATCGGCCGGGTT
>MTKZ01005034.1_pt1 | contig 16378 bp, 14 predicted proteins | sample 1042781 | NCBI WGS metagenome assembly MTKZ01 (sample SAMN06212207, study PRJNA360539) | anaerobic digester metagenome | biome: Wastewater treatment plant; material: sludge; isolation source: anaerobic digester fed with sludge from wastewater treatment plant | place: Denmark: WWTP Viborg ...
GATTTTTTAATTTTCCTGTAAGGCATATCATGGTGTTGTTGTCCACAAATGTGGATTAAATGATAATTATTAAACAACTAAGACATTGCTATCGTTTGCGTAAATGTAGTAGAGCTACTACTTTTTTTCATACACCTTTTCTCCACCTAAAAAAGTCTGCATTACTTTAACGCCTAATAATTTTTCAGGAGCTTCTTTCATAATATCAGCATCCAGTATTATAAAATCAGCAAATTTTCCTTTTTCTAAACTGCCTTTTTCTTTTTCTTCAAAATTCGCTTTAGCAGCCCAGATGGTCATGCCACGCAATGCCTCTTCTCTACTTAATGCATTCTCCATCTGGTAACCATTATCGGGCCAGCCTTTTGCATCCTTTCTTATAGTGGCCGCATAAAATGTTTTGAAAGTAGAAATATCTTCTACAGGAAAATCTGTACCCAATGGTATCCAATTGTTTTGTTGTAATAATTGTTTAAAAGCGTAAGCACCTTTAACCCTTTCAGCTCCGAGGCGGTCGCCTGCCCAATACATATCAGATGTTGCATGGGTTGGTTGTACGGATGGAATAATCGAATTGGCGCCAAACAACGCAAAGTCGTTTTTATTGACAACCTGAGCATGTTCAATTCTCCAGCGCAAATCATTTTTTCCTTTCAGGTATTTAGCATAAATATTCAGCATTGTTCTGTTGCCACTGTCGCCAATAGCATGTGTACACATCTGCCAGCCTTTATCGCTGATCCAATTGGCCACCGAATCAAAATGCGATGGATTGCTTAACAAAAATCCGAGGTGGCCTGGCTTATCGCTATAAGGTTCCAGCAGGCAGGCACCTCTTGAGCCAAGGGCTCCATCTCCATATACTTTAAAACTTCTGACATTCAGCCGGTCAGTTTTTATCATTCCATTTTTTTCTGCATAATCGTAATTCGTTTTTTCATCACTCAGCATGGCATACAATCTCATTTTTAAATCACCACTTGCCTGTAATTTTTTTATTACTTCCACCACTGTTGAATTTATCCCGCAGTCGTCAATAGTTGTTAAACCCACGGCAAAACAATTCTTTTCTGCTGCCTGTAATGCTTTTTTCAGCTGATCATCGGTAGCAGCAGGGATTTTATTTTGGATAAGTCCAACGGCTTTATCAATCAGTAATCCGGTAAGTGTTCCTTCGTTATCTTCTATATCACCACCCGTTAATGTGTCGCCGGCTTTGACACCAGCAAGGTCTAACGCCTTTTGGTTGGCAATAGCAGCATGTCCATCGACTCTTCTCAACAATACAGGTCTGTCGGGGAATAATTCATTCAATGTCTGATTCGTTGGAAACTCTTTAATTGTCCAGTCGTTCTGGTCCCAGCCACGGCCGGTAATCCAGCCATCCGGGTTTTCTGCCGCAAATGTTTTTACTTTTTCAATCACTTCTTCCCAACTGGCAGTGCCCATAAGGTTGACTGTTTGCAGGCTTAACCCATAACCAACAAAATGTGCATGGGCATCTATAAAGCCCGGATAAATAAACTTGCCACCGGCATCTAGTTTTTCTTTTGCATCATATTCTTTTTCCATATCTGCTGTTTTTCCAACAGCCAGTATTTTACCATCAGCGATTACCATTGCTTCTGCAGTAGAGAAGGAGGAATCAACTGTATAAATGGTGGCGTTATAGACAAGCAAATCAGCTTTTTTCTTTGCATTACACGATAATAGCAGGAGAGCAATTGATGCTATGAGATAATTCTTCATTATTAATTCTTAATTTTTAAATTTCTCCGGATGTTTCTTATTATGTTCTGTTTTATCCTGGAAACCCTTGGCGGCCGCTAAGATAGTAGCTTCATCATATAAATTACCAATGAGAGTGATACTTAATGGTGAACCGGTTTGATTAAAGCCAATAGGCATACAAACAACTGGATGACCGGTAAGATTTGTCATGGATAACTGCCGGCCAGAAAATGTCGGGACTATTAATACATCATAGTTTTTCATAAAATCATTCATTCTGCTGCAGAGAATAGAACGATATCGGTTGGCATTAATATATTCCACTGCCGGAATCGTTCTGGCGGCACGGAAACTATTAGGCCAGAAATTTCTATCCTGTCGCTCAATCAAATCATCCCGGTTAGTTCTTGTCAACTCATCAAAAGCAGCAGCACTTTCTGCATTGAGTATAATACTGACGAGGTTAACAGGGTACATGGCAGAATCCGGAAAGTTGATTGCCTGAACGGTGGCTCCCAGTGAACGGTAGATTTCTATTACTTTCCACTCGGGAGCATCAGCATTTAATCGTTTGAAGAAATTCTCAGGATAGGCAATGCGAATTTTTGACCAATCTACTTTTCCGGAATAATTAAATGTGTGACGAATGGCACCGGGGTCGTTACCATCTGTTCCATGAATAAATGCATAAACGATAGCTGCATCTTCTGCACTGCGGCAGATGGGCCCCACTTTATCCAAACTCCAGCAAAGAACCATGGCACCATAGCGGCTTACTGTTCCAAAAGTTGGACGGAGACCAGTTGCTCCGCAACGGGTGGAGGGAGATACGATGGAACCTAATGTTTCGGTACCAATGGCAAAGGGTAACAAACCTGCTGCTGTGGCAGAGGCTGAACCTGCTGATGAACCACTTGAGCCTTGCTTCAGGTCCCAGGGATTTTTTGTTTCGCCGCCAAACCATTTATTATTATTCGCTAAAGCACCCATGGATAGCTTGGCACATAAAACGGCACCGGCATCTTTCAACTTTTTATATACATACGAATCCATATTTAATACCTGGTCTTTATAAGGAGTGCTTTCCCAGGTTGTCTTATATCCTTTTACAGCAAACAAATCTTTTAGTCCATACGGTATACCGTGTAATGGGCCACGATAGATACCTATTTTTAATTCTTCATCAGCTTGTTTTGCCTGTTTCATGGCCAGGTCTTCCGTTAATGTGATTACACACTCGAGAGTATCGCCCCATTTTTTCAGCCGGTCGATAAAAAATTTTGTCAGGTCAACCGAACTGATTTTTTTATTGAGTATTAAAGAAGCCAGTTGAGGAATAGAATAAAAAGCAAGCTCATTTCTGTTAGCAGGTAGCTCAACCCTTAACGGAATATCCCAATATATTTTTTCCCGTTTGGTTGAAACTTTCATGCCTGACGGAGCCGGATTAAAGGCAAAAGGGAAGGGAATATCATTAGCAGGTAATGTTTTGTGCATGGATTTATAGAGCAACAAATAATTATTCAGGTTCCCCAGCATTGAATCAGCTTCGGCATCGGTGAATTCGAGATCATACCATTTTGCATTGTTCCTGATTTGCTGAATGCTATCATCTCTGGTTTGAGATTGAACACCAAGCAAAGTGGTGCATAGAAGAGCAGTTAGTAGTAGTCGCATAGAAGGTGGTTTTGCTGGAAATGAAATTAAGGAAATTCCTTACCTTATGCGCAAATCAATGATTATGCGAGTCATTCTTTTTTGTTTAAGTACATATTTAATTTTCATATCCTGTCAACATGCTGATAAAAGCACTACAGGTAGTAGTCAAAGTGTTTCTCAATATTTTAATTATGGGGACAGCGGTGTTCAATCTGGCGGTGTAAGAATGATAACGATTAAAACACCGGTCGGCCACTTTAAGGTATGGACAAAACGATTTGGGAATAATTCCCGGATCAAAATATTATTGCTGCATGGTGGCCCTGCCATGACACATGAGTACATGGAATGTTTTGAAAGTTTTTTCCCAAAAGAAGGATTTGAATTTTACGAGTACGATCAACTTGGTTCCTATTACAGCGATCAGCCCAAAGACAGCAGCCTGTGGACGACGGAACGATTTGTAGAAGAAGTAGAACAGGTGCGGCAGGCAATAGGTGCCGACTCAACCAATTTTTATGTATTAGGTAATTCATGGGGTGGCATACTGGCAATGGAATATGCATTGAAGTATCAACGCAATATGAAGGGATTACTGGTAGCAAATATGGTAGCCAGTGCGCCGGAGTATGGTAAATATGCAGATGAGGTATTGGCAAAACAAATGGATCCGAAAGTGCTGGAAGAAATAAGAGCTATTGAAGCAAAAAAAGACTTTACAAATCCAAGATATATGGAATTGCTGATACCAAATTTCTATAAAGAACATTTATGCAGGCTGGACGAATGGCCTGACGGGTTTAATAGGACGATGAAGCATGCAAATGGCATCATTTATACTATGATGCAGGGGCCTTCTGAATTTGGTATTGCGGGAAGGCTTGCCCAATGGGATATAAAAAACCGGCTGAACGAAATTAAAGTTCCTGCGTTAATGATAGGAGCTAAGCATGATACCATGGATCCGAAAGCCATGGAAGAACAAAGTAAGATGGTACAAAAAGGCCGCTATCTATATTGCCCTAATGGCAGCCATCTCGCAATGTGGGACGATCAGCAGGTGTTTATGAATGGTGTGATTAAGTTTATTAAGGATGTCGACGATGGGAAATTTTAAAAATAATTTTTATCTTAGGTCACCTAAAACCATTTAAACATGAAATTATTAAAAACATCTATGGCAATTCTCTTTGCCGCATCATTACTTACGGCCTGTGAAGGCAAAGACAAAAAGGTCAGCGAAAACAATGAAGCAGATATAAAAACAGAAAATACTACAACCGATAAAAGCCCAGCTACTAAATTAGATGGTGCATGGGAAATAAAGAGGGCAGAAGGAAGTATGTCGGAAATGAATGTGGGAACTGTGTATGAATTCAAGGGCAATAAATTATCATTTGGAAAAGGCGATTTTAAAAACCCCGGGAAAACCGAAGTGACAGATAGTACATTTAGTTTCCAGGCTGATGGTAATGAATTTAAGTTTATGTATAACTATAAATTCAATGGTGACACATTGGTGGTGGAAATGCAGAATAGCGGAGGACAGATATTCCATATGACAAAACAATAAACTGGCTCCTTATAGCCTAAAATTGCCCCGTTCATTTGACGGGGCAATTTCATTAATATATATTCAGTCTTTTCTTAGTACAATCGTAAGTATCCTTGGAATTTCATTCCGGTTGTCATCATCAAAATATTCATTGACATCAACGAGTGACAGTTTGTTTTTCTTCGCCGTCTGAACAAAGTCTGAAATATGATGAGTAAAACAATCTACAACCTCTATACCTTCTGTAGTTTCAAATCTTGCTTTACTGCCGGTATATTGTTTAAAAGGATGGAGTTCACCTATGTACATATATCCGCCCGGTTTTAAGGCGGCTGCTGCTTCTGAAAAAATGTGTTCGAGGTTTTCAATATGTTCCAGTACTAAGCTGAAACTTACAAGGTCATATAGTTGGTTGCGAAATTTCCAGGTGGTTGTAATATCTGCCTGAACGAACTGAACCTTGCCGCTTTTGATTTTCTCCCTCGCCTTTGCGAGCATTTCTTCTGACAGATCAACGGAAGTAATTTGGCTGGCTTTCTCTATAAGCCAACTGGTATTCTTCCCTGTGCCACAACCAATTTCGAGGCAGCTTTCAAATGGAATCGACGATAAAATAGAACGCAATGCAGCTGCTTCGAGGTCTCTTGTCTTGTTTATGTTAGTATCGTACTGGGAAGCCCACTTGTTATATGCATCTTGGGTATTCATTTCAATTGTTTAAAATCATCATAACTCAACTCCCAGAGTTTAGTGAGTTGTTCAAAATTAAGTGAGCCGGGAACAGAGATATGCTCTTTAATAAAAGTGAAGCCAATTTTTTCTACTGTTTTGTTAGGTGCCGGGTTCAACGCATAAGGCTCACAATATAATTTTTTGAGTAGCAGATTGTCAAAGAAGTACGGCAATGTCATTTTTACAAACCTCGCACCAATTCCTTTTTGTCTTTTATCAGCCTTCCACAGATGCAGGTGCATATAAGCTTCTTCGCCAAATTTTATTTTGTTTACATTAGAATGACCTACAGGCTCGTTATTGGAAAGCCAGATGATGCAATACGATTCCTTGTCTTTATACGATTGGGTTAGCTGTTTGGCCAACATTTTTTCCCAATCCTGCCGGGCCGGCAATTTAGCTATATCTGCTCCCATGCCTGCTAAAAAATCTGCATCGGCACTAAGCCAGTAATTAATTAGAAAGGGAATATCACTTTCTGTCAATTCTCTTACTGAAAGGATGTTGTTGTTCATATTATTAGGCAGAGTAAATATCATAAAAAAACTTTATTCTTGCTACCTTGTATGTGATTACTTTATGATGAGTAAAATGGTATAAATGAAGATAGCAGTCATAACAGCTAATATTGGGGGATTTGACAAATGCAATGCCATGCCTGAGCAGGATATTGCTTTTGACCGGTATTATATAGATGACGCTAACTGTCCTTATCCCGCCTATAAAATAGATAACAGGATGAAAGCAAAAATATTTAAAATGCTAGGTCACAAGATTTGGCCTGAATATGATGTCTATGTTTGGATCGATGGTAATATCCGGGTAAAGGCCGGCAATTTTATTAGCCGCATTGTTAACACTATGGAAGGAGGTGATGTGGTCATATCCAATCATTCAGAACGATCATCTGTATATGAAGAAGCTAATTTTATCTACACGGAATTAAAAAAAGGGCACAAGTACCTGCGGGCAAGATATTCAGGCGACTTGATTATGGATGAAGTAAAAAGTTATGGGGAAGGATTAAAAGGCTTGTACTGGTGTGGGTGCTTTGCCAGGTTGAATAATGAAAAGGTAAATAAAGCCTTTGATGATTGGTACATTGATAATACTTTATGGTCATACTTTGACCAAAATAGTTTCGTATATGAAATGCATAAGCATCAGTTAAAACTGAACATTATTGAGTGGGGTGATTATTATAAGAATGAACATTACGAATTCACCGATCACAAAAAGATGTCGTAATTACAACAGGTTTTAATATTCATTCTATTGATACCAGGAAGTGTTGTTAGGTCTTCAATAGTAAATAAGAAATATTATATCCCCACCAAATATTGACCTTGTATATATTTGGCAACCTCCGTCAGGTTCTTTGTTTTTTCAAATACAGCTAACTGGCGGTCGGCACCGGTACCATTTTCCAGCATTTTATTAACATAGGCTAAACGGTGGCGGCTGCCAAGATGATCAAGAACCGGATCAAGGAAATCAAGCAATTCATATATCAAGGCTCTGGTGTTCACTTCTTCCTCTTTACCAAAGTCGATCAGGTAGCCATCCACGCCATAGCGACTGGCCCGCCATTTGTTTTCATTTAGCAATGCCCTTGAATATTGTATAAAGTTGAGGTTCTTGCTGCGGAGCATATAAATTCTTGCGCAAATAGCCTGGAACAAAGCTGCAATTGTAATTGTTTCGTCCACTGTCAAGGGTATATCACAAATACGGAACTCTACCGTATTAAAAAAAGGATGTACCCGTAAGTCCCACCATATTTTTTTTGCATTGTCAATGCAATTGGTTTTAATGAGAAGCTTTACATAATTATCGTATGCTTCAATACTGTCAAATGAATCCGGAATACCTGTGCGGGGAAATTTATCAAACACTTTAGTCCGGAAAGATTTGTAACCTGTCATCCGACCTTCCCAAAAAGGTGAGTTAGTGCTGAGGGCAAATACATGCGGTAGAAAATAACGGGTGCTGTTAGCAATATGGTTGGCCATTTCACGGTTCTCCATACCCACATGCACATGCAGACCAAAAATTAAATTACTTCTCGCAGCTTCCTGTAGTTCATTTACTATCTCACTGTAGCGGATATGGTCAGTTATCAACTGGCTTTCCCAATGGCTGAAGGGGTGGGTACCGGATGCACCCATTGCAAGACCTAATCCATCGGCGATACCGGAAATAGTTTTGCGGAGAGTAGCTACATCAAGGTATGCTTCATCAATATCAGCGCAAATATCAGTGCCAACTTCTACTACCGCCTGGTGCATTTCTGCTTTTACTTTATCCTTTATTACTTTTTGTCCCTCTTGAACAATTTTCTGTTCATGGCTTTTGAGTTCAAAAGTTTTTGGATCAAGCACCATGTACTCTTCTTCTACACCAAGGGTAAAACTTTTATAGTTCAGGTTCATAAGTTAAATTATAGTTTGTTTTTAGTTTGTTGTTGGGGGTTGCGGTAGTAAAATAGTTTCTATGTTTTTTCACGATAACTATAAACCACAAACTACAAACCATAAACTTTTTTATACTAATGGAGTTTTATTACTTCCCCTTCTTACATATTCACCCCAGGTAAGATTGTCCTGGCCTTCTTTGTTTTCCAATGCTTTTTCAATGGCATAATTGGCGGAAGTTTCCACCACCCATTCAAAGTTTTCTTCGCCTACGCTGGTTCTTTCTGCATCAGGCGCCGGGTTACAGAAGTCAATGGCATATGGCACACCATCCCGTATGGCTAACTCCACGGTATTAAAATCATAACCGAGGTAAGCATTTATTTTAAGTACAATATCCGTCATTTGTTGTAACCGCTCTGGTGATGGTTTGAAATCAGCCACATAGCGGAGATGATGTGGATTGCGGGGCTCATAACTCATGATACGTACATGTTTGCCACCAATGCAATAGCAGCGGTAGTATTCAGTAAAAATAATTTCCTCCTGGAAAAGCATTACCAACTGTCCTGTTTCGGCATGTTTGGCAAAAAAATCTTCTTTGCTATCCAAACGATACACATTTTTCCAGCCACCGCCGGCAAATGGTTTCATATAAACAGGAAAACCGGTGTAACTGAAGATGCGATCCCAATCAAGGGGGAAGGCAAGATTGCTGAAAGATTCATCCGATGTATCATCTGGTAAATCTCTTGATGGAATGATAGCTGTTTTAGGAACAGGCACTCCGATTTTTGTCATCAGGCAGTTATTGAAATATTTATCATCGGCACTCCACCAAAAGGGGTTGTTAATAACAGCAGTACCGGTAACAGCAGCATTCTTTAACCAGGTGCGGTAAAATGGCACATCCTGCGAGATACGGTCAATGATAACTGCATAGCCGCTGTGTTCTCCCTGCATTGCTTTATCAATTCGTACAGGCTCGGCTATGATGCCCGGTATATTTTTGCTATTAACTCTTGCCACAAATGCTTCGGGAAATGAACGTTCCTTACCATGCAGGATTCCAATTTTCTTCATAAACAGGTTTTATTGATTGGTTAAAATGTAAGCCGGTGCAGGAGCTAAAGGTTCTGTAGCGGCATCATCAAATTTATTTTGATGCAGCCAAATAAACAAATTAACCCGTCGCTTTTGTTGCTTTGTTGAAGAATATCTTATAAAAGCCCTTTTTATTTCGAAATCCTTACTTTTGGAGCCATGCAAGTGGAATATGTATCCCCAATCCTGATTGAAAACATCTCTGTCTTTTCGGAACTTTTAAACAGGGAAATATTGATTGATATTTATCTCCCCCGTAAGGTCACAGATTTGTCCCAGGTTAGCCTGCTGTTAATCAACGACGGGCAGGATATGGAAAAAATGCATTTTCAATCCATTCTGGATCATCTATATACTGAAGAAGCTATAGAGCCGCTTTTATTTGTTGCCATTCATGCAGGAATAGAACGTAGAATGGAATATGGCACCCAGCACCATTTAGACTACAAAGAACGGGGCGCAAAAGCAGGTTCTTATACTGCATTTATTTTTGATGAATTACTGCCTTTCATTCGTAACAAGTTTACTGTCTCTTCTTTTAAAGAAAAGGCATTTGCCGGTTTTTCGCTGGGCGGATTAAGTGCACTTGATATTGTCTGGAATCGCCCTGGTGAATTTAGTAAGGTCGGATTGTTTTCTGCATCATTATGGTGGAGGAGTATTGACCAGGTAGAAGAGGAATATGATGATGACCTGCATCGTATCATGCATCAGCAAATACGACAAGGTAAATATGCACCTTGGCTTAAATTCTTTTTTCAATGTGGTAATATGGACGAAACAAAAGACCGCAATCACAATGGTATTATTGATTCCATTGATGACACACTGGATTTGATTAAAGAGTTAGAAGTAAAAGGCTATGACCGGAAAAATGATATTCATTACCTGGAAATGAAAGATGGCCATCATGATGTTTTTACCTGGGGCCGGGCAATGCCGGAATTTTTAAAATGGGGGTGGGGCAAAGACAATAAAATATAAGACTATCTATATCAGAAAGAAAAATCCCCCTCGCTACAAACGAGGGGGATTTTTTATGATGCAATTATTCCTTAGTTGAAAATATACCTCAGTCCGAACTGTACAGAGTAAGTAGAAGCTGTACTTACGTTATCCCTGAAAGTTCTTGTTACAATCTGGTTTTGTGCAGTTGCCAATCTGAATTGTGGAATTACAGAACCACCGGGTATCAGCGAGTTCTGGTTTTGCGGAACAAGGATTTGGCTTGCATTGATAGTTTTTACTTTACCCCAACTTGGGTTCAGCAGGTTGCCGAAGTTAAATATATCGCAGGTAAACTGTAAGGTATTACGATTCTTTCCGGCCTTTACAAATATGTCCTGCATAAACTTGAAGTCCATTTGGTTGCGCCATGGGATCTGGGCACCATTACGTTCTGCATACTGACCTCTGTGCTTGCTCAGGTATTTATCCTGTAAAATATAAGATTCAAATAATCCACGTTGAGCATTTTGATCATAAACAACACCATTTACGGTCTGGCTGCTGAATTGCATTTGCTGAACCTGGTCAACAGTTGGAATGTAAAGTAGGTCATTACCATTTACACCGTCCCTGTTGAAGTCACCATTATATACATAAGAGAATCTTCCATCAATTGAACCCTGGTAAAGGAAAGAAATAGTTGTAACTAAATGTTTTAAATATTCTTTCTGATATGATAAGGTACCAATAACTCTGTCAGGTACTACATATTGTGCATAAGACATATCAGGTGTATTTAATCCATATACCTGTTGAGTTCCCTGGTATGCCCCCAATGGCTGGTCACCACTACCATCATGCAGGTTGCCCGCCATAGATTTAGTATATGCCACCGATGCAAATAAACCTTTGCTGAATGGCTTTTCTAACTTAGCGGTGAATGCAAAGTAATAACCTTGCTTACCATTATCAATGATAGTAGGAATAAACGCAGTTGGTCCGTTCGGTACAAAAAGACCGGCTGAGTTAATGGTATTGATATGCCTGGTTTGAACAGTAGAACCATATATAGGTCTGTTGTCAGGATAGCCGGCTACGTTCAGATTTTGAGGTGCGATATAGTTAGGGCTTCTGAAAAACGCTGTATTCAGGTCTTTATTGAAGATAGCTTCTAATGAAGCAACTATACCCCATGGTAATTTAGTATCCATAGCGATACTTGATTTCCAAGATTGCGGGTTTTTGAAATTTTCAGCCATTGCTGTAACAGAACCCGGAACAATAGTGCCTGCTGCCGGAACTGTAGTAGGGCGGTAGGCTGCGGGGTTCGGATTAAATGGACCAGGAGGTAAAACACCGGATAATCCGCCGGTGGAAGTGTATGTATTCCAGGCCTGAGTAATCTGAAGCATTCCATTATCACCCGACTGACTAACAATCCATACAAATGGAATTTTCCCGGTAAAGATGCCTGTACCACCACGGATCTGTAAAGAACGGTCTCCATGCACATCCCAGTTAAAACCAATTCTTGGCGACCACATCAATCTTTTGCTTGGAAGTGTACCTGTATTTACTTTTTCACCACCTTCAAAATTTTGTGCTAACACCAATGGGTGAGTAAGCACCTGTGGTACTCCCGGATATGTAGGCTGGTCAATACGTAATCCAATTGTCAATCTGAAATTTCTGTTGATCGCAATTTCATCCTGTCCATATACTGAAAACTGTCTGAACTTAAAGGCTGAGAAGGCAGGAGCAAAATTCTTAGAAAGAGAATAAGTTAATGCATAGTCAGTAGGCAACTTGCGAAGCAATGGGTTTGGATTTAATGCACTTTCAAAATCAGCCCATGTTGCATACCGGTAGTAGCTGGTTGCAAAACGCTGGAAGCCATTTATAGTCTGGCTTTCGTCAAATTGTAAACCAACTGTCCAGCTATGTTTGTTAGTTCTCCAGGTAAGATTATCTACAAAAGAGTACATTTTTACTTTACGAAGGTTGCCAAAGCTAAACGGCTCATAGCCGAATGATGTGTAAACAGAACCTACACCTGAACCCGATTGGGGTGTAACCCCACCACTGGTACTCATGATATCAACAAATGGAAATACCTGGCTTTCTGATTCACGGGAGTCATTCTGATAAGTGTAAGTACCCCGGGCTGTATTTGAAACTTTACCAAAAGTTGAATTTAACTCACCAGAGAAGGAATAAAAATTAGCTCCCTGGAAATAATTTGAATTTTTATACCAAAGTGATGTGATAGCTGTTCTGCTCGCAGTGTTTCCGGCTACAGTACCCAAACCACCAACAGATGTGCTTGGAGGATTAGGCTCTCCGCCTTCCACCTGGCTGTAACGAAGGTTTAAGCGATGTTTATTGCTGATATTCCAGTCAATACGGGCCATTACTTTTTTCCTTTCAATATCCGGAGTATAATTATCATAAGGTCCTGTGATATACCCATAATTATTTAATAGGTAATTACTGATATAATTTAAAGAATCAGCAGTTGGTCTTGTAATGTTATTGGCACTTGCATAAGGTGCACCTGGTGTTGCTGCAAAATTTGTCTGGATTGACTTAGGCTGTTTTTCTGTTTCAAAATTCAGGAAGAAAAACAATTTATTCTTGATGATGGGTCCACCTATTCTGATACCTTTTTGATTAAATTGTTCGGGAGGCCTTGTAAAATATGTTTTTTCCACCCGGCGGCCACGAAGTCTTTCTGTTCTGAAATAAGTGTAAACGGAACCGGTAAAAGTGTTAGTACCAGAACGGGTTACAGCATTGATCGCACTACCAATAAAACCAGACTGGCGTATATCATATGGTGTAATATTAACTGAGATTTCATCTATAGCATCTAACGAAATGGGGGCACCACCTGCCGGAAGGTTGCCACCAATACCAAAACTATTATTGAAATCAGCACCGTCAATTGTAAAGTTATTTTGGCGGAAATTACCACCGCCTATTGATGCACCATTAGATTGTGGTGTAGCACGGGTAAGATCATTTAAGCTTCTGCTAATAGTAGGTAACTGTGTTATCTGGCGAATACCGATATTGGTAACTGCACCTGTCCTGTTTGGATTCAGGGTCTGACTCCTTCTTCCTGTAGTCAATACCACATTCTCCAAGGTAGTATTTGACTTTCTTAATGCCGGGGTTAACACAAATGACTCTGCTAACTGCAGATAAATATTTTCATACTTTTCGGTTTCAAACCCAACGAAAGTTACTTCGATAAGGTAAGGACCGCCTACCCGCATATTTACTATCTGAAACTGGCCACCACCACGGCTGGAGGTAGCATACTTAGTTCCTGAAGGTAAGTGGGTAGCTACTACTGATGCGCCTACCAGTGGTTCTTCAGCATTGCTTTTTACCGTACCGGTTATAGCGGAAGTGGTAATCTGGGCAAACAAGAACGGACTGGCCATTAAGGCTAAAGCAAACAAAAAGAGTATTCTCTTAAGCATAAAGATTGGTTTTCGGTTGCAAAGAAAGGGAATATTTCCTAATTAAAAATATGCAAATATTAACAAATTGAGCCTGTAAAATAAGGCTTTATAATGACATCTTTCCCCCACATTTTGCTGCCCCGAAGGGCCTGAACCTTAGCCAGGATACTTTGTTCTATTTTTGTACAAATTCTATACGCAATGTTTGATTCAATTGAAAGTGCCATAGCGGATATTAAACGTGGAAAATTGGTAGTAGTTGTTGATGATGAGGACCGGGAAAATGAGGGTGATTTTATTGGGGCGGCTTCGGGGGTAACACCTGAAGTTGTCAATTTTATGAGCAAACATGGCAGGGGCTTGATTTGTATAGGCTTGCCTGAAGACAGATGTGACCAGTTGGGATTAGAGTTGATGGTTAATAGTAATACAGCTTTACATGAAACAGCATTTACTGTTTCTGTTGATTTGCTCGGACATGGTTGCACCACTGGTATCTCCGCACAAGACAGGGCTAAGACAATTCAGGCCTTAATAAATCCCTATGCAAAACCGGGAGATTTTGGCAAACCGGGTCATATTTTCCCCCTTAGGGCAAAAAACGGTGGTGTATTAAGAAGGGCCGGCCATACAGAGGCAGCTGTTGATTTGGCCCGGCTGGCCGGATTAGAGCCTGCAGGAGTATTGGTAGAAATAATGAATGAAGATGGATCAATGGCCCGGCTTCCACAATTAATTGAGGTTGCCCAAAAATTTGATTTTAAAATTATTTCAATTAAAGACCTGATTGAGTACAGGATAAAAAGTGATTCATTGATTGAAGAAGTAGTAAGGGTTGATATGCCAACAAAATATGGCGACTTTGAACTGGTGGCATTTAAAGAGAAGAATTCAAATAATGAGCACCTGGCTTTACTAAAAGGGAAATGGGAAAAAGATGAGCCAGTATTAGTACGGGTACATTCATCTTGTTTTACCGGTGATATTCTTGGTTCGTTACGTTGTGACTGTGGTGAGCAGTTGCAAAAAGCAATGAAGATGGTGGAAAAGGAAGGTAAGGGTGCAATATTATATATGAACCAGGAAGGAAGGGGAATTGGCTTGCTGAATAAATTGAAAGCTTACCGGTTGCAGGAACAGGGGATGGATACTGTAGAAGCCAATCTTCATCTTGGATTTAAAATGGACCAAAGAGATTATGGATTGGGAGCACAGATGCTTCGTCATCTCGGCATTACTAAACTCCGGCTGATGACAAACAATCCTAAGAAGAGAGTAGGGCTAATCGGTTACGGGTTGGAGATTGTGGAGAATATTCCTGTAGAAATTCACCCTAATGAACACAATGAAAAATACCTGCAAACAAAAAGAGATAAGTTAGGGCATGAGATATTAAAGAATGAGTAATTATCGGTTACTCCAATTTAAGATTTTCTTCTTTTGTTGTATCTGTTTTCTCAAAAGGGTCGGGAATTGCTTTATTTTTCTTTCTTCTGAAAATGTCGCGGAACTGATCAAAATCTTTCCGGTAAGAAAGTCCGACACCCGTTCTTTTTTGTGTTTTAGAAGAAATATTGGTGGTTAGATAATCTATATTTTCCTTGTAAAACAGGACAGCCCTGAAAGTTCCTGATCGATTTAGCAATATTTCAATTACAAGGTCTGGCAGAAATTGAACAGACTGTTGTACCGTTCCGCTTTGCAAAAGACCCTCTACGCTGCCGCTTGCGGTAAAGATTACCCTGTTATTGAATAGAGACCTGCCAATGGAGGCATTTACGTTACTACCCAGGTTTAAAGTTCCCTGGTCTATCACATTCCTGTTATAGACAGAGCTGTTAAAGTTTACATTCCATTTATCAGATTTGAAAATACCGGAGATAATTTTCTTTACCTGCTCATTGATTACATTAAAAAAGATTCCCGAAATACTATTAGTAGCAACCTCACTAAAATTAAATCCACCTCCGCTTTCTATCGGGGCAAAAACCCCCAATACCACTAAATAAGTGGCCTGCTTGTTCATCTCATTTTCATTTTTCTGCAATTGTTGCAGGCTGAATGCAAGGGCAGGATCATTACTGGCCACACTGGTGGTTGGAAACTCAAGGCTGAAATTAAATTTTGGCTTAAATAATTTATCGGTGAGTTTGGCGACAACATACACATCACCTCTTGCATTGGAAATGCTTTGACTGATATTTTTCTCCGCAGAAGCAAGTGGAGCAAAACTTACATTGTCAGCCGTGTAAACGGCAGTCAGGTTTATTCTTGCATCGTTAGGATCGCCTGACCATTCAATATAATTATTTTCCCCTTTCTTAAGTTCAAATGGTTTTTTAAAGAAAGACTGGAATGTAAAAATGTATTGACCTTCTTCAATATCAAAACGTCCCCGGAGGGATAATGGCTCTGAAGTACCGGAACGCATATTTAATGTGCCAGCCCCCCTTCCTTTTATTTCATCACCTGTTAATTCATCCAACACCACTTTCAGATTTACAAGCGGGGTGGCGGTGACTTCCACATCATAAATGATACTCGTTGCATTCTTTCTGAAATCACTGTCATCCATCTCCCGGCCATATTTTCTTTCTACCAGGAAGTCAGCAATACCTGACTCCCGACCTGAAGCAGAAGGAATAGTAACGTAGCTGCTGTCTTTATCAGATGCAATACCATTAATAGTCATAAACATTTCTGCTTGTGGCCCGGCCAGCGTCAGGGAACCCGTTCCTTTAACCCTGCCATAAAATTGTCACGGA
>MTKZ01125581.1_pt1 | contig 16371 bp, 12 predicted proteins | sample 1042781 | NCBI WGS metagenome assembly MTKZ01 (sample SAMN06212207, study PRJNA360539) | anaerobic digester metagenome | biome: Wastewater treatment plant; material: sludge; isolation source: anaerobic digester fed with sludge from wastewater treatment plant | place: Denmark: WWTP Viborg ...
AAACAGGTCGTCGGCGATCTCGATGGTGGTCTTCATAATATGGCAACCCATATTCGCATGGATGGCCGCCCATATCAAGGTGCATTTCCAATACCGAGCCGGGCTCCGGTGAACTCCGATGTGTCCGAAGGAGTGACTTTACAGGCGTCGGGAAAAGGCGGAGTCTCTGATATGCGACGCTTTGTCCCATTAGCTTGTATGCTGGCACTGGCTGCTGTCTGCTGGCGCCCACCGGGCGCGCTGGCAGCCGCGCCCGCGGAAACGGCGCCGTCCACCAACGCCGTGCTGCCGGGCGTGGAGCTGGCGCATGCGGTTTCCGAGATCACGGGCGTGGCGATCTCTCCGCTGCTGGGGGTTAGCGCCGTGGGCGCGTGGAAGTATTACCACGCCCGGACGCCGCAACAGCGCGCGCGCCTGCCGTGGTTCGCGCAGCCGTGGTTCTGGATCCCCGCCTTCGTGCTGGTGGGCGCCTGTTTCCTCAAGGATACGGTGGGCGCCACCGCGCCGAGGGTGTTGAAGAAGCCGCTCGATTTGGCCGACGCCATCGAGCACAAGATCAGCGGGTTGATTGCCACCGGCGCCTTCGTGCCGCTGGTCATTGCCGTCTTTCCCACCGCGCCGCCCGAGGCCGCCCGGCTGGGTTCGACCGGTTTCCTGGCCGCGATTGACCTCTCTTGGCTGGGCAATGGCATCCTGGTGCCCCTGGCGATGCTGGCCTTCTTCCTCGTCTTCCTTGCCTCCAATGCCATCAACATCCTGATCCTGCTCAGCCCCTTTGCGGCGGTGGACACTGCGCTCAAGGGCTTCCGGCTGCTGGTGCTGGCGACGATCCCGGCGACTGCGTTTGCCAATCCCTGGCTGGGCGCGGCCTGGGCGCTGATCCTCGTCGGCATCGCCTACTTGATAGCCGGCTGGTCGTTCCGTCTGTCGCACTTCGGGCTGGTCTTCATCTGGGACATTGTCACGCTCCGCAGCCGCCGGTTCCGGCCCGACCCGTCGGCCAACCGCATGCTGCTTGCCCGCGCGATCAACCGCGTCCCCGCGCGCACTTACGGCACGCTGCGCCGCGACGACGGGGGGCGCCTAATCCTGCAATACCGCCCCTGGCTGGTGCTGCCCAAACGCGCGCTGACGCTGCCCGAAGGCCGTTACCACATCGCCAAAGGCCTGTTCTATTCGCAGGTCATGCGAGCGGAAGCCCGGCGAAACACCGCAGTGATGCTGCTGCCCCCGCGTTATCGCGGGCACGAAGAGGCGCTGGTTTCCATCTACGGCCTGGCGGACGTGCGGGATTCAGGGCTGCGCGCCGCGTTCGCCTGGCTCAAGGACACGCTGGGGTTCGGAGGACAGGCGCAAGCATCCGGGCAAGCGTAGGCTGGAGGTTGGGAGGGCGAGCGTCCCCGCGAGCCCTGACTTCTCCCCTTTGCCCATGGGATTGGGGCTCGCGGGGACGCTCGCCCTCCCGTTTATCGCTCCGCCTCGGCGGCGCGCGCCAGGAGGACTTTCTTGGTCGGCACGTAGTTGGCCACGAACTCGCGGCGAAAGTCGGCAAACGTGCCCGCCGCAATCGCCGCCCGCATTTCCGCCATCGTCCGCAGGTACATCCGCGTGTTGTGGACGCTCAACATGCGCAGACCCAGGATTTCCCCGACGTTGAGCAGGTGCCGCAGGTAAGCCCGCGTGAAATGCTGGCAGGCAAAGCAATCACAGCCTTCCTCGATGGGCCGGAAGTCCGCCTTGCACGCCCCGGCCTTGATGCTGATGCTGCCCTTGCGCGTGAAGGCGGTGCCGTTGCGGGCCACCCGCGTCGGCAGGACGCAGTCGAACATGTCCACCCCGCGCGCGACCAGCTCGACCATTTGCGCCGGCGTGCCGAGGCCCATCGCGTAGCGCGGCTGGCCGGCCGGCAGGAACGGCTCGGTCATTTCGACGGCCCGCATCATCTCCGGTTCCGGCTCGCCCACGCTGACGCCGCCGATGGCGTAGCCGTCGAACTTGAGCGCGACCAGGGCCTTGGAGCACTCCTCGCGCAGCGCCGCGTTGGTGCCGCCCTGAGCGATGCCGAAGACCATCTGCCCCGGCGCGCGCGGCTGTTGGCGGCACTCGACGGCCCAGCGCATCGTGCGCTCCACCGCGGCGCGCAGCTCGCGCGGCGTGCTGGTGTGCGGCGGGCAATCGTCGAACACCATCGCGATATCCGAGCCCAGCGTCGCCTGAATGGCCATGGCTTCCTTCGGCCCAAGAAAGAGCAGCGAGCCGTCCAGGTGCGAGCGGAACTCGACGCCGTGCGCCTGGATCTTGCGGATGGTCGCCAGGCTGAACACCTGGAAGCCGCCGCTGTCGGTCAGAATGGGTCGCTCCCAATTGNNACTGAACCGGTGCAGCCCCCCCGCGGCGCGGATGATGTCCAGCCCGGGCCGGATATTCAGGTGATAGGTGTTGCCGAGAATGATCTGCGTGCCCATCTCGCGCAGCTCGCGCGGGTCAATCGCCTTCACGCTCCCCTGCGTGCCGACGGACATAAAGACCGGCGTGTCCACGACGCCATGCGGCGTGGTCAACCGGCCCAGGCGCGCTTTAGAGGTGGCGTCGGTCTTGAGCAGCTCAAACATGGCGGCGAGCTTCAACTACGCCGTGGGACCGGGCAACTGGAAAGTGGTAACGGACCAAGGCGAGTGACAAAGTCGGAATCTGACCGGAGCGCGGGCGTCCTCGCCCGCTTAACCAATCAGAACGGGCGCGTTTCGGTTGTTCCTGCCGTCTAAGCGGGCGAGGACGCCCGCGCTCCGCCGACCTTGTCACTCACCCTGGGCAACGGACGCGGCCCGCCTGCTGGATTGACCACTGAGGCGCTGGTCTGTTACTGGTAGGGGCAATTCATGGCCATGCCTCGATCATGACGAGCCACACCGCTCCGCAAACCAGCGACCGCGAGCCGGGCGCGCGCGCCAGGCGGATGGACGTGGCGGCGATGGCAATCACGGCGTGGCCATTTGAGAAACTCGATGGATAAGACTCAACCACCACTCTCGCCCCGTCCCAAGCGGACCTATATGAACATTGTTACCTGGATCGTTATTGTGGGGGCCGTGGCGGCCTTCCTGCTCATGAAGCGTTTGACCCGGACCAGCCCGGCGGTTGCCCGCCAGTGGCTGGACAAAGGCGCGCTGGTCATTGATGTGCGCAGCGAAGCGGAGTTTCAGGAAAGGCATCTGCCGGACGCCATCAACATTCCCCTCGGGCGGCTCGGCGATGAAATCGCCCGGCACGCCCCAAACAAGCAACAGCCGCTGTTGCTGCACTGCCGCAGCGGGGCGCGCAGCGGCATCGGCACGAGGGCGCTGAAGAAGCTGGGGTATAGCCATGTGCTCAACCTCGGCTCCTACGGGAGCGCCGAGAACATCGTCCGGGCGGCGAATAATGAGGCCGGGGCCGCCGGCGGCCGCACTGATCCGGGTAGGGCGACTCCGTAGGTTAAAGCCTTCGGACTACGCGAGCCGGCAACATGCCGGCCGGCCCGCCGGTTTTCCGTTTGACAGCGGGGTCAGGAACGGCTGGTCACATAAACTCGTTGATCAGGTTCTCCAGGAATTCCTGCCGGCCGCTGGCATTCGGAGCGGCGTCGCCTTTGTCGAGCATGTAGGCTTCGAGATCCTTGAAGCCGGTCTTGCCCGCCTCGATCTTCGCGCCGATGCCGCTGTCCCAGGAGCGGTAACGCTGCTTCAAGAAGTTGGCCAGCCGGCCGTCCTGGCGGATGGCGGCGGCGGTCTTGAGCCCGCGCGCGAAGGCGTCCATGCCGCCGATGTGTGCGTAAAACAGGTCCACCGGCTCGAAGCTCTCCCGGCGCACCTTCGCGTCGAAATTCGTGCCGCCGGTCTTGAAGCCGCCCATGCCAAGGATCGAGAGCATGATCTCGGTCGCCAGGTAGATGCTGGTCGGGAACTGGTCGGTATCCCAGCCCAGCAACAGGTCGCCGGTGTTGGCGTCAATCGAGCCGAGCGCCCCGGCGGCGATGGCGACCTCCAGTTCGTGCTGCATCGTGTGGCCGGCCAACGTCGCGTGGTTCGTTTCCAGGTTCAGCTTGAAGTCATCCAGCAAGTCATGCTCGCGGAGGAAGTTCAGGCACGCGGCGGCATCCGAGTCGTATTGGTGCTTCGTCGGTTCCTTGGGCTTGGGCTCGATGTAGAACTGGCCTCGGAAACCGATGGCCTTCTTGTAGTCCACGGCCATGTGCAGAAACTTGCCCAAGTGATCCATCTCGCGCTTCAGGTTGGTGTTGAGCAGCGTGCTGTAGCCTTCGCGCCCGCCCCAGAACACGTAGCCTGCGCCCTTGAGCGTGTGCGTCACTTCGATGGCCTTTTTGACTTGCGCCGCCGCGTAGGCGAACACGTCCGCGTTGCAGCTTGTGGCCGCGCCGTGCGCGAAGCGCGGATGCGCAAACAGGCAGGCCGTGCCCCAAAGGAGTTGCACCCCCGTGCGCTGCTGCTCTTCCTTGAGCACTTTCACAATGGCGTCCAGGTTCCGGTTGGTCTCGCGCAGCGATTTGCCTTCGGGCGCCACGTCGCGGTCGTGGAAGGCGTAGAACGGCGCCCCCAGCTTTTCCAGGAACTCGAAGGCCACCCGCGCGCGCGTCTCGGCCATCTTCATCGAGTTGGTTCCGTCCTCCCACGGCCGCACGGCGGTGCCGGCGCCGAACATGTCGGCCAGTTGCCCGCGAATCGTGTGCCAGTAAGTGACCGAGAACCGCAGGTGATCCTTCATCGGCTTGCCGGCGACCAGTTCGTCGGGGTTGTAGTGCTTGAAGGCCAGCGGGTTCTTCGAACGCGGCCCCTCGTATTGGATTCCGGGAATGCCAGGAAAGAATGCTTTGGATGGCTTTTTCATGGTTTGAAAAGGACCGCGGCAAACCTAGCGAGCCGCGCCGCGGAAGACAAGCGGGGAGTGGCTCAGTTCCCGCCCACGCTTTTGTCAAACGCGCTCAGAATGGCGTTGATAGCCTCGCGCCGGACGGCGCCCAGCTTGTTGTTGTCCCGCGTGGGATGGACGGCGTTGGTCAGCAGCACGAGGTACATCTTGCGGCTGAGTTCGACCCGCACGTAGGTGCCAGTGAATCCATTGTGGCCAAGGGTCCGCTTCTCGCCGCCTTCAATCCCCCACCCCAGGCCCCGCCCTGAATTCGGGGCCAGCTCGTGCGGGCGGGCGAATTCCGCGAACACCGTTTGCGAGAGCCACTTGCTCTGGCCGGCGTCCGCGCGCAACAGCTCGGCCGCCAGTTTGCCCAGGTCTGCCGCGGTCGAGAATAGCCCGGCGTGACCAGTGATGCCCTCGCCGGCGCGGGCGTTCTCGTCGTGAACAACGCCGTGCACGATGTTGGTGCTGTCCGGCAGCTTCTCCGTGGGGGCGATGCGTGCGCGGACCCCGGGCGCGGGATTGCGCAGCGTGCTCGTCATTCCCAGCGGCACAAACACCAGCTCCCGCTCCAGCGCCGCCAGCGGCTTGCCGCCCGCGCGCGCGGCTGCTTCGCCCGCGAGGAACATGCCAAAGTCGCTGTAGCGGGATCGAGCCCCCGGCGCGCTCTCCAGCGGCGTTGTGAGGATGGCGCGGAGCATCGCCGCATAGTTCGTGTGCGTGCGGTAGTAGGCCTTCCACGCCGTCAGCCCGGCCGTGTGGGTCAGCAGGTGCTCGAGGGTAACTTGTCGGCGCAGCGCCTTGTCCTCGGCGCTCGGCGCCAAATCCAGAAACTCGGGGATGAACTTGCTGACCGGATCAGCGATGCGCACCTTGCCCCGCTGGACCCATTGCATGAAGACCGAGGTCGTGCCGGCGACCTTGGTGACTGACGCCAGATCATAGACTGTTCCCTCCGTGACCGGCGTGCCGCCCGAATAGTCCAGACAGCCGAACGCCGACGACCAAAGAACCTTGTCCGCTGTGCCCACGACGACCGTGCATCCGGGGAAGGCGCGGTCCTCGACTCCGCGCCGCAAAATGGCCGCGGCTTCGGAGAAGTCCGGCGCGCTGGCCGCCCGGTTGCTCATGGCGCAGAGGAGCAGGCTAAGGATGCACAGGGGCAGCGAGGCCCGGGGTCCGTTGGAAACGGCGGACGAGCGGCCTCCCTGGCATCTCCGGCGGGCAGGCGCCCGACTAGCCAAGTCCGAGTGTCGAGGAGCCTTGAACCTCATGTCCGCTGCCGGCCGTCCGGGCTCAGTCTTTGGCCGGTTGGCCCAGCGCGGTGACGTCGTCCCGGATGCGCTTGATGTCCTCCGGGGCGAGATTCAGGTCGCCGGCGCGGGCGTTTTCGGTCACCTGCTCAATATTGCGGCCCCCCGCCAGGACATGGGTCACGCCGGCTTGGGCCGCCGTCCATGCGATCACCAGTTGCGCGAGGGTGCACTGGTATTTGTCCGTCAATTCCTTCCAGCGCGCCAGCAGGTCAAGAACCCGGCGGCGGTTGACGGGCATCAGCCAGGCGTTCCAGGCCTCGTTGGCGCGGAATTCGCCGGGCTGGAACACGCGGTCCATGCCGATCTTGCCGGTGAGTAGGCCCTGCTCCAGCGACATGTAGGTGAGGGTGGCGAGGTTGTTTTGCGCGCAAAACGGCAGGATGTCCTTCTCTGCGTCGCGATTCAGCATCGAATAGCGGAACTGGTCGCTCACCACGTGGCCGCAACGGATGTTCTCTCCGAGTTCGGCCACCGACACGTTGCAGACGCCCAGGGCGCGGATCTTGCCCTGGTCCTTGAAGCCGAGCAGCGTGGCCATCGTGTCGGCGATGGGCGTGGCGTCCGGCGGCATGGAGGGCCAATGCGTCTGGTAGAGATCAATACAGTCCACCCCAAGGCGCCTGAGGCTGTTCTCGACCTCGACCCGCAGCGTATCCGGCCGCAGGCTCCGGTAAACCTTCTTGCCGTCAAGATCGGTGAAGAAGCTGCCCCGGGTATCCTCCCACCAAAGCCCGCCTTTGGTCGCGATGAGAACCCGGTCGCGCCGGCCTTTGATCGCCTTGCCGACCACGGCTTCGCTGCGGCCATAGCCGTAGGCTGGCGCGGTGTCAATGAGGTTGATGCCCAGATCAATCGCCTTTTGAATGGCACGGATGGATTCCGCGTCGTCGGTGTCCCGTCCCCAAACTTGTCCGCCGCCGAGCACCCAGGCGCCCAAGCCGACAACGGAGGCCGAGAGGTTAGAATTGCCAAGAGGTTTGTAGTTCATGATGCGCTTTGCTCCCGCAGCCTGTGCTGACGCCGGATGGAAGTCCAGCCTGAATCTTCCGGCGTCACGATTGCTCTCTCAGCCCGCAAGGGGACGCACATCCGCGCCAGCAATTTCTCAGGACTGGCCGACGCCGCCCAAGGGTGATTTCCTCGCCAGGCGCTGGACAAACCGCAGCCCGGCCCTTTGGACTGCAGGGGCTGATACAGCCGTTGCCCGGCGGCCGCAGGGCCTTACTCGGCTTGCTGCGCCTGTTTGGCGCGCTTGCTTTCCTCGATGATCTTCTGCTCCGCCTCGCGGGGCATTTCCTCGTAGTGGCTGAAGGACTCAGCATGCACGCCGCGCCCGCCGGTCAGCGATCGCAGGGTGCTCGAATAGCGGTAAAGCTCCTTGGCCGGCACATGCGCCTTGATCAACTGGAAACCGCCTTCCATGTCCATGCCCTGGATTTTGCCGCGCCGGCTCGAAAGGTCGCCCATAACCTTGCCCATGCAATCATCCGGGATGCGGATTTCGACCAGGTAAATCGGCTCGAGCAGGCACGGCCGCGCCTTCTCGAACGCCTCTTTAAACCCGAAGTAGCCGGCAATCTGAAATGCGACGTCCTTGGAATCAACCGGGTGCATCTTGCCGTCGTAGAACTCGATCTTCACATCCACGACCCGATAGCCGGCAAGGATGCCTTCCTCGCACGCCTTCATGACGCCCTTCTCAACGGAAGGCACAAACACCCGGTCCACGTTCTGCCCGGTGAGCGTTTGCGTGAACTCGACCCCGGTGTCGCGAGGCTTGGGCTCGATGCGCATCCAGACTTCAGCGAACTGCCCGGCACCCCCGGTCTGCTTCTTGTGACGGTACNNGGCCTTGATCGTCTCGCGATACCGCACGCGCGGCTCGATGAGCTCGACATGCACGTTGTAACGGCGGCGGAGGCTCTCCGCGATCACTTCCAGGTGCAACTCACCCTGCGCGGACACAATGGTCTGGCGCAGTTCGGAATCCACCACGTAAAGGAACGTGGGGTCTTCATGGTGCAGCGCCGCCAACCCGGACGCCACTTTGTCTTCCTCGCCTTTGACGTTGTTCCTGAGGGAGGCGTGGATGTTCGGCTTGGGGTATTCGACCTTCGGCAGCAACAGGGGCTTCTTGCCGCCGGACAACGTGTTGCCGGTGTGCGTGTCCTTGAGCTTGACCACCGCCCCAATTTCCCCGGCCCCCAGCGCGGGCACGCTGGTCCGTGTCTTGCCGTTGAGCAGGTAATTCTGGCCGATCTTCTCGCTGCTGCGGCGGGCAGCGTTCTGAACCTCGGTGCCAAACTTAACCGAGCCGGAATAGACGCGGAAGAAGGAAAGCTCGCCAAACTGAGCTTCGCTCATGGTCTTGAAGATGTAGAGCACAGGCTCGGGATCGGTCAGCTTGAGCTCGACCTGGTTGCCGTCCGAGTCCGCAGCCTCCACCGAGGGACGGTCCGCCGGCGAGGACCCGTATTTGGCAATGAAATCCAGGAGCCGGGCAACGCCGATGTTGCTGTCGGCCGCGGTGCAGAACAGCGGGGTAAACACCTGTTTCTGGAGCGCCGCGTGCAAACCGGCCCGCATCTCCTCCTCCGATAGCCCGCCCTCGGCGAAGAACTTCTCCATCAGCGCGTCGTCGGACTCGGCAATGTACTCGATGAGCTGGTTGTGCAACTGCTTGGCCTTTTCGGCCAGGGCTCCGGCGGCGGGCGCTTCCGTGTACTTGCCGCTCTTGTCGCCCGCGTAAGTAATGACCGCGTTGCGCGGCACGTCCAGCACCTGGTTGAAGCCGGGGCCCGCGTTGACCGGAACGCTCAGGGGGAAAACACGGTCGCCGAAATGCTCGCGGAGCTGCGCCAGCGTCTTGTCGAAGTCCGTCTCCTCCCGGTCGAACGCGTTGAGGACAATTACCTTCGGGATGCCGTTCTCGGTCGCGCATTTCCAGACGGTGTCCGTGCCGACGCCCGGCCCGTGGTTGGCGTGAACGACTGCCACCGCGAGGTCGCTGACCCGCAGCGCGCCCAACGCTTCGCTAATGAAATCGGCATAGCCAGGGCAATCCAGAATATTGAACTTCTTGCCCTGCCATTCGAGGTGCATGAGCGTGGTGGACACGGAAATCTGCCGGTTCTGCTCGCTCTCATGATAATCCGAGACCGTAGAGCCGGCGGCGATGCTCCCCATGCGGTTGATCACGCCCGCGCAAGCGAGCATCGCCTCGCTGAGCATGGTCTTTCCGCACGACGCATGTCCTACAATTGCTAAGTTACGAATGTCACCAGGCTGATAATCTTTCATAAAATCTAACTGACCATTTCGCCAATCCCGATTCGAGCCGACGCCCAAAGGGACATACAATGTAAAGAACGACTTGCCATCCGCAAGCCGAGAAATCAGCCCGGACAGGAAGTCTAACTCTGTGCCGCGAGTGGATTGACAAACCCAGCCCGGTCTGGCTTAATGCACCTGTGCCCGAAATGGGTGGCCCGTGGTAGGATACTCAAGTGGCCAACGAGGGCAGACTGTAAATCTGCTGGCTTATGCCTACGAAGGTTCGAATCCTTCTCCTACCACCATCCAATAAACACAAGGTAATACACCATTTCAGCCTTATTCCATGCGGGTAAAGCCAGCATCAGAGTGAGGCATTGCTGAATTCTTTGCTTTACCCCGCCCAACCCCACCCTTGCGGCATGGGGGGAGACTTGTAGTCAATTTCAGTACACACGGGGGAGAGTCGAAACCAAGCAGGGGGAGCCGGGGCAGGATCACGATGCGCCCTGCGCCGCGAACGGCCTTCCAACCGCGCGTTGACACAACTCACCTGCGGTCAGTATATTCTGGGACTTTATATGAATCGCAACCCGCATGTGGCGGTGGTCGGCGCAACCGGCGCCGTCGGCATCGAAATGATCAAAACGCTGGAGAAACGCAACTTCCCGGCCGGGAAGCTGACGTTGCTGGCATCGGCCCGCTCGGTGGGGAAGAAGCTCAAGTATTGCGGCCACGACGTCACCGTCGCGGAGCTCAAGAAGGATTCGTTCGGCGGCCTGGATATTGCGCTGTTCAGCGCCGGCGGCGGCATCTCCAGAGAATACGCCCCCATCGCGGCGCAGGCCGGATGTGTGGTCATTGACAACTCGAGCGCCTTTCGCATGGACGAGAGCGTCCCGCTGGTGGTTCCCGAGATCAACGCCGACGACGTGAAGTGGCACAGGGGCATCATCGCCAACCCGAACTGCACCACGGCCATCACGCTCATCGCGCTCTATCCTCTGCACGCCGCCTTCAACTGCCGGCGCATTTTTGCCTCCAGCTACCAGGCGGTCTCGGGCACCGGCGCCAAGGCCATCGCCGAGCTGGAGCGGCAGGTGGGGCAGGTTGTGCAGCGCCAGCCCGTGACGCGCGAGGTCTATCCGCATCAGATTGCCTTCAACGTCCTGCCGCACGTGGATTCCTTCCTGCCAAACGGCTACACCCGGGAAGAGATGAAGATGGAGAACGAAGGCCGCAAGATCATGCATCATCCCGCGTTCCGGGCGAGCGTGACCTGCGTGCGCGTGCCGGTCTATCGCGCCCATTCGGTCGCGGTCAGCGCCGAGTTCGAGAAGCCGGTGACGGTCGAGGCCGCCCTGGCGGTGCTCAGGAAAGCGCCCGGACTGGACGTGATTGACAATCCCGCCAAGTCCGAATACCCGCTGCCGCTCTACCAGTCGGACAAGTATAACTGCGCCGTGGGCCGCCTGCGCAAGGATTGCGCCCTGGACAACGGCCTCTGCTTCTGGATCAGCGGCGACCAACTCCTCAAAGGCGCCGCCCTCAACGCCGTGCAGATTGCCGAAGAGTTGATGAGGTGACGAGCCGCCGGCACCTGGCCGGCTCGCCTGGTCCGAGCGCGCCAGGCCGCCAACCTGTCGGCGCTGCGGTCTGTCCGCCTGACGTGGCGCGGGGTGAAGGCTCTGAACCAGGCGGCCCGCCGCGGCGATTTCCTGCAAGACAAAGCCTGGTGTCTCCGTATAGACAGGAGAAAATGTGAAGACACCAGACGACTGCGAAGAATGGATTCCGACGCGGAAAAGCCTGCTGACCCGGCTCAAGAGCTGGGATGACCAGGAAGGCTGGCGGGAGTTTTTCGAGACCTATTGGCGGCTCATTTATGGCGTCGCCCGCAAGGCCGAGCTGAACGACGCGGAGGCGCAGGACGTGGTTCAGGAGACGGTGATCGCCATTGCCAAGAAGATGAAGAGTGGCGAGTTCAAATACGACCCGGCGCGCGGCAGCTTCAAAGCCTGGCTCCTCACGCTCACGCAATGGCGCGTTAGCGACCAGCTCCGCAAACGCTACCGGGCGGCCAGCCGCCATGCCGATCCCGCCGACAAGACCGACCTGATGGAGGCGGCACCGGATGAATCTGCCGAGGAGCGCCTCGCGCAGTGCTGGGACGCCGAGTGGGAGAAGAACCTGCTGCGGGTCGCCCTGGATCGGGTCAAACCCCGGGTGTCCGTCCGCGCATTTCAAATCTTCCAATGCCATGTGCTCAAAGACTGGCCGGTCGAAAAGGTGGTTGAGACCCTGGGTGTCAGCCGCGCCCAGGTCTATCTGGCCAAGCACCGTATCTCGGCCCGGGTCCAGAGGGAAATCGCCCGGCTCAACAAACGGTCTGTTTGAACCCAACACGACTCCAGCCAGGATTCACCATCGGCCATGACCAGACCAGCTCGCCAACTGCCTGACCGGCGGGGAGACAAAGACTCTCCCAAAGCGCTGCCTCGCCCCATTGCCGCCGACTACCCGCCCAAAGTGCGCCGGGCGATCCTTCGCCGCCTGCTCTCCAAGCTTGACAAGCACTATCCCGACAGACATGCTTGAGGCAAATCAGGCGTGGTATGCCAGGCAGCGACAGGTCCTATACTCCAAAGCAACAGCACGATTCAGGCGACGGCCCGCCCTCCATCCCCGGCCATCAACTGCTGCGCCGGATCGCGCGCGGCAGCTATGGCGAAATCTGGCTGGCCCGCACTGAATTGGGCGCCTTCCGGGCGGTAAAGATCATCCGCCGCGCAAGGTTCGCCGACGCCCGGCCTTACGAGCGCGAGCTCGCCGGCATCCGGCGATACGAACCCATCTCCCGCGAGCACGAGGGCCTGGTGGACGTGCTCCAGGTTGGGCAGGCTGCAGACGACGGCTTCTTCTACTACGTGATGGAACTGGCCGACGATGCGACCTCTGCTGCCGGGAATCACAAGTCCAAAGTCCGAAATCCGACGGCAGAGTGTGCCGTTGAGCCGCCGCCCGGTAATCGGCAATCGGCAATTGGCAATTGGCAATCCTACACGCCCCTCACCCTCGCCCAGGTGATCCGCGAGCGCGGACACCTGCCCGCCAGCGAGGTGATCCACATCGGGATCGAGCTGGCCGAGGCGCTGGACTTTCTCCACTCCCGGCGGCTGGTCCACCGCGACATCAAACCGGCCAACATCATCTTCGTGGCCGGGCAGCCGAAACTGGCGGACGTCGGCCTGGTAGCCGGGCTGGGCAACCCGCAGTCGCTCGTGGGCACCGAGGGCTACATTCCTCCCGAAGGTCCGGGCAGCGCGCAAGCGGACATTTACAGCCTCGGGAAGGTCCTCTATGAAGCCGCCACTGGCAAAGACCGGCAGGAGTTTCCAGAGTTTCCTACCCGCCTCGGCGAAGGCAACGACGATCCCGCCCTGGCCGAACTCAACGAAGTCCTCGTCCGAGCGTGCGAAAGCAAACCAGGCGCCCGCTACTCATCGGGCGCCCAAATGGCCGCGGACCTGCGACGGCTCGAAGGCGGACAATCGCTCCGCGCCCGCCGCGCCCGGCGCCAGCGCCGCCGCGCCATCGCCACGGGCGCAGCCGTAATCGCGGGACTGGTGCTCGCCGGCATTAGCCTGGTTGCCCTCGTTGAGTCCTATCGCTCCCGCCCCCGGCTGCTCCTCTGCGACCGCTTCGACACGCCCCAACTCAACACCAACCTATGGAAATGGGGCCACGTGGACGGTGGCGGCGTGGGCACGGGCCGCCGCTCGTTTCAGGTTGAACAGTCGGGAGGCGAACTTGTCCTGCAGGCGAAGGCCGAACACACGGGAGGATGGACAGCCATCGAGACTGTCTGGGCGGATCTCGACCGTGACCTTCGACCGCTCGCGCCATGCCGGATCGAGATCGAAATCGCCGCCTCGTTGCAGCGAGCGGGATTGGTGCTGGTCATGTCGGACCAGAACACCCGGCCGCAAGCAGAGGATCCATGCGGAGTGAGGCTTGGCGGGTTCAACGTCAGTCCCCAAGTCGAAGACTTCAAACTGCCCACTACCCGGCTGCGCATAGACCTGCTGCCCACTTGCCAGGCCGCGGTTGTCTATCCGGACACAAATCGCCCCGATGAGTTTGACGTCGTGGATTTGCGGGCCCTGACGGCCTGGCGATTGCGGCTGTTTTGCTCGACGTGTGTGAGCAGCAGTTACAGAACCAGCGAAGCGAATTGCAGGGTCAGGGAAGTCCTGATTTCCAGCAACCCCAACGGCGTCGGCATCGCCGGGCGGGTGGTGGCGCAGGTCAGCGAATGGCCGGTGGCAGGCGCCTCGGTCAAGGACAGTCGCGGCCGAACCCTGACCAGGACTGGCGCCAACGGCGCCTTTCTGGTGCCGCGCAACCGAGAGACCCGTTCCCTGACGATTGAGAGAAGCGGCTACGCGTCACCCGACGGCCAATCCCTGGCTGTCAGCGCCATCCGCCAGCCTGTAAATGCGTGGCTTCGCAAGCTAAGAGACGAGTTCGGCGACGTGGTTGAGGCGGTCAAATATGGTGAGCTTGACGCGAAAAGCATTGGATTCAAGGGTGACACCCTCACCCTTCTGGTTCATGATTCCGACATCGTGCGTCGGCTGCTGCCGGTTGAACTGGCGGGACCGCGCGTGGTGCCGGCTGTGTCTGGCGGGTTAAACATCGAGCTTCCGCGCGACCACCATATCAACGATTTCGTGGAATGCGGGAGCCGTTTGACAGGCATCACGTGGTGGCCTGTGACCCTTCTTGACCTCTATTCCGCACCACCGGGTTTGCTGCTCGAACCCATACACCCACGCGACGGCAACGGGCTCAAGTTTGCGGGCGGCGCCGCCTTTGACGGATCAGTTCTGTGGCTGCTGGAGACAGACACCGCCAATAAGCGCTTTGGCTTGCACGCCGTTGATCTCGATCAGCGCGCGGCCGTCAAGTTCCTGCTCAGTTCTGATGAGCAGATGCAGGGTTTGGCGTGGGACGGGCAGTCATCCTTCTGGATTTCCAACGCCGAGGGGCGGGTCTATGCCATTGACCGTGACGCGGCTGTAAGAGGCGGCACAGTTCAGGCGGGCCTTGGCCGGGAATTCCGGGGCGATTATGCCCGCCTGGCCTGGGGGCAGGGCTGGCTCTGGGGACTCGACCGGCAAAGACACCGCATCTGCAAGATCAAGACCACGGACTGATTGTCGAAAGGGCCCGCCCCCCCGGCTGTCCCCGTCCCACATGGCTCCCACAAGGCTGTTTTCTTCAGGAATCTCGCGTTTTCTGTCGTAAAGGTGCGCTGGGCGGCAGCAGGAACAACCCGCGTTAATCCCTCCGTGCCAGGAGTTCCTAACTTCGCAAATAGCGCCCGTTACCGCAGTGGCAGGCTGTTACCACCGTAGTACCTCCGTTCTTCCTCCGTTCTACCTCCGTTCCAGATACGGAGGTAGAACGGAGGTAGAACGGAGGTAGAACGGAGGTGCTAGGGAGGTACTAGGGCTGAAGGAGGGGGTGTGGTGAGGGGGAAATTAGACTCACGTCGTTTCCAACGGGCCAGGATGGCTGAGGCTGGGGCGGGGGAAAAGGGGCGGCGCGCCCCGAGAGGCGCTTGTGCCACGGACGGGATGCCGCCGCCAGGCCGCGCATGTTACAAACCCGCCCGCGGCAGTATCGGCAGCGCAAAAGGGAAGTAATGGGGCGAGAGGCCGCCGGCGGGCGTGAACCGCCGGTTTTACCGGGCGCGGGTGTGGTGAGCCGCTGATTGACCGGGGGCGGCCTGGGCTGGCAGAAGGGGACGGCGGCGCGCTCAGAGCCGCAGCATTTCGTCCTGGTCGAGAAGGCGGAAGCCTTGCTGTTCGAGGATGGCGCCGGCTTGCGCGATCTGATGGACTTCGATGATCAGGACGGCGCGGTTGTGGACGACGAAGCCGGAGCAGTTGTCGAGGTTGATGTTGTTGCGGCCCAGGAGGTCGGCGACCGCCTGCAAGGAGCCGGGCTTGTCGGGCACCTCGACGGCCAGCGCCTCGACCAGCGAGACCATCACGCCCTTATCCTTGAGGGTGCGGACGGCGGTGTCGCGCTGGTCCACGAGGAACCGCATGACGCCGAAGCTGCCGCTGTTGGCGATGGTGAGCCAGGAGAGGTTGACCCCGGCCTCGGATAGCAGCCTGGCAATCCGGGCGGTCTGGCCCGGCTTGTTTTCGACGAATACGGCTAAGAGGTTTACGGCGCGCATAGGATAGAGCAGTGGAACGTTTGGCTTTATAGGGAACGCTTGTCAATGACGCGTTTGGCTTTGCCCTGGCCGACGGGGAGGGAACCAGCGGGCACGAGGTCCACTTTGGGGCGGATCCAGATTTCAGCCCTGAGCTTTTCGATCATCTGCTGCCGGAGGGCTTCCAGGTGATCTACCTGGCCGTCGAAGGCGGCGGGGGCCAGTTCGACCTTGATGGTCAGGTCGTCCAGACCTTCGACGATAATGAGGTAGTTGCGGCCCATTTGGGGGAAGGACATCAGCACCCGCTCGATCTGCTGCGGGAAGACGTTCACGCCGCGGATGATGAGCATGTCGTCGGAGCGGCCGGTGAAGCGGACCAGGCGGCGATGGGTGCGGCCGCAATCGCAGGGTTCGGGGACGATCGAGGAGATGTCCCGGGTGCGATAGCGCAGGATGGGCATGGCTTCGCGCTTGAGGGTGGTGAGCACCAGTTCGCCGGTCTGGCCGTCGGGCAGGGGTTCGCCGGTGGCCGGGTTGATGATTTCCAGGATGTAGTTGTCCTCCCAGAGGTGCATGCCGGCCTTGCATTCGCATTCGCAGGCCACCCCGGGACCGTTCAACTCGGTCAGGCCGTAGGAG
>MTKZ01023875.1_pt1 | contig 16354 bp, 10 predicted proteins | sample 1042781 | NCBI WGS metagenome assembly MTKZ01 (sample SAMN06212207, study PRJNA360539) | anaerobic digester metagenome | biome: Wastewater treatment plant; material: sludge; isolation source: anaerobic digester fed with sludge from wastewater treatment plant | place: Denmark: WWTP Viborg ...
GTCCGGGGCAGGCTTCGTCGCAGAGTTCGTAGCGTTCACCGCTCGCCATGCCGATACGTGGGCAGACGCCGTCCTTCGGGTACTCGTCGCTCCGGGGCCCGTTCCAGCCCACGCCGACCCACTCACCGTCCTCTTGTGCGATGACGGCCACTACCTTGCGCTTCAGGCAGTGAGACTCCCCCGCTATCTTCGCGTCGCCGATTTCCCAAGCGATGAGGTCGTGCTCGTTATCGACTTCTCTTACGTTCATCCCACTTCCTCTCAGTTGTTTCCGGGTCTCAGCTCACAGAGCTTCAGACCGTGGTACTTGATACACCGGCCGCAGACCGGGTAGGGCTCAAGCTCCACATCCGCGCGGTGCAGGAATCCCTTGGCGTACATGATGTGCGAGCAGCCCTCCTGTGGCAGTTCGCACCTGCAGAAGTGACAGACGGTCTTCATGCCTGCTCTGCGCTCTTGTAGACGAACACGTCGGCAAGCTCCTCCATGATTGCGCGGAAGTTCTTGCTGTGGTCCCACGAGTACATCGTGGAACCGTACTTGGGATAGTTCTGCTCCAGCCGGGCGAGCGCCATCTCCTCAAGGTCGCGCACAAAGTCGTCGTCCTCCAGTATTTCCTGAAGCCAGAGGACGGTGTCGTAGAAGGAACCGACGAGCAGACGCTTCTGCAGGGCGAGAGGAATCCGCACATCGTCGCAGACCTGAACGCGCTGACTCTCACCGATGGGGTAACTTACCGGCTCGGTAGTGAAGAGGTCGTCATGGCACTTCCGGCAGTAGTAGTTCCCGTCGTGCTCCTTGATGCCCATGTCGAATCCGCCGCACTTGCTGCAGTACATCTTGTGTTCCACCCAGACCCACTCCTCTCCGTCGCATGTATCGCTTTTGAAATGCGTATCCGGCAGGACGCACTTCCCTCGCAGGTTGCCATCCTTCACTCCGCTACCTCTCTGATGCTGACGTGCTCTCCGTGCGTGCTCCGGCTCCACTTGCCGCACTCCCGGCACCGGTAGCGGTGATAGCGCGACTGCTTCGTGTAGGCCCAGCCCCGCGACTCCAGCTCCGCCGAGCCGCAGGCCGGGCAGACGTTCTCCTGCGCAAAAGCGGCGTGGCTGGGACCGCCGCAAATCCACGGCTTGATACGCTCGTAGAGCAGTTCCGTCAGCGCCACGTCGTTGACGTTGTACTGGCGCATGAGTTTCCACGCGCTCTCTTCATTCGCCATGCAGCGTTTCCAGAGGTCGAAACCCTCATGCTTGAGCTTCTCGCCGATGCCCAGCTCCTCGACCACGTACTCCAGCTTGTTGGAGGGGAAGCGAAACCTCTTCTTCACCGCCCGCAGAAGGTCTATCTGGTGGTAGGGTGAGGGCGGCCCCATGCCCGCCTCAAGGAACTCGCGGTTGATATGTGGGATATCGAAGCTGCGCCCGTTGTAGTGGATGACCGCATCGGCCTCGTCGAGAAGGGTCCAGAGCCCCTTCAGCATCTCGTCGGCGTCGTGGTAGACGCTGCGGTAGTGAACCTTGTGCTCGCCCACCCATTTGGCGGCGAAGCAAATCATCTCGGCGGACTCGGCAATCTGGTTCACGGCCACATTCTGCTGCCACAGACCCCAGACCCATGCCAGATTCGGACGGGTCTCAATGTCCAAAACCAGTAGTCTCACTTGCATAGACCTCCTGTTCCATGGTATCCTGCGAAGGATAGCGCATTCTCGCAGGCGATGCAAGGGAGACAAGATTATGGGCAGGGCACCGGCCCAGAAGACCAAAGAGCGCATCGACCGCCTCGCCAACGTACTCGTCAAGATGGAACGCGGCGAGTGGCAGTGGCCGGACGGCAAGCCGCGCTGGATGAAGGAGAACGGTATCCGCAAGCCGCGGGTGGTCAAGAAGGACGCCTTCGAGCATGTCTGGGGTAAGGGCGGTAACGCCCAGTACGACGTTATCTTCTCGGAGAAGGGTCGGCTGCGCCCCCTGCTGGAAGAGCGCCTTGCCTATCACCGGCAGCGTCTCGACGGCGGCTACCGTGAAGCCCTCGCCAACCTGACCGGCGACGGCAACGCACTGGCGGTGATGAGCAACAAGCTCTACGAGAGTCTGTGGTGGGACCTAAACGACGAGGAAACGCGCAAGGCCATCCCCTTCCGGGAAAGGGCGAAGTTCTTTGAGGTCTTGACGAAGATGGAGGCGTCAATCAAGGGCGACGTTGCTACGCAAGCCAAGGAAAGACTCCACCCCAGCGTGGTCATCCAAACCATCAACGTCCCTGACTCTGTAAGGGAACGTATGATGAGTAATATAGGAGATATAGAAGTAGAGGTAGAAGAAGAACAAGAAGAACAAGACCTTAAGACCCTAAACCCTTAAACCCTTAAGACCTGTAAACCAAGAAGAACCATAAGATATATATATATGTACTACAGGGTAGGTTTATCAACCTTTTCAGACCTTATCAGGGTTTTACATAAGGAGAGCCAGTGAACGAACTCCTGACGAGGGACCCCGTCGCCTTCACGGCCTACTACTCCGGCCTCACCATGACCGACTTCCATTGCGAGATGCTCTACACCATTGACCACTACCCGCGCTCCGCCATCATGCTGCCGGCCGGCCACGGCAAGGCGCTCTCTGAGGACACCGAGATACCGACTCCCGATGGCTGGAAAACGATGGGAGAACTCTCCGTTGGTGACTCAGTATTCTCGGAACTCGGCTTTCCGACAACCGTTGTCGCCAAGAGTCCCACATGGCGTGACCGCGAATGTTATCGCGTCGGAGACATTGCTGCCGACGCCGACCACCTTTGGATGGCACGAACCGAGGACTGGCGAGGGCTTGAGCTTGTCCGTACACCAGACCTACATAGCAAACGTGGACGTAGCGCAAGGATTCCACTGGCGGCTCCTCTCGCCTACGATAAATGCAAGCTGCCCATCGACCCCTATATCCTTGGCCTCTGGCTCGGCGACGGTCATAGCGCGGATGGGAGAATCACCATCGGGGATGAAGACTGGGATTTCCTCTCTGCTGAGATTCGACGCAGGGGCTATGAAGTCGGCGAGCGTAACGGCGCGAAGGCCGCGACGGTCTACGGCATCCGTCCGGTCCTGCGCTCCATCGGGGTCCTGAATGACAAGCATATCCCCCTGATGTACCTGCGCTCTCCGCTCGGGCAGAGGATAGACCTACTCCGTGGGCTGGTTGACAGCGACGGATATGTTCCTGCCAGCGGACAAATCGAAATATGTCTCACCAACAGGCACCTTGCCGATGGAGTGGTAGAACTGGTGCGCTCACTCGGGGTTCGCTGCACGATGAGGACGGGGAGGGCGACTCTCTATGGAAAGGATTGTGGGGCAAAGTATCGCATCGGGTTCTATTACCAACACGCTGCGCTCCTGCCGCGCAAGGCCGCCGGGTGTCGGATGGCTACGAAGTATTACGACCACTATGTTCTTCCTGAGCCGACAGACAGAGCAGATACGGTCTGTATTCAGGTGGCCAACCCATCGGGAATGTTTCTCGCCGGGAGGGAGCTTATCCCGACACACAACTCGACGATGATGAAATGGTATGTGGTCTACAAGATTGCCCAGAACCGCAACGTGCGTATCATCCTCCTGATGAAGAACCAAGAAGAGGTCAACATGTACGCACGGGCCATCCGTCAGGAACTCGCCGCCAACCAGCAACTGCTCAAGGACTTCGGGCGCTTTGTGCCCAGTGGGAGGGATGCAGTATGGAGCAACGACTCAATCATCGTCCGTGGACGGCAAATCACGGAGCCTCAGCCTACGGTCCTCTTCGCCTCCGCCGCCACTATCGACAGTGTGCTTGGCAAGCGGTCGGATATCGTCATCGCCGACGACATCGTCACGCCGACGACCGTGTCTACGCTGGCGCAGAGAGACAAGCAGTGGGCGATTTTCAACGAGGGCGTCGAGACTTCGCCGCAGTATATCTGGGACCACGACCGTAACGGCAAGCTCCTCGTCCCGCCGCATATCGACTGGCCCATGGGGGTGGGCTACGAGAAGCTCGTCCTTATCGGGACCGTGTTCGATACGGACGACCTCTTTCACCGCAAGGTCGGCAACATCGGGCGTCTGCCGCACGGTAAGCTCGTCACGGACTGCAAAGACCCGGCCTACGTGGCCCTGAAGTTCGACTGCTGGACGGACAAGGAAAAGACGAAGCCCCTTTGGCCCGCCCGCTGGTCAGCGGAGAAGCTGCGCCTCAAGGAGAAGTCGGTCGGTACGATAGAGTTCAACAAGCGTTATCGTAACATCGCCATCGACGAGGGCAGTATGGTTTTCAAGCGAATCTGGGTCTATGGTGGTGAGGACGGTCAGGTGAAGTATCCGGGTTGCCTCGACTCCCGGCGGCGCATGGGTGACGTACCCGAAGACGCCGACTACCTCATCATGGGCCTCGACCCCTCGACGGGGCGCAAGGGGCGCGGCACCTCGTTCTCGGCCTTCGTCGTCATCGCCGTTGACCGCAAGGTGAACCCGATTGTCCGCCAGATTGTCGATGTCTACCGGGCCCAACTGGGTTTTGACGATATTATCAGCGTCATTACGGACGGTGACGACCATCACTCCCTGCCCGGACTGCACAAACTCTACGACTACGACCAAGGGCGAGTCGAGGCCAACGCCGCCCAGACCTACCTGCTCGACAACGCAAGGGTGAAGACCTATTGTCTCAACCATGGCTTGAGACTTTTGCCCCACGAGACGCAGACGAGGCAGAAGAACGACCCCTTCGTCGGTGTCGCTTCGATGCAGGAGATGGTGAAGAACGGGTGGTTACGTATCCCGTACGCCGACGAACCGTCAACTCGGGAGAAAGCTGAGGACTTCATCGAGCAGCTACTCAACTTCCCCTCCGAGCCCTACGACTTCGCTATGGCGCTCTACTTCGCCGAGGTCGCGGTGCGCGGTTTTGGCTCGTCCTACCGGCAAATCGGCAACGGATACGGCAAGACCATCATGAACCCGCGCTTCCAGCAGTCGGTCGCATGAATGGCGCGCTTGTATTATGCAGGCAGCGTGTGGTACACTGAAAAAAGTCAAACCTTTCCCTACGCAAGGAGGTGGTCTTGGCTTCCCTCAAGGTCGATGAAGTCGTAGCCCTTCTGGACGAACTCAAGAATTCGCAGGCGACCCAGCAGAGGATGTCGGGCTACGCGGACATCGTTGAGGAGTTGGGCCGGGAGATTATCGAGAGCGAACGATTCTCCTACATGAAGCAGAAGACCAGCCGGACCAAGCACTCGTGGGAAGTCTCTGACGACAAGACTGACTTCCTCGTCCACATCCCCTTCCTTCCGCAAATCATTGAGGCACAGCGCACTGTTCTCGGTGCTATGCGCTCCCACCGCGTGCCTGTGCCGTCTGCGGATACGCAAGCCTATTGCGACAAGCTGGAGCGAGGAATCGCTCATCTCTGGCGCGAATGGGGCATGCCCCGCCTGCTCTCCGAGATGGGGTGGTACGCGGTAGTCTTCGGTGCCGCCGTGGGCGTCTTGCAGTGGAGCAAGCAGGACAAGATGCCCCGTGCCATCGTGCGAAGCCCGGAGAACTTCTACGCCCTGCCATCCGCCGACGACGAGCGCCGGGTCCACATCGGCATGTTCTCCACCAAGACATTGGGCAGAATCCTGAATAAGGAGTACCCTGAACTCAAGGATAGTCTCGACCCCTCGGAAGAGTACGATGTTATCGACTACTACGACTCCGAGATTCGTATGCGCGTGGTCCGTGACCAGCCCAAGCCGCTCATCGAGGCCAAGAACCCAATCAAGCGCGTTCCCGTCTACGTCTTCCCCGGCATCGTCATCCCGAACTCGCTCTTGGGCGCGAGCTTCGTGACCCAGTGTATGCCGATTCAGAATGAAATCGACCGTCTCTACTCGCGGCAGGCGGAGTACCTTCAGAAGGTACTTGATGCCCCGACCTACATCAAAGACCCCGACAACGTGCCGGAGAACTTCACGTGGAGCCCGGACGTTGTCGTGACGATGGGGCCGCAGGGTGACATCGGTAAAGCCCCCATTGCCGCCATCGATGCCCGCGTCTTTGAGTATCGCCTTGAGGACATGAAGCGCAACCTCGACAACGCGATGGACTTCGCCTCAATCTCCCGTGGCGAGATGCCCTCGCAGATTGTCACCGGCAAGGGCGTCACTGCCTTGTCGGCACCATCGATGCAGCGTACCATGCTGCGTCTTCAGTCTATCGACCCCGAAATCGAGCGCATGACCGAGGACGCCCTGCTCATGTGGCAGAAGGCTGGCAAGGCGGGGAATATCTACGGCTCCAAGGCGGGCTCCATGTTCGCCGACACCTTCGACCCGAAGAAGGATATCGACCCCGGCTGGGTCAAGGTCTACGTCTACCTCGACGCCGCCTCCTTCGTTGACCGTCAGGCAGCGCAAATCACCGCTCTCCAGAAGCTCAGGGGCCAGCCGCAGGCGATGAGCTTGCAGCGTTTCCTTGAGCTCGACCCCGACTGTGAGGACGTTGAGGCCGAGAAGCTCCGCATTATGACGGAGATGCAGGAGCAGATGCAGATTCAGATGGGCATGATGCAGCCGCAGGCTGGGGCTGCACCGCCCCAGATGGGGGCAGAAGAGCAGGCTTATGCCGCTGAACGCGGCGGTATGGTCGAGGGTGGCGCTCCCGCTATGGGGGCTGCTCCGAGCGCTGCCCCAGAGGTGGCTACGGCTCCGGCCGAGCCCGGTATGGAGGGCGGCGAAGAAGACGTGATTGCCGCCGTGGCCGACACCTTCCGCGCCATCTCCAAGGTGCGGGGTGAGGTGTGGCTGGTCGGCGATTACCTTGAGGGCGGTATCAGCCCGGAGGAGTTCGCCGAGGGCTACATCGAGGTCTACGTGAGCGAGCCGCTTGACAAGCAGACCATCCTCAACGGCCTACGTCAGACCGAACTTGCTGCGGCAGTCGAGCAGCAGCGACTCGTCTTCCACGAGAACCGCGAGGTCATGGTCAATCACCTGAGCCTTGACGTGTCGCCGGGCTCGCAGGGCTATGAGCCCGCGATGGAGGGTCAGGAGGCACCTCCGACGGGGGAGGAAACTCCCGAGATGGGCGGTGACATGATGGCCCAGCTTGGTGCCCTGATGGGCGGCGGTGGTGGTATGCCTCCGGGGATGATGTAATGGCTCTCGTTGAGGGCACCGGAGCGGGCGGCGGTCAGAAGAGCCCGAAGAAAAAGAAGCCGCTGTCGCAGGCGGAGTATGCGGTAAAGTTCGCCGAACAGACCGAGAAGGAAGCGAAGCGAGCCGCCTTCGAGCGCCAGTACAGAAAGGCAGAGCAGGCTTACCGCTCTCGCTACACCAATCTGGAGTGGAAGAGCCCGGAATACTCCGCCACCGAAGACTACAACAAGTCGCTCAGAGACGCCGAGAAATACGGATTTCGGGGGTATGTCGGCACAGAAGAGACCGTCCAAATGGGACGAGCCGCCTACAAGAGGGACATCGCTCCCGACGTTCCCAAGCCGGTGCTCGACCTCTTCAATGCCACAATGGGAGAGGTGCCGCAGATTGTCCGTGACTGGGTGAAGCAGAACGGTGTCAAGATTTACGTAGAGGGTGTCTCTCAAAGGCCGTTCTCATCCGCAAGGTATACCGATAAGGATGTCGAGGGTCTTGCAGAGCAGGGCGTACCCACATCGAGTACGGTGGGGACTGCCGTAACTAAGGCCGTGAAGACCGTCGCCGCTGGGCTTGTTGGTGCAGAGGCGTCAACCGGGGTCACCATTGCCCTCTCCGCAGGTGAGTATGCTGAGATGCGAAAGATGAAGCCGAAGGAGCGCGACAAATACTGGTCGTACATACTCCTGCACGAACTCGGTCACGCCCTCGATGACCAAGTCGGTCGTCGTGGGTCGGCCTCCGAGGCGTGGAACAGAATCAACGAGCGCAAGCTGAGAGCCCCGCAGGCCGAGGGTGGCTTCGTGGTAGATGCGAAAGTTACCCCCGCTGGCGGAGGCTATGACATCTTCGAAACGCCGGGGCTCGACCCGTTTCTTCTCAACAGAGGTTCTCCCCGCTATGCCCAAGAGCAGGATAAGGGCGTCAAGGTGCAGCGAGCGGAGGCGTTCGCCGAGGCGTTCGCCAATTACATGGTGCCGGAGTGGCGGGCTAACATGGACCCCGCCCAGCGCAACTTCATGGATGCCCTCATCGGTGACCTTGTGCCGAAGAAGACCGAGCGGCAGCGCAAGACACGTGGCTCTCAGATGAACATGCTTGAGGAAGTGCGCCTGCGTTTGCGCCGCGTAAAGAAACTGGTGGACATGATGGGAGTGCAGAACATCACCCGCGATTCCATCATCGACGCCATCGAGGCCGATGAGTGAGCGTTCTCATCGTCATCTTTCTCTTTTGGCTGGGGGTGAGATGCGGTGCCAAGCGTGAGCAAAAAGCAGCGGGCCAAAATGGCCACGCTATATAAGGCTGGCAAGATTTCGCGCAAGACTTGGGAGCACTTCAAGGTCATCAAGCCGAAGAGGAAAAAGGGGAAGTGATGCCCGGACCGAATACGCCAGTAATCAAAGGGAACAAAGCTTATGGCGACCGGACGGCGCTCGACCGCCTCGCGCTGACCGGCTCCGGCCTGAAGCAGGGCAACGCCGACTACATCCCTTCCACGCGCAGGCCAGTCGGTCGCCCACAGGGGGCGGCTACCACAGTGCAACCGAACCCCGCGCTGGGGACCAACGCCGTTCCACCAGACCACATCGCGCTGATGGAGGACTTCTCGCGTGCTTCGCTTGTCGCGCAGATTGCCGAGGCTACGGCGCAGGACATGATGGCTGGCCCATGGCTGCGTAAGTACGCCGAGTTCGCCCGTCGCGAGCTTCAACGCAAGGCCGACGCCCTACGGCAGAAGACACCCTTCTTTGATGAATAAATGGCGATAATTGAGGAATAAATGGCGATAATCAAGGACTCGGGGGAAGCCGCCGCCCATTATCCCAAGAAAAAGAAGAGGGAAGAGGCGTGGCAGCCGAAAGCCTATCAGCCGGTAACCTACGACCCGGAGAACCGGGCCGCAGCGATTACCCGCGCCTACTACAAGAAGACCGGCAAACTCCCCTCTGCTCCCAAGCTCTACGCCTTCGTTGACAAAACCAAGGGGCCGGGCTTTCAAAGTCAGGAGGACTTTGATAGTCTGTTTCCCGACTGGGTCGCTGAAGTCGGTGACGACGAGGACGATATTGCCCCGCTTTCCATGTTCATCGACCCTTCGCGCGAGACCTTCCGCGATATGCAACTCAAGGGTCGCATCATGTCTCCGCGCGAGCGGGAGCGCATAGCGGCGAGGAAGCCCTCCGGCACGCCGGAGCCCGAGCTACCGCCCGGCGTCGAGAAGACCAAGACGGAAGTGCAGAAGGCAGAGGCCGGGTTCCATCTTGAGAAGGGCGCGGGAACCGATTTCTTTTACTCCGACCTCTCCGACAGGGAGCTGACGCAGCGGTTCTCGCCGATGTACGCGCAGCGGAAGATTCTCGACCCCGCCGACGCCATGATGGACCCCGCGCTCATCACCGCAGCCCGCAAGGAATACGGCGGCAAGCAGCGCGACGACCTCACCGTTGACCAGCGGCTCCGCCTTGACGAACTGGCACAGAAGCTCGCCTTCACCTACGGGCCAGAGTTCTCCGGCCACTTCGCCTATGACACGAAGAATGTCGTCTGGGATGATTTCTTCGACGCCCACGTCGCCCGCTACATCGTGGAAGGCAATCTCTCCTATGCCTTGCTCAAGTCCCCCGGTGACCCCGCAGGAGAGATGCGGAAGATTGCCATGCGGAACATCTTCGTGGCGACAAACGGGAGAATCAGGGAGGACACCCCGACCTACGAGCTTATCGACATGATGGGCTCCAAGGGCGACCCCCTGAACCCGTTGCGGGTACAGGACGAGTACGCAGAGATGTTGTTCGCCGGGTTCTACAATGCCCGTCGCGGGGATTGGTCCGAGCGTGAGGCGGCGATTGCCTACGTCGCCGACTTCGGCGAGGAAATGCTGCCGCCGTCGATGAAGCGCATCTACGATTCTTTCGTCAAGGACTTCAAGCCCCACATTGCGCGGGCGCAGATGGCCTACACGCAGGCGGGGTTGGCCGCCGCGGTCGCTGCCGAGCACCCGGAGTGGGCCGGTATTGACCCGAAGACCCTCGAAGTTGACCCGATGGCAGATGTTCAGTTGGTCAAGGAGGCCGTGCTCGATACCGTGCTTGGCCTTGTCGAGGCCGCCCGTGGCGAGAAGCTGGAGGATATTACCGTCCCCGTCGAGACGACGGAGGAGTACGGCCCGACCCGCTTCACGGAGGGCCGCGTAGTCGAAGAGGAGCGTATACCCGAGGGCAGGGTCGGCGGAAGGGCCGTCGGGCAGTTGCCCTCAGAGATGCGCTCCGATTACATCCACAGCAAGCTGATGCGCGAAATCATCCTGCCGATGGCCGGGGTTGAAGAGACCAAGGAGGGCTGGGGCGACGTGCGACTGAGCGGCGTTGACAGGGCGGCGACCGCCGTGTCATTGCTGGTCAACATCGGTACGATGGACATGCTTCAGGAGATGGGCTTCGCCGACCGGGTGCCGTCCTCCGAGGTCGTGTCGGCTGAAGAGGCTGCCCTGATGAAGCAGTACGGCATTGACGACGACTACAGTTTCCGCTCCGTCTGGGAGCTTTCCGGCGCTTTGACCCACAAATACAAGGCGACGACCGGCCCCAAGGCGTTCCAGCACCGTATGTGGCAGGCGATTGACGAGACTTACGGTACGCACACCGTTGACAATGGATGGCTACAGGGCATCTCCGAGTTCACTTACGGCCTTGCCCTCGACGCGCTTCTCGACAAGGGCGTCGGGCTGATTATCAAGGGGGTCAAGACCGGCGGTATCGCCGCCATCCGCGCCGCCAAGGCGGAGGAGGGGTACAAGGTCGTCAAGGGTGTCAAGGCCGGGGTTGCCGCGACGGAGGGCGTAGAGCAGGCAACGTGGCGCTTGATACGCGACCCGTCCAAGCCTTCTACCAAACTTCTGCGGAGAATGGGATTCAAGAGTAGTGCTGAAGTGACGTTCGACAGCGTCAAGGCGTGGATTGGACGGCAGCTTCTCTCTGGCGACTGGCGCAAGCGTGTCGCTGACATGGAGGACGCGAATCGCGTGGCTCGCGCCCGCATCGCCGGGGGCGGCATCAGCAAGAAAGAGGCCGCTTCTCTGGCCGACGAGATTGCCGAGCGCGAGAACACCATCAAATATCTCGACACTCGCCCCCTCTGGTACGACAGCGTGGCCGAGGCGCTCGCCCGCGATACGCAGAGCGTCCCCTTCATGTACCGTTTCTTCCACATCTCGGACGACGGGCTTGGATGGGCCGGGTTCGAGGCCGGAGGCAAGGCGCACATAGACGACGTTCTCAAGGTGCAGCAGCAGAACGCCATTCAAGGTCTTCTCCGGCAGGCCGGGAAGAGCCGCAACGCCGACGAGATATTCGGCATCCTGACCGACCTTGGCCGTCGCTACGGAATCAAGCTCGACCCCGGCGCTGACATGCTGGGCAAGCTCCACTACTACAATCTTATCGCCAATGCCCACGACGGGGCGTCGGCCATGGGTACCGTCCTCCCGCCGGGTATCCGCTTGGAAGAGGGTGTCAACACTATCTACGAGCATATGGCGTCGATGGGTCACCTGACGAACATGGGCTGCCGGAAGGGTGACCAGACCGGGCTTAAGCAACTGGCGAAGCTCATGGACGAGGTCGCCGCGTTGAAGGGCTCGACGTACTCAGAACTGGCGCAGGGCAGGCAGCGTATCTGGGCGAAGATGTGGGACCAGATTGACGACAATCTCAAGGCGCGCCCCGTGTCGAAGTCGGAGAGGCGTGCCATCGAGCACCTGAAGAAAGTCTCCGGGGTGCAAATCGACGTGAGCAAGGTCAACAATCGCCTCGACCTGTATAAGGCCGTGCAGAAAATCAAGAAGGGCGGCAAGTGGCTGCGCGGAAGCGAAGTCGCCCGCGAGGCCCGAATGTACTTCCCCAAGGAGCAGATTGACGAGGCGGCTGGCGTAGTCAGGATTGTCGAGGGCTCCAAGGTCACGCGCAAGCCTATCCAGATAGCCGTCGCCGAGGTCCGTCACAAGAAGGCGGAGAAGGCGTTCACGACGGTGGCGAAGGCCCACAAGAAGGGCAAGAGCACTGGCATGGAACTGGAGAACGCCAAGCGCAACCTTACAGAGGCACAGGCTCACCTCAGACTTGTGAGGCAGGCGGAGGGGGCACTCAAGAAGTCTCAACCATTCCTTGAGGGTCAGCTTGCCAAGGATTTGATTTGCCGGTATAACCCGCACGAGCTCGCAGTCTTCAACTCCGCCTTCATGAAGGCTGACACCCTGTTCCACATTGGCGCGTTCTATGGGCGCGGCCCGTCGCTCCACGGCGCGTCCGTCGCCTTCCGTACCTTCGTTCTTGGTACGCTTGGGTTCGGTGTGAAGATGGCACTCTCGGACGAGTTCTGGCGCTTGCTGCCCGAGGGCGTGTGGAAGACGCTTATCGGAAAGAACGGCGAGTACCGCGCCGCTCTCAAGACGCTTGCCGAGCGCAAGTCGCTGAACCGAGCCATCACCAACAACCTCGCCGACCTCATGCGGTCAAGCGATGCGTGGGTCGCGGTCACGCCCGATGCCGACGACTACCACCTGTGGCTCAACTCCTACATCGAGTTCCTGCGCGACAACGAGCGTTCGGTCGATATGCTCCTGCGCTTCCCGAGGCAGCCGGGAATGACCGACGAGGTGTACCGGGCGAACCTGATTGACGAAATCAACAAACTGGTTCTCGGCACATCACGCGAAGGGCAGATTCTCAGGGAACACCTGAAGCAGATGGGCCGTCTCCCCCGGCACGGCTATCGCACCCCACGCGGTCTGAAGGCGGAGAGTGAGGCGTGGGAGCGCGAGGCGCAGGCGGCAGAGGACGAGTATGGTCGGGCGTGGCGGGCGCTTGATGACAACCGCGAGCGGCAGGAGCATCTCGCCAAGCGCGTAGGGCCGCTGGGCAAGCCGACCAAGGAGTATGAGGTCGCATGGCTGCGTCAGAAGTACACCCAGACGCTCCGTGAGCAGACCGAAGTTCCGGTCGTTCCGAAGACAGGGAAGCGTGGTGGTCGGCTGAAGACGCGGAAGCCGGAACCGCCGCCACGGAAAGTCCTTGTCGAGCGCGAGTGGACTGACGACGAGGTGCTCGCCCTCGTTGGCGACCGCCTCAAGGACAAGAGCGTCAAGCGGGCCATGAAGGCCGATTATCACCGCTATCTCGCCCGTCAGCGTAAGCACTCGCGGGCCTACGAGGAACTGCTCCGATTGAAGCGTGAGAAGACCGTGCTCAGGGGGCAGCGGAGGGCGGCGCTGAAGAAGCTCAACCATTACGAGATGTCCGACGCTCCGGGCCTGACGGGCTATGCCGACGACCCCGAATACCTGAAGTGGCTTGAGGACACCATCGACAACCTGCTCATGTATGAGACTGACGAGGTGCTGCGTGACGCCCTCCTCACTGGACGCAAGCTCAGCAAGCGCGAGGTCAAAGACGCCGTCGTCAGGATGAGGGAGCAGGGCAAGACGCCGCCCACGGTCATTGGCGTCCACACCCTGCCGCGCTTCGGCGAGGGCTACATCCCCGGCTTCAGCGAGTTTGCCGAGTGGGCTCCGTTCAAGCTCGTGGACAAGATTTCCAACATGATGCGGAAGGCGACCTTCGCCCACTACCAGATGAAGTATTACGACGACTTCATCAAGCAAGGCATGAACGCCGAACTGGCCTATGGCCGGGCCTGCCACTACGCCCTGCGAGAGACCGACCGCGCCATGTACACCCACAACATGACCGTGTTCGAGTACATGACCAAGGACATTATCCTCTTCCAGCCCGCCTACCGGCAGTTCGTCAAGTATTGGGGTGCGCTCTGGGCGAAGCATCCCTTCCTGATGACCGGCATCCGTAACGACATCGCCAAAGACTACCCGGCGGTGAGGATTCCGGGGACAGACTTTGAGACCATGCTGCCGATGCCCTTCTGGGCGCAGGGGGACTTCACCGACGCCGCTCTTCCGGGCGTCGGCCCACTCATTATCCTGCCCCTGCGTGTGGCGAACTATGCGACCGGGTGGACGTGGGACGATGACGAGCAGAAGTACATCTACACCGGGGCCACCGACCTTGACTGGGTCTCGGACATCGCGCCGCTCTCCTTCATGTCGAAGAACAGTTCCATGATGACGTGGATGGACGACATTCTTTACGGACTGTTTCCCTCGTCGATGTCGGCGAATCCGCAGGACAACTGGATGGGCAAGCTGTTGGCGAGCGCAAGGATGAGCCCCTTCAAAGACCCGGTCAAGCGGCAGCAACTGACCATGAACATTCTCAATGCCCAGATTGCCGCCGGGGCAAAGCCCGATTGGACGAAGGCCGTCAAGGAAATGAAGCAGGAGCCGGGCTGGTGGAAACTCCTTGAGACGTTCGCCGTCAACCCCGACGCTATCTTGGCCGGGGTATCTCGTGTTGCCAACCCCTTCACCGGACGGATATGGTACGAGCCCGGCGACGAGAACGTCCAACTGGACGATGCGCCCTTCTGGGAGAGGTGGAGCGGGAGCACGCCGCGCACGATGGCCGATGCCCAGTGGGAGTTTATGAACGCCTACGGTGACGAGAAGAAGATGCGGGATGTACTGGAAAAGTTCCCCGGCTATGCCGAGATTCATAGGTTCTGGGACATGACGGTCGAGGAGCGTTCCGAATATCTCGCCAAGCATCCCAACATCATCCCCTACGTCACCGGCAAGTATTTCTACGAGGATGGCCTGCCGCTGGTCGGTGGAGAGTTCTGGATAAGGCTGAAGGAGAACGGCATCTACCGCCGCAATCTCGACTCCTACATCGAGAATATGCAGCGGGTATTCCTCGACACGGGGTTCTCTGCTTCCGTAAGAAAGGCGGAGAAGGATTTCAAGGATAGTGAGAAAGAGGTGGATGCGTTCGTCAAGGAGGCCATTGACTTCTACGCCAAGGGCAACAAGCTCCTTGAGGACAATCTTCGCTATACATATGATAAGTACAAGAACGAATGGCAGACGCCGGAGCCCGGAACGACGACCACATCCATGCAGCGCACCCCGCCGCAGTTCCTCGTCAACTACGCACGTATCAAGGGTATCGAGGAGGACATTTTCAAGTGGGATATCGGTGCCGTGCAGAAGCGCATGGATGACACGTACCTGCTCACGAAGGACGGCGGGAAGCGTTTGCAGGCTCTTGGCCTGACGGCGAACAAGTATGGCGTGGAAGACCGCTGGACCCACAAGGGTATCTACGCGAGGGGCGACAAGTTCGACAAGCAGCTTGGCGCTATGCGCGCCCTCTCCGACACCCTGACCAAGTATGTTTCGCCCCACTACCGCTCGCTCGTCAACATGGACGGCAGCGCCTACTGGCCCGATATCAGAAAGCAGCTCAAGGCCCACGACGATTACAACTGGTCTATCACCAAGAAGCTCGTCACCGGGGCCTACTACGAGATTCCCAACTCCGCCGCCCTCGCCGCCATCGGCGTTCCGATGACGAACCGCAAGGCAATCGACAACGCTCTCGTTGATATCAACGTGGCGTACTGGACATACCGCGCCAAGAGCGAGGGACTCGATACATGGGATGATGCCTACAAGGCGGCGCGGGCTGAGTACATCGCCGAACGAAACAGGATTCTTTCCAAGCCGGGTCTGGAATCGTTGCGCGGTGGACCGGCGAGCCGGGCCTTCTACGTTCTCGGCAACGGTGGCAGAGGCGTGAGTAAGAACTTCCTCAGTCACGTTGTCGCCGAGATGAAGAAGGAGAATCCAAACTACGGTGCTATCGCCGAGTTCTGGATGGACCGCAATCCGTGGAGCGAATCCTTTGAGACAAAGCGTGAGCGGGCCGCGTGGGCCTCACTGGCGATGGTCGCAATGGAGTACCGCAAAGCCATGAAGCAGGTTTGGAATGAGCAAATGGACTCCACCGGAACAAGCCCGCAATCAAAACTAGGTAAGTCGTACTTGCATAAGCTTGAGAACTATGCAATACTATGGGGTAGGATAATTCCTGAGTTCAAGAAGAAGTACAACGAACTCGGAGGTGCCGTGTTGCTGACCTCGATGCTGGACCCCAACTACTGATATGGCGCAGCTAGGAGATTATCCGCCTCCCCGGAGGGGCAAGCAACCACGAGGAAGACGGTGGGGAAACGGTTGGCACCAGAACAAGGACGGCTC
>MTKZ01024120.1_pt2 | contig 16341 bp, 15 predicted proteins | sample 1042781 | NCBI WGS metagenome assembly MTKZ01 (sample SAMN06212207, study PRJNA360539) | anaerobic digester metagenome | biome: Wastewater treatment plant; material: sludge; isolation source: anaerobic digester fed with sludge from wastewater treatment plant | place: Denmark: WWTP Viborg ...
CTTGTCAAGCTTATGGGTAGAGACTCGGGGTTCATAGCCGTCCAGACCGTCCTCGCCGTTCATGAAGCCAATTTCGTTTTGATTCCGGAGGTACCATTTGATCTCGAAGGACCGAATGGTTTTCTTTCGGCGCTGGAAGACCGGCTCGAAAGGCGAGGGCATGCGGTGATAGTGGTTGCCGAAGGCGCTGGGCAGCATTTTTTCGATCAACCAGTTACCTATGATGCCTCGGGCAATAAAAAGCTTGGCGACATTGGCCTTTATTTGCGAGATCAGATTCAAGCCCATTTTTCAGAGAGAAACAGAGAGATAAATCTCAAGTATATAGATCCGAGCTACATGATCCGTTCGGCTATTGCAGAGCCCATAGATTCAATGTACTGCGAAAGACTTGGCAACAATGCAGTGCATGCAGCTATGGCCGGCAAGACCAAAATGCTTATTGGGCTCGTCAATAATGAATTCGTCCATATTCCGATTCGAGCCGCGACATCGAGGCGAAAACTTGTAAACCCAGAGGGCAGTCTTTGGCGCGATGCCATCGAGGCTACACAACAACCCTTTTCCATGCTGAAAAAAGATTAAAAATAGGATATCGATGTCTTGAATCTTTCTGGAAGTTTGATATAATAGGATATCGATATCCTATTAAGGAATCTATTCTGACATGGATAGAATTTTTGCTATTTCGGACACCGTGAATACCGCAGTGCATGCGCTTGCGCTTGCGGCCGCAAGCGGTGGAAGCATATCTGCTAGCAAGGCTGCAAAAGAACTCGATGTGTCACCAAGCTATTTTGCCAAAATATTGCAAAAACTTGCGTCATATGGGCTACTGGTTCCCTCAAGAGGCAAGCGTGGCGGATATAGCCTCTCTAAACCTGCCGAGGCTATTTCCTGCCTAGATGTCCTAATAGCCCTTGAAGGTGAATTTCCAAAACGAGAATGCCTTTTTCAACATTCTATATGCCGAAAAAAAACCTGTGCTTTGCGCATTCTGTGCGAAGTTACATCGACCAATCTGCGCCATGCTCTCGAAAATACGACTATTGCCGCCGTTGCGCGGAGCTTTTAGATATCAAGATCTGTAATTTACAGGAGGACAGCGATGTTTTGTAATCAATGCCAAGAAACATTGCGAAACAGCGGATGCAATATCGCCAAAGGCATGTGTGGCAAAACCTCTGAAACAGCTCATCTCCAAGACCTATTGCTCTATGTTTGCAAGGGAATAGGATATTGGGCCGATAAAGCACGAACCGTTGGCCATTTTCCCGAAGAGGACGCCTTTTTTGTAACAAGAATGCTCTTTGCGACCATAACTAATGCAAATTTTGCTCCAAGCGACTTCGAGCATTGGATTGTAGAGGCTCTAAAGCGCCGTGATCGAATAAGACAGGAATTCTCTGAGAGAGGGGGAAAGATCGATGCAATGGTGCCCGACGCTGCAACATGGAATGCCGTCGATCTCGTTGCAATTCGAATGGCCGCAGCACAGGATAAAGGTGGGCTTCTCGAAATTACCGATGAGGACGTTCGTGCGCTCAAGGCTCTAGTGCTCTATGGCCTCAAAGGAATGGCGGCTTATTTGGAGCATGCTTATGTCCTGGGCGTTTCCTCGAAGGAAGTCTTCGAATTCATGTTCAGTGCTCTTGCAAAGCTCGCCGACGATACGATAGATAAAGAAGCGCTAATCCAGCTCGTCCTAGATACTGGAAAGTATGGCGTAGAGGCTATGGCGCTCTTGGATAAGGCCAACACGGGCAGCTATGGAAGCCCGCGTATAACCAAGGTATCTACTGGTGTTCGAAATCGCCCGGGCATATTAATTACAGGGCATGATTTGCGCGACCTGCACGACCTTCTCGAGCAGACAAAAGGTACTGGCATCGATGTCTATACCCATGGCGAAATGCTTCCTGCACACTATTATCCATTCTTCGAGAAATACGACAATCTATATGGCAATTACGGCAATGCATGGTGGAAGCAGGATTCCGAAATCGAAAAATTCCATGGGCCCGTTCTATTTACTAGCAACTGCCTTGTACCCCCAAAAGAAAGTTATAAGAACAGAATCTTTACAACGGGAGTAGTTGGTTTCGAAGGTGTTACCCATATTCCCGACCGAGAGCCTGGCAAGATGAAGGATTTTTCGCCGATAATCGAGATGGCAAAAACCTGCTCACCTCCTGAGGCGCTAGAAGATGGGGAGATCGTTGGCGGATTTGCGCATGACCAGGTCTTTGCTCTTGCCGATAAAGTCGTCGAAGCGGTTAAAAATGGCGCGATAAAGCGATTCATTGTCATGGCAGGTTGCGATGGCCGTCAGCCTAAGCGCTCATATTACACCGAAGTTGCCCAAAAGCTTCCGAAGGATACCGTAATTCTGACCGCGGGTTGCGCTAAATACCGGTATAACAAGCTAGACCTGGGCGATATTGGTGGCATTCCTAGAGTGCTCGATGCAGGCCAATGCAATGATTCTTATTCGCTCGCGCTTATCGCGTTAAAGCTCAAGGAAGTATTTGGGCTCGACGATGTGAACAAACTGCCACTCTCCTTCGATATTGCATGGTATGAACAAAAAGCCGTGCTGGTTCTTCTTGCTCTCTTATATTTGGGATTCAAGAATATTCGTCTTGGTCCCACAATCCCAGGATTCCTTTCTCCGCGAACAGTAGAGCTTCTAGTTGAAAATTTCGGAATAAAAGGGATTGCCTCGCCTGACGAGGATATTGCTTCGATGATGGTAGGAGCATAGAGTAGTCTAGAGGAGGATGCACAATGGACGAATTGCACACAAGACTATATGAAGCTAGAGGCTTAAGAACCGTTTCCGCGCTCCAAAAGAACGCTTTCGATGCTCTATATGTGGCCACCGCTGCCGAAGCTGCAGAAAAGGTACTTGCATTTGTGTACGAAGGCGCCAGGGTTGGTTTCGGAGGCTCAATGACGATCAAATCGATGAACATCCAAGAACGGGCCGAGAAAAAGGGGGCTATCATACTCGATCATAACAAGGCCGGCCTTGGCGCAGAAGAAAAAATGCAAATTCTTCGATCTCAGCTCACCTGCGATGTCTTTATCTCGAGCGCAAATGCCATCACCATGGAAGGCTTTATTTTCAACGTGGACGGAAATGGGAACCGCGTTGCTGCACTTAGCTTTGGCCCGAAGAAAAATGTCATTGTGGCGGGAATGAACAAGGTTGTCGCAAACCTCGATGAGGCTTACGAGAGACTAAGAACCTATGCTTCGCCTCTCAATAATATTCGGCTCGAAAAACCCAACCCATGCGTAACGCAGGGCTATTGTGCCGATTGTGTTCTTCCTACACGGATATGCAGAATTTATCAGGTATTAAGACGCAAGCCTAGCTTGAGCGATTTCACCGTGATTCTGGTTGGGGAAGATCTGGGATTTTGAAGGGCTTTATTGGTAACAGATGATTCTTGCTGATCGATGTGGAGATTGGCTTCAAAATCGATAATTGTCTAGATGATGGTGATTCAATATGCGATAGTCACGCTCTGTCTCTCCTGGCCAGTTTCGCTGCGGAATGTCAGCAATAATTGGCCGGGGAGAACCTCGACATCGAGCCAGCCATAGCCTCCTACTTCGATCCATTGGGAGTAGGGTGATCGATAGCTTGGTTCCGGATCGGGAATTCCTCCCATGGATCCGACTATTGCATAGGTTACTCCATTATGCGAAAGCAACTCTTGATAATGGTTATGGCCCGAAACGACCAAATCGACACCATATTTCTCGAAAAGTGGTACGAGCGCAGGTATATTTTGATAATGATCATACCAAGGCGAGCCGAAATCGGGGTCTTCATAACCAGAAGCGTAAAAATAACTATGTGAAATCACAATAAGAGGCTTGTGCGGCTCAGCGGCCGCAAGTGTCTTTTCGAGCCAAGCCTTTTGACGAGCATCCCACATCTCGGTTCCCCAAGGGAGATCAACGGCAACGATCGTAGCAGGGCCAGAGCTTATGCTCCAGTAATATGGAGAGCCTGAATCACTTACGAAATCTTTTGGCCAGAAAGCCTTCTTATATAGATATTGACCGCCGAAAAGTGCGTCATGATTACCCATAATAGGACGCAAGGCAATATCCGGCGTTATGGCTTCGAGGTCCGACAGCGCAAAATTCCATTGAGTTGAATTGTTGCCGGTCTCCACAGCATCGCCAAGCATAAAGAATGCATCTGGCCTTCGGTCTGCGAGCTCTTCTAAGATCCTAACACGTGCGCCTGCATTTGCTGTTTCCGCTCCCCAATGCGGGTCAGAAGAGAAAGACAGTTTTAGCAGTGGCGTATCAATGGAAGCAGGGAGCATGGAATGAGAATGAATAGCCGAATCGGCGGAACTATCGGAACCGGCATGAATACCGGAACCAGTCGAATCGGTAGAATCGATATCATCATTCTCGAGTCTTGAAAAAGAGGGAGCCTCGAAGCTCTCCTGCGGAAAAACCCCTTTAGATGGATCTATGAGCTTGAGCCTTGCAGGCTCAAGCGAACTGGCTCTCGGCACTATAATCAAGAAGGCAACTAGCGCAATCGATACTATACTGACCAGCAAAGAGCTTACAAAAGATGCCCATCTAAGTGCGATGTTTGGCCATTTCTTAGCAAGTTTTTCGAGCGGTAAAGACAGTATGGCAATGGTAATTGGTCCAAGCCCCATATAGAGCAAGATTTTTAGTATAATAAGGGGGTGCCATACATAGAGGCCCTTTGCTCCTTCCAGGCTATAATGATAGCCATTTGTCAGAGCGGAGAGGACCAATGCTATCAAAGCCCAAAGCAATACTGTCTTGCGAGAGAGTTCTCCTCTCGTTTTTATCTTTTTTTGCGCCATTAAAATAATATATCAGCAATATATTCCAGCGGTAAGCCATTCTTGGCGTCTTGACTGGCTTTTTTGATGGGAGAATCGAACAATTATCTCTTTTTGCTTGTCTGTAGGGGAAGAGCTGGGTATAATAATATTGCTTCTTAAGAACACAGAGATTAATTAGGAGGTTTTCAATGACACGAAGAATCGGAAAAATTGCCGTGCTCATCATGGCCATTTTTGCGCTAACCTTTACCGGCATCGTGTCGGCGCAGGATCAGCTGCCCGGCAACGTTACGATCACCTTTGCGCATACGAATGACATGCATGGGCGAATTGTCGAAGGTGCTGATGTATTAGGGTTTCCGAAGATCTATTCAGCGGTTGAGCAACTAAAGGCTTCTAACCCCAATACGCTTCTCATCGATGCAGGTGACACATTCCATGGTTTACCTGTCGTCAATATCGATAGGGGTGAAACAGCCATAAAGCTCATGAATGAGCTTGGGTATGTCTATATGACAACTGGCAACCACGATTACAACTATGGCTTCGATCGCCTGATGGAACTCTCCAAGATGGCCGAATTCAAAATCCTTGCGGCTAATGTCTACAAGGATGGAGAGAGGGTATTTCCTGCCTATGATATTCGCGAAATGGGCGGTGTGCGCGTGGCTTTCTTTGGACTTGCAACTCCAGAGACTGCCTACAAAGCCGATCCGAAAGGCATCGAGGGTGTTACATTTGGAGATCCAATCGTAGAAGCAAAACTGATAGTAGCCGAGCTTGCGGGGAAATATGATCTGTTGGTCTGCATATCGCATGTCGGTATAGATGATTCGAGCGATCCAACTTCGATAACAGTAGCCAAGTTCGTGCCTCAGATCGATGTGATCATCGATGGACACAGCCATAGTACTCTTGCAGATATCGAGAAGAAGAATACGACAAGCACTCTCATAACAAGCACTGGCTCCTATGGGGCAGGGCTGGGCGTAGTCGATATCGTAGTCGGTCCAGATCGAAAGGTAATCTCGAAGACCGCTCGCACGATTACTCCAAAGAATTCACCAGATCTAAAGGCGAATCCGTCCATTGCAAAAGTGCTGGATGATCTTGTCAAAGCACAGGATGCCGTGCTCTCCCAGGTTGTGGGCAGAACCGAAATTAAGCTCGAAGGCACGCGAGAGATTGTCCGAACGCAACAGAGCAATCTTGGAACCCTCATCGCCAATTCGATGCTCTATGCCACTGGTGCCGATTTTGCTTTGATGAATGGTGGTGGTATTCGAGATTCCATTCCTGTTGGCGATATCACGATGAAGCAGATATACACCGTCCAGCCATTCGGCAACTTTATCCAGAGCGGCAAAGTTCTAGGCAAGGAGATCGATGCTATCCTAGAGAATGGTGTTGGCAAGCTACCAGCTCCGGATGGTCGCTTCCCGCATGTGGCCAATCTCACCTATACGCTCGATGCGTCGAAACCAGCAGGTGATCGGGTTTCGAATATTATGATAGGAGGTGAGCCGATCGATCCAGAGAAGGAATACACGATCGCGACGCTGAACTTTATCTTCAACGGTGGAGACGACTATAGAATGCTCGTAGGCAAGGCTCAGAATGACTATCCGACCGATGCCGAAGTCTTTATGGCATATATCAAGTATCTTGGCACCATAACGAACGACAACATCGTGTTCAAGAAATAGGGGAAGCATAAAGAGGTATTTTACGCGTTCCTATCAGCTGATATGATGTCTTGATTGGATTTAGGGAGGCTATCCGAAGATTTGGGTGGCCTCCCATTTTATGGATCCTGATATCCTGATTATCTAGAATACGATGGAAGCTGGGCTTTGGCAAATCCTTCTGAACAGCGCCTTTGGGCTCACTTATTTGATCTTTGCGGTAAGCTTACCAAGTAGAGCAACATAGGCTACCGAGGTTGCAAAGGAAAGGATAGTTCCTATCCATGGTCCAAGCGATGGAAAGGTCAAACCTGCTATCCATGCATATATAATGATATTGCTCGAAGAAAGGATGAGTATCTTACCAGTGGCTCGTGCAAAGTCCGCTCCCTGGCTCAATGTGAAAATAACGAGGGTACTAGAAAGCACAGCTGGAAAAGTTGCTAAAATGCCAGTCATATAGGGCGGCGCAAATTGCGCTATCGTCACGGCTCCGGCCACGACCGTTCCGGCAAAAAGAGCCCTTAAAAGAATTTGTTTCCAGGGAAAAGTCGTATCCTTGTGTGGAACTGCGCGAATACGCAAAACCCGCTCCGCAAGAATAAAGCATAAGGCAGTCACTAGGACATATAGACCGATCGCACCCGCTATTCCAAGTGGTGGAATCAATTTTATAAATACATAGGCCGTTATTGCCCATACAATCAAGCTGATAGTAAGGGCTTTACTCAGCCCTTTTCTTGCCATCAGGATAAAAACGAATGTAAAGAGGGTATCGATGGTCATCCCGACAGGGATACCTTTAGTTGTGGCAGCCGCATACTCCGGCCCCATTGTAAGTGCCATAAATATGAGCGATAGAAGGATACTGGATGGTAGATTAGTAATCAGCCCCGCTCTCTTACTGCCAAGCTTTTCTCCAAGGAGTGTAGCCCCGGAAATCCACACACCCGCCAGTACAAAGGAAAGGGCAATTTCCAAGACAGATCTGGATATAACTACACCTCCATTCTATATGCTATATCGTTCTCGGATAGCTTGCTCGACATCATCGCGGGTGCCCAAAAATGGCCCCAGAGTTTCCATTTTGAGGCTTGTCAGCGCCGCTGCCCAGAGGGTAGCCGCTTTTGGTGGCATAAAGATGCGCGCGCTAAGGTAAGAGGATAGACAAGTGTCTCCTCGGCCACTTCTTCCTTCCATTGTTTTTGGCAGAAATGGTGCTTCGAAGAAAGATCCTTCAGCATAGACCACCACGCCACCTCCGTGTGTCAGAACGAACTCCGGAACATCAAATCTAGCGAGAATACGGGCAGCTTCATACAGATCTCTGGTTCCTGTCAATATCTCCGCCTCTGCGACATCTGCTTTGAATCTATCTACTAGAGAGAGGACTTCTCTTTTCTCAGGCCAGTCCGAGTCATATGCAAGCTGACCATCTCGTACGACTCGCACAAATCCCTGTGCAACGAGACCTATACGCGCGTTTTTGGCCTTGATCGCCTTTAGGACCTCTAGACTCACTTCGCCTCGGATTGAAGCTTTGGNNACTCACTTCGCCTCGGATTGAAGCGCCGATAGACCAGATTGGTGCTGAAACCGATTCGATATCCGAAGGCTCGAAAGGCTGAGCTATAGAAGTAACCGAAAGAATGCGCTCGTCAGGGTTATTCGATGGATAGAATAGTCTAAGGCATGTCGATTTTGGAGTAGCAATGGCTTTAACCCTTACGCCTCGTTCTATGAGTGGGCTAAAGCTGGGAAAATCTTCCTCTGCCAGGCGTGTTATGGCTGCTACCTTCAATCCCATGGCAGCCGCTGCGGCAGCGCCATAGTAGTACGCTCCGCCATTTACAATGCGTGAACCATTTTTATCAACGATTCTGTCCTTTGTGTACTGACCCAAGAATGCAATATCGAACTGTTCTGTATAGATCATTGTTGTTCCTTGTCTTCGGGCGGTAGAAGCCTTACAGATTCAAAGTCGATCAAAACGCCAACATTGTCTCCCTCCTCGAAGATAGAGCATGCCTCTGGGTTGTAGCTCTCTATAAGCAAGGGGCCATTTTCTGTAGCNNGCCCCATAGTCGCCGCTGCTGCAGCACCATAGTAGTACGCACCGCCGTTTACAATGCGTGAACCATTTTTATCAACGATTTTGTCCTTTGTGTACTGACCCAAGAATGCAATATCAAACTGTTCTGTATCGATCATTGTTGTTCCTTGTCTTCGGGCGGTAGAAGCCTTACAGATTCAAAGTCGATCAAAACGCCAACATTGTCTCCCTCCTCGAAGATAGAGGATGCCTCTGGGTTGTAGCTCTCTATAAGCAAGGGGCCATTTTCTGTAGCAACCTCATAACGCGCGATATTGCCGAAGTATGTGAAGCGATCTACGCAGCCCTTGAGAGGGATTTCATTTTCAACATTAGCGAGCGATATAAGCCTCAAAGCCTCGGGCCTCACTACCAATAGCGCACTACCGCTATTCGGCCTTACCCTGCCGGCCCTCGGCACTATAAAAGTCTTGCCTCCAATATCGATCCGTGCGGATTCGCCATCGGTGCCCAGCACCTCGACCTCGAGAAAATTCGCTTTGCCCATAAAGTCCGCAACGAATCTCGACTGCGGAAAGGCATAGATTTCGCGAGGTGTTCCAACCTGTCGGATCCGTCCTTCCTTCATAATCACGACTCTATCGGATATGGCCATTGCCTCGCTCTGGTCATGCGTTACATAAAGGCTAGTTATCCCCAACCTTTTCTGCAGTTTTCGAAGTTCATCGCGCATATATTCTCGAAGTTTGGCATCGAGGTTCGAGAGCGGTTCATCGAAAAGAAGCACACTGGGTTCTATCACTATAGCGCGGGCCAGGGCAATTCTCTGTTGTTGACCGCCGGACACTTGGCTCGGGTAGCGCTTGGCCATAGTTGTTAGCTGCATGAGATCTAGCGCACGCTCAGTACGCTCGCGAATCTCCCTGGCTGGCAGCTTTTGTACCCGTAGTCCATAGGCCACATTCTCATAGATCGTTAGATGCGGAAACAGGGCATAGCTCTGAAAGACCATGGATAGCCCGCGCTTGTTGGGCGGAATCTTGGCTACATCCTTATCCCCAATAAGAATCGAGCCAGAAGTAGGGTACTCGAAGCCTGCTATCATTCTGAGCGTCGTTGTCTTACCACAGCCCGATGGACCAAGAATCGTCACCAGTTCGCCGGTTTTGACTTCCAGATTGACATCATCGACAGCCAAAACCTCGCCAGAGCCATCGAGACTTTTGAACCTCTTTGTTAGATCAATAAGAGACACATTGGAACTTCTTGCACTGAAATCACGCTCGCTCACTGCTGCCTCCACTTGCTGAAGGACCGCCTCGACCCAGGAAGCCCACCAAAAGGTTGAGCACGCCGATAGCAATAACGATAAAAAGTATCATGACTATAATATAGGCCGCGGCATCCGAATACTTGCTCGATTCGAAAAGAGAAAAAATGCTGATTGTAGCCAAATTCCAGCGCGGCGAGATAAGAAAGATTACTGTGCTCACCGCTGTCATGGCGCGAACGAATGAGTATACAAGGCCGGAAAAAAATGCCTGCTTGAGCATCGGTAAGCTTATGCGCCGAAAAGTAACAGCCCCTGTAGCGCCGAGTATTGTCGAAGCCTCCTCGATCGATCTATCGATCTGCAAGAGCGTCGAAGTTCCTGCTTCAATTCCCACAGGCATATTTCTGAATGCAAATGCCATTATTAGCAAAAAAGCCGATCCTGTCCACATAAATGGTTTGTCATTGAATGCGAGAATATACCCAATTCCCACAACGGTTCCAGGGACCGCAAAAGTCAGCATGGAGATAAACTCCATTGCTCGTCTGCCGGGGAATTCCTTGCGTACAACCAGGAAAGCAATGATCATTCCAAGAAGCCCAGCAATCGGCGTAGACGCCATGGCGAGCACAACGGAATTTCTCAGCGGAATCCAACCGAGAGTCATTACGTATTTGAAGTGCGCCCAGGTAAAGCTAAAGTTTATGCCCCAGACCTTGACAAAAGCGCCCACGAGAACCGTTCCATAGAACAAGAGAATAACCAGCGCAACCAGCATGCAGAATGCAAAGAGGGGCCATATCATCTTAGGATCCTTGCTCTGCTGCTGCGATACAGTGGGTTTTCCCGTGACTGTTACAAAAGACTTGCCCGATAGCCAATATTTCTGCAACAGAAAGGCGATCAGGGTCGGTATGAGTAGCAAGAGCGCCATCAAAGAACCGCCTCTCATATCGTACATGCCTGTAATGGTTCTGTACGCCTCTACAGCAAGAGTGGAGAAACTTCCCGAAATGACCGCTGGATTGCTGAAATCCTCCATGGATTGAATGAACACAAGCAAAAAAGAGCTGAGGATACCCGGCACCGAAAGCGGCAAAGTTACAGTTCGGAAAATTCGAGCCTTAGAGGCACCAAGATTCAGTGCTGCATCTTCCACCGCTGGATTTAATTTCGAAAGAGTGCCGGTCAGCGTAAGGTAGGCTATCGGAAAAAAAGAAATTGTCTGGACAACAACAAGGCTATGCATTCCATAGACATTTGCGTCTTCGATGCCTAAAAGCCTGCGAGTTATCAGCCCATTTCGCCCAAAAAGAAAGATCATCGATAGAGAAAGAATAAAAGGTGGAGAGATTATGGGGATAGTCGCTATTGTCTTGAAAAATCCCTTCAGTGGCATATCTACACGAGTCAGGGCATATGCAAAGACATATCCAATGATAGTTGCGAGAATACCTGTCGTAATACCCAACATCATAGAATTCTTGAGCGGTTGGAGATATGAGCGAGATTTTAACATATCCCAAGCGGCTTGAAAACTCAAATTGCCATCATTATCCGTTACACTATATGCAAATATCTTGCATAGGGGAAATATTATAAAAAGAAAAAGCCCTACGAATACCAGGATTACTAGAAATAAAAGTACCGGATCACGCACAAGATGCGCTACCGAAAGGCGAGTGTTTTCTCTCATTAAAATCTCAGGTTCCTTTGGAATGAAGATTGTGCAGTCATATCGCTTTTGCACAAGAGGTGCGCAAAGAAAATTTCGCGCACCTCCATAAATGCTCAATCTACCTGATCAATTCTACTTCAGGTTGCTTGCCGCCGCGACTACTTTATTGAATTGCTCGATTAGGCGATTTCTGTTCTGACCAGCCCATATGGGATCATAGTCGATGACCTTGAGACTGTCGACCGAAATTGAGCCCTTGGGTGGAGTTGCCTGTGAATTTACCGGTATTCTAAAGGATTTAGAAGTCTCGAAGAGGTCTTGCCCGCGCTTTGACAACATCCAGTCGATAAATCGTTTGCCATTTGATGTTTCTTTTGATGGGCCATTCTTTATCAGCGCCATGCAGCCAATTTCGTAACCTGTGCCATCTTTAGGGAAGGATAGGGCAACAGGGTAGCCTTCGAATGCCGGTTTGAGGCCATCATGAGAGAATGTGATTCCAATGGCCGCTTCTCCGAGGCCTACATCCATAGGAGGAGTCGTCCCCGATTTGGTATACTGACGAATATTCTGATTGAGAGCGGAAAAGTATTTCCAGGTGGCTTCTTCACCACGCATCTGGACAATAGTTGCAAGGATTGTATAGGAAGTTCCTGAAGTGCTTGGGTGAGCCATCGAGATTTGACCCTTGAATTCGGGCTTCAAGAGATCATCCCAAGAGGTAGGGTAGGCCAAGCCTTTCTTCTTGAACCAATCGGTGTTGCATGCAAAGCCAATTGCTCCCACATAGAAGGGATTTGCATAGCCCTTTACGTCCCAGTACACCTTCGGAATGTTTACAAGTTCAGGAGACTGATAGGCTTCGAGGAGACCCTCGGAGATTGCGGGTACAAAGTTGTCGTAGGAACCGCCAAACCAGACGGTAGCCTGGGGATTGTTCTTTTCCGCTCTTACACGAGCAAGCAGCTCGCCAGCAGAGAGTCTGACATATTGGATCTTGATTCCAGTATCTTTTTCGAACTGGCTGAAATATGTCGGGAGCTCGGATTCCGGCAGAGCCGTATAAACGGTTAGTGACTTGTAATCTGGTGTTGCCTGCGCGCTTGTTGACATCAAGGGCAATAGGCAGAACAGCACTAGTACCGATAGAAAGATCTTGCGCATAGATTGCCTCCTTTCAAGTTCCTCGTCTATTATAGAACAATATTATAGATCAAATTTAGCAAAATGCAACTGAAATCGTTTGCAGGATGGCAGGATGGTAAGAACTATTTTATATATTTGCTGTACAGAGGCAAAGGAGATCCGTAAGAGGAGATTCTATAAAGGAGAATCCTGGAAGGAGAAAGATAATGCAATACGATATAACTATGATGGGTCATATTTCAAAAGATATAATAATCGACGAGTCTGGGAATGAAAGCAAGCTTTATGGTGGAGCACTTCTGTATTCATCAATCGCTGCTGCGCGAGCCGGAGCCCATGTACTCGCCATAACTAAGGCCGCTCCGGAGGATTTTTGCGCATTAGATATAGCCAAGGAGCACAGCGGCATACAAATCATAGCTATCCAGAGCCCCAAAACGACATCGATTCGCAATGTATTTCTGTCTGCGGATCATGAACGAAGAGAGACCTGTCTCTTATCTCGGGCAGAATCATTCTCGGCGGCTGATATCCCTTTGAACGCAGAGACGAAGATAATCGATCTGGCAGGACTATTTGTAGGCGAATTGCCTGATAATCTAATAGAAGAGCTTGCACCCCGTGGGGCTATTGCGGTCGATGCCCAGGGTCTTCTTCGCGAGGCTCAGCCCGATGGCAGGATGCTGTTTCGCGATTGGAATAACAAACATCGCTATATGCCTTTTGTGAGCTACTTCAAAGCCGATGCCGCGGAAGCGGAGATCCTCACAGGTCTTACCGACAGAGAAGAAGCCGCAAAGAAAATAGCGGCCTGGGGCAGAGACTCAGAGGGCAAGGAACCAGAAGTCATGATCACATATAATACCGAAGTCATCGTTTTTGTGGATGGAAAGATCTATCGTGCCCCATATACGCCTTCGAATCTCTCGGGAAGAACGGGGCGGGGCGACACCACCTTTGCTGCCTATCTTGCCTGGCGCCTCAGCCACGATCCACATGAATCGGTCCGATTTGCAGCGGCTCTTTGCTCAATGAAAATGGAAAAGCCCGGGCCTTTCTCCGGAACGCTCGAAGATGTGTTTGCGCGTATGTAGCTCATCTGTGCGCGTCACTATTTCCTAAAGCCCCGGTGCTTCTCTAATAGCCGATATCTCTTGCACCTTGCCGCTCTATATTCTTTGATGGGCTTTTCGCCAGCGCTCCAGCATTCGCAAGGCTCGGTCTGCGGCGCGAAAAGTTGGAATCCCTCGTTTTTCGAGCTCCGCGGAAAAAGGATCGTAGAGCGGACCAGAATCGACAATGGCAATAAAAGGCTTATCCATTTCGCTCGATAATCTGCCGAGCCGTTCGGGAAGCGAATTAGGTCTGAGGATATCTTCGCCATGAGATAATGGGCCGCTTGCAAGCGTATTCAACTTAGCGGTGAGGGGGATTATTCCCACAATGCAGAGATCGGTTTCAGGGTCCATAAGTACGGTTCTAACCGCCCTTTCATAGGCGTCGTCGTCCGCCATTGGGGTGAGATCGAGTGGGTTGTGGATATCTACTATTTCCGATATATGCGCATCCTTATAAATCACTTCAAGCTCGGTTTTTGTCCTTTCACTAAAATGAGATAAAACCATCTCCCCCAGATTGTCTGCAATCGCAACGCACTCATAGCCGCCGTTGGAGACGGCTGCGAGCCTTCTACCTTTTGCTCTTTTACCATCGAGCAGGGTAAATAATGTGATCGCGTCGTCAAATTCGTCCAGACTGTCGCAAACAACCGCGCCGGCTTGAGAAAAGAGTTGCCAAGTAACAGGATAGTCTCCCGCAATGCTTGCAGTATGACTCGCTGCCGCACCCGCTCCTGCTCGAGTCCTGCCTCCTCGGTATAGAATAACATTGCGACCGGACATGGTAATCTCTTTGGTCGCTTCGAGTGCCTTCTGTCCATCCAGTGGCTTAAAACCTTCAGAATAGACCGCAAATACATGGAGTTCGTTATCTTGAGCCAGATAATCCAGATAATCTCCGACTGTTAGGTCCATCTGGTTGCCAATGGTTATTGCATATTTTGCATTGATGTTGGGATGCTTAGAGATGCGCGTTATGGCAAATGCGCCTGACTGTGAGATCAGCGCAAGTGGCTCGATCTTGCCCTTGGGCATGGGTAGCTTGTATTCAGGTATGAAGAGGGTGTTGTATTTACCGGGAACCGAGCGTATACCAAGGCAGTTGCCACCATTTATCAGGGGTCCCTTTCCCTCGGCGCGTGCTTCCGCCAAAGCACGATTCATATCCGCAACTATGGATTCTGAGCCTTGCTTTTCTTCCAGCCCTCCGGGAATTAGGAGAACCGACCATGCTTTGTCGTATCGCGCAATGTCGGCAAGCGTGCTGGGAATACCAAGCGCTGGAATAACCACAACAAAGAGATCTATTTTCTCAGGCAGAGATTGAACATCCGGAACACATTGGCAACCATCGATCCATTGAGCACCTGGCTTTATGATATAGATCCTAGATTTATCGAAGTTATTTTCAAGGAGATTGCGGAGAATAATACGACCATTGTTGATCGTCTTTTCAGATACGCCAATGATAGCCACACTAGAAGGCTCGAGAATGTGCTTTATCTGGTTGACTGGCCGAATATGCTGAGCGAAATTGATAGGGAAACCCTCGGAATCGCGCACAAGGCTCTGAATAAGGTTCTGTGAAGAACTCTGCGCAGAGCCATTTGCTGGCGCGTTCTCTGCAAACTCTTTTAGCGTTGCCAGGCAGTCCAGTGCTACAAGCTCCCCGGTTTTTGAAAGCACCATTGGATTGACCTCGAATTCGCTTATGCCTGCGGCCGAAAGGGCATCTGCGGCATCGATAAAGCGCTGGATTGCTTCGATGAGACTCTTTTCTTCCAACTCTGGCCTTGTATTTCTTAGGCCAGCACATAAGAGCCCATATATTACATTGTTTCTTAGAAGCGATTCGAGCACTGCCATGTCATTGATTCTTGGAGAGAGAAAAAGGTTTGCCATACCGGGCTTGAATTTCGATGCGAGATACTCGGTATAAATACCACCAGGGCCGAAAGTCACAATAGGGCCAAAGTCAGGCGTAAAACGATAACCAAGAATCATCTCATGACCAAGCTTCGGTTCGAAAGCTATGAACTCATTGACAGTAAATCCATCGCGAGGCACATTCTTGAATCGAGCTTCCATTCTATCGAGCGAATCGGCAATTGCGGTAGCCGTGTTATCGACAATCTCGATGCCTTGTACTTCGGTCTTATGAAGAACCTTAGAACTAATGACCTTGATTACAGCTTTGGAGCCGGGGAAAGGGCTTTGCAGAGGAGCATCTATTGCTCCTTCAGCTCCTATTTTCTCCAGAAACTCATTTGCCGACTGCACAATCCAACGCCGGGGCGTCTGTACACCCATTGCCGCCAGAATGGACATTCCTTCGAGCTCCGTAAGCGCTTCCCTATGCTCGCTTTGGGCTTGGGATATTATGCGCTTTATCTTGTCGCGAAGCTCCTTTGCCGATTGACTCAGGCGACAGCCGCCTTGAGCATATTGAGTTGTCGCCTGATCGCTCGTCTTTTGGGTCTTTTGTCTTTCAACCATGATATAGCGCTCTCCCTGCTTCAAAAGCCTTTAGAT
>MTKZ01039866.1_pt1 | contig 16339 bp, 14 predicted proteins | sample 1042781 | NCBI WGS metagenome assembly MTKZ01 (sample SAMN06212207, study PRJNA360539) | anaerobic digester metagenome | biome: Wastewater treatment plant; material: sludge; isolation source: anaerobic digester fed with sludge from wastewater treatment plant | place: Denmark: WWTP Viborg ...
TCCACCGTGGTATGCATGTACTTCAGCGGCAGCTCCAGCAGCACCGCGGGCACGCCGCCGCGGACGGAGCCAAGCTCGTCCGCGTCGGTGTAGGTGTTCCTCGGGACCACCGCAGTCTGCAGCGCCACGTTGTGGTCCCTGGCCGTTTCCTTGAGTTTGCCGTGGAGCACCGGGTGGATGAAGGGCCCCATCGAAGCGACCATGGCGTCCAGTTTGTGCGTCCGCCCCTGCGGCGCGCCCGGGGTATCCGCGTGGCAGACGTCCAGCGCCACGGCGAAATCCGGATCCAGCCCAAAGGCCGCGGTCATCGCCCCGCGGCTGCCGACCTCCTCCTGGGAGGAAGCGACGAAAAAGAGGTCCGCCTCATGCCTCACGTTCTGCAAAAGCTGAAGCGCGTGATACATCATCGTCACACAGGCGCGGTCATCGCAGGTCTTCACCGCCGCGCGGCCGTTTAACAGCGCCGCATAGCGGTGCTCCAGCTGCACAGGGTCCCCGATCTGAACCATTTCGCGCACTTTTTCAGGCGGATAGCCGACGTCCGCGAAAAGGGCTTCCCTGCTGCAATTCTTCTTCCGCTCCGCCTCACTGAGCAGATGCGGCGGCTTGGCCCCGATGACTCCGGGGATCTTTTCCTTCCCGTATACCATCACGCGCTGACCGGGCAGGATGCGCGGATCCACTCCCCCGACGTTCCCCAGGCGCAGGCAGCCGTCCTCCTCGATGCTGACCACCATCAGGCCGATCTCATCCAGATGGGCGCAGAACACCACCCTGGGCCCCGGTCCCTTCTTGTGCGCGATGACGTTGTCCATCGCGTCGACCCGGACCTCATCGCAAAGCGGCCTGAACTGTTCCGCGACCCAGGCGGACACCTGTCCCTCGTCCCCGGAAAGCCCCGGAACAGCGGTCACCCCGCGCAGAAACTCCTCAAGCTGCATCCAGCGTTTCCTTTCTTCCCCCGGGGAGGCCTTCACCCAGGATCCCGCGCCGCAAAAACGAACGGTCCGCATCTCCGGCGGGCATAAAACTCAGGCTCGAGTATAGCATCCGGCCGGTTGTTTGACAACCGGCCGGGATCCTGAACAAGCTTCGAAAAGCCCTGTCACGGCCGTGATTTTCCGGCCTCCTGAACGGCGTGCCCGGCCGCGAGCAGCCCTGTAGCCCAGGCGAACAGCAGGTTGTACCCGCCGCAGTCCCCATCAACGTTGAGCGTCTCGCCCGTGACGTACAGTCCGGGCACAAGACGGGACTGAAGGGTCCCGGGATCAAAGTCCGAACAGGAAAGCCCGCCGGAGGACACCTGCGCCGCGTCAAATCCCCTGACGCCGGTGACGCGCAGCCGAAGCGCCGTGAGCCACTGCGCGGCCTTTTGCAGGGAGAGCGCCTGCACCTTCTGGGCCATCATCCGGGGCAGCAGCCCGGTATACAGGCGGGCGGCCCCAAGCCTCCCCTCCCGCCGCCTAAGGAAATCGAGCATCTTGTGGTATGCGGCCTTCGCGTCCGTCTCTTCGATCCTGACCCGGCGCATCAGGGGCGCCGCCAGGCCCGCAAGCGTCGAAAAATCAAGGGACACTTCCATCGCGGCCCCCGCGTCCAGCCCCTCCCCCGCTTCACGGGAAAGCTGCATCGCGCACACGCCGCTGAGCCCGTACTCCGTGAACAGCATCTCGCCCGCGGAAGCGGATACCGGTCGCGCGTCCCTGAACAGGGTCAGGCAGGCCGGCACGCGCAGGCCGGACAGCCCTTTCACCGGCGCGGTGTCCGTCATCAGCGCGCTCAGCGCGGGACGGAAGGGAACGAGGCGATGGCCCAGGCCTGCCAGTTCCGCCGCCAGGCTTTCACTCCCGCCCAGTTTGGGCGCCGCCGGCCCGCCGGCGGAAACGATCAGGCGGTCCGCCTCAAAGGTTTCGCCCCCTTGGGTACGAATGGAAAATCCTTCCCCCCGACGCCAGATCTCCCTGACCGTGCATGAGGTGCGTACCTTTACGGATTGACTGTCCTCCAGCCTTGTGCGCAGGCAGTCCAGCACGCAGGCCGCCTGGCCGGACGCCGGATAGGCCCGCCCGTCCGCTTCCCGGCGGATCACCAGTCCCAGACCTTCAAAGAAGCGGGCGACCTCCTCCGCCCCGCAGGCGGTGAGCACACCTCTTGCAAAGGCGCTGTCCCCCCAGTAGGCGGGCTCCCCGAAGTTCATCAGGTTGCAGCGCCCGTTGCCTGTCGCCAGCAGCTTTCTGCCGACGCGTTCCTCCTTCTCAAGCAGCAGCGTATCAAGCCCCGCGTCCGCCGCGACGCAGGCGGCGGCGAGGCCCGAAGCCCCGCCGCCGATAATGATGAGATCCGGCTTATTTTTTGGTGGGCGCTGCGTTGTAGGCATCCTGGATGGCCTTCATGTGGTCAGGATCCACCTTGCCGGAGGAGTGGATCCGGCTGTTGACGAAGTGGACGCACAGCTGCCCGTTGTAATCATTGCCGGGGATCGTGTCGCCGTCCGGGTAATTGTGCGGTACGCCGTACAGCGAGGCTGCGAAGGTCCTCCCCTTGATGGTGATCCATACAGGACGGCGCTGGTAGAGGTTCTTTTCCAGGATCTCCTGGGCCGACTTGACGTTGTAGGCCTTGCACAGCGCCGCCGTGTCCGCGGCGGTCAGCGGCTCGCCGTCCACGTGGTCCCCGCCGGCCCAGCGCTTGATGCGCAGGGAGATCTTGGTCTTGACGTCGGTCATCACCGCCACCTCGCCCCTGCCCCAGAAGGAATTGATGTCCCCGGTCACCCAGTCCACCAGTTCCACAGGGTTGATCTCAGGGGTCACCGTGCCCCCTCCGCCGGGATCATAGGTGCCCTCGGGGACGGTGTTGAACAGCTTATGCTGGGTGACGCTGCCCGCGATGCCGTCGACGACCAGCCCCTTGGCCTGCTGGAAAGCCCTCACCGCCGAGGCTGTCTGGTCGTTGTAGATGCCGGTGATATAGGCGCTTTGCAGGTAGCCCTGACGNNTGGAGTTCCTGCTGCAGCCGGGTCACATCCTCGCCGGTGGACCCCAGCTGAAGGGTGCGGTAGGTCGCCGTCTTGGGCGAGTCCGGATCGCCGGTCTGTTTGAAGATCGCTTCCTCTTCCTTGGTCAGCACGCGCAGCAGGTCGCCGCGGATCCAGCCGTTGATCCCGGAGACCCTGACCTCATACCAGGTCTGGCCGTCCGCCTGGCCTGTCGGGCCCTGCAGCTCAACGACCGTGCCCTTTCTGTACAGGATGGTCAGCTCGCGGTTGGACATGCCGGCGCCGGAGCGGACGATCACCTTTTCTATCCTGGTGATGGCAGTCTTGCTCATATCCTCCGGCCTGGGCGTGGGGGTGGGCGCGGGGGGCGGGGTCGGGGTGGGCAGGGTGTTGAGATAGTCCGTGTATTCCTGGACCGTCATCAGCCGGACGGTGGAGCCCAGCAGATAGCCTTCTGCGCCGTTGTATAAGATCTTGTACCACATCCGTCCGCCGGAATCCACGGCGTTGTAGTAGGGGAACACCTTCCCGGCCTCGGCGATCTGTCCCAGGGTGGCGGCGTCCTGGCTGGGTGACTTTCTGACGTTGACGCTGGTCATCGTGGTCATCACGTAGCCGTTGATCTGCGGCGTCCCGCCGCCGCCAGGAGGCGTGAGGCTGGGGATGGTCCCGTTGGTGAGGTAGGCTGCCACCTCCTCGGCGGTCATCTGGCGCGCGCAGTCGCCGCGCAGGTAGCCCGTCTGGCCGAGGGTGCTGATCTGGAACCAGTTGTAGCCGCCGCCCGTACGGACAGGGCCTGTCAGCGGGAGGACCTGCGCCTTGTTCAGCCTTCCCAGGATCAAAGCTGAGGAACTGGGGGTCTTCCTGATGTTGATCTCAGACTTGACAGTGACGATGTACCCCATCGTGCCCTGTCCGGGCGTCGCGGAAGGCGCGGGCGTCGGCGTCCCGTCTGTGGGCTGGACAAGCTCGATGACGTCGGAGCGCACATACCCGACGCCCTTCGGGCTGTTCACCAGATACCAGGTATAGCCGAACTGCTGCGTGAAACTGGTGTAGTTCATCACCAGGCCCCTGTCCAGCTGGGCGATGGTCAGCCCCCCCGGCGTGGCGCGAAGGTTGACCCCGCCCTTGATCAGTCTCAGGGAGCCGGCGGCGGGAGCCAAAGTGCCGGAGGGTGTGGGAGAGGGCGTGATGACCGGTGTCGGCGCGCCCTGCACATACTCATAGCAGTCCGAGCGCACGTAGCCGTACTTTTTGGAAACGTCATCATAGGCGTACACCCAGTTGTAGCCGCCAAAGGCAGTGGGCGCGCCGAAGAAAGGCAGCACGCTGTTTCTGCTCAGCAAGCCGATGACCGCGCCGCCGGGCGTCTGGCGCAGGTTCACGCCGCCCATGATGATCCGGATGCTGTTCTGCCCGGGGCCGGCCGTGGGCGCCCCGGTCGGCGCGGGGCTCGGCGTGGGTGTCGTCTCGCCTCCGGTCCTGATGATATAACAGTCGGACCGAACGTAGCCTGTCAGGCTGTTCTGGGGGTCGTTGACCTTCATCCAGTAGTAGCCGCTTGCATACACCGGGCTGCCGGAATAGGGCAGTACCCTGCCCTGCTGATATTTCCAGATGGACTCGCCGGCAGGCGTTTTGCGAAGATTTGTGTTGGGAAGGGTGATCTCAAGGGTGCCCGTGCCGGCGGGGGCCGCGGTGGGCGCGGGCGTCGGCGTCCTGTTCAGGTCCGCCAGCTCCTGCTCGGTCAGCGCCCGCAGCTGGGCTGCCGGGAAATATCCCTGTATCGTCCCCGTGTCTACTTTGTACCAGGCCGAAGAGGTCTTCTCAGTAACCTTCACCACCTGGTCAACAAACAGAATGCCTATGCCGAGGCCTGTGCCGTCCGCGTTTGGGCGAATGTTGTATCCGATGCCGATCACCTTCATGTATTCAACCGCCGCGGTCGGCGCAGGCGTCGCTGTGGCAGGCGCCGGCGTGGGTGTCGCCGCCCCCGTGAAGGGCTGGGGTTTGCTGACCAGCCAGGCCGCTTCCTCCTCCTGGCTGAGCATCCGGAAGAAATCCCCGCGGATGTAGCCGACATAGGTCCGGCTCAAAGCGACAGGAATATTGGTCTCCACCTTATACCAGGTAACCCCGTTGAATATATCCTGGGACAATACTTTCGCCACCCAGCCCGCAGGAAGCCTGTCATAGAAATCTGAGGTGTCGTGGCTGGGCCTGAAATTCACCGTGCCCCCGGCGCCGACCACCACCATGCCATGGGTCACTTCCGCGCCCGCGGTCAGAAGCGGCATCATCATGACCAGCGCCATCAGCGCGCAGCCCAGGCGGGACAGCAGAGCCTTACCGGCTTTCTTCTCCATGCGCATGCACCCTATCCTCCAGATTTCAACACTCCGTTTCCATGAGTGACAGCTTTCTGCAGGTCATTCTATTACAAAATCATTACAAGGTCAAGCATCGGCAGAAAGTAAACCCTGTCCTTGCAGGCCCTGCCTGCGATGGCTTATACTGCAGGCAGGCAAAGTGAATGGCCGGGGAGGGATCAATGATGTCCGTGATGTCCTTATATACCAAATGGCTTGACATGTGCGCGGCAGAACCGGACCTGCTGGAGGAACTTTCCCGGATCCGGGACGACCGACAGGCAATCGAAGACCGCTTCTATGCGGACCTCTCCTTTGGTACCGGTGGGATGCGCGGCGTCATCGGCGCGGGCATCAACCGCATCAATCTCTTCACCATCAGGCGCGCCGCGGCAGGCCTGGCCGACTGGCTGAGCGCGGACCCCGGCAGCCGGGGAAAACCGGTGGTCATCGCCCATGATTCCCGGCTTTTCAGCGCCCGCTTTGCACGGGAGACCGCGCTGGTCCTGGCGGGCCGCGGCGTCAGGGCGCTGCTGTTTGACGCGCTCCGCCCGGTCCCGGTGCTCTCCTTCGCCGTGCGGCACCTGAACGCCGCGGCGGGGGTTGTCATCACCGCCAGCCATAACCCGCCCCAGTACAACGGCTTCAAGGTCTACGGTCCCGACGGCGCGCAGCTGGCCCCGCAGGCCGCGGACATCGTCACAGAAAACATCCGCCGGCTGGATTTTGAAGACTGCCTGCCCATGGAAGAGAAAAAGGCAAGGTTGCAAGGCCTGCTGGTGGACATCGGCAGGAAAGAGGTCGACGACGCCTATACGGCCATGGCGCTTCGCCTGATGGTGCGGCCGGAAGTGGTCCGGGCGCTGGGCGGGGAACTGAGCATCGTATATACGCCGCTGCACGGTTCCGGCAACGTTCCGGTGCGGCGCGTACTGAAGGAAGCGGGCTTTGGAAAAGTGACCGTCGTGCCCGAGCAGGAGATGCCCGATCCCGCCTTTCCCACGGTCAAGGCACCCAACCCGGAGGATCCGGCCTCCTTCACCCTGGCCATCCCGCTGGCGGAAAAGACGGGCGCCACGGTCATCTTCGGCACGGACCCGGACTGCGACCGCCTGGGCGTATGCGTGAGGGACAGGGAGGGCGTTTTCCGCACGCTGACGGGCAACCAGATCGGCTGCCTGCTGCTGCACCATATCCTGAGCGAAAAGAAGCGGATGGGCCTGCTGCCAACGGACGGCGCGGCGGCCAAGTCCATCGTGTCCAGCGAGCTGGCGCGCGCCATCTGCGAGGATTTTGGGGTCACGCTCTTTGACGTGCTGACCGGGTTCAAGTTCATCGGCGAGCTCATCCAGCAGTTTGAGGAAAACGGCGGCCACACCTTCCTGTTTGGCTTTGAGGAGAGTTTCGGCTACCTCTCCGGCACCAACGTACGGGACAAGGATGCCGTCAACGCCGCGCTGCTGACCGCCGAAGCCGCCTGCGTGTGCCTGCATGAAGGGATCACCCTCTACGAAAGGANNAGCGGATCACCCTCTACGAAAGGCTGCAGCAGATCTATCAGAAATACGGTTTCTATTCCGAGGCGGTGCTGTCCAGGGACTACCCGGGCAAGCAGGGCGCGGAGCAGATCCGCCGCATCATGCAGACCCTGAGGGAGGCTCCGCCGGACAGGATCGCCGGGCTCAGGGTGCTGGCGGTTCGGGACTATCTCATCGGCAGGCGCAATGAGAACGGCCTTGTCACAGACATGGGGCTTCCGGTCTCCGACGTGCTGTTCTTTGAGCTGGAACAGCGCCACTGGTTCTGCATAAGGCCCAGCGGCACGGAACCCAAAATCAAGCTGTACACCGCCGTCAGCCACAGGGAGAGCATGGAGAAGGCGCAGGCGCTTGGCAGACGGCTGACCGGGGCGGTCCTGGCGCTGCTGGAGGGCTGAGGTCAAGGGAAGATTGAGGACGGCTGGGGACTGCGTCCCCAGATCCCTCCCGGGGAGTTCCTCCCCGGACACCGTCAATAATCAAACATACTGATCAGGCACACATGAAAAACCTGCCTCGCCAGAAGGCAGGTTTTCTCGTTTTTGCTGAGGCAAAGAGGCTTTTGGCGTCCTTTTCTCAGTCCGACACCCTCACCGGGAGGATCAGGTAGGTGTACTGGTTGCCGCTCACGGGGCTGACCACGCAGGGGCTGACGTTGGTGTTGAAGCGCATCGAGAGGTCCGGCGTGTCGATGTTCTTGATCACGTCGCTGAGATAATTCGCGTTGAAAGCGATGGACAGCGGGCTGCCGTCAAAGTCGATGCTGATCTGCTCCGTCGCGGCGCCCTTCTCAGCGTTGGCGGAAATGGTGAGCGTTTGGTCCTCGATCTTCAGGCGGAGCAGGTTGTTGCTGCCTTCCCGCGCGATGAGGCTGGCGCGCAGGATCGCCGCGGAGATGGCCTGGCGGTCCGCCCGGATGGCGGTTGTCCACGAAGTAGGCAGGATCTGGCGGTAGTTGATGTATTCCCCCAGGATCAGCGGACTGAAGACACGGGTCCTGTCAAATTCCGCCAGCATGTGGGTCTTGGACATCGTCAGCGTGATGGGCTGCTCGCTGTCTGACAGCATCCGGCTGATGCTGCTGGTCAGGGAACCGGGCAGGATGTAGGAGAGGATTTCCTTTCCCTTTGGCATCTCATGCTCGCAGTAGACGCGCTGCATCGCCAGCCGGTATCCGTCCAGGCAGGTGAAGCGCACCTCATCCTTGCTGGTCTCCATCAGGCAGCCCGTGAGGATGCGGCGGGTCTCATCCGTCGAAATGGCAAAGATGATGCTCTTCACCGCGTTTTTGAACTTCTGCTGGCTGATCCTCGTGACGGATTCAGGCTCCACCTTCATGATGTCGGGGAACCCTTCCGCCGCGATGAGCACAAGGCGGGTCTTGCTGCCCATGTTTTTCACGACCGCTCGCTCGTTGTTCTCGGTTTCCAGCTCAACGTTGCCTTCCAGGTTCCTGATCAGCTCGCCCAGAAGCCGGGCCGGCAGCAGGGCTGAACCCTCCTCCCTGACCTCAGCCGGGATCAGGGACTGAATGGCCTGTTCCCCGTCGGTCACGGTCAGCTGAAGTCCTTCTTCCAAGGTCTCCAGCAGAACGCCCTCCTGAAAGGGTCTCGTCGGGCGTGCTGGCAGCGCGTGGATGACCATGCCCATCCCATGGTTGAAATCAGATGCGTTGAAAGAGACCTGCATGTTTTCCTCCCCTGCTTTTCACGGCCCGAGCCGTTACTGGCAGTAGTAATAAAATAGGCAGCAGTAGCAGTAGGGGTGTTGATACGGTGGATAAGCCTCGAATCCCTTGACCTGACAGGTTTTTTTGTTCCCTGCGCCCTGTGGGGCAAAGGGGGCTTCCTGTGGATGGCTGTGGATGAACGCGATCCGGAACATCCATTTTCCCGTTTTGATGGACCGCGGACACGCCTGTCCTGCGGAACGGCTTCGGACCGGAAGACGCTGTCCCCTGATTTCCCGCGCTTTCCCGCCGCCCGAAAAGGGTCAATTTCCGGAGTATCCACAGGATGCGCGCGCTGTTGACAAACTGTCCGCTGATGAAAAAGTCAGCTGGATCGAGCCGCCTGGAGACCTTGGATCATCTCATCCCCGGGTCTTGAACAGGCTTGTCTACAGGGACAGCCCGCCGGCCGCTGCCTTGTCCAGCAGCACGGTGACGCTTGGATGGGTACGCAGGATGGACGCCGGTATCCTCGGGTCCACTTCGTCCTCCATCATGGCCTTGATGGCGTCGGCCTTCTGGGCGCCCATGGCCAGCAGCAGGATGCTCCTCGCGGACATGATGGTTCCGATGCCCATGCTCACCGCGCGGCGCGGAACCTCGTCCGCGGAATCGAAGAAACGGCGGTTGGCGCTGATCGTGCTCTCCGTCAGGTTGATGACGTTGGTGCCGTACACAAAGCGGTCCGACGGTTCGTTGAACCCGATGTGCCCGTTGCTGCCGATGCCCAGCAGCTGCAGGTCGACCCCGCCCGCTTTCCGGATCGCTTCGTCATACTTCCTGCACTCGCCCGTGAGGTCCTCGGCCTGGCCGTCGGGGAGGTGCGTATCCCTGATGTTGATACGGTCAAAAAGGTTCCTGTGCATGAAAGCGTAATAACTCTCCGGATGGCTTTTCGGAAGGCCCACGTACTCGTCCAGGTTGAAACTTGTCACCCTGGAAAAGTCCAGCACTCCCTCCTCATACAGCCTGACAAGCTCCCCGTAGGTGCCCAATGGGGTGGAACCAGTGGCCAGCCCGATCACGCTGTCCGGCTTCCTGAGGATCTGCGCCGCGAAAATGACCGCGGCGGCACAGGCAAGCGAACCTTCGCTTTCAAAGACGTGCAGGATCAATCGTCTGATCTCCTCCTCTTTCTCCTCATTATACCATATTCAATGGGCATTGTGCACTTTTTTTGCCGGGGGATCGTCATTCTAAGGCCCTCCGTCCCATGTTTCGGGCCGGATTTCATGATATAATCGCAGGCAAATCATGAAGGGAAAGGAAGCACATGGAGAAAGGATTGATCAGGGCATCCTCGCCCGAGGAGATGGGGCTGAGCAGCGCGGCATTCCTGGGTTTTTTTGAGCGTCAAAGGGATCTGGGCATCCACTCCCTGGCAGCGGTGCGCAATGGCAAGGCGTACGCGGTCTCTGTAAGGCCCTGGGCTGAGGATGCCCCGCACACGCTGTTTTCTCTGTCCAAGANNACTCCCTGGCAGCGGTGCGCAATGGCAAGGCGTACGCGGTCTCTTCCAGGCCCTGGAGGGACGATGCCCCTCACACGCTGTTCTCTCTCTCCAAAAGCTTCACGTCCATGGCGGCGGGCATCGCGGCAGACGAAAGACTGATCAGCTTTGAGGACAGCATTGCAGAGGTGCTCAGCGACAGCCTGCCGAAAAAGGCCGACCCGAAACTGCGTCAGGTGAAGCTGCGCCATCTGCTGAGCATGTCTTCGGGCCTGGACCCGGTCAGCGACCAGCGCAGCCTCAGGGGAAAGCAGAACTGGGCGCGGGAGATCCTAGGCTTTCAGGTTCTGCATGAACCCGGCACCGTGTTTCACTACAACACCATGGGCACCTACCTGGCCGGGCGGATGGTGGCAAAGAGGACCGGGATGAGCCTGAGGGATTACCTGATTCCCCGGCTGTTTGAGCCGCTTGGGATCAGAAAGCCTCAGTGGGACTGCTGTCCGCTGGGCTACAACACAGCGGGCTTTGGCCTGCACCTGTCCGTCATGGACATCGCCAGGGCGGCGCAGCTGCTCCTCAACCGGGGCGTCTGGGACGGGAAGCGGCTGCTCTCTGAGGCGTATCTGTCCCAGGCGACGAAAACGCAGATTGACAACCGCAGCAGTGAAAGCGGGGAGGATCCCTCCGACTGGGAACAGGGCTACGGATGGCAGTTCTGGCAGGCCCGCCACGGCCGGTACCGGGGCGACGGGATGTTCGGCCAGGTGATGATGATCGACGACAGGAACAACCTGGCCCTCGCGGTGACCGCCGGGCTCAACGACATGGGTCTTGAGATGGACGCCCTGCATGAACTGATGGACGGCCTTCTCCGCCTGCCTGCCTCGTCCCCGAAGGAACGCGGGCAGCTTAAGAAGCTGTCGGGGGAGCTGGCCTGTCCCGAACCTCCGGACGACGGCGGCGCGCTGTTCGGCGAGGGAAGCTATCTCACCAGCGACAGGAAGACGCTAAGGCTGGAAACGCCGGACGAGGATACCCTGCGCGTGTTCTACAGGGAGCGCGGCGAATTTCTCCCCTTTGCCTACACCATGAAACGCGGTCAGGCGCACCGGGGCGAGCTGTTCGTCCTGACGCCGGGCGAGCGGCCGCAGGCCTACCTGGGTCGTTTCGGCGTCAGGGGCGGCGTGATCACCGCGCAGACGGTCATGCCGGAAGCGCCTTACAGGATGTGGATGGAGATCAGAAAAACCGGCCGCGGGTTGTCAGTCAGGATGGACAGCGTGGGCTCAGACAGCGGGACGTTTGACTTTATCCCGGCAAAATGAAGGGAAAAGCGGGGAAGTCGTGATGGCGGAAAGCCTGTGGGTCAGGGAGATCAAGCGCAATAAAATCATCCGGGACGTGGTCGTGCCATGCCCCGGCAAGGACTGNNACAAGGACTGGCGGGAAGCGCTGGCCTCAGCCTGCCGCGCGCTGGATATCGGCGTGCCGATGACGGTGGGCAAGCACGACCGGGATTTCATGGCATTCAGCCTTCTGCGCTTCCTGCCGGAGCATTTCCTGGAAGCGGTGCCCTTTGACCGGCTGGAGGCGGAGTACTTTGAGTCGGAGGACGGGCGGAAGCATGCACGTCCCTGAGGGTGAAACGTCCGAGCAGGAACTGCTCGGATTTGAGGAAGCGATGGCAGCGCAGCCCCCCGTCCCCTACGACCGGGGAAAATGGGTGTACGCACCGCCCTTCTATGCCCCCTACCGCTATATCCTTGGCACCAGGGGGGACAGGCCGCTCATCTGCGTCGGGCTCAACCCTTCCACCGCGGAACCCGGGAAACTGGACAATACGCTCAAGAGCGTGCAGCGCATCGCCCTTGCCAATGGGTATGACAGTTTCCTGATGATGAACCTTTATGCCCAGCGCGCAACGAGGCCGCGATGGCTGGACAGGGAGGCCTGCCGATATCTTTCGGAGGAGAACCTTCGCGCTTTCCGCTATCTCCTGGGCTTCACCAAAACGGTGTGGGCTGCCTGGGGCGCCGTGATGGAGACGCGGGGCTACCTGGCTTTGTGCATGCGGGACTTCATCAAAACGGGGATTGCGGAAGGAGCGCGGTGGGTCTGCGCGGGGAAAAGGAGCCTGAGGGGGCACCCGCACCACCCCCTGTACCTGAGGAAGGACAGCCCCCTGGAACCCTTTGATGAGAGGGAGTACCTTATGGAAATGGAGGAACGGGATGCGGTTTGAGGAAAAGGAGGTCACGCTGCGGGACGGCAGGGCCCTGATACTGCGCAGCCCGGGGGAAGGGGACGCGGAAGGGATGCTGGCATACCTCAGGCAGACCGCCGGGGAGACGCATTTCCTGCTGCGCACGCCGGAGGAGGTCACGATGACGCTGGAGGAGGAGAAAGCCTTCCTGAAAAGCTGCGCGGAGGACAGCCGCCGGATGATGATGGCCGCCTTTGCGGACGGGAAACCCGTCGGAAGCATCTCCTTCGCGCCGGCCGGGCCGAGAAAAAAGGTGTGCCACCGGGCGGAAATGGGCGTCGCGGTCCTCCGGGAGTACTGGGGTCAGGGCCTGGGCACCCTCCTGATGCGGGAGGCGCTGGACAGGGCCCGGGCGATGGGTTATGAGCAGATGGAACTGGCCGTGTATGAGGACAACTCCCGGGCCATCCGTTTGTATGAACGGTTCGGGTTCAAACACTGGGGGCGGGTGCGCAGGGCTTTCCGGCTGGAGGACGGCAGCTACCGGGACGACCTGCTGATGGGGATGTTCCTGAAGGAAGCGGAGGACGCGGAAGGCAGCAGGCCGTAAAACACACGATCTGAAAGGGAAAGATGGAACAGAAGGAAGCTCATCCGGATCCAGGGAAGGGGGACCTCCTCCGTTTCCTGAAGTTCACCCTGTTTTCAGCGTCCGCCGGCCTCATCCAATTCACCGTCTTCACGGCGCTGTTTGAGCTGGCGCGCCTTACTTACTGGCCGGCCTACCTCATCGCGCTGACCCTGTCGGTGGTGTACAACTTCACCATCAACCGCAGGTTCACCTTCAGATCCATTGGGAACTACGCCGGCGGCATGATCAAGGTGCTGGGATACTATCTGGTTTTTACACCGCTGTCCACCTGGTGGGGAGCGGAGCTGACAAACCTGGGCGTGAACGAATACGTCGTGCTCATCGGCACGATGCTGATCAATTTCGTGACGGAATACCTTTTTTGCCGGTTTTTCGTGTACCGCCGCTCTCTGGACACAAGGCAGGGAACGAGGGGTGGCTGAACCGCTGATAAAGGCCCGAACACGCGCCATGAGGGAGAATGCGGATGGATCTTGAAGAGCTGAGAAAAATAGACGGCGAAACGGCGCGCAACCGCGCGCTGTATGAACACGTCTTTCAGGAGAAGGACCGCCTGGCCGGGCAGGCGATGAGCGTGGAGCGGCTGACCACCCTGCGCGTGCTGAATGAAACGCTGGGGCCCGGAAGCCGCGTGCTGGATCTGGGCTGCGGCGCGGGGGCGTATGCGCTGCCGCTGGCGGAGGCGGGGCACGAGGTCGTTGCGGTGGACCCGGTGCCCCTGCACGTCACCCAGCTGAGGGCCGCGCTCAGGACCGGCATGGCGCTTCATATNNACCTGCGCGTGCTGGGGGAGACGCTCAGGCCGGGCAGCTGTGTTTTGGACCTGGGCTGCGGCGCCGGGGCGTACGCGCTGCCGCTGGCGGAGGCGGGGCATAAGGTGTTGGTGGTGGATCCGGTGCCCCTTCACATCACGCAGTTGAAAAGCGCCGTCAGGCCCGGCATGGCGCTGGAAACCCTGCATGGCGAGGCGCCGGGTGTGCTTGGGGCGTTCCCGGACGGCAGTTTTGACGCGGTTCTGTGCCTGGGTCCGATGTACCACCTGCACAGCAGGGAGGACCGTTTGCTGTGTCTGAGGGAATGCGCCCGGGTGCTGCGGCCCGGCGGGCGCATCTTCCTGGCTTTTATCAACGGCGACTGGGTCATCGCCACGCAGACGATGCTTTATGACGGGGCGGACTACCTGCTCACGGGCGACTATGACAGGGAAAGCTTCCGGGTGGACGACTTTCCCTTCCAGTTCCATACGCTTTTGGAGGCTGAGGAGGAGGTGGAGGAAGCCGGGCTGCACATCCATCGCCTGATGACCAGCGACGGGCTCTCGGAAATGCATGAGCAGGCGGTCGACGCCTTCACCGGGGAGCAGTTCGCCCAGTGGCTGCGCTACCACCGGCACCTGTGCGAGAAGCCGGAGTTCCTGGGCTGCGGCAACCACCTGCTGTTCGTCTGCGGAAAGGAAGACCCGGGCTATATCAGGTCACTGCGGCTAAAGATCGGGCACCGGCCGTTGCTTCAGTGCGGCGCCAGCGTGATCGTGGAGGACGCCCGGGGCGAGGTGCTGCTGCTGCGCCGCACGGACACCGGGGAATGGTGTTATCCCGGGGGCGCGGTGGAGCTATATGAAAAGACGGAAGATGCCGCGCGGCGGGAGTTGAGGGAGGAAACGGGCCTGACGGCCGGGCGGCTCACCCTGCTGGGGGTCTTCTCCGGGCCGGAGCACGCCTTCACCTACCCCAACGGCGACAGGGTGTCCAACGTGGACGTCGTATACGTCTGCCGGGACTTTACGGGAGAGTTGCAGGCCGGGGAGGGCGAGGCCGGTGAACTGACGTTTTTTGGGAGGGACGCCCTGCCGGAAAACCTCTTCCCGCCCATTGCGAAGGTGCTGCGGGACTACGTGAAAGAGCCGGGCGTACATGCCTGACGCGGTCATGACCTTTGATCAGGTCTCAAAGAGATTCGGAGCGCGTGAGGTGCTGAAAAACGTCTCCTTTCAGATCAGGAAGGGTGAGTGCATGGCCCTGACCGGCCTGAACGGCTGCGGAAAGACGACCCTGCTGAAGCTGGCTGCTGGGCTGACCCTGCCGTCTTCCGGCGCGGTCCGGGCGGGGGATGGGATCAGGATCCAGTATATCCCGGAGAGCTTTCCCAGGCTGAACCTCAGCGCCCGCGACCTCCTGCGCTCTCTGGGCAGGGTTGAGGGATCGGATCAAAAGAGGATAAAAAAGAGGATGGAGCAGCTGCTTGTGCTCTTCAGCCTTCAGGAGGCGTCGGGCATCCCCATCCGCGCCTATTCAAAGGGAATGCTGCAAAAGGTATCCGTCATCCAGGCCTTTCTGAGCCAGGCGGACGTCCTGCTGCTGGACGAGCCGCTGTCGGGCCAGGACAGGGAGTCGCAGGACGCCTTCAAGCGCCTCGTCAGGGAAAGCCTCCGGGAAGGAACAGCCGTTTTGCTGGCCTGCCACGAGCAGCCGCTGATCCGCGCGCTTGCGGGGACGGCCTTCGTGATCAGGGACGGGGAGCTGCATCCCTGCGAGGCGCCCTTTGGGGAAGATGAAGTGATCTTCCTGTTTGGGACCCCGGAACCGGGCTTTCTGATCCCTCCGGACCTTGAGGGGATCCTTCGGACCGAGGATCACGGCGGGGAACTGCTTCTTGCCGCTCAACAAGGAGCCTGCGACGAGATCCTCAGGCGGATGCTGCAGGCGGGCTGCAGGCTGAAGGAGATGCGCCATGAAAAGGATCGCTGATGCGGCCCGGCTGCAGGCCGCCGTCTACCTGAAAACCGGCAGGGCTGTGATGCCCGGGCTGGCGCTGCTGGTCTTTCTGGTCACCTTCTATTCCGTCGGCCCCGCGGACCTCGTTTCGTCCACCGCATTGACCGCGCTTGCGCTCTTCCTGTGCATGACCTGGGCCGGGATCAGCTTTGCCCGCGGAGAGGAGCCGGTCATTTCCCAGCTGGTTCAGCTCAAACTGGGCAGCTTATTGAGGGAGACGGCTTCCCGCGCCCTTGTGCTGCTTGCGGCGGCTTTGGTGGCCTCCGCTTTCTCCGCTGCCTGGCCGCTGACAAAGAACGCGGTGAGCGGCGGCACGTTCTTCATAAGGGACGTCAATGCCCGGGATATCGTGGGGATGCTTCTCCTGCTGGTTTCATCGTCGCTGGCGGGAGGGGCGTACGGCGGCCTGTTCCACTCAAGGATTGTGGGGGATACCCGGCTGGCCTGGCTGCTTGCGCTGCTCGGGTGCCTGGCGGGCGTTTTCTCCGGCGTGATCATCCGCGGCATCCCCGTGTTTGCTTACCTGTCCCCCTTGTTTCCGCCCGTCTACTCGCTGATCACCCGGTTTGACGGGTCCGTGACGTTTGAGGCGGCGGAACTGACGAAAGCCGTTGCGGCTT
>MTKZ01007538.1_pt2 | contig 16331 bp, 15 predicted proteins | sample 1042781 | NCBI WGS metagenome assembly MTKZ01 (sample SAMN06212207, study PRJNA360539) | anaerobic digester metagenome | biome: Wastewater treatment plant; material: sludge; isolation source: anaerobic digester fed with sludge from wastewater treatment plant | place: Denmark: WWTP Viborg ...
CGGCGACGGCCGATGCCTTGCGTGCGGCGGAGACGGCGACCGCGGACGTCGCTGGGCTCACCGTCAACGTCGCCGTCGGGTATGGGGGGCGCCGCGAAATCGCCGACGCGGTGCGTCGCCTCATCCTCACGCACGCCGCCGATGGCACCCCGATCGAGCAGATCGCCGACAAGGTGAGCGTCGAGGAGATCGCCGCGCACCTCTATACCCGCGGTCAGCCCGACCCCGACCTGGTGATCCGCACGTCCGGAGAGCAGCGCCTCGGCGGCTTCCTGCTCTGGCAGAGCGCCAAGAGCGAGTTCTACTTCTGCGAGGCCTACTGGCCGGACTTCCGCCGGGTCGACTTCCTGCGGGCACTGCGCTCCTACGGCAGCCGGGAGCGCCGCTTCGGCCGGTAGGTCGCCTCAGCTCGGGTGAGCCTCCAAGCCGGCGAGTATGCCGTCCTCGTCCTCGTGCGCATCCGCTTCCCCTCCCCCGGGTTGCGGGTGAGGGCCCTTGGCCTTGTGTTTGACCTTGGTCTTGGCCTTCACCGGCGCTGGCGCTGCACTCGACTCTGGCTGCGACTGCATGTCGGACAGTGTGTGCGACCCCATGGCCGAACGGGGGGTCGGCCCGGATGCGAGGTCAGCTGACTTGCTGGAGGCGTCCTCGGAGTGAGAACCGGCGCCGGAGGACGGGTCGGTGTCGGCATCGGTATTGGACTTCGTCAAGGTGTCGGGATCGCTGGGCGAGGCATCGCCCAGCGAGGTGATTGCCGAGGTCACCGCCGCTGCCGCTTGGTGGGCCCTGGCGAGAGCTGCATGAGTCGCTTTTGCCACAACGCCTGGCTCGGTCTCGTCGTGGGCCTGGTGCGCCTCCTCGCTGAACCGATAGACGTTCCACACCGGGGTGTCGTCCTCGTCAGCCGGCTCGATCGGCAGCGGCGGAGGTACGTAGGGGTTCTCAGCAGCCCAGACGAGGTAGGCCTTCTCGGCCACGGGCAGCGTGGGGAAGAGCATGTCGGTCCCGATGAGTTCCATAAGGCCCGCGCGCTGCAGCGGCAGCAGAAGGTCTTGCTTGACCCGGGCCAGCCCCAGCCGGACGCCGCGCTCGGCAAGGTCCTTCTGGAGTTCGGCCAGCCCGTCGGCCGCCGTCAGGTCGACTTCGACGTTGGCTTCGACGTTGAGGACGAACCATCTCGCCGGGCTCTGGGGATAGGCGGCGTTCTCCTGGTCGACCACGAGCAGGGCCCGCCGCCGCAGATCGCCGACATTGGCGAAGAACAGCGGCGCGTCGTAACGGTAGACGATCAGCCCGGGCAGGGTCTGCGCGGTCGGATAGTCGGCGACGTCGTGCATGCCGGGCAACCCGGGGACCCGCCCGAGAACTCCGTCGTGGGGCCGAGCCAGCCGCTGCGTCATCTCCAAGACGCTGAGGGCGATGGCGATGCCGATGCCGGTGACGACGCCGAAGAGGATGGTGCCCACAGTGGCCGCGGCGGCAAGGAAGAGCTCGCGTTTGCGGAACCGAGCCAGCCGCTTGATCTCCTTGATGTTGATGAGCTTGCTCGCGGCATAGAAGACGACCGCGGCCAAGGCGGCCTGCGGCAGGTTGGCGATGAGCGGACCGGCCACGAACAGGACGATGACAAGCATGAGCGCCGCGACGAGGGAGTACATCTGGGTCCGAGCCCCCGCCGCGACAGCGAGCGCCGTGCGCGAACCGGAGGACGACACGGGGAAGCCGCCCAGCATCCCCACGACGACGTGGCAGCCGCCCAGGGCGATGAGCTCCTGTTGCGGTTCGATGGTGTTGACGCTGCGGTCCTCGTCCGGCTCGATCGGGGCGGGGAAGCCACGGGCGATGAGGGTGTTGTCGCCGTAGGCGACGATGGCCACCCCCACTCCCGCCGGCAACAACGATTCGAAATCTGACCAGGACACGGCAGGCAGGGTGGGCAGCGGGAGCCCGGTGGGCACCGTGCCCAGGACAGCGACGCCCTGGCTCTTGAGTTGGAAGACGGTGGCCACGACGGTGGCCGCTGCGACCGCGATGAGGGTCGCCGGCCACAGGTGCCGAATCCAGTGGATGAGCATGAGGAACACGAAGGTGCCGACGCCAACCCACAGGGTGAGCATGTGCGTTTCGCGGACGACGGAAAGGAACGAGTTGACCTGTTCGACGATGCTCTCGCCGTGGACTTTGGTGCCGGTCATTTTGCCGAGCTGGCCGACGACCATGAGGACGGCCGCGCCAGCGAGATAGCCGACGAGCAACGGCTGGGACAGCAGTTCGGCGACAATCCCGAGGCGCAACATGCGCGCCAGGAAGCACCATCCGGCGACGATGAGCGACAACGCGGCACCGAGCGCGGTGGCCTTGACCGGATCGCCATGGGCAAAGGGGGCGATCGCCACGCCGGCGATGAGCGCGACGGTGGACTCCGGACCGACCGAGAGCATCCGCGATTGGCCCATGACGGCATACACGATGAGGGCGCCGAGCGCGGTCGAGAGGCCCACCTCCGGGGGGACGCCGACAATGGCCGAGTAGGCCATGCATTGGGGCACCATGTAGGCGACGACGGCGATGCCGGCGAAGATGTCCGAGCGAAGCCACTTCCGCCGATATCTCTGCAGGGTGGTCAGGCCAGGCGTTCCCGCTTGCAGGGCCTTCATGAGCAGGCTCGGGCCGGTCGTTGACGTGTGATAGTCGAGAGCGGGGCGACGGGCCATGAAGTCCTCGGGGTCTGGGTCTTCGCCCGCCTGGATCCGCGCGGCGACGATCATCTCTCGTTTGCGCATCCGTCGGAATTGCCGCTCGGCCGCCTTGGCGGCTTCAAGGTCGACCTGCTCCTGGTCCACCTCGACCGGGGTCCTCGGCGCGCCGACCGTGGCGTCACTGTTCTTGGACATGGGTTCACCCCCATGATCGATAGGTGGCCGGCTGGTGAACGAGTGGTGAACCGGCCGGAGTTGGATGCCGCACAATCTAGGGGAAATGCCTGAGGTGGCGCACCCCCGGGGAGGTGGGTGAGCGGCATACGGGATGTCGTATGCCGTCCGGCTGGGTCCGCGCGCGACGCGCCCGCACGCAAATCCCGGCTCCCGCGGCTCGGGGCACCTACCGTCGAAGCACGTGCGGATCACCAAGGAGGGGTTGCGTGGTTGCTACTCGGATGTCCACCAGCACGACGATGTCCACCAGCACGGCGCAAGGTCGCAAGACCTACGTGCTGGACACGTCGGTCCTCTTGTCCGATCCGAGGGCGATCACGAGGTTCGCCGAACACGAGGTGGTGCTGCCGGTCGTTGTCATCACCGAACTTGAGGGCAAACGCCACCACCCGGAGCTGGGGTATTTCGCACGGACGGCGTTGCGGCTGCTGGACGACCTGCGGGTCTCGCACGGGCGCCTGGACCACCCGCTGCCACTCGGGGACCTGGGCGGCAGCCTGCGGGTCGAGCTCAACCACTCCAACCCGGAGGTGCTGCCGGCGGGATTCCGGTTGGGGGACAACGACACTCGCATCCTGGCTGTCGCCAAGAACCTCGCCGCTGAAGGCCACGACGTCACGGTCGTCAGCAAGGACCTGCCGATGCGGGTCAAGGCCTCCGCCGTCGGACTGGACGCACAGGAATACCGCGCGGAGCTGGCCGTCGACTCGGGATGGACCGGCATGGCCGATCTGGACGTCACCGTCGCCGAGATGGACGAGCTCTATGACCACGGGCGCCTTGAGCACACGGGCGCGGCGGAGCTGCCGTGTCACACCGGGCTGGTGCTGCACTCGCCGCGCGGGAGTGGCCTCGCTCGGGTGGGCGCGGACAAGCAGGTGCGACTGGTCCGCGGAGACCGCGACGCGTTCGGACTGCACGGTCGCTCCGCCGAGCAGCGGATCGCGCTGGACCTGCTGCTCGACCCCGACGTGGGGATCATCTCGCTCGGCGGACGTGCGGGGACCGGCAAGTCGGCGCTCGCCCTGTGCGCCGGCCTGGAGGCCGTCCTGGAGCGGCGCCAACACCGCAAGGTGGTCGTCTTCCGCCCCCTGTATGCCGTGGGCGGCCAGGAGTTGGGCTACCTGCCCGGCTCCGAGGCCGAGAAGATGGGGCCGTGGGGTCAGGCGGTGTTCGACACGCTCGGGGCGCTGCTGTCGACCGAGGTGGTCGAGGAGATCCTCGACCGAGGCATGCTTGAGGTGCTGCCGCTCACGCACATCCGCGGTCGGTCGCTGCACGACGCCTTCGTCATCGTCGACGAGGCCCAATCGTTGGAACGCAACGTCCTGCTCACCGTGCTGTCCCGGGTCGGACAGAACTCCCGGGTGGTGCTCACCCATGACGTCGCCCAACGGGACAACCTGCGCGTCGGACGGCACGACGGCGTGGCGGCGGTCATCGAGACGCTCAAGGGTCACCCGCTGTTCGCCCACATCACCTTGACCCGCAGCGAGCGCAGCCCGATTGCTGCCCTGGTCACCGACATGCTGGAGGGCCTAGACCTCTAACTGCAGCGCCCACGGATCGCTGGCGGCGGTGCTCGAGAGCAGGGGCCCAGGCGAATCGCGTTCAGCTGAGGACGGCACCAGGATTTGCCAGGTGGGCCACGTGTCTGGCACCCTTTCCCAAACATCTCGACTTGATAACGCTCTGACGGTTTCCGTCGTGTGCGAGGTCAGCGGATGCGGGAGTGCACAGCAACTGGGCGTCAGCGGTGACGGTGGCGCACGTCGAGAGGGATCATGGTGGCGGAGCGTTACGTCGGTCGGCATCGCCGAGCCGAACTCGCCCAGGCCCGTGCCGCCTCCTCGGGAGCGCGCGCTTCTGGTCGATCCGGGATCGCCTTCCGTCCCCTGATCCACGCCGGTGCCACGGTTGCCCTGGCGTCGGCGACGGTCGGGGGCTACCTCGCCGCTGGTGGAGCTGCTCCGGCAGGCGCAGTGCTGGCCGACCCGCCGGCGGGCTCCACGACGAACACGCAGGCTCTCGGTCGGCTGATCTCGATCGCTCCTGTGCAGTTGACCGCGTTTGACGCGACAGCTGCTGAGCTGGAGTCCGCCAGCGCCAACCGTGATCGGGTCACCCGGACCGTCNNCCGCGTTCGACGCGACAGCTGCTGAGCTGGAGTCCGCCAGTGCCAACCGTGATCGGGTCACCCGGACCATCACCATCACGGCGGCCAATCAGGCGGCCGCTGCCGCGGCTGCGCTCGAAGCGGCTCGGCTCGAAGCCGAGCGCCAAGCGGCTGCTGACCGCGCCGCACGGGACGCCCAACGCGCCAGCATCGTCGCCAACGCGCAGAAGGACCCCAAGGCCGTCGCTGCCCTCATGGTCGCCGATCGTGGCTGGAACGACGCCCAGTTCGGCTGCCTGGTCAAGTTGTGGACCAAAGAGAGCAACTGGCGGTGGAACGCCGACAACCCGACCTCCAGCGCGTATGGCATCCCGCAAGCCCTTCCAGGCTCCAAGATGGCCAGCGCTGGAGCGGACTGGCGGACCAACCCGGTGACCCAGATCACGTGGGGTCTGGGCTACATCGCCTCCCGATACGGCACCCCGTGCAGCGCTTGGGCGCACTCGGTCAATCACAACTGGTACTGACCGGCACAACTGGTACCGACCGGCACAACTGGTACCGACCGGCACACGCGAACTGCTACTGACCGGCACACGCTACTGACAGTGCGGGCCCGGCGGGTCCGAGGTGCTGACCAGCCGGTCAGAGTTTGCGCAGCCGGACCTTTTGCACCGAATGGTCCTCGCCCTTGACGATGACCAAGGTGGCCCGCTGCCTGCTTGGCAGGATGTTCTCGACGAGGTTGGGGCCGTTGATCGACTCCCAGATGGTGAGGGCGGTCGCGACCGCCTCGTCGTCGGACAACGCGGCATACCGGTGGAAGTAGGAATCCGGGTTGGCGAACGCCGTGGCGCGCAAGGTGAGGAANNTCGAAGAAGTCGCTCACGGCCAGGCCCGTCCCGCCCATGGGGCGCACCGGGGGGGCGCCCAGGACGTTAAGGCCTTCGACGATGAGGACATCGGGCTGACGCACGACCACTCGCTCGCCGGGGACGATGTCATAGGACAGGTGCGAATAGACCGGCGCCGACACTTCGGGCCGCCCACCCTTGACCTCGGCGAGGAACCGCAGCAGTGCTCGCCGGTCGTAGGACTCTGGAAAACCCTTGCGGTGCATGAGCCCTCGGCGCCGCAACTCAGCGTTGGGCAGCAGGAACCCGTCGGTGGTGATGAGCTCCACGTTGGGGGTCGACGGCCACCGGCTGAGCAACTCGCGCAGGATGCGGGAGGTCGTCGACTTGCCGACGGCGACCGATCCGGCGACGCCGATGACGAACGGGGTCTTCTGCCGCCGTTCCATGAGGAAGTCGCTCGTCACGCCGTGCAACTGCTCAACGGCCTCGCAATAGAAGGTCAGCAGGCGCGAGAGGGGGAGATAGACCTCTTGGATCTCCCGCAGGTCCAGCGGGTGGTCCAGGCCGCGCAGCCGGGTCAGGTCGTCGGCGGTGATCTCCAGCGGGTGGTTCTTCGCTAGCCGCGACCACGCCGATCGGTCCAGCTCCACGAAGGGGGTCGGGAAACTCCCGGTGCTGTCGCGGCGCTGGGTCACGCGGCTCATTCTTGCGTATGCCGTCGCGCGGACCGGGGTGCGCGGCATACCGGGCGGGTCTGGGCGGGGGAACTAGGCTGCTGCCCATGTGTGGAATCGTGGGGTACGTCGGTCCGGCGACCGATGGGACGGCGCTCGACGTCGTCATGGAGGGCTTGGCCCGGCTGGAATACCGCGGCTACGACTCGGCCGGGATCGCGGTCATCGACGGAGATCACGTCGCCTTCCGCAAGCGCTCGGGCAAGTTGGTCAACCTCCGCGACGAGATCACCGGTCGGCCCCTGTCGGCGACGACGACCGCTATTGGACACACCCGGTGGGCCACTCACGGCGGCCCGACCGACGACAACGCCCACCCGCATCTCGGCGGGCCCGAGGGCCGGCTGGCCCTCATCCACAACGGGATCATCGAGAACTTCCACTCGCTCAAGACCGAGCTGCTGGCCCAGGGCGTGACCTTCGCCTCCGAGACGGACACGGAGGTTGCCGCTCACCTCGTGGCGGCGGCATACGAGCGCACCCACGACCTCACCGCCGCGATGCTGGCGACGGTCGCCCGGTTGCACGGGGCGTTCACCCTGCTGGCGATCCACGCCGATCAGCCCGGTGTCGTTGTGGGCGCGCGCCGAAACAGTCCGCTGGTCGTCGGGCTCGGTGACGGCGCCAACTACCTCGGCTCTGACGTCGCCGCCTTTATCGGGCACACCCGCGAGGCGATGGAGCTCGGCCAGGACCAGATCGTGACGATCACCCCTGACTCTGTGTCGGTGATCGGCTTCGACGGGACCCCCGCGCAGGGGCGTCGCTACCACGTCGACTGGGACGCTGCCGCCGCCGAGAAAGGCGGCTACCCGTCGTTCATGGCCAAAGAGATCGACGAGCAGCCGCACGCGGTCGCGGACACCCTGCTGGGTCGGACCAAGGACGACGGCGAACTCGTCCTCGACGAGTTGCGCGTGTCAGAGGACGCCCTGCGGGCCGTTGACAAGATCATCATCGTCGCGTGCGGCACGGCCGCGTATGCCGGGATGGTCGCCAAATATGCCATCGAGCACTGGACTCGCATCCCCTGCGAGGTCGAGTTGGCCCATGAATTCCGCTACCGCGACCCGGTCGTCAACGGCACGACGCTCGTCGTGTCGGTGAGCCAGTCCGGCGAGACGATGGACACGCTCATGGCGGTCAAGCACGCCAATGAGCTCGGCGCCCTCACCGTCTCGATCTGTAACACGCACGGGTCGACGATCCCCCGCGAGTCCGACGCGGTCCTCTACACCCACGCCGGGCCGGAGATTGCGGTCGCCTCGACCAAGGCGTTCCTCGCCCAGATCACCGCCTGTTACCTCCTGGGCCTCTACCTGGCCCAACTGCGGGGCGGCACGGCCGCTGACGAGGCCCAGGCGGTCATGCGCGAGCTGCGCGAGGTGCCCGACAAGATCCAGACCGTCCTGGACCGGATGGACCGGGTCCGGGAAATCGCGCGGTTCATGGCCGACTCCCGTTCGGTGCTCTTCCTCGGCCGCCACGTCGGCTTCCCCGTGGCGTTGGAAGGTGCCCTCAAGCTCAAAGAGCTCGCCTACATCCACGCCGAGGGCTTCGCGGCGGGCGAGCTCAAGCACGGCCCGATCGCCCTCATCGAGCCCGGGCAGCCCGTGTTCGTCATCGTCCCCGGACCAGACACCCCGCACGACCTGCATGCCAAGGTCGTCTCCAACATCCAGGAGATCCGGGCCCGGGGGGCGCGCACCCTGGTCGTCGCCCAGGACGGTGACGAGGCGGTCGTGCCGTTCGCCGACGAGGTGATCCGGGTCCCGCGGACGCCGCCGCTCCTGCAACCACTGCTCACCGTGGTGCCGCTGCAAGTCTTCGCTTGCGAGTTGGCGACGGCCAAGGGCCTGGACGTCGACCAGCCGCGCAATCTGGCCAAGTCCGTGACGGTGGAGTGATGCGGTGATCCTCGGTCTGGGGATCGACGTCGTCGACATCGACCGCTTCGGCGACACGCTGGCCCGCACCCCGGCACTGCGGCAGCGGCTGTTCACCGACAGCGAACGAGACCTGCCGCTGCATTCGCTGGCCGCTCGATTCGCCGCCAAAGAAGCGCTCGCCAAAGCGCTCGGCTGTCCGGTGGGATTGTCGTGGGTCGATGCCACCGTGGTCCGTGGCGACGACGGCCGCCCCGAGCTCGACGTCCGGGGCAGCGTCCTGGCCCGGGTCCAGGAGCTGGGGATCCAGAGCCTGCATGTCTCGTTGTCCCATGACGCGGGCGTTGCGTCCGCCGTCGTCGTCGCCGAGGGAGAGCCATGATCCAGGCGTATGCCGTGGCCGATGTCCGTGCCGTCGAGGCCGCCGCGATGGCCTCGCTGCCCGAGGGCGAGCTCATGGGGCGGGCTGCCAAGGGCCTGGCCGACGTGGTCCTCGACCGGCTTGCCGAACGCTCGGGTAGCCGGGTCGTCGCCCTCGTCGGCGGGGGCAACAACGGCGGCGATGCCCTGTATGCCGCCGCCCTCCTCGCCCAGGCGGGCGTCGCCACGGCGGCGGTGGGCACGGCATACGGGACAGTGCATCTGGGGGGACGCGAAGCCGCGGAGGCGGCGGGAGTCACGCTGATCCAGGGTGGTGACCGGGTCCAGTGGGGCGAGGCGCTCGCGCAGGCGGATCTGGTCATCGACGGGATCACCGGCATCGGTGGCCGACCCGGGCTCTCCGACGAGGCGCGCAGCTGGGTCGGCGCCATCGGGCCCGAGGCCTACGTCATCGCTGTCGATCTGCCCAGTGGGGTCGATCCGGCGGGGCTGGTCGGCACGGCCGACTGCGTGTTCGCCGACGAGACAGTGACGTTCGGGGCTGGCAAGCCCTGCCATCTCCTGCCGGCCTCGGAGGCCGCCGTCGGGCGCCTCACGGTGGTCGACATCGGACTGGACTTCACCGGTCGCGCTCCGGTCGTCGAACGGTTGACCCGTGCGGATGTTGCGGCCGCCTGGCCCGTGCCGACCGCCGCATCGGACAAGTATTCGCGCGGGGTCGTCGGCGTCGTGGCGGGCTCGACGGCATACCCGGGGGCGGGTGTCCTCAGCGTCCTCGGCGCGCTCGGGACGGGTCCAGGAATGGTGCGTTACCTCGGACCGGCGACGGTGGCCGCCCTCGTGCACACGCAGGCACCTGAGGCGGTCACGGCCACCGGCCGGGTCCAGGCGTGGGCGCTCGGGTCGGGCGTGGACCCCGACGACGCCGACGACGAGGAGCAACTGCGCTGGATCCGCCGGGCCCTGGAGAGCGATCAGCCGTGCGTCGTCGATGCTGGGGCCCTCGCTGTCGTGGGACCGCGTTCGGCGCCCACGCTCATCACCCCGCACGCAGGCGAGCTCGCTCGGCTGCTCACCCGACTCGGCGGTGAGGGTGCCAGCGAGGTGACTCGCGAGGACGTCCTGGCGCGGCCGGTCGAGCACGCCCAAGCGGCCGCCGACGCGCTCGGGGCGGTCGTGCTGCTCAAAGGGTCGACGACGCTCGTCGTGTCGCCCGGCGTGTCCGGCCGCCCGCTCCGCAGCCAGGCCGATGCACCTGCGTGGCTCGCGACCGCGGGGGCGGGAGACGTGCTGGCCGGCATCCTCGGCACCCTGGTGGCGGCCGGTCTGGACTTGGTCGACGCCGCGTCGATCGGCGCCCTCGTCCACGGGGTGGCCGCCGACCGGGCCAATCCCGGCGGTCCGGTGCGCGCGCTCACGGTGGCCCGTCGGTTGCCCGGGGTCATCGCGGGGCTGCTCACCGCTTGAGGCAGGCGCCCTCGCGGCACCGGCGGGCTGGCACACTGTCCCGCGATGATCTCCTCACGACCAACCGCCCGGCCGGGGAGCCCGGCCACGGCCTACGTCGACCTCGGCGCGATCGAGGCCAACGTGCGGGCCGTTCAGGCTCGCGCGCCGGGCTCTGCGCTCATGGTGGTGGTCAAGGCCGATGCCTATGGACATGGGCTCCTGCCGGTGGCCCGCGCCGCCCGGCGGGCGGGGGCAGGCTGGCTCGGCGTCGCTCAGTTGCCAGAGGCAATCTCCTTGCGCGACAACGGGGTCGATGGCCGTGTGTTGGCCTGGCTGGCCGTGCCGGGGGCTGACTTCGCCGGTTGCCTCGAGCGGGACATCGACCTCGGGGTGTCCGCGCCGTGGGCGCTGGCCGAGATCGCGGCGGCGGCACGGCATACCGGGCGCACGGCCCGCGTCCACCTCAAGGTCGACTCGGGGCTGGGACGGGCCGGAGCGTATGCCGCGGGCTTCACCGACCTGCTCGGCGCGGCGGTCGCGTGCAGCCCGGGAGGGGACCGTGCAGGTCGTTGGGGTCTGGTCGCACTTGGCCTGCGCCGACGAGCCGGGGCATCCGTCGATCCGGCTCCAGCAGGCAGTCTTCGAAGCCGCGGTGGCCGAGGCGGAGCGGGCTGGCTGTTCACTCGAGGTGCGGCATCTCGCGAACTCGGCCGCCACGCTGACCGATCCGAGCCTGCACTACGACCTGGTGCGGGTTGGGATAGCGGGGTATGGCCTGTCCCCGGGGCCGGGAGTCGGTGACCACACGGCATACGGGCTGACGCCGGCGATGACCCTCGTGGCCCGGCTGTCCCTCGTCAAGGACGTGCCGGAGGGGCAGGGGGTCTCTTATGGGCACTCCTACACGACGCCGCGGGCGACCCGGTTGGGCCTCGTGCCGGTCGGCTACGGCGACGGGATCCCGCGCAATGCGAGCAACGTCGGGCCCCTCGCGGTCGCCGGGCAGCGGCATCGGATCGCCGGGCGGGTGTGCATGGACCAGGTCGTCGTCGACCTCGGGCCGGGCTCGCAGGCGCAGGCGGGCGATGAGGTGGTGATCTTCGGCACGGGCGCTGCGGGCGAGCCGACCGCCAACGAGTGGGCGGTGTCGACCGGGACGATCTCGTATGAGATCGTGACGAGGTTGGGACCGCGGGTGGAGCGGGTCTATGTCGGTGCGCAGGAGGTGAGCTAGTGGCCAGAGGTCGACCGAACCTCGTCGGCTTGGGCGTCAGCCTCGGCGCCGCGGGGGCCGCCGGTGCCCTCGGTGCCGCCGGGCTCATCGCCGACCGGATCCGCCGCCGCGAGGACGCCCAGCTCCCCGAATACGCCAGCCTCATCGAGGCCCCCTCCCGTGAACTCGCCGTCGTCGCCGACGACNNTGCCGCGGTCGATGAGCCGACCGGCCCCACGGTCACCGCCGCAGGCCACCCCAAACCGACCATCGTCCTCTCGCACGGCTATTGCCTCACCAGCGAGTGCTGGGTGCTCCAGCGCCGCGCGCTGCGCCGGGCGGGTTATCGGGTGGTCACCTGGGATCAGCGCGGGCACGGCCGGTCTGGCAAGGGCGCGAAAGTCGGCTACCACATCGACCAACTCGGCAAGGACCTGTATGCCGTGATCCAGGCCGCCGCACCCGAAGGGGACCTCGGGCTCATCGGCCACTCGATGGGCGGCATGACGATCATGGCCCTCGCCGAGAGTTACCCCGACGTGATCCGTGAGCGGACCGTGGCCTTCGGGGCCATCGCCACATCGCCCGGGAGCCTGCCTCTGGCCAACGGTGGGTTCGTGGCGGCCACTGGCAAGCAGGTCCTCGAACGGCTCGGCCCAAGCGTCTTCACCGGGTTGTCCAGGCGCCCGGAGCTGCTGGGGACGCTGCTCAAGGCCAACCGGGACATGGAGGAGTTCCTTGTCGAGCGCTACTCCTTCGCCTCGCCGGTGCCCCGCAGCGTCGTCCGGCTGACCGCGAAGATGCTGCTGGGCACCGACCTGGCGGTGATGTCGGACTTCGTGCCGACCTTCGACGCCTACAACAAGATCCCGGCGCTGGCCCATTTCGCCCACATCGAGACTCTCGTGTTCAACGGCACCCAAGACGTGCTCACCCCGCCCGCGCACAGCGAGCTCATCGTCCAGGGCATCCCCGGTGCCGAGCATGTGCTCATCCGGGATGCCGGGCACGTCATCATGCTCGAACACCCCGATCTGCTCAACGACCAGATCCTCGCGCTGCTCGACCGGGCCGAACAGAGCCGCGCCAAGCACCTCGACCCGGCGGAGAAGCCGCACGTCACCCTCGTCGTCACGCCGGTGGGCAAGGCGCGCCGGGTCCGCGAGGGGCTGCGCAACAGCCGCAAGCGGGAGCATGTCTCCTCCTGAGCCGGGCGTTGTCGTCGAGCTGGCCGATGCCGACGCGACCCGTGCGCTGGGTGTCGCGCTGGCCGGTGTGCTGCGGGCCGGGGACCTGCTCGTCCTCACGGGGGATCTCGGAGCGGGCAAGACGACGCTCACCCAGGGTCTGGGCGAGGGGCTGGGGGTGCGGGGCCCGATCACCTCGCCGACCTTCGTCATCGCTCGGGTGCATCCGTCGCTTGTCGGCGGTCCGGCCCTCGTCCACGTCGATGCCTATCGCCTCGGCGGCGCGGTCGAGTTGGACGACCTCGACCTCGACGCCGACCTGGCCGCCTCGGTCGTCGTCGTCGAGTGGGGTCACGGGGTCGTCGAGCAGCTGAGCGAGGACCGGCTCGAGCTGGTGTTGGAGGTCGTCGGCCCCGGAGAGTCCCGACAGGCGCGACTGTCAGGCACCGGGAGCCGGTGGACCGGCCCGGATGCCGAGTCCGCCCTCGTCGGGCTCACCGGCCTCGTTGGACCGGCTGGGCTGGCGGAGCGCCCTGGGCTGGCTGGGCCGACCAGTCAGGGCGACTAGCCTTGACCGGTGCTCCTGCTCGCCCTTGACACCTCGACCAGCGCCATCACCGTGGCGTTGCACGACGGTGCCCGAGTGCTTGCCGAGGCGACCACGCTGGATGCCCGCGCGCACGGCGANNCTCACCCACGTCGTGTGTGGGCTGGGGCCGGGGCCGTTCACGGGGCTGCGCGTGGGGATCGTCACCGCGCGCGTGCTGGCCCTGGTGACCGGCGCCGCGTTGCACGGGGTCTGTTCGCTCGACGCGCTTGCCGCTGCGGGCCCCGAGGGCGAGGTCCTCGTCGCGACCGACGCCAGGCGCAAAGAGGTCTACTGGGCCCGGTATGCCGTGTCGCCGGGCTCCGTGCGCGCCCTCAGTGCACCGGCGGTCACCAAGCCGGCCGAGCTGGCGCCGCAGGTGCGGGCGCTGCCGACCGTGGGCCGGGGTCCGGTGCTCTACCCGGGGTTGTTCCCGGCGCCGGTGGACGTGCTCGACGTGTCGGCGGCAGCCCTGGCCGACCTGGCCGTGGCCCGGTTGGCGGCGGGCGAGGCGCTGGCCGACCGGGAGCCGCTCTATCTGCGTCGTCCTGACGCCGCACCCAATGTCGTCGCGAAGTCGGCACTCGGATGAGCGCCGTTGCCATCGGTCTGCGGGAGCTGACGTGGACCGACATCCCGGCGTTGGCCGCCGCCGAACGTGAGCTGTTCGCCGACGACGCCTGGACCGAGCCGACCTGGTGGGCCGAGTTGGCTGCCCGACCCCGCCGGGACTATCTCGTGGCGACGACGCCGGACGGGTCGCTCGTCGGCTATGCCGGGGTGGATTGTGCCGGAGACACCGCTGACGTCATGACGATCGCCGTGGGCACGGCATACCGAGGGATGGGACTGGGTGACCGCCTGCTGGACGAGCTTGTAGCCCGCGCGACGGCCCGAGGCGCCCAAGCGCTGCTGCTGGAAGTGCGGGCCGACAACGCACCGGCCCTCGCGCTGTATGCCCGACACGGGTTCCAGGAGCTGTCGGTGCGGCGGCGCTACTACCAACCGGGCGACGTCGACGCCCTCGTCCTGCGCCGGAGGTTGCCGTGAGCGACGAACCGCTCGTCCTGGGGATCGAGACGTCGTGCGACGAGACCGGTGTGGGGATCGTCCGCGGGAGCACTCTGCTCGTCGATGCCATCGCGAGCTCGGTCGATGAGCATGCGCGGTTCGGTGGGGTCGTGCCCGAGGTGGCCTCACGGGCGCACCTGGAAGCGATGGTGCCGACGATCGAGCGCGCCTGCCGCGACGCGGGGATCCGGTTGGAAGACGTCGACGCGGTGGCGGTGACGGCCGGGCCGGGGCTGGCCGGGGCGTTGCTCGTCGGGGTGGCCGCGGCCAAGGCGTTGGCCGTGGGGTTGGGGCGCCCGATCTATGGCGTCAACCACCTGGCCGCACACGTGGCGGTCGATGTGTTGGNNGGTGACGTGCGACCGTTGGGGGCGACGATCGACGACGCGGCGGGGGAGGCGTTCGACAAGGTGGCGCGGGTGCTCGGGTTGCCGTTCCCGGGTGGACCCCACATCGACCGAGCGGCCCGGGAAGGCAATCGCGTCGCGATCGACTTCCCGCGGGGGCTGACGACGGGGCGCGACCTGGAGCGGTATCGGTTCGACTTCTCCTTCTCAGGGCTCAAGACGGCCGTCTCACGATGGGTGCAGCTACGCCAGGCCGCCGGAGAGTCGGTGCCCGTCGCCGACGTGGCGGCGAGCTTCCAGGAGGCGGTGGTCGATGTGCTGACCCGCAAGGCGGTGGCGGCCTGCCGCGACCAAGGCGTCGACGATCTGCTCATCGGCGGCGGAGTTGCGGCCAACTCCCGCCTGCGGGCGTTGGCCCAAGAGCGCTGCGACCGGGCCGGGATCCGGCTGCGGGTGCCTCGGCCGGGGTTGTGCACCGACAACGGCGCGATGGTGGCCGCCCTGGGCGCTGCGTTCGTGGCGCGGGGCCGGGAGCCATCGGAGCTAGACCTGCCCGCTGACTCGTCGATGCTCGTGACGACGGTGCAGGCCTAGGGCGACCGTCAGCCGCAACGGATGAGGCCGAAGCGGGCCTTGAGTTCCAGGACCCGCCGCACCGACGCATCCAGCCCGCTCGCAAATGCGGGGTCCGTGGCCGCTCGAGCTTTGACGGCGGCCAGCATGGCCGGCGCCTGTGCCGCGCTCGCGGTGAGCACGATGTCGCCACCGGCCGCGAGGAACCGGACCGCGCGATCCGGCACGGACACGGCCGCGACGGCCTTGGCGGCGCCCACGTCGTCGGTGATGACGACGCCGTTGAAGCCCAGCCGCCCCCGCAACAGGTCGGTGATGATCGCCGGGGAGAACATCGCCGGGTTGGCGTCGTCCAGTTGGGGATAGCGGGCCGAGGACACCATGACCATGCCGACCCCTGCAGCGATGCCGGCCCGGAATGGGTCGAGGTGAGGGTCGAGGGCGGTGGCGATCGAGTCGGTGATCCCGACCGCCGTGACATCGGTGTTGCCGGTGATGCGACCAAGGCCGGGGAAGTGCTTGACCGTGGCCACGACGCCGCCGTTCTGCAATGCCGACACCACCGGCGGGACCGCGGCAGCCACGACCGCCGGGTCGGTGCCGAACTCTCGGCGGTATTTCCCGATCGGGGCGTTGGTCTCGGTCATCGTCGGTGGGACGGTGTCGGCGACCGGCGCGAGGTTGACGTTGACGCCGGCCGCGCGCAGCTCTTGAGCGAGGGTCGACCCGAGCGCGGTGAGCTCGCCGGCGGATCGCTTGCCCTGGTCGAGCGCCGCGGGCAGGACCGTGAAGCCCTTCCCCTTGAGCTGCTGGACCGCGCCGCCCTCCTGATCGGCCGCGATGAACAGGTCGACCCGACCCGTCGTCACCTGCTGGAGGTGCTGGGAGGTCGCCGTGACCGACGCAGCACCGGACCAGCCACCGAGATAGATGACCGACCCGACGTTGGTCGACCGCAGGACTGCATCGATCCCGGCCGGCGCCTGGGCCGGCTG
>MTKZ01068891.1_pt1 | contig 16327 bp, 15 predicted proteins | sample 1042781 | NCBI WGS metagenome assembly MTKZ01 (sample SAMN06212207, study PRJNA360539) | anaerobic digester metagenome | biome: Wastewater treatment plant; material: sludge; isolation source: anaerobic digester fed with sludge from wastewater treatment plant | place: Denmark: WWTP Viborg ...
GCCAGTCATCGAGGGTAACATCTTCAAGAACCACTGGTTCACCAAGTATAGAACCCTACCAGAACCATCCCAGATGAAGCGAGTTTGGCTCTATGCTGATCCTGCCTGGGGAGAGAAGGGCTGTTACAAGGCTGTCATCTCCATAGGCTATGATGGTAATCGTTTCTTCGTGATCCATGTCTGGATACGGCAGACTGAGAACACCAAGTTCTTCAGATACTACTACGATGCCTATCAAGAGCTGGATCGCACTTACAGAGTGAAAGCCAAAGCGGCCTGTGAAACCACCTACGGTCAGGCACGTATCCTTGCTGACTTCGACAGATGGGCTAATGATAACAATCTGCCTCCAATAAGCCACAGAATCAAGCGCATTGATAACAAGGATAACAAGAACCTGAGAATAGAGAGAACTGAGACCATTATTGAGACAGCTAAGATATTGTTTCCCGATGGTCAAGACACACCCACCCTGATCAGCCAGTTCCTCACTTATCCTGATGGCTATATCGATGGCTGTGATGCCTTGGCAGGATGCTTGGAACGCTTCTCCGAATACGATATCGGCAGGAACAGAGTCAAGGTCCGGAGGTTCAGCTTCTAATGAACTACTACGATAATCTGATGCTTGAGTATTACCGGGTCCTCAATAATGCCTGGAAAACCGAGATCAAGGATGCTGCCAGGCTTGCTATTCAGATGATGAGTGACATGCCACGAGCTGAGAAGCTCAACCAGGACTCCATAGAGAAGCTTATGGGCATCATCAATACCCAGTTGGGAGATGACTTCGCTGCACTGGTCAATGAGCCCACCAAAGCGATAATAGACCGCTGTGTGCGGCTCGGACTCAAGGACACCCAAGTGCAAGCACCAACCAAGACCAGTATCGGACTCTGGGGCATTGAAGATCAGCATCTCTCATCAACCATCCAGAAGCAGCAGTTGTTCTGGATCGGAAATCACTTTGAAGCTGATATCAGGCTGAGCTTCGCAGACACCCTCTCCAAAGCCATCGAGCAAGGTTATACCAAAGATATGCTTGCAGATACCCTCAAAGATCAGTTCAAAGACATTGCTAACAGATCATCCAACTACTGGCAGGGACTGGCAGAGCATACAGCCCTAAGAATACGTGAGTTCGGAAGGCTGCAGGGCTACAAGAAAGCCAAAGCCAAGTACTACAAGCTCGTGGTAATCCTAGATGATCGCACCAGTGACATCTGCCGGGCTCTTGCTGCCCAAGACAAAATCTATCCCCTGAACGATGCCCTGGAAGTGATGGATAACCTCATGGCTATGGATACCAAGTCCAACAGTCTTGACGAAGCCAGAGACTACATCAAAGCCCTTGCACCCTGGATCAAAGACGATCAGATCGAATATGACTTAGAAATGAATCCGGTGGGGGTCTCAGGAGCACATACTCCGTTTCCTCCATTTCATTGGAAGTGCAGGACGACGACGATGTTGATTTAACTGTTTTTTAAAGATTTGGCTAGTTCTCGATGAGAAGTATTGAAGCCCCATTTCATTGAAAGGTTTCTTGATTACCAGATGAATATGTTAGTGTTAGAGATGATATTTTTACAGATCGGGCTGTTGAGTTATAGAACCCATCCCAATTACCTGAATCGATTGTGCCGGGTTCAATAAATCCAGTTGCCTTGCATCTTAGCGATGTGTAATTACCTATCTCACTCGAAACAAGATCGTTTACGGCATTATAGTATTTAACCGTGTACAGCGCATATTTCAGTCTATTCTTTGATAAATTGTATAAGCGTATGTTGGCGGATACGCCTTCGCAGCTATCAATATCACTTATACGAACACGGACAATATACTTACATGATGGCTTTAGATCAACTACCCGTATCTTGTCTGGGTTCCATTTTGAATATCCTTCGACGTAGTTTCTATAAATAAAGGATTGATAGCCTTCAGGGAGTATAGGATCTGTACTTACAACCTGTGATTTTGGTATCTTAAGCAATATCTCTGTATCAATTACAATATACATAGCTAGGGAGTCAACGCAAACGATAGACACTTGATTTGCTAACCTACCATTAGTTAACACTATATCGTAATCAGGATTTTGATAACCCCATTCTTCACCAATGACAGGATTATCAACGGGGAATGCAAACATGCTCAATACGAATAAGGCAAAAGACCATGATAAGTACTGATTTCATTGCTAACTCCTTTACTATGAATTGATTTGAATCGATCATCTATAGGCCTTAAACGATGTGTTCAAGAACTCTTTGACCTTCTGTGCGTTTTCTTTGCTCACGGGTACTTCTATCTGGTCTCCACTAGCAAAAATTGCTTTGATGGCCGATAGATCGCTGTTTTTTAGGTTAAGTTTTGACTGATCGTCTACTATAACGGTCAACCCCTGCATCTTCTTTCCGCTATCTCTTCCCGCTTCATCACCAAATTGTCCGGTTTTTAAAGGCATGAAAAAATCCGACTCGATGTTAAACTCATTACCATCTGAAAATGTTAGAACTAAAGAGGAAACGGGTGTTTCAACAGGTATCTTATCGTAAAAGACCATTAATAATATATTCTCTATGCCCGTCTTCGGTAATGATCTCCTGAAGCTTAAGGTGAATGTATCATTATCCTTTTTATAAACAACATCCTGACCAATCATCTTATTATCATTTTTGGAGGTTATCAATCCAAGGCTTAAGACCTCTACTGATTCGGTTACTCTGTCAGCGTTAGTGGATAAACTGTCTTTATCACCCTTATTTTCCCTTTCTGAACAACTGCTTGCTACAATCGAAAGGCATATTACAGCCAAGTACAGCATTATTTTCATGATCTCTCCTTTTTAACCCTCAGACTGAGAACACCAAGTTCTTCAGATATTACTATGATGCTTATCAGGTGTTGGATAGAATCTACAGAGTAAAAGCCCGCCCGCCTGTGAAAATAACTATGGTCAGGCACGTGTTCCTGCCGACTTTGACAGATGGGCTACAGATGAAAAAAAGGATATCCTCACAACAGAGCATTTTTTATACTAACCCATTTTGTTTAAGGTACGAGATCATGCTGTCAACTTCAGCATCGGCTTGATCCAGATCTAGATTGAGTTCTTTGGATAACAAGTATTTAAACTCGTCATGACTTTGCACTCCCTTTGAGAGCATTTGGAAGATGGTGTATCCGCTTGGATTAAGAATAAAACGGATAATATTGTCATCTTCACGATAGATATAGTAGTAGATAGTTTCATATTCTACTGATCCGAAATCAACAAGTGCACTAAGATTTATCTGAGAGATCATAAGATCACCGGTTAGCAGTTTTATGAAGCAGGCAGATTCTGATGGTACTGTCTTGACCTCCAAAGCATCAACAATCTCCGAATAGCGGATTAGAGAAGAAATTGCACTCATTTCAATCTTGTTTCCCCAATAATTACAAACGGCTTTATTTATCAAGTGATGAGCCTCAGTTATTGTAGGATTGGCAAAAAGTGATTTACTAACCTCTCGATCCTTAAGAATCCAGTGATACAAACTGAACAGCACTTCGTCCGTGACCGTGGCCATGAATTTAAACAGGAGCCTGTATTTGAAGACGTAAGTCTGCATGTAACCAATCACTTTTTCTAAATATACATAGTCTTCAGCTCTGTACTTTGTTTTAAAGACAAAAAAGGAAGGTAAGTATTTTCTATGCTCATAAATGTAAGATCGGATGTTTTCAGGGTATAGATTTGCGTAGGCATTCATCATCGAAAAATCGATACTCTCGCAGTATGCGTCGTAGATATCGCTGCCGATAAAAGGTTTCAGTAAATGAAACTGAACAATCACATTGCCATAGTCATCATTCAGGAATATTTGTTCGATAAAGCGCAAGTCAACGCGCAGGTCGCTCTCATCTTCAACCGGAAATCCATAGATGAATGATATTATCACGGTTGATCTCATTCTCATTAAGCTAGGCAACATTTGTTTAATTTGTTCTTGTGTCAATCCTTTTTTTGTAAATCGCAAAAGCTTACTTGAGACAGATTCAATACCAAGAAAGAGAGATCCGATATTGGAAAGTTGAAATAGATTCAATATTTCGTCATCAAATGAGTCCAAACGCAGCGAACAGCCCCATTTCACATTTGGGTGGTGTTCGTTCATGTGTTCGATTATAGCAATTGCAAAACTTTTGTTTAACATGAACATATCGTGGACAAACTCTATGGCTTTTACTCCAGCCTTCTTTATGATGTTGTCAATAGCATTTTTAATGTGTAAAATGGAGAAGTTCTGGTATTTACGATCGAAATATCTCGAAGTAGAACAAAAGGTGCAGGAATATGGGCAACCTCTCCCTGTTTCAAGGGGGAAGACTTCGATGTTATTGCCTTCAAGATGATCTATACTCTCCTGAGTTATAAGGGTTAAAGTATCTAGGGGAACACGACCATTTGAGATGTATAGCCTCTTCACGGTGGTCTTATCGACAAGAAAGTCCCTGATAAATTGCTTGAAAGTTATCTCCGCTTCATGGATGAAGATGGAGTCGAACATGCTTCTATCAAGCAAAAAATCTATATCGATAGAGGAGACCCCCGGGCCACCAATGATCAGTGTGACATCTGATCGGGCAATTTTAAGAGCATCTGATAAGCATAAAACAAACGGTATGTTAATACAGTTGCTGGAAAATCCTACACAATCGGGATCATTTGATATAATAACATCGCACAACTTCTTAATCAGGTTCGTATCATGCCAAAAGTTCGATACTTCTTTATTAAGGTTCAAGACTAGTATTTCTACTTGTGATCTATCTGCTCCCAAGTTATTAATAAGACTAAAAATCCCTGGGGGATAATCGATTTCTGGAGTCGAATCGTTGCTATCTGGGATGCATATAGGAGGGATTAGGATTATTTTACCCATAGAATTTCCTTAACACATAGTAGCCTAATAGTATAAGTGATAAGCAACAGCTTAGTCATCAATTGATCCCCTTGTTAATAAGTTCCAGATATTCATCCTGCGAATTCAATAGTTCCATGTGAGCTCCTTCAACTATCTTACCTTCATTATTGATAAACAGTACTCTGTCTGCTATGCTGATTCCGGTTTCAATGTCGTGGCTGATGTAAATAACTAATTTGCCTTGTTTCTTCAGTGTCATGATTTCGGAAAGAATGAGATTCTTATTAACCGAATCCTGGGCTGAAGTTATCTCATCGAAGACATAGATTCCTGATTCTCTAAGGATAGCGCGCACAAAGGCGATTCTTTGCTTCTCACCGATCGATATATTCGTACCCTTCTCGTTAACCAGTTTGTCGCCATCTTTATCAATGTTAAACTTTGAAATGAGAGCAGCCATACGCTCCAAATTGGTTATACCTATAAGCTTTTTGATGTTATCATTAATGGAACCAAAGAACATGAATGGCTCTTGATTGACAGAAGTTATCGCATGTCTCAGGAATTGTAGATCAAGTTTTTTTATATCTATGCTGTTGTACTTGATCTCCCCTTTGTAGTCTCGATGTAGAAGAGACAATAACCCGATAAACACGGTTGTTTTGCCGATGCCACTACGCCCCACTACTGTGTAGACATTGCCGGGATATAGTGTGAAATTTGCATTCGATATAATTTGTCTGTTTTTATAACTAAAAGTCACTTTTTGGAATTCTAACTGCATGATGGGTGAGGTGATTGCTATAGTGCCGCTTTTCTCATGCGGCAATTCGTTCAGTTCCCTAACTCTGTCGATATATAGCTTATCTGCAGCGTAGTTAATGATAAGACTGATAAAACTCTCTACGGAAGTGAGATATTGTGTATAGAGAAAGTTAATCAGAATAAAATCTCCAATTGTCATCAGACCTTTTGATATCTTATATCCCAAAATCAGAAGTATTGCTGCAAGAGTAATGACTTGAGTAGTTTGATTAATTATCGACATCATGTTTCCAATTAGATGTGCTTTGATCGTGACATGCTTTTGTTGGGCGAATAGATCTTTTTTTTGAGTGTATTCCATTGTTTCACTAGTATAGAGCTTGATGGTCTCAATTCCATTCAGAGATTCGACTAAGGCACTGGACGTCCTGTCCGAAATGTCGATAATCTTTTTGTTAAGCTGCTCAATCCGTTTGGAGGTTTTATAAACATTGAGGATGATTAGTAGAGATGCTACTATACATACTATCGCCACTGTCTTATCAATTAATACAAGCATTACATAAGAAGTGATCAGCACTATTAGGTCGTAAACTCCTGGTAAAATGCTCTGAGTCAGGATCATGCGGACATTTGCAGAATCTTGAAAGATTCTGTTAATCCAATACCCTATACCATTTTCCTGCGTATGCGTCAGAGGAGCGCGTATCACCCTATTATACAGTGTTAAAAGGGAATCAGCAAAGACAGTTTCTTGTAGCCTAGATACAAGATACCGATAGAATGAACTGACAAAAAAAGACAGGATGCCCAATAGGGCAAAGTAGGAAATACTCTTCAGTAGAATATCAAGATGTTTCCCTAAAATGACATGGTCAATAATGTACTTTGTATAGAATGGGAACAAGTATGATATGCCTAGATTTAGCATCATGACCAGTACTACTAATAATAGCTGTTTTCGGTAGGCTCGGACTATATACCAGTATTTATTCATTGTATCTCCAATTAACGTACGCCCAGTTGAGTTATATCATTGTTAATTTACTTGGGGTTTGTGTTGTGCCACACGTTTGACCATACTTTATCGTAGAGTCCACGTGGTCGATTTTGATTTCCGATCTTGTCTCTTTCTATTGATTTTACCAATAGGTTTATTATGTTTGTGGTCGGATTGGTCTTTGATTCCATTTATTCCTCCATTCTCAGACTGGGCGTACATAAATATCGATTCACATATTCGAAAAGAGCTGAAAATAGCATTTTGTATGATTCGCAGTAATAATAACGAGGCTGTACTCCTTTATGCTTTATTGTTCTCTCATAGATACAGCCGCCATAACATAATTTGAAATAGAGGCAGGATTCGCACTCCACTGAAACGGGTATCATACATTTAAGTTCATTTTCCTTCGACATCAATTGGGCTTTTGAGTCTGAAATGTTCCCAAGTCTATATTCATCCTGTTTTATGCAAGGACATACGTAGACATCACCATCAGGATAAATCGTGTAAGTGTATCCTATGCATGTATCTGAGAACTTGCAGATATTATCTGTAACTCCCATAATGTTTCTCATAGGATAGAAAAAGTTATTTATGATCAGGTCTGAGTTATCTAATTGAGTCCACTCGTGGAAGAGATCTACCAGAAATTCTCCGTAATCAGATGGAGTTATAGTGTACTCGAATGTTGTGAACTTATTATCTGTAACACAAGGATTAAAAGCGATCCTTTCTATGTGGTTATCTATCAAGAATGATAATAGTTCCCTATGTTTCCCAAGCAATTCTTTGGTAACTACTGATAGTATTCCAAAGGGAATATTGTTGTTTTGTAGCATGTCCAAGTTTGCCATGATTATATCAAATACGGAGTTGTTTTTGAGTCCAAACCTATTTGTATCGTTGACATATTTAGGGCCATCCAAGCTTATGCCGTATGAGAATCTATATTTTTTTGCCAAATCAATATATTTATCATCCAACAAAACACCATTTGTCTGGATAGAATTGTCGATGTAATAACCCTTGAAAATTTTATTCTGCAGGGAATAGCAAGATTTAAAGAAATCTGCTCCTAAGATCAAAGGTTCACCCCCATGATAGGAGAAATGCATGTAATTGTTGCGATCACCATTGATTTCTTTCATTAACATGAGTGCTTTTTCAACAGTGCTCAAGCTCATCGTAGCATTTGATTGATTGAAGTTGTCAGAATCTTCTCCCCGTACATAACAATATCGACACCTTAGATTGCACACGTCGCCAGTGGAAAATATTACAGATATGTTCTTATCCATAAGTCAGCTCAGAAGGGATTTGATCCATATCTCAGTTCAGGGCAGTTCATAGCTGTATTGACAACTAAAAAACATATCATAAAAATCACAGCGACTCGTATTCTCTTAAAAGCATAGTCGGGGACAAGTGAAGATTTTTTCCGAAACATATCTTCCTCCATACTTTTTTTGCAGAACAGCACCTAGACTAATGTAATGTAGTTCAGTCCTAAATGCTGGTCTAAATTTTCTATTCATTGTTTATCAGGTGTTTGAGAACAAGTTGAGTCCACATTGTTGGCGTAAATTCCAACTCATTATATCTCAGGTTATTGGGGGACATTCTTACTGTCCTCGTCCTTACACTCTATATACTTCCTTGCAACCGATTCACTTAATTTCACTTTATCATTTTACGTCAAGCACTATTTTATAAAAATGGCCTCGCCTCGACGGGTTGAACCCCTGCGGAAGATGCACAACCGACGGAACAGGATTTCGACCCGTCGCGCGTAGACTCACATGGTATGGTTTTCCAGTTTTCTCTAATCCTTTCAAGTGGTTCTGTTAGAGATAGTTTCCCACTCGGTCAGTTCTCTGAATATTCTTCCAAGATAGCCCCAAAGATACGCAGACAATCCTTCTTATCCTGAATGATACTGATACAATTTTCTATGCGTCCGAGATCTGCATTCAGCTTTTCAAGAGAATTGGTGTACTTTAGCTATTTATGCAAGATTTTTTATAGAACGATATAATAGTTATAAAATCTACTAAATCTTCAAGCGGTAAGTTGTCAAATACTATTTTATTTTATATTTCCATAAAATAGTTCTACAAAGAAAAGTTCATTATTGCTGAGGCTCATCACTTAAACAGGTATTCCACTTTTATGTATAGATTTTGTTCATCGACTACAAAATGCCTTTGTCCCAACATTCGAAGTCTGGTTTCACGGGATTTGTAGCCCGCGATGAGGTTGATATGGTAGTTTATCTTCCATTCAATGTTTGTGTAATAACCTATATAGCAATTGCTTTGCAGAGCTGAGTTCGTATCGGTTGCAGGTTCAACAATGCTTTTATAGTCATTCAATCTTATCCCTTGAGTTATCGAGATTTTATCCACAAAGCGAGTTTGCAGATTGAGATTGAAAAGAAAATACTCGTTATCAAAGTTATCAGTCAGAATTGTGTTGTATTTGATATAGTAAGCTCCCATACCTAGGCTTGTATTTTGGTTGATCATTGTCCAGATTTTGGGAGTAAAACTAAAGTAATTTGCTGTTATATTATGTTCATATATTATACATTTTCCGTATGTAAGATTTAGTGATGGTACTATGTAACTGTATTTCATAAGAGATAGATATAAATCACTAAAAAAAACTGAATGTTTCTTTTCCTCAAATGATTCGACTGCGTTATGTACATAATGGCTTGCAGCTAAGGTATTATCAAAGGTAGTTATGCTGCTGGAAAGACCAATACTTCGATAGAAATTCTCATTGAACCTCATGTTATATGTGTCTGATACCGAGAGTTGTGATGAAATCGAGTTTACATGTCCGGTAAAATGTCTTTGATACCCTATTTGGGCATTTAGATTCGATCTATCAGTTTCATTGATTGAACCCATGCGTGCTGTAAAATCCCTACTGATGTATTCATAACCACCCATTACAGAAAGATGATCACCTTGCCAAGCAGCGGCTAACTTTCCATATGTGCCAACCTTGTTAAATCCCGAATTACGGTCATAAGTTAAGCCAAACTCCGGATTGATAGATGTTCTGTGCCATGGCCTAATGCCTAGGATCAGATACCCCAGAGAATTGTGATCTTCCCAGTCCTCAGAAACGCGGGTATAGGCATTAAAAATAACTTGTTGACTTCCGATGTTCCGTGAATAACCTGAAGCTAGCCAATAATCTCCAGATCCAGCGAAATAGTTGTATTTTTTATCCTTCAATGCGAGAATTGCCAAAGAACTTTTATCTTGGGTACGGTTATATTTTATCGCTGCCATGGGATTTATGATCTGTCTAGTATGCCAAAAATCTGATCTTGCGGCCAATAGGTCATAATCTTCTATAAAAAAGCTGCGGTTTTCCTCAATCATAGGGGGGTACTTGCTGTTGTACACATTAGACTCAGAATCAAGGGGTGTATCGGAAAAATCGGGTTGAATAGTGATCCTGGCAGTGCTGTTTTTATCGGGCCTTATGCTGAAGTTCAAGCCGGTATTGTCTATTAATCTGTTGCCATGCTCATTTAATAGATCGTAAACTGCTGTTGTGTAAATCTTTAGATTTTGCATCCATGCGTGAGATATTTTTGTTTCAATCTGAATGGGATAGAAGGATCGATAATAATTTAGCCCAATTCTTGAGTCAATATGTGGATATCTATAAGAAGAATCAGATTGCCGATGAGTTCTTCTGAACATCACGGAAAACTTATATGGTGAAACCCCCGAGTACCTAAGATCACTAAAGGGAATAATAGCTTCAATAATCCACAAGTTATCTTGGATTTCCGACCTGTATAGATAGTTGCTATTCCAATTCTTGTTTGATCTGAAACTGAAATCTGTAGTATAATCCTTTTTGCTTCCAAGGGGAGAAAACACATAGACATAAGACAAGTGTGACTCTGTTTGGGTTATAAGATGTAAGTATATCTCATCACTATATGTATCACCATCTCTGCCAGCTTCAATGCCCCGGCTAAAAGTACTGTCAATTACCGCAACTACTGTGTAGTAAAGGTTTTGAGTGTCATAGTATAGCCAATGTTTCTCTTTGAGAGGAGATAGGACATAATAATTTTTGTCATCTCCCATTTTTATCTCACCAATTTCTAGCTGCTGATGTTCTTCATGAGAGGCTTTGATCCGCGTAACTAAGTCATTATACTCAGGATTATTCTCCCAAGTGTTTGTTGCTATCAAGTTGGCAGCAAAAAAGGCAGATACTATTAAAATAATCCATCTTGATCCGGTTTGTTGCTTAATAAATGAAGTCATATCTTCAGTCTTCTCTCCTGATGTCTCTGAACTCGCTCTGTATTACATGTTTCATAATAATTTCAGATTTATAGGTTTATGAGTAAGTTTTTTCATAAGACTATAATGACTTATATATCTCCTTGTGTCCCAGAACGTTAGCAGCATTTTAGTTGATTGCGATGATTTCGTCGTTTCACAGTAATCCACAGAAACATGGATCGCTCATTTAGGTCAATAAAAAGGTTGCTATAATCATTTTTATTCCCGGGATAAATAAGACATATAAAGCCTGAGTCCGTGACGGTCAATCATTGTAATTCTCCATTCGTCAACCCTTTCCTCTATGCCAAAAGTAGTTTTACTAGTATATCAATTATAATCATCAAGATTCTCCCATTTTTAGTGGATAGTCTTGTTTGGAGACACCTTATCAGGTCTTCGCCTTACACATTCTATATCTATATCTTTCACGTGAACCTCATAATCTACCTCGATTTACTTGTCAATAACAAAATCTGTGGCATCGATATGCATCCGTGTTTGTGTTAATGCAGGGTAGTGGCTTCCTTGCTCTGGATAGAGTATCCAATACTACTCGCAAGGAGATACGATGGAAGCCAAACTGTTAGAACGCATCAAAGAACAACTGGTCAGACACGAAGGACTGCGGCTCAAGCCCTACCGCTGTACGGCAGGCAAGCTGACCATCGGCATTGGCCGCAATCTCGATGATCGTGGGATCTCCCAGACCGAAGCCATGGTACTCTTGGAGAATGATATCCAGAACTGCGAGAAGCAGTTGCTTGATGAGATTCCTGAGATTTACAATCCACTTGATGAAGTCCGCAAGTCGGTGCTGCTTAACATGTGTTTCAACCTCGGCATTAATGGTCTTCTTGGCTTCAACAACACCCTGGCTTTCATTGCTGCCGGAGACTGGGAACGGGCTGCCAATGGGATGCTTGCTTCCAAGTGGGCGAAGCAGGTTGGAAGACGTGCGATTGAGCTATCTGAACTGATGAGGTAAGGTAAGTGATCCCGATCCCGGTCGAGATAGATGCCATGCTGTCTATCCTGAATCTCCCCAAGGAGATGGGTGATAACGGCATTTTCAAAGAGCATAAAGCTATCGTCATGGAGACTATCAGAACCCTCGTATTACCGGAGCATTACAATCATGCCTCTCAGGATGATATGCCGGAGGATGATCCATTCTGTGTCTCTTTTCGTTTTGGGTTCTGTTTCCTGATGCTGCACAGCACTTGTGAGTTTCTCAATTTGAAGACACTGGGCGAGGGAATAGTCAAGACCGTAGGATTAGACCAGTCTGCCACCGAACTGCTTACAGGGAGCGAAATAGACGCATTCAAAGCTAACCTTGAGTTAAGAGCACTGACAGGACTTTGTGACTATCTCAATCAGCAGGGTCAGGACCGCTTGAATGAACTGAAACCCCGACCTCCGAGAGTGATCCGGGTGGGAGTGATCTGATGCAGGATAGCTATACTACTCCAGATGAACTGATGCGTGAGATCTACCTGGCTATCTATGCTGCTTTGGAGAGCCGTCTGCATTTGATCGGTTCTGTTATCGATGCTGAGTCCCGCAAGGAGATACTGGCACAGCAGATTTACGATAAAGGCGACTTTTATGGCAATACAGGTTATCTGGTCGAGACCAGTCCTGATGCCATGATCCTCAGAGTAGGCTCCAATGTCAAACACGAGCCATTTGTATTGGGTGGCAAAGTGCCTTCCTGGACTCCGATCGCCCCTCTGATTACTTGGGTCGAACGCAAGCACCTGTCTTGGACTGACAAGGAGACAGGTAAGCTGCTGACCGTAGCTGAGATCGCTTATCTCATCAGGGGCAAGATCAAGCGGGAAGGCATCGCTGCCTGTAACGTGTTTGCTGAGGTTATTGCTAACCGGGAGCAGTGGATATACCAACAATTCAATTCTATCGAGGTAAGTCTATGACCGCACATGATAAGTTTATCGCAGACCGGAAACGGATAGTCGATGCATTGGGATTTTCCGATATCCCTACCATCCAGTTCAACAAGGATGCTATCCCCAAGCAGTTACCTTGTGCTATCGTGATCCTCGACTCTGAGACAGGCAAGAACGGCACTTCCAGACAGTATGTGAGTACCGATTTGGCTTGGACAGTCTTCCTGATCGTCAATGCTCAGAATGTATCTGATCCTGATTCCGACTTGTACCTGCTCAAAGAGAAGTTCCGGAGTTTCTACCTGAAGCTGATGAACCGGGACCTGCCCAGTGTGGAATACTATACCAGCCGCATCGATGGCACCAGACCAGTGAGGATCGCCAAGATCGACCTATTGAAGAGTGGTACAGGAGCCTCTGCATGAGAGTAATGCGACTGGGTGCTTACAACCTGGCGATCAGTTCGGCTACAGATCTCCTTGAGACCAAGTACAAGCCAGATCCGATTGACTTATCCAAGTGCAGCCGGGTCGGTAAGCAACTGATCTCCAAGGCAGCCGAGACTAAGAAAGTAGTTTCGCAGCCCTACTCTATGAGCAACCTGCTCAACCTCCTGGATACCGATGAGTACCATAGTGGGTGTGTGGATGCCTTGTCTATGTCAACAGTGATGGAGTTCGACTGCAAGAACAGCCAGGTAAAGTCTTGGATGGAAGCCGCCGAGTTCCCTGCCTGTGAAGACCAGACAACTATCCTGGCAGAGATGATCAAGTTCTATCTCGCCTGCGGCAACGGCTTCCTGATCAAGATGCGCAACGCTCAGGGTCAGTGGATGGGACTGGAACGCATGCTTCCCAGTGAAGTGCAAATAGTGGAGAACTATGACGAGTTCGGCTTCTTCGACCCAACTATATCCAAGTGAAGAACAACCAGAAGAAGGACTTCGCCTATGCCGATATCATCCACATCAAGAAGAGCACCCACAAGAGCAATGCCTGGGGCTTAGCCTGCCTGCCCATAGCAATCAATGTCGAGATACTCTCGGAGATCAAGACCTTCGACTACAATAACTTCAAGAATGGTCTCATGATCGATTACTTCGTGATCGTGGAAGGTGGAACCCTACGTGACGGCACCGTAACAGATGAGCAGGGCAATGAAGTGCTGACCGATGCCTATACCGAGATCGAGAAAGCACTCACCGAAGTCAAAGGCAATGCCAAGAGCCACTCCACGGTGCTGATCGAGAGTGAGAGCAGGGATGTGAAAATACGTCTCGAGCCACTACGTCAGCAGGACAGGGAAGGTGGCTTCATCACCCTGAAGAAAGACTTGAGAGAAGGTATCTTCGCTTATCACCGGGTCCCGGCAAGGATCGTCTCGCAGCTTATCCCAGGGCAGCTTGGTGGTGATAACAAGAGCGATATGCTGATGTTCTACCACTTCGTAGTCAAACCACTGCAGAACCGCCTGGCACTCACCCTGGCAATAGAATTCAACTTTGAGTTCGGGTGGAATCTCACTCCGGACGACTTCAACTTCGGCAATCTAACCGAGAAGCTCCAATCTGCGGATGAGCAACTCTTTATGCAGAACCGCAATCTATAACAGGAGTCATATTATGCAAGATTTCACACAGCAAATCAGCAATCAACAACCTATCACTAACCATAAGGAGGTACAGTGAATATCTTCGGAACTAAGAGCAAGATCGTGCAGAAGGGAGAACTGCGCAACGTAGAGGTCGAGTTAGTCTCGCTCCTCTTCGGGGAAATGACTCCCGCCAATCAGAAGGGCTTTGTGGTCAAGAATGCCTCCGGACGGAGCTTCGAACACAAGGTCAACTCCACCAAATTCAAGAGTGAGACATCAGGCACTCAAGGACGGCTTTACGTTACCCTGATGGAGCCGGATATCCAGGACAGCCAGGGCGACTTCTACTCTAAAGATGAGATACAGAAAGCCTGTGACCACTTTGCCAAGCACGGCTTAGTCGGCAAGTGCGATGTGAACCACAACATGCAGCCCGTACCGGAGTTCAGCGTAGTGGAAAACTACATCCTCAAGACGGCTGACAAAGAGCATTTCCCGGACACCAAAGTTGGAGCCTGGGTACAGGTACTCAAGTGTGAGAACCTCGGCTCGGAACTCTGGCAGAAGGTCGAGAAAGGCGAGTTCAAAGGTGTCTCCATCTATGGCAGAGCCGATGACTACCGCAATGCTGAAGCCAGCCTGACCGAGATCAAGAATGAGCTCAACAGCTTACGTAAGGTAGCGGAGCAGAACAACAACACCGACCTGCAGAAAGGGATCACAGCCATCTCTGAGAAGATAGCCGAAATCGAAAAGAGCAGCGGCAATGTCATGCTAGGTGATGCCATCCACAGCATCGAGAAGAGCCTCAAAGACCTCTCAGTGACCATGTCTCGTGCTATCTCCAAGAGCATACCCGGTGAACCGGATGAGAACAAGTCCAATGTTGACCGCGAAGTCACCATCGATGGTAACTAGATCGTAGTCAAAGCTTCACACCGTGAAATCTACAAAGGCATCTCTGATGTCGACTCCGGTAAAGCCATGAACATCCTCACTGCCAACACAACTTCACTGTTTATCGATGAGGTGATCGGCAGCCAACCTGGTGATACCCTTTCCGATATCTCGGTCATTCCGCTCCTCAAAGACGAGAAGATCGATGTGGGTCTGATCGATGACCTGGTCTTTAAGAACAGCCTGGATGGTGCTCTGACCGCTCAGGGAGTCTCCACAGCTGATCTGTCTGTCCCCACCGGGATACTCAATGCTGAGTTTACCTTAGGCAGGGATGTTGTCGAGTTCTATAAGGACAAATACGGCGAAGATGCCTTTGGTGCTTATGTGGAGAACCACATCGCCAAGAAGACTGAGAAAGCCATACGCCTGCTCCTGTTCAAAGGTGACAGAGCCAGTGGCACCGATAAGCTCAAAGCCTTAAATGGCATCATCAAACTGGCTACCACCGCCACTGATGTGACCGATATCGATAACGATACCTATGTCACCTTTGCCGAACGCTTTGAAGCGGCTCTGCTTGCCTTCTCCGATGAGATACTGGAAGAGCAGGAGAGCTTCAAGTTCTATGTCTCCCAGAAAGACCTCATCCGCATCCGCAGTGAGATCGCCAAGCGTGAGACTGCTGCCGGAGACCGTCTATTACTCGAAGGCGGTAATGTGTCCTTCACAGGCATACCTGTCAAAGCCAGACTGATGCCGGATGACTATATCATTGGTGGACTCTCCAAGTTCATCATCATCGGTTACCGTACCGATGCCGAACTCAAGGTGGAACACCACGGAAGTGATTGGAAGTACCACTGGTACATCCGTATCCGCCCCGGTATCACCTATATCTCGGGCTTCGTG
>MTKZ01033539.1_pt1 | contig 16324 bp, 19 predicted proteins | sample 1042781 | NCBI WGS metagenome assembly MTKZ01 (sample SAMN06212207, study PRJNA360539) | anaerobic digester metagenome | biome: Wastewater treatment plant; material: sludge; isolation source: anaerobic digester fed with sludge from wastewater treatment plant | place: Denmark: WWTP Viborg ...
GGCCACATACTGGGGGGACTTCATCCTCCCTTCGATCTTCAGTGACTGCACGAGCGAGCGGACTATCTTATCCAGATGCCTGTAGACGCAAAGGTCGCGAGTGGAGATGATATAGCTCTCCTTCTGGGCGACGGCCTGGAGGCCCGCCGGCCGGCCGTATTCGTCCTTTCTGCCGTGCATCAGGACATACGGTTTCCTGCAGGGTTGGGCGCACATCCCCCTGTTGCCGCTCCGCCCGCCGATGGCCTAGGAGAGAAGGCACTGGCCAGAGTAAGAGTAGCAGAGGGCACCGTGCACGAATACCTCCAGGCCCAGTCCCGCCTTTTCCATCTTCTGTCCCCATCTTTTAATCTCTTCTATAGTGACCTCTCTGGCCAGGACGACCCTATTGAAGCCACCCTGGGCAGCATAGAGAGCACCAGGGAGATTGTGAATGGTCATCTGAGTGGAGGCATGCCTCTCCAGATCTGGAACAAGCCGGCGGGCCAGTGAGGCTGCGCCCAGGTCCTGGAGAAGAATGGCATCTGCACCCAGATCGTACAGCTGGACGAGGTACTCGGCTAAATCGAGCAGCTCATCCTCCCTGATCAGGGTATTGACGGTAACGTAAACTTTCACCCCACGCAGGTGAGCGTAGTCTATGGCCTCCGTCATGGCCTTGTGGTCGAAGTTAGCAGCGAACTTCCTCGCTCCAAACCTTTTGCCGCTCAGGTACACCGCATCCGCACCTGCCGCTATGGCAGAGTGCAGGGCCTGGGGCGATCCAGCTGGGGCGAGGAGTTCAGGCAGTCTTATCAATGTCAGTCAGAATGACTGTTGCCCCTGAGTTGATAAGCCCTATCCTTACCGTAAAAGAGGAGCCTCAATGATCATCTGGATTTTTATTCATCTGCCTGAAGATGACGATGTCTTAAGCGGGTTATTTATCTGATGAATTGCATTTACATAGTTCTGGTGGATGTGATGAATCATTCCAGTGCAGTAATAGTTCTGATGGCCCTTTTATTCCTCTCCACCAGTGGGGAGGCATTGAGGACCTTTTCTGGCGATACGATATCCATAGTCAATCCCGTAGAGGATGATATCTTTGCCGCAGGAAACATAGTGAATATCAACGCTCCAGTTGATTCGGCTGTAGTCGCCGGAGGCACAGTGAACATCAACGCGCCAGTAAAGGGAGACGTCATTGCTGCTGGCGGCCAGGTCTATGTGAACTCCGATGTGGGCGGAAAAGTGGTGGCTGTCGGGGGTACCATCGATTTGAGAGGAGATGTCGGCACCAATCTGGTGGCAGCAGGAGGCCAGGTGAGCATACTTCCGGGCAGGACAGTGGGCAGAGATGCCCTCATCAGCGCCGGCAATGCGGTGAACTCCGGCCGGATCAATGGCACAATGACCGTTTATGCGAGCGACTTCAACAACACCGGCTCGGCAGGCAAGGTCGACTTCTATCAGACGGAGAGGACAGAGGATAAGGCNNCCCTGCTCAGGACCGTGCTGGGATTCATCATCATCATCGCCTCATTCATCGCTCTCTTGCTGGTGGCCATCACCGTGGTGGGCCTGCCGATAGCAGTGGTATCTACGTTCCTCGTGATCGTCGGCCTGATGCTCAGCGGGACATTTGTGGCCTATAGCCTGGGCCGGTGGATCTGCCTGCAGGGCAAGCTGAAACAGGGGGATCTGGTATGCTTTACCATTGGATTTGTCATCCTCAATCTTCTATTCCTCATCCCCTACCTGGGCGGCCTGGTGTCCATTGTATCCATGAGCCTGGGCTTCGCTGCCCTTCTGTATGCCGCCCGGCGCCTGATTATGGCAAGCAACAATAAGGCGGAGGCGTTGGAATAAAAAAAAAGGAGAGATCAACTTTTTTTCTGGCAACCTTTTTTCAGCCGGCCAGAATTATTTTTTTCAATCTCGATCTGAGCCCTTCTGGCCATGGCTTATCCTCCAGCGGATCCTTTTTATGATCCCCAGAAGCGCTCGAGCCTCTCTCTCCGTCAGCTCCGCCCGACCGAAGATCCGCCGCAGCATAAGCAGGGTATAGTCCTCCTTATGCTCGGGATATGCGATATCCGCAAGAAGATCTCCCGCCCTCTCCTGCAACAGATTCAACGTCTCTTTTCTGGCCATCTGGACACTGCTCGAGCTATTGCTTCCAATCCCGGAGAGCTCATAGAACAGAATCGCTGCCGAGTGGGAGAGGTTCATCACCGGGTACTCCTCGGAGGTGGGAATGGAGACGATCATATCGCACAGGGAGATCTCATCGCTGTTCAGGCCGCAGTCCTCTCTCCCCAGGAGCAGGGCTACCGTCCCCTCCTTATCCCGGAGCTTTTCCGCCAGACCGGCCTGGGTCAGGCAGGGCACCCTTAAGTGCAGCCGCAGGTGGTGCTGCTCATGCTCCAGCCTCTTGCCGGTTGTGCCTACCACCAGGTTCGCCCCCTCCAGGGCCTCGGCCAGAGTTGAGAAACTCCGGGACATCTGCAGGATATCCCGGGCGTGAGAGGCCATGGCACAGCCATATTCCTCTATCCTGCAGGGGTTGACCAGGGCCAGGTCATGAAAGCCGAAGTTCTTCATCGCCCGGGCCACAGAGCCCACATTGCCCTCATAGAGGGGCTCGACCAAAACCACTCTCAGGTTCATGGGAGCTATCCTTTTGAGACCCCCAGGGGAACCAGCCTGGCTACCCTGGTGGCTATGCCCAAGTTGTGCACCACATCCACCACATCGCCAGAGGGTTTGTAGACCTGGGGAGCTTCCTCTGCCAGCATTCCAGGGGAGGTGGAGCGAACGGCGATTCCGTCCCGGTTGAGGGCGGCCTTCACCTCTTTGCCTGTGAACTGCCTCAGGGCCTGGCTTCTGCTCATCACCCGGCCTGAGCCGTGGCAGGCGGAGCCGAAGGTCAGATCAAGGGCCTTGTCCTGGCCGCAGAGAACGTATGAGGCCGTGCCCATGCTCCCCGGTATCAGCACCGGCTGGCCCAGGCCCTCATAAGCAGCGGGAATCTCCGTTCTTGAGGGACCGAAGGCCCGAGTGGCCCCCTTGCGGTGGACATAGAGCCTCTCCTTCTTGNNACCGAAGGCACGGGTGGCTCCTTTGCGGTGGACATAGAGCCTCTCATTCTTGCCCTCCACCCGATGCTCCTCGATCTTGGCCACGTTATGGGCTACATCGTAGAGCAGCTGCAGCTGGGAGCCGGGGAAGTAGCGGTCGAAGACCTCTCTCGTCCAGTGGGCGATGATATGCCGGTTGGCCCAGGCATAGTTGGCGGCGCAGACCATGGCCCCGAAGTAGTGATCTGCCTCGGGAGTGCCCAGAGGAGCGCAGGCCAGCTGCTTATCAGGGATGTCGATATTGTACTTTCTCACCGCTTTGGACAGGACGTCCAGGTGATCGGTGCAGATCTGGTGGCCCGCCCCCCGTGAGCCGCAGTGGATCATCACTGTGATCTGGCCCTTGAAAAGGCCGAACCTTTTTGCAATCTCCGGGTTATAGATCTCCTCGACCCTCTGAATCTCCAGGAAGTGGTTGCCGCTGCCCAGGGTACCAAGCTGGGGGCGGCCCCGTTTTCTCGCTTTGACCCCCACCTGGGAGGGGTCCGCTCCGGGCATGGAGCCATTCTCCTCGCAGAAATCCAGGTCCGACTCCACTCCATAGCCCTCCTCTACTGCCCACTCCGCTCCCCGGAGAAAGGATTCGGTCAATTGCCGATCGGTGGCATGAAGCCTGCCTGTGGATCCCAGGCCCGAGGGCACCGCCTGAAAGAGGGCATCGAGGAGGGTGTTGATGAGCGGCTGCACGTCCCTGGCCTGCAGGTCCGAGCGGAGCAGGCGCACCCCGCAGTTGATGTCAAAGCCCACCCCGCCGGGACTGATGATCCCACCCTGCTCTTTGAAGGCGGCCACCCCGCCGATGGGAAAGCCGTAGCCCAGGTGGGCATCGGGCATGGCCATGGAGTGTCCGACGATTCCGGGAAGGGTGGCGACATTGGCCACCTGGTCGACCGTCCCCGGCTCGACCATCTCCCGCAGGGCGGCTGAGACGAATATCCTGCCCGGCACCCGCATTCCCGGCCGGTAGCCGATTGGCACCTCGTAGATGTTATCATCGATCTTCTCAATTTCCATATATCACACGTCCACAATTATCACACATAGAACATCATCAGACATAGAGCCATCAGACATAGAGCCATCAGACATCAAGCACCACCTGAATGCACCACCGCTCGTTCTTCTCGATGGCGAACTTGTGCCTGGTGACCGCTTTCACCTCAGCGAGGAACGAGTGCCTCTCCGGGTCCATCCTCTCCCCGCCGATCTCCGCCCGGAGCTTCCATCCCTTGCCATCTTGAAACTCTTCCAGTGCCACCTGGAAGCGGGAGAAGACCGCAGACTCGGTCTCGAAGAGAAAGACGATCTCAGAGAGCCACTGGTAGGCCAGGTCCTCCAGATCCTCCGCCTCAAGCTCCACTTGCCAGCTCTCCTCAACCTTAACCTGGCCGGGGGAGATCATGGCGCCAAATAGGGCGGCGGCGGCATTGGAGAGCATCTGGTCAGGAGTCGTGCCATAGGCGCGGAACTTGACATCTGCGGTATGCTCCAGATATTCGAATGGAATCATCATATATTAGTGAGAGCCGCAGGCATTAAAGCATTGCCAGCCCGCGGACCAGGCCCGCCTTTTCGGCCAGATGCAGGGCCTGGGCGTACTCGCGGGCGGTTATGGCGCGGGAAAGCTCGGGGTAGCGGCAGGCCTGGTACTCCGGATGGTACTGGGCCATGACATTCAGATAGGTGTGCACGGATATCTCCTGGGAGATGAAGCGCACCACCTCCTCCGTCCCCGCTGCGTCCGCAGGCAGGACCAGGTGGCGGACGAGGAGCCCCTGCAGGGCGATGCCCTCCTCGTCCATCTGCAGGTCGCCCACCTGGCGGTGCATCTCTTTCAGTGCCGCTTTATTAACGGTGGTGTAGCCGGGCGCTGCAGAGTACTTCTGGGCAGGGCCGTCCTGGCCGTATTTAGCATCGGGCATGTAGATGTCGATGATGCCATCCAATAGAAGCAGGGCCTCTGCGGAGTCGTAGCCGCCGCTGTTGTATACCAGAGGGACAGAAAGGCCCTCTTCTCGGGCCAGGACCAGAGCCTCCAGGATCTGAGGGACGACGTGGGTGGGTGTCACGAGGTTGATGTTATGGCAGCCACTATCTTCCAGGGCGAGCATCATCTTGGCCAGCTCCTCTGCCTTCACCTCATGGCCAAGATCCTCCTGGCTGATATCCCAGTTCTGGCAGAAGACGCAGGAGAGGTTGCAGCCGGAAAAGAAGATGGTGCCCGAGCCCGAGTGGCCCACCAGGGGCGGCTCCTCCCCAAAGTGAGGAGCATAGCTGGCCACCCGGGCCCACCGACCGGTGCGGCAGTAGCCCCTCTCATCTTCCAGGCGGTTTGCCTGGCAGCGGCGGGGGCAGATCTTGCAGGATGCGAGGCGTGCAAGAGCCTCTTGCGCGCGCTTCTCCAAAATTTCCGGGGGCATCTTGTTGTAGCGGGCCATAGAGCACAACAGCATAATTTGGGATCGGATCTTTGAAGAGCCTTTCGGCGTCAATTGTCCTTTTCAAAGCCGGTTTTTGTCAGGATGGAAAACTATATATATCGTCGATTGTCTATATAGACAAAGGCGAAAGTCGATAGAGTTTTCTTCCTCCTTTACCCCTTTCGGCTTTCCCTCTTCTATTCTATTCACCACCGATCATTAGGGCAATTGCCGACTTGAACTCTCTCCGGGAATGCACATTATCGATCCATTCAAGTCCGGGTATGGAATTCCGCCCCGGGCAGCATTCGTCACCGCCGGGCAGACGATCGGCCTGGATTTCATCGCCAAAGGGGTGGTAGCCCTGGGGAGAGGGAAAATGTGATTGAAAATCACGGGCTTTGCCCGCACCATCTACCTTTTCTATCGATTATTGCCAGGGCATTTTCTGTCAAGACTATCCGCTGGGCCTTGTGCCTGGCACTCTTTACTATGACCACGGGATCGCTCACTCGTCTCGCCTCAGCTATGATCCTGTGACCGTGAATCGAGTCGCCGACCTCATGGCCCTTCATTTTACTGGCTCCATCTTGCCTTCCTTTTCCAGGTCATCCATGATCTTGCATACCAGCTCATAATCCAGCTGTAGGTCGGTGCTGGCATCAGATGCATATGCCTCGCCCTTCATCTGGAAATACCCGGCAACTTCCTTTTTGGCAGTCTCATAGTCTACATCATGGTATTCGATGACCTTGATTGCAGCAAGCTTTTCCCGGACAGCATCGCGAATGAAGTCCGAGGGATTGAGGTACAGACCGGCATCTACAAGCCCGTTGATCTGCAAAATCTCATTTCGGGTCAGCTTGGCCCCAACTACTTTTCCCACATTTCCAGTACTGGCGATATCTGCGCCCATGCCCATTTTATTAGTTAAAACTAATTTATAGGTTTATCGGTCTGGTGCTTGCCAGTACCATCCAACTTTTCAAGCCTAATAAAATGATAAAAGGGAGATCAGAGGAACCTGATCCCTTTGGGCATCTCCCCGAAGCGCCGGCGGAACTCCTCCGGCCAGTTGGATGGATCCAGCCCCTTCTGGCTCAGGAAGGCACTGGCCCAGCGCTCCAGGCCCACTCCGCTGCATCCTGACCAGAGGGCTTCGCCGCTTTGGGCCTTCACTGTGAAGCCCTTGGGGTACTTCTCCCCGTTCACAGACAGATTCTGAAACTCTATCCAGTTTCCGTTATAGGGCAGGATGGCCTCATAGTCCACTGTGCCCGCTCCGGTCATCTCTGATAGGCCGGTCTTGCCCTCCTGGGCCATGAACCAGGGAGTAACCCAGGCCGTCCTCCAGGTAAGCTCCAGGATATCCTCGAAGATGTGCTTGTAGCAGCCCTTCAGCTTCTCTGCCTCCTCAAGGGTATGCTCCTTCGTCCCCAGCCAGACGATCTCTATACGGTGGAACTCGTCCACCCTCTCGATGCCATGAATCCCGCCGGACTCATAGCGGTGGCTGGTGCCGGACCGGTCGAAGACCCTCATGGGCAGCTCGCCATTTGGAAGGGTCATCCCCTGCAGAAATCCCCAGAAGGTGGGGCACTGGGCATAGCACATCCCGCCTATGGGCAGGTCGATCTTCTCTTTGACCAGCTCCAGGGGAACCTCATGGGTGACCTTGTAATAGTCCATGACCTCCTCCCAGAAGGCTGGATCGCGGGTCTTGGGCGGACAGACGAAGTAGATCTCCGGGTAGACCCCCTGAGCGTGTCCGCTCTTCTTCCAGACGTCCCAGGTGTCAAGCTTTGGAAATATCATCTCCTGGTAGCCCAAAGGCCCTATGATCTCCTCTAAGACGATAGCCTCGAATGTGCGGAAAAGATGTGTGGCCTGGGGCCCGTAGATCCACTGGCCACGGGCAGAGCCGTGCTTGANNAAGCATCTCCTCAGTGGGATCGGCTCTGAATTTGGGCTCTCTTTTCTCGCTCTCCCAGAGAAGCTCCCAGTGCTCAGTCTTCCCTCCGTAGCCCTTCTCCAGCTTCTCCTCCAGAAGGCTGACGATCCTGTCGGGAATGCGGTTCTCAATCTCCGACTGACCTAATGTGCCGCCCTCGCCTACATCCAGAATAAGGCGCAGCCGTCCTCCTTCATGCCTCATCTCCCGCACATAAGGGATACGATGGGCGATCTCCCTGTCGGACTCGACCTCGATCTCAAAAGCGGTCACATCCATGCCCCGCACGCCAATCCGGTACTGCTTTCCTAAAAGCTCAGAGAGAGGCCGGCGCAGCCTGAGCAGGGCATCATGAGCCCGAACATATCGGTCGCTGTCGATGACTAGATCGATTCTGTTTTTGGCCAGACGCCATTCGGTGATCTTTGCCCCCTGGCCCTCAGGAGCGCCTTTCTCCAATATCGGCCCAGCGTCCCTTATAAAATCGGAAATGGCTTTCTCGGCTGCGCCGGCATCAGCGCTCAGCCGAAGGCTTGCCTCTAAATGAAATCTCATCTATCCTCCGCAACAGATAGCGTCTCTTTTGCTATTTTAATGTTCATTAATAGGTCATCCATGGTGGTGAGCAGAGTGCCGGGCTTCTCGATTGAGAACTGCAGGGAGAGGCTTCTCTTATCGATCAACAGATTCATATTGGGCAGGTTGTCCGGCTCAATCGATCTGCCGACCATCTCCATATCCTCTCCCGCCTCTGCCAAGAGGACCAGCCGGGCATGAATCATGCCGTGTCCATAGCGGTCTGGCCGGAGGGATCGGTCCTTTTGTTCAGCTGCTCGTCCAGGATCTCGTCTAACAGGGCCAGGAACTCATCCTCTCTGCCTGGGGGTATAGAGGCGCCGCTGGCTATGGTATGGCCCCCACCGTTTCCTCCCACTGCCTCCGCTGCCCTTCGCAGGGCCACAGACAGGTCCAGTCCCCGGGCGATGAGGGGCTTGTTCCCTCGGGCAGATATCTTGATCATATCATCCTTGTGATTCAATGTCACTAAAGGCAGATCGGAGTAAAGATATCGAATCCCCAGGCCCGAGACGATCGCCCCCGCCTCCATATTCACCCTCTTTAGGTAGCGAAGGTTCTTCATCTGTCTGCTCTGCTCTCGAAGGAGGCTAATCTCTCGCAGGATGTGTTCTTTGTACTCATCCGCCAGCCTCTCGGCCTCGAGGAGCGCGCAGTGATCCCGCAGGCATAATGTGAGCCCAATTCCGGGAAGATCTCTATTGCCGCAGGCATTGAGCAGCTGCACCATATGCAGGGAGTTTTCCACCACCTCATGGCGGAGGCGGATCACCTCTCCTAAAATCGAATCCGCAGCAAAGCTGCCCTGCATGATCAGCTTGAGGGTTAATGCTGTAGCCAGCCTGGTCAGATCATCCCCCGCCAGGGACTGGACATTGCCCTTTATATTCAGATCATCCAGGAACTTCTTGATCTTCTCCCGGTCGCCGGTGAAGTCCAGGAGCGGCTCTATGCTCCTTGCCAGGACATCCACCAACTGTCCATCTTCTGAGAGCTTCAGACCGGCCCTGACCTGCACTGCGCCGCTGGCCACCGCCTCTTCCAGGATGGATCTGTTCGCCCCGATCATGGCCTGGCGGTCGCCCATCGCTCCCACCAGGGCGAGGCCTGCCAGATCGGCATTGTCGCCCATATGACGGACCACAGAATAGACGGTGCCCGCTGCAGACAGCTCAAAAGCCCCATCTATTCCGAAGAGATGGGGGTTGTGGTGCATACAGTCCAGCGTTCCCACCGGTCGGTGATGGTCTAAAACGAAACACTCGCCTTGCACCCGGGAGATCAGATCCGGCTTTCCGCTCCCCATATCGCAGAAGACCACCGGCCCGGTCAGGCCGTCGATCACAGACCGGTCCAGCCGGTTGACCAATGTGGCCTGGAAGGGAATGCCTGCGCGCATAAGGGCATGGCAGATCAGCCCGGCGGATGTGATGCCGTCGGCATCGTTATGAGAGATCACCCGCATGTGCTCGCACTGCCGGATGGACCGGGCGATGGCTTCTGCCGCTTTGTCCAGCCGCTTCATGAGATGAGAATCTCAGCGGTCTCGGGCGAATAGGTCCAGTCCGGAGCCAGACGCCCGGAGTCGTGATAGTATTTCACCATTCTTCTTATCTTGTTCTCAGTGAGCTGCAGAGCCCTCTTGTTGTGAACGTCTTTCTTATTGGCTTTGATGTGCTTTCTCACATGGAGCGCTTTTCTCATCAGATTTGTCAGGTCCTCTGGAATATCCGCCAGAGCATTGTTGTCCCTCAGAAAGCCGGTTATGCTCGTTCCTATTACCAGCTTGACGTTCGGTACTCCATACTGATCTCTCAGAGTGAGGCCGATGCGGCTGGGGGACATGCCTGTATCGTGCAGCTTCATGATTGTCTTTTCCAGCTCCTCCTTGGACACGTCAGACCACTCTGGCGCTTTGGTCACCATGGGCGGTCGGGAACGAGAGGAGCCCCCTTTTCGGCTATGCATTTTTGCCATCTTTCAATCCTCATTCAATCTCATAATGGCGAAGGTATAATTCTCACTGCCAGGTGAGATAAAAAACTTGCGCCGTTCTTCTGGCAACATATCCTGGTAGCAGGTTTATAAGCCAGGGATTTGAAGATTAGTGCATGCTTCCGGAGTACTTAAACCAGCTGTTCTATCTCATCGGCCAGGCGGTGGTCTTTCTTGCCGCGGCCGTCCTCCTCATCTCCGTACTGATAGCTCTGCTCATCCTCTACTCCTTTAAGACGGGCAACTTCTTCGCCGCCAGATACATGCTTTTGGGCATCATGCTTCTTGAGGACGTGATAAAGTCGCTCTTCTGGGTGGCGAGAGCTGATGACTCCATGGTGGATGATGTCGGCGTGCGCCTGAGAAATTATATTAATACAAAAAAGTTTTTAGAGACTCCCTATGAGAAACGCTTCATCTTCATGCCTCAATGTCTCCGTAGCGTCCAGTGCCCTGCCAAGCTCACCCCAGAAGGGATAATGTGCATCGACTGCGGTCGCTGTGGTATCGGCGAGGCCAAGAAATACGCTGAAAGCCTGGGCTATAGGTTCTATGTGGTTCCTGGCTCCAGCTTCATAAAGAGGATCATAAAGAAAGGCCGACCAGGAGCAATTGTGGGAGTGGGGTGCTCAATGGAGATTAAGGAGGGACTGGATCTATGCCACAGCCACGGCATACCGGCCAGAGGGGTGCCGCTATCAACATCCGGCTGCGTTGCCACCAGCATCGACTGGGAGGCCTTCTATGAGGCCATTGCCGAAGTGCCATCGACGGAAAAGCAGGGCGCTTGAGTTCGAAAGCAGCGTTGTTTCCAATAGCGTGCTATTTCCATATCATCTCAGCCATATTGAACGGTCGGGCATGGGATAATACAGCGTCAATAGAATGAAGAACTGCACTCGGGAAATGATACGCTTAAAAAAAATGAGATGGAGTTGCACTCACTCCATGCTGATTGCTTCAGAGGGGCAAGCCTCAACACATGTCTTGCACTCAGTGCACTTTTCCTTATTTACGACTGCTATTTCCTCGTCGTCCAGGCTGATGGCCTCCTCCGGGCACTCCTCGACGCAGGTTCCACAGCTTACACATTCGTCTCTATTAACAACTGCGGGCATTATTGAGTCCTCCAATTTGCCTCAAAGGCAAATCCACCTGCATGTATATCCGATATATACCTTTCGCAGATCTAGGCCAGTTCATTGTATTTCTTCCTGTCTTTGAGCTCCTGCCTCTTGGCGCTGTTCCATCCGCTCACCGCCTGCAGGTAGCCGGTGATCCGGCTGATGTGGTCCACATTCTCCGATCCGCAGTTGGGGCACTTATCCTCCAATCCGCCCGAGACCTGGGAGCAGCCCAGGCAGACGGTCATGTCCTTGGTGAAGGTGAAGTAGCCGATCTGGGTCTCTCTTGCCAGGCGCAGGCCGAAGTCCATCAGGCCCTGGGGATCAGGGGTGGCCTCGCCTAAGAAGACGTGGAAGATGTTGCCGCCATCAACTATGGGGAAGAATACATGCTCGAGCTTTGCCCGCTCGAAGATTGTGACGTCCGCGCTGGGTGGCAGGTGGGTTCCATTGGTGTAGTAGACGGGCAAGTCGCGCGTCTTATGCAGATTCCTCCTCAACGCATCCAGGTCGCCCTTCACCACCCTCTCGGCACATTCTCTGAACTCCTCGTGGATGAGATCGGATACAGCAAAACGCTGGGCCGTGGTCTCGGCTGGAGTGCGCGCGAGGGCAATGGTCATGCCATGCTGCTCTGAGAGCTTCCGGGCATAGATCTCCATCTCGGTCATGGCCCGAACCGCCAGCTTCCAGGCCTCTTTTGATTCATGCATCTGCTTTCCGGTATGGAACTGCACCATCTCATTGACGCCCACAACGCCTATGGTATAAACCAGGGCATCCAGGCCGACGGCGACGGAACCCATCTCGCCTGTGATGGGATCCCTGGGCTGCTGGGTAGCAAATGGCATGCGATGGTTGTTGATGATCTGGTTCATCCACTGCCGCTTCACCTTGAATATCTCAACCGATGTGTCCATCAATTCTCGCAGATACTCGAAGAGGAGATCGTCATCCCCCCGAGCGAGGTAAGCGGCACGAGGGCAGTTGAGGGAGACAACCTGCCAGGAGCCCATGGAGAAGTGCTTACCGTCCCGGAAGCGGAGCTTGTCGTCGAACTGATCGTCGCTACTGAATGTGGCTGCAAACTGATATGCGCAGCATTGATAGCATGATATTCCCTCCCCTGCACCCCGGTAGGCAGGAAGCTGGTTGTCAAAGTATGGTGTGCCATACTCCGCCGCCAGCTTGAATGTCTGGAGGTAGAGCTCCTGATAGGTGGGAAGATCGGGATGAGCGGCATTGAACTCTTCGTCCTCCTTCATGAAATCGGGCTCAATGCTGATCTCGGGCTTGGGAAAGTTGAAGGGCTTGCCCCAGTAGTCGCCCTGGAGCATGACCTCCATCAGGGCCTTGAAGGCCAGGCGCACCTCGCGCTCGAACTTGCCGTAGGTCTTGAGAGGCGCGTCGGGAGTAGAGCCGTCCCAGACCCTTCCCGCATAGACCGCAGGCTTGTCCCGCCAGAGCTTGGGGACGCCCGGGGTGAGCTGCACCGAGGAGAAGACCAGCTGGCCGCCGCGAGCGACCATCATCTGGGTCATCTCGTAGACGAACATCTGCATCAGCTGCACGATCTCTTCATAATTGCGGTTCTCGAAGTATGGAGCGATGAAGGTGAGGAAGTTGTAGAAGCCCTGCCCTCCCGCAAAGTTGGTCTGGGCGCTGCCCAGGGCCTTGACCGCATGCAGTATGGCCACCTCAGGCTTTTTGGCCGGGCCGGCAACGCTGGCCTTGGTGCCCAGGCCGTCGGGCATCAGGCCGTAGTAGAGGAAGTAGCGCAGATCCCAGTCCTGGCAGAACGGCCTGGTTCCGAAGTACTCCAGGTCATGGATATGCAGGTCTCCTGCCAGGTGGCGGTCGGCAAGGTATGGGGGCAGAAGCAAAAGGTACTGCTCCTTGCTTATTTTATCCGCCTTCTTCTTGTGGCTGGTCTCAGCGTTCTCCTGCAGGTTGGCGTTCTCCTTGGATTCGAAGCCTGTGCCAATGTCGATGAGATGGGCATCGAAGACGGGCGTCCCCACCCTGGTGCAGATATTTCGCCACTCGGTATGATGCCTCTCCAGGAGGATCACATTCATGATCTCTCTGACCAGAGGGCCGCTCAGGTAGCGGACGTTCATCCACCTAACCCGACGCTCCACCTCCTTGGCGATGTCCTCCGCCTCTTCTTCGGTTATGCCTGGCTCTTTATAGAATTGTTCAGATAGTTTGGTCTCTTTTAGAAGCTGCTTGGCTATGGCTTCTCTATCCCAGTCCAGCAGATGGCCGTCCGTGGTCCTGACTCTGGGCATAGACGAAACAGCCAGCCCTTCCAGGGTCTGTTGAACGATTCTGCTGCTCAACGCCCATCCCCTCTACAATAAAGCAACATTATGCCTCCTCTCGACGATCGATCTATTAGACCAGTATTTCCACTCCAGTTTATTCCTTTTGCGCTCCAAACAGTCGCAAAATTTTTTAGCAAGTATGTATCAACTCAGTTATAAAGTAAACGCTTAAGACTATCAGTATGCTTTATTATCAACCATATCCCTGCAGGACGAAAGTGAGCTGAAGATCTCCTTCGCCATCGCGACGGCCAGCGCAAGATGATGACCTTGCTCCTTAAGAGATGTAAAAGGGAATCTTTAGGCAACAATTGGCCGCATAATCTAATTTTTTCTCCTGCAACCCCGCTGGGGAGGAGATTGATGAGATGCTCAGCAGTTCTGATGGCTCAGCGGCCCGATCCTCATCTGGCCGCCTGCCCTCTTTCTACCGACATGTTTAAATGGAGTACTGCTCACCTTGTGGCTCGAAGGGCAGGTAGATCAGCTGGAAGATCGCTACCTTGGCATGGTAGAGGCCTCGGGTTCAAATCCCGACCTGTCCATTAGCCTGTTGTACCTTTTGTCTGCATTCATCTGCTTCCACTCAAAAGTCATCGTTTTAACTGCTATAGTACATTAACACCCACGATCAGACAAAGGCTGCCGGCAGCAAACCTCTTTTACCTGCAGAGCAACAGTCTTATTCCCAAGAGTTCTGAGGCGAAGATGTTAGATATCATTCAGGCTGCAGAGGCGCTGTCAGGATCAATAGCCACCATAGCCATGACCTTCTCCATAGGCCTGACCGTCGGCCTGACCGGGGCCATCGCCCCAGGACCTACCCTCCTGGCTACAGTCAACTCATCACTCAAGGACGGCTGGCTGGCCGGCCCCAAGGTTGCTGCTGGCCATGCGCTAATCGAGATCGTGATATTTCTTTTAATTGTGAAAGGTCTGGCGGTGACTATGCAGCAGTACTCTCGCTCCATCGCCCTCATGGGCGGCCTGGCTCTGATCGCTTTTGGCATTCTGACCATGCGTGATAGCAAGAGAGCCACCATGGCCTCAGCAGGTGACGGATCTTACACCAATCCATATCTAGCAGGATTTCTCACCAGCGCAGCCAACCCCTATTTCTGGATCTGGTGGCTCTCCATAGGCAGCGTCCTTATCGTATCAGGTCTTGAGGCCGGTCTGATCGTGGCGGCAATATTCATGATCGGACACTGGAGCGCCGACTTCGGCTGGTATCTTCTCGTCTCCAGCAGCCTGGAGCGGGGAAGGGGTCTCCTCTCCCCAGAGAATTACAGAAGAATACTGGGGCTATGCGGCATCTTCCTGATCCTATTCGGCATTTACTACCTGGGAAGCGGAATAGGAGTGGTTGGCTGAGGGTGCTCTCCAGCCCGAGGCCCCGGAGGCGACGGATGATTGGGCGGAACGGATCCTTTGATCTTCAGGAAGGATAGATGAGCACGAGAAAGCGGATTGTCGATCTCATTCAGAACTCCACATCAGTCCTCATCCTCTCAGTCCTCTTAGGCCTGGTGCTGCCGGGTCCCGCAGGGGCGACAGAGGCTCTGGTCACCCCGGCGCTCATGGTTATGATGGCCTTCTCCCTGACCGAGGTCGATCTGGGAAGAGATATCAAATCCTCGGCCTCTCTGAAAAGAGGATTTCTCGGCATCATCATAAACTACGGCCTTTTGAGCGGATTGATTCTGCTTCTGAGCTACAGTCTGCCCGACGAATCGCTCAGGCATGGCTTTGTCATCATGGCCGCGGTCCCGCCGGCAGTGGCCGTACTGCCCATGACCCGCATCCTGAAAGGGGACATGAGCCTCTCTTTTGCCGGAGAGATACTCTCCTACCTGGCCTCGCTCCTGCTGATGCCCCTGATCATCTACCTCTTCGTTCACCAGACGGGAATAAGCCCCATCTATCTGCTCCAGATCTCCATTGTATTGATCCTCATCCCTGCTCTTGCCTCCAGGCTGGTGCGACTGCTTCCGATCAACCCCGTCCTTCCCATAAACCTGGGTTTCTTCCTGGTCACATATACTGTGATCGGCCTGAACCAGGGAGCCCTCTGGACGGATGGGTGGAGCGTGGCCTGGATATCCATAGCCCGCACCTTCGCTGTGGGATTGGCAGTGTTTATCCTGGCCAGATCCGCTGGCTTGAAGAGCAGCCAGGCCATATCCCTTACCCTTCTGGGCTCCTTCAAGAACCTGGGACTTGCAGCAGCGGTATCCCTGCTCCTCGTCGGTCCGGCAGCAGGGCTCCCGGCGGCATTCTGCGTCCTCGCGGAGACCGCTTTTTTCATCCTTCTCTCCTTCGCGAGATCACGGTATCCTTAAATAAGGTAAAAAGGGTGATCTGATGGGGAGATATCTTGTCCATCAAGGATGATGCCGCCTATCTGAGGTCGATCTACATCTATGTCGCTATCTCAGTATTCCTCTTCGCTCTCACCGCCGTCATGGGCTATTATACTGCTCAGCTTGATCCAGAGTTCGCCGCCAGCTGGACAGAGGAGCTGGAGATGCTGGCATGGATACTGGAGCAGCCGCCACTCATGATAATGATAATCATATTCCTCAAAAATCTCCTCGCTTCTGCCACGGCTATGCTCTTAGGATTGGGGCTGGGGATAGTTCCCATGATAGTCGCCACCACCAATGGCTTTCTTCTGGGAATCGTCGGCTATAGCGCGGTTGAACAGAAGGGATGGCTCTATCTGGCGGCAGGCATTCTGCCTCATGGAATCATCGAGCTTCCAGCCGTCCTCTTGAGCATCGCCATTGGTTTGCGGCTGGGCCATATG
>MTKZ01000609.1_pt2 | contig 16321 bp, 17 predicted proteins | sample 1042781 | NCBI WGS metagenome assembly MTKZ01 (sample SAMN06212207, study PRJNA360539) | anaerobic digester metagenome | biome: Wastewater treatment plant; material: sludge; isolation source: anaerobic digester fed with sludge from wastewater treatment plant | place: Denmark: WWTP Viborg ...
ACAAAAAACAGTACTTTAATGGCAGTTCTTTTATTCATTAAATTTCTTCTACTATTCTCTTAATATATTCATCCAAAGCATTAGTTAATACTTTGGACTCGTAGGGATTCTCTCCCAGTTTCTTGTCTCTACCTATACTGTAACAATTTTCACAGACTAGAGCAAAATTTTTTGTATCTAAATATACAATATCGTCTTTACTTCGACAATATTTACATTTGGTAAAATCCTCTAAAAACCCCATCTCTTTCAAAAAAATTATTCTAAGTTTATTAGTTGATACTAAATCAAGACCCTTTTTTAGCGCTCTTTGCAGACTGTCAAAAAGCGGTGGATACTGCTCTCCTTCTTGAAGAAATTTGTTTAACAAAAAAAGAATCCTGCGCACATTCTGAACATGAAGATGCTCAATATCAAGAGTACTCTCAAGCTGTGATTCCGTAAGCAACGGCATTCCTTTCCCTTCAAAAAAAGAGATACTGCTAGTACACAAAGTTTGCATATTCCCCCTGTTTTTACTATTTATTTTTCTAATACCCTTAGCAAACAGTGTAAATTTTCCTCTCTCTCTTCCAAAAACTGTAAGGATCTTATCAGCCTCTGAGTAATTAACAGACTTTATTACAGTAACAATATCTCTACTCATATGCGCCTTTCCTTGTGATTACTACAAATGGTGTTTTGAGAAGTATCTTTAGATCAATTAAAAAATTCATTTCTTTAACATACTTAGCATCCATTTTAAATCTATCATGGAGTACAATATTGTTTCTTCCAGAAACTTGCCATATCCCAGTTATACCTGGTCTAATAGTATATATCTGTTTTAAAAGACTTTTATCCTTGGGATGTTTTTTCAAATGCTGGATAATCTCGTAGTCATATGTTGGCCGTGGACCAACTAAAGACATCTCTCCTAAAAGAACGTTTATCAATTGGGGCAATTCATCTATATCACATTTCCTCAAGATTCTACCTATCCCCGTGATTCTACTGTCTTCTTGACTGTTCATTTTGTTCCCATTCTTCACCCATTTTGTTTTCAATTCTTTGTATTTAGGATTATTAAGCAATTGCGAATGTGCATCTGGAATCATTGTCCTAAACTTATACATCTTAAAATTACAACCCTCCTTACCTTTTCTTAAAGGTTCTTTTACAAATATACTCCCTCCATCATTAACCCAAATCAAAAATGAGGTAAACAAAAGTAAAGGTGAAAGAAGAATTAAGAGAAGTATTGAAAAAAATATATCAAAAAATCTCTTAATGAATTTGTAGTGTGTCTTTGACATAGTTTTGAAGCTTGTAGATGAATATCTCAGACGCAAAATTCTGAGACTGTTTAATACAGTTGTCTTGTGTATATTTTTCTGGCTTAAATTTCTTTAAGACACTTACAAGAGAATCAACTGAATATTTCTCAAAGAATACACCTGTTGATGGATTTTCCAATGAGACTGTTTCCATTGGGCCCCCATCTTTGTATGCAATGACAGGAGTGCCAAAAGCATTCGCTTCTACTGGTACAATACCAAAATCCTCTCCCCTTACAGGGAATATCAATGCTCTAGCTCTACTTAGGAGCTCATATTTCTCATCCTCAGAAACATATCCCAAGAATTTGACTATACCCTTTGCAGCTAATGTATCAACTAACTGCTTCATTGCTTCTAAATCATCCCCTGTTCCTGCAATCTTAAGAGGAAGATCTAACTTGTCACAGGCTTTAATAGCTAGATGAACCCCTTTGTACCTCTCCACTCTACCTAAGTAAAGAAACCAGTTTTCTTTCCTATTAACTTTTGGATATTTCGCAATTTTACTTACCTCAACTGGAGGATATATTACATCTGCATCAACACCGTAATACTCTTGAACTCTTTTTTTAACTACATTTGATATCGCTGCAATTCTCTCACACTTTTGAGCAGCCTCTCTATCCCATTTTCTCCAAATATCTTCAAGTGCAGTATTCATGAAAAAAGAATAGATTCCAAAAAGGAATTTGTTTATACCACTTAGCTGAGATTTCTTTTTTAAAGTTCTATCATCTTTTTGCCAAAGAAATTTAGGTGGGGTCATACAAATATCTATATGTTTAACTCCTTTTTGATTAGCAAATTTTGCAAAATGTGAGGAAAGAGAAATAATTACATCAAAATCCTTAAATCGAAATGATTTGTATGCCATTGGGAGAAAAAGAAGATATATATATCTAAATTTGTCTCTCCAAGGAAGCTTTTGAAGAAAGGAAGCATTAATCTTTGTATTTTTGAAATTCTTCTTTACTAAATCTTCATCATAGTAGGCCGTAAAGAGTTCTGAGTTAGGGAAGGCTTCTAAAATATATCTCATATGTAATTCTCCTCCCCCCATTTTGTAAAGAGGCTCATATACTACTGCAACTTTTATCTCATTGAGCCAATTGGGATGATTCTTCTTCATGAATTTGTTTAATGTATTCTGTAAAATTATTTAGGAATTTCTCTTCTGAAAATTTTCTTGCCTGATTTACAATTTCCTTTTTATTATACCTTCTTTCATCTAATTTCTTAAGTAATTCTACTAATTGCTCTTCATTCTCAAAAAACTCTCCACTTTTACCCTGACTGACTGTTTCAAGAACCCCACCATATTTATAGGCAAATACTAAAGTCCCTGCAGCCATTGCTTCAAGAGGAACTAATCCAAAATCTTCAACTCCACAAAAAAGAAGAACTTTCGCTGCTGTATATAGGGCCTTAACCTCATCATCTGAAAGAAAGCCAAGAAACTGTATTCTGGAATCTCCCTTTGCAATTTTCTTAAGAAATTTTAAATCAGGACCCTCTCCAACAATTACCAAGTTTTTACCACTTCTCTGTGCAGCCCTAATTGCCCAATCAACTCTTTTGTAGTCGTAAAGCCTTGAAACAACTAGAACAAAATCCTCTGAAACAGAGTATTTTTCTTTTACCTTTTCTATATCGTTTGAAGTTACAGGCTCAAAATATCTCTCCTCTATGCCCGGATAGAGAACTTTTGGGATTACTCCATATGTTTTTCTTATCTTTCTTGCTACAAATTCTGAATTTGAACTCCAGTAGTCTACTCTTTTAGAGATTGAAATGTCCCAAACCCGAAGATAGGTATTTAAGATATTTGAAAGCCACCTGTAAATCTTGTGAAATTTTGATGCTCTGGCATTTAGTTCATTATCCCAAAGACTCCTTGGAGGTGTCATTACCATAGCTAGATGAGGTTGATTAATGCCTGTTATTACTGCCTTAGCTGGACCAGCAGAAATTGAGATTACCAAATCATATCCCTCAAATGAAAAACTCTCGTAGGCTAGTGGATTAAATATTTTTAAATGTCTACTAAATTTTTTACCAAATATTTTTGTATATTTCTGAACAAAGCTTGTATATACCTTGTTCGAAATCATAGGGTATTTCTCTTTGTAAAAAAGTACTGTGAAGATATGCGCGTTTGGGAATACCTTAAGTATTGATATCATTTCTCTATCTGCTCCTCCAAATGATGTCATTTGGTCGGCTACTATGGCAACTTTAGGAAATAATTTATGAAGGCTATACATAGGACATTATACCCTATCTATTCTTTTCTAAGAAATTCTCTATCAAACTAACATCTTTAATATCTTTCTCCCTCGCCCATAACCGTTTAATCTCAAGCACTAATTCGATATTTGCGTATCTAACTCCGTCAATTACTGTTGATTGTGGTTTAAGTTTCTCAAAGCTAAGGTCAATACCTAACTTCTCAATATGCCAACCGTCACTTATTTCAACAACTCCATTTGTCAAGAGAAAAGATCCTGTTTCATTGACAAAACCTGAAAGGGTTTCCTCTTCAAGTAATTGAGAGAATTTCTCACTTTCTACTACCACATCAATATCCCGACTCTCTCTAATACCTAATGCATTTAATATACCAGATCCTATTACAACAGAATTACTGTCATCAAGAGAAATTTTCTCAAGCTCTTTTTTGAAATTTAACATTCTATATTATAGTTCGGGTATCTCACCATCGTCAAAGCCAAAATCCTCTGCACTAACATTCTCCTCTTCTTCAGAATCCAACTGGTCTAGAGCTTTTGCTAAATCATCGTCAGCTACTACTGGCTGATGGTCAACTGCCTCTTCATCATCATCTGGGAATATTACATCAAGCGTCGAATCATCAGCTTCAGTAATCGGATCTATTCCATCATCTAATGACTCATCTACACCCATAAGGATAATGTTAGGCTCTTCTTTATCAATTTTAACAACACCTTCGTCTGTCTCTGTCCCTGAGATACTTTCAATTTCACCACCCTTCTCTCTCCTTTTGTTAATTCTCTCTAAAAACCTCTCCGCATCATCACCAAATTTCTCAACGACATCGATCACCTTCATTGGTTCATTACACTGTGGGCATAACTTTATATCATCCGTCTCAAAACTACAGTGAGGGCAAGAAAGATATATTACATGAACACTTCGCCTTGTTGGAATCAACTCCTCATTTTTTGCTTTTTTTGTAGTTCCCATACTGTATATCTAGCATAGTATAGGGGTTATAGTGTGTCAAGGAACCCATAGCATACGGTTTTTACCCGTATTTGGGATAGCAACATTTTTTATATTTTTTCCCACTACCACAAGGACAAGGATCATTCCTTCCAACTTTTTTACCCTTCTTTATAGTTTTTTGCTTTCCTACTTTCCCGGGTCTATTGTCTTCATGTGAGGCAACTTGAGGAGTTTTGGTGGGTTCATTTGAAACTAACCTAACTTTGAAAAACCTTGTTACTACGAACTCATCAATCTTTCTTAGCATCTCATCAAACATCTCAAAACCTTCATTTTTGTATTCTACTAGAGGGTCTTTCTGTGCAAGATTTCTTAAAGAAATTCCTTCTCGCAAATCTGTCATAGTATCAAGATGTTCCATCCAGAATTTATCAAACGATTGAAGTATTAAATATCTGGACAGTGCACTCATGGCCTCTATGCCAATAGAATATACATGGATAATAAATGCATAAAGAATTGCTCTCTTAAGCTCGGTAATGCTCTCAATTCTTGGAAGAGAATAAAGCTTTTTAAAGAAATCTTCCCTACTCTTGTAACCTAATTGCACTGCAGCAATGTCTATTAGGTTCTCAGTCACTAAGTTGATAACGTTGGTATATATGCTTCTCTCTTCGATATTATCAATCTTCATATCATCTTCCAATGAAGATGCAACAAGGTAATCTAAAAATTCCCATGTCTTTTTTAATATCCACTTATCTAAGGGCGAGAGAGGGTATTTTAGCTGATCCAAACCCTCGATTCCCCAACTCCCTTGCCTGTTAAGAGCAAACCCATCTAAAGAGTCCTGTACCATCTCAATATCTACCTCTTTAAGAGATTTGAAATCGCTTTGCAAATCTTTCTCTGTTAGTTTTTTTTCATTTTTCAAATCAATTTCAAGTATTTTCCTTCTCAATGTATATATGATTTCCCTCTGCTGATTTAGCACATCATCATACTCAACAAGTCTTTTTCGGATATCATAATTTGTTGACTCTACTTTCTTTTGTGCATTCTCAATTGACTTCCCAATTACTCCTACGGATATCTCCATGTCATCATCCAATCCAACCTGTCCCATGATTAACTTCATTTTGTCTCCTCCAAATATCCTCATTAAATCATCCTCAAAGGATACAAAGAATTTTGATTCCCCTGGGTCTCCCTGCCTTCCAGAACGCCCTCTTAACTGGTTATCAATTCTCCTTGATTCGTGCCTCTCAGAACCAATGACATACAACCCTCCGACCTCTTTTACTCCATCACCAAGAGCAATGTCAGTTCCTCTACCCGCCATATTTGTTGCTATCGTTACTGCACCCAACTGACCTGCCTCCGCAACTACTTTTGCTTCTAATTCATGCTGTTTTGCATTTAAAACATTGTGCTTAACTCCTTCTTTTCTTAACATCTCAGAAAGAACTTCCGATTTCTCCACAGATGTAGTTCCTACTAGTACCGGTTGTCCCTTGGAATGCCTCTCAACTATTTCCCTTACAATTGCTTTGAATTTCCCTTCCTGAGTTCGATAGACAACATCGTTGTAATCCTTTCTTACAACAGGTTTGTTTGTAGGGACAACGATTGTGTCTAATTTGTATATTGAAGAGAATTCCTCAGCTTCTGTAACAGCCGTCCCTGTCATTCCAGAGAGAAATTTGTAAAGCCTAAAGAAGTTCTGCAATGTAATTGTAGCCATAGTCTTGGATTCCTTTTTGACTTCTACACCCTCCTTTGCCTCGATTGCTTGATGAAGTCCTTCACTGTACCTTCTACCCTCCATTGCCCTTCCAGTAAACTCGTCAACTATAAGAATCTCCCCATTTCTAATCATATATTCATCATCAAGATGGTAAAGCTCCTTAGCTTTAAGAGCATTGTCTAAATGGTATGCTAACTGTGCATTCTCGTATACATTCTCAACCTTAAGCATTTTTTCTACAGCATCCATTCCCTCTTGATTTAAAGAAACAGCATGAGCTTTCTCATCTACAGTGTAATGTTTCTCCTTTTGGAGTGATTTAACTAAGGATGCAAACTGCTTGTACAAATCGTTTGCCGTATCTGCACTTGTTGAAATAATCAGTGGTGTTCTAGCCTCATCGATTAAAATTGAGTCAGCCTCATCAACGATTACAAAATACCTTGGGCCCTGAACTCTTTCTTCCAGACTTCTAGCCATGTTGTCACGAAGATAATCAAAACCAAATTCACTGTTTGTTCCATACACAACATCACATGCATATGCTTCCTGTTTACTACACTCGACAAGATTTACCCCACTCATATGGTCATACTTCAACCTTCCTGCTTCTTTAAATTTCAAATCTCTTTCCTTAATCAATTTCTTAGCCTCATCCCCCTTTATCTTTATCGCTTCCTTATCATCTACAAATCTGTACTGCTTCCCAGAGTTAATAGCTCCAACACTCATGCCCAAAGCATTGAGAATATGGCCCGTCCATTCGGCATCCCTTCTTGCAAGATAGTCGTTAACTGTTACAAGGTGAGCACCTCTACCAGTTAACGCATACAGATACAATGGAAGATTTGCAGCCAAGGTTTTTCCTTCACCAGTAAATAGTTCTGCGACTTTGTTGTCAAACAAAACATATCCAGCCATAAGCTGAACATCAAAATGTCTGTGATTAGCAACCCTTTTTGAAGCTTCCCTAACAGTTGCAAAAGCTTCGGGAAGAATACTGTAAAGCTTCTCTTTCTCTAAATCGAGGTCCTTACTTAATTCCTCATCCTTAAGTGTTGTAAAATCAGTTCTTGAGGTTTCCAAATTTACGCCAATTTCTTTTCTCAAATGCTCTGTTCTTGCCTTCAACTGCTCGTCTGAGAGTTTTGACATTGCCTTCTCCCTACTATTAATCTCCTCAATGATTGGCTGTAATTTAGCCAACTGCTTCTCATTTGAGTCAAATATTTTTGTTAAAAAGTTGAACATACGATTCATATTATACCACCCATATGAGTCTTTTCCGAATTAATTTTGAATTAATATACCTGAAATATATTTTACAAATGAAAAGGTTTTTCACATTTACACTCCTTCTCTCTTTCGTGAGTTTAGCACTGCTCTCTTTTCCGATATTTCAAACCAAAGGCGAGGAAGAAGTATATCCTGGGATAAACGAAGAAGATGCAGGGAAATTTTCTGATTTTGAAATTCTCTCTCCAAAGTATGGAGATGTTTTCTCTTTTGAGGAGGATATAGATATTCAATGGAAAAACAAAGATACACAAAAAGAATATGTATATTACGTTTACATATATTACCTGGAAGGACAGTTCCACATGGGTTCTACATTCACCTTAACTCAAGATTACGGAGCAACTATCCGTCTCATTGAAAAGGGTGTCGTAGCATTACAAGTATATCTTTTTGACAAGGAGTTTTACTGGACAGAGCAAAGGTCAGAGCATACGTATGTTTCTGAAATCCTTGTTTTAGGTATAGGGATGGATATACCCGAATATTGGTACAAACGGTTTTACAAAGAGAAAGAAATTGAAGAACCTGTCACAATTGAGATTCCAAAGGAGATAGTCGAGGGAATTGAGGAGGAGAAACCAATTGTTGTAAAACCAAAAGAAGTAGAAGCAAAAAAGGTAAAAATTCCTTCTATAGAAGTTGTAAATGAGCCAGATATGTATGATTGGAATTTTCCTCAACAACAAGACGTTAAAGGTGTTGGGAGAAAGAGTACAAAGTGTAGATACAAATATCTACAAAGGTACAATCAAGCAACAAAGATTGAATGTACAATCCCCGACCTAGAGAACCTCTCTTCAGAAATTGTCCAGAAGGAGACAGTTCGGGATATTCTTGTTAAGGGTAATATCTTCAGAGATATGGAAATCGTTGTTGATGTGTATGTTTGTGAGAGAAATATATTCAAACCCAAGACATGGTTTGGATGCGAAGAGAAATATCTAGAAACAAAATATCTCAACATTCATCCATATATTCATATGAATATCCTTCTTGATGACAAAGCATACTCCCCTCTTGCTTACTATCTTAATGTAAATGACTTTACACTTCTTTCTCAAATTTCAAAAGTAAATGAAGTAAAGAAAGTTCAACTAGATTACTCTTCCTTCTTTAGAATCCAAGAATACAATGTATTTGAAAATTTCAAAAAAACATATGATGTTCCAATACTTGAGCAAGATAAAAATGATTCATCAAAGCCTTTTTCTTTTCCCTTTCAATCAGCTGTGGGAGTATCCCAGTGGCATGGATACACTCAGTATCAGAAACCACATACGGGTATTGATTTTTCTGTTGCAAAGAAAGAAACCTTAGCCATTGGCAGTGGCCTTGTTGTTGGAAAAGGTTGGGACAGCTACTATGGGAAATGTCTGTCTGGTGGCAACTATCTTACAGTTAAGCAAGATAATGGGATGCATACAGTATATTTTCATCTTGACGAAAGTTTTGTTAATGTAGGTGAAAACGTCAAAAAGAATCAAGTTATTGCTAGGACTGGTAATTCTGGTTTTTGGAATTGTCAGCCCCTTGCATATCATCTACATTTTGAACTTAGAACAGAGCGACTTCAAAGTACACATGTTAATCCAGTTGAATATATTGACCAAGATTGGAGTAAAGTCTTAACGGTAGGATACAAACAGAACCCCGGTAGATTAAGTGGAGATAATCCACACCCAGGTAGTTAATTTGGTAGAAAAAAAATATGCTAAATACTTTAGTAAAAATTCTTTCATCAATTATTCTCTCTACACAATTCTTTCTTGTTGAGGGGATAACATCTCCTCAGCAAGTATTAATACCAAATCAAGAAAGTATTCTGTTTGTCCAAGATGATCAGATTGTTCAATATGACTTAGATAGAAGAAAGTATGAGAAGATTGGGGAGAGAAAACAGAATGAGCTTGCTGGTATTGGGAAAAATGGAGAATTACTGCTTTGTGAGTTTGAACATTTTACAATTTACTCTGAGGATGAGTTCTCAACCATCTTTAGGGTGAAGAATTTAGAAGGAGAGATCGAGAAAGAGTTAAAATTCTTTGAGACAATCCGACCCGTGTATATGAATGATAGATATATTATTGCTGTTACAGCTGTTGATTTTTTAGAGCAACATACCTACAGGATTGAGAGGGAAAATGGGAATAAGAAAGAGATATTTGTCCCCAGAAAACAGATATTAAGACCTAATATCCCAGAGTATATTTTAATTAAAAATATTTATGAATATGAGAGAAAGGTATATGTCATTGAGGATCTATTTGGTAATGTATATATTTACAGAGCTTTGGATGCAATGAATATTATCAAACCAATATTAATGAGAATCTTTAATCCTGTTCCAAGAAGAAACCCAACAAATGATGCCCAACCTGATTTGAGACTTTGATTGAAGCTCTTTTTCGCAAGGAGATATTCTGCTAGTACTGCACCTACAAAGGGTCCAATTAACATCCCTGGGATGTTTGCAATCAACAAACCCAACATTCCTCCTAAAAGTGCACCTAAGGCTCCGTAGTTACTTGCTCCTGATTTTTTGGATACAAGAGCTAGAAGTAAGTTGTCAACAACAGTTGAGAGAATACAGAGGGAAAAAAGGATTAGCAGAGTGAGTACCGTTATCGTTTGAAAATCTCCTAATATTGCAACTATGAGTGCGGAGAGGAATATTAGCCAGACTCCTGGTAGAGAGAGAATTGTTAGTATTAGGCCACCAAGTGCAAGTAGGCCTGCTAATATCAAGAAGATTGTTGTTAATACTGTCCCTTCTATATTTCTACTTTCTGTAAAATGTTAAAGGTTTGCTGTGCACATGTATCCCATGAGAATTTTTGGGAAAGATCATATCCTTTCTGTATTAAGGCTTGATACTTCTCTCGATTCTTGTATATGTCATATATTGCATTCCCCACTTCCAGCTCATTTAGACCATCTACTAAGACAGATACATCTTTAAATATTTCTTCATATACAGGATTTTTGTGTAATATTGTTGGGGTTCTTGATCTTAGAGCTTCAGCTGCAGATATTCCAAAACCTTCATAGAGAGCAAGGTGGAGGAAACCGAGAGAATTGTTTAGCAATGAATATGCATATTTGTCTTCGTAAAAACCAGTGAATGCAACATTCCTCTGCAATTCATTCTCCTTTATATATTTGATTAACTCCGCTACTTCCGGTTTGGATGTGTCTTGGAATTTACCCCCTGCTATTACAAGGTAAGGAGCATTCTTTTTATCTACTCCTTCCTGTTTTAATTTGAAGACAAATTGTCTGTATCCCTTTATCACCCCTATTGAATTTTTACTTCTGTTAATACCACCACCTAGATATATGAAGTAGCCTCTTTGTTTGTAGTCGTGGGGAAGTAGTCTGTCCGTGGATATTTGTTTTTCGTTAATATCAATCCCTAAGTATGTTACATGTACATTGTTTTCTGGATATTTGGGATAGTATTTGAGGAAGTCATTTTTTGTGGTTTGGGAGTTACAGATAATGAATTTACACTGTTTGGATTTGTTTAGAGTTTTCCAGTATTGAAATTTTCTAATTAGGTTGTGTATGGGAGATTGTTGTGAGTACATGTTAAAGAGAGGCAGGTTCATGTCATGGACAAAGAGTACTGTAGGTAATATGTTAGATGGAAAGTTTCTCCAGAAGTACGGACAGAGGTATATACTGTCTTTTCTTTTTATCTTCTTTATTACTGGTAATACCTGAGAGTAGTATGTTATATCATTCTTATACCCATTGACTTGATATTCCCCTATGTCTACCTGTTGAACATTTTTGTATTTGCATATGTCTTTATCTAATGTAGATATTTTGTTTTTGAACCTTAGTATTGAGAATTGAGTATTAGGATAGTTTCCTAGTAAGGAGAGTGTAATATTTTTTGTATATTGACCTACCCCAGCGAAAGCAAATTGATCTTGGGTTGTAGTAGTATCAATTATGATGTGCATAGGGATATATTACCTATTTTTTTCAGAATAGTCATCTTTTTCAATCCTTATCTCAGAAACGTATTCCTCTAACATTTCGTAAGATGTTGGAACCTTCTCAAACTTTGTATTTATCAATTGGTTTGAAGGTGAGACCACTGGTCTTGGAGGAAGATCTTTTTTCTCAACAGGAACTACTGGCTTCTCAAGACCTTGAGCCTTTAGAATCTCTAATCCAAATTCATATCTAGAAAGCATGTCAGAACTACAAGCATGATATATTCCAGGTTCTATCTTTGATTCTACTGCCTCTTCAATTCTTTCTGTAAGATATCCTACATATGTTGGGCAACCTTTCTCATCTACGACAATTCTTAAAGGCTTTTCTTCTGTAGCTTCAGTATCTGTAACAAACCTAATGAAATTTTTCGCTCCTGGTCCATAAAGCCAAGAGGTTCGAAAAATGTAATTTGCTCCTCCACAGTTTTCAATATATTCTTCACCTTTTCTTTTACTTTTTGCATACTGATTAAGAGGATTAAACTCTCTACTGTTTTCATCAAATACTCCATCTCCAAATACTTCGTTGGTTGATACGTGGATGAAGGGGATTCTAAGTTCTTTAGAGATTTCAGCCATGTACTTTGGTGCTTCTGCGTTTACAGAATATGCAATTTCTGGTTCAGATTCTGCCTTATTTACATTTGTATATGCTGCACAGTTTATTACAAAATCAGGATTTTGTTCATAGACAAAAACTTTTAATTCTTTCTCATTCGTTATATCTTTTCCAACGATGTGATGTTCTTGATTATCAAACATATCACTTTTAATAACTTCATAGCCCTTCTTCTCAAAGTAATTTGATAGATAGGAGCCTAACATTCCACTAGCTCCAAAAACAAGTATCTTTTTTTCTGTACTCATTATTCTGCTTTGTTGAATTTAAATAGATCTTCTTCAGGTAATTCGCCAAGCAATGGTGCCTGGGCATCTTTGTCAGAGAGAATTGGAGCATCTGCCCCCCAAGGGATATTTACATCAGGATCGTTCCATCTAAAAGATCTTTCACTGTTTTTGTCATATTGACCACCACTAACCATATATTCAAATTCTACTTCATCTGTTAATGCCATGAAGCCATGCGCAAATCCTTTTGGAATGAAAAAGCCTGTGTGATTTTCTTCCGTGAGCTCAACCATATGGAACTTTCCAAAAGTTGGAGAACCCACTCGTATATCAACAGCAACATCAATTGCTTTTCCTCTAGAAACTTTCACATATTTGTCNNTGAACCCATTCTGTAGGAAGGTTTGAATCTTTGAATTGTTTTGCGTTGAATGTTTCTTCAAAGTAGCCTCTTTCATCGTAGAAAGCTTTAAATTTTACTACTACCAAATCAGGGATATGTTCTACTTTGATAAATTCCATGCGTTAATTTTTACAAGTTATCCCATATTATATCAGAAGAGGATAGTTTGTTCTATTTAGCCAACTCTACCTTTGAATCATCACCAATAAAGAGAGTGTCTGCTTTTGGATGAGATTCTTTTGTTGTTACCTCAGCATTCCAACCGATTAAACAACTGTCCAGTCTTTGGTTTAAGTCATGTATGTTACAGCTACCCATTAGTATGCTGTTTTCAATTTCAGCATTCTTTACAACACTACCATCTCCGATAGAGGTGAAGGGACCTATGTATGCATTTTCAATTGTTACATCTTTTGCAATTGATATTGGTCCTCTTAGGATAGAATTTTTTACGACAGAGCCCTTTCCTATTTCAATGTTTCCTTCTAATTTACTATCTTTAACCTTTCCTTCACACTTATCTAAGCACTCTCTTTCGAGTATTAGTCTGTTGGCTAAGATGATATCTTCAGGAGCTCCTGTATCTTTCCACCACCCTGTTACTTCAGATGCGGTGAATGTGTATCCATTTTCTATTAACCAGTTATTTATTACTGGTGGGTAGTATTCTGGTTTACCTGTTCCTTTTGGATCTATGGGTTTTGCATATTCGAAAGCTTTGAATACGGCAGGTGTAAAGAAGTATATTGCAGAGAGGACTAGGTCACTAACAAACTCTTTGGGTTTTTCAACAGTCTTTACAATTTTGTCTCCTTTCATTACAGCTACTCCAAAGTTTTGATAGTCTGGTCTTCGAACAACTAGTACATGTGCGTCAGATTTTTTCTTTTTGAAATCTTCATAGTGTTGTTTGAGACCACCTGTTAAGATGTTGTCTCCTGCGGAGAAAAGGAATTCATCATCCCCTATTAGCTTCTGTGCTAGTTTGATTGGATACATCATTCCATTGGGTTCAGGTTGTTCTATGTATGATAGTTTTACTCCCCTTCCAAATCTCTTTCCATCTCCTAATATCTCAGGTATCTCTTTATCACCTTTATTTACATTAATTATGATCTCCTTTATTCCTAATTCTACTGCGTCATGGATTATTCTTTCAATCATAGGCCTGTTCCCAATGGGTAACAGGTGTTTGTTTTTGGTGTGAGTAAGAGGTCTAAGTCTTGTACCCCTCCCCCCCGCTAATATGAGTGCTTTCATAGGTTTGTGAAATAAATTATCTCCACATTCTATCCATTCTTCGGGACAGGGTCAATCAAGAGTATTTTTTAAAGCTAGATGAATTCTTATTACCTATATACCTGGATTTGATGGTGAATCCTGATTTTGACCAAGAGTGGTCGGAATCTCAGGATTAGGCATATTTGCTGGAGGGATATTCCCTATCCTCTGCATATTCGGTTGTACAATTTCTGAAGAATTGCCTATTGATGCTGTTGTTGGAGGCACTACTGCAGGAGCGACTGGTTGTACAGGAGCTTGAATCTCCTTCTTCTCCTCCTCTTTATTCTTAGGTTTAATTAGAGGGATTAAGATTTTTTCTCCAACTTCTACATCAAATGGAGGTTTTTTGTTATTTACCTTCGCTAAGAATTTCCAATCAACATTATGGTCTTTTGCTATCGAATTGAAAGTATCTCCCTCTTTCACAATATATTCATTTGAATCCTTAACTGCAGCCACAAACTTCTTCTTGGAACCAAGCGTGAGAAGGATAGCTGTAATAATGATTATTAGGACTACGATATAGAGAGCTAATGCATATGCAGATGGGATTATTGCGAATACAATGTCCTTAGTTAATGTCTCTATACCATTTAATCCTTCAAATGTAGTAGTGACATTTGCTCTGTATACTCCACCCCATGGATTATTCTCAATATCAAAGTTTAGTGTCTGTTTCTTATTGTTAATGATTGTAAAGTCAGAGGAGTTAGTATAGAAAAGTTTTGAAGTAACGAAGTTGTTTACATCAATCTTAATCTTACTATCAAGTGATACATTTCCACTGTTAGCTAAGGTAAGAATAAGCTGATTCTTGTCATTCTCATTTTTTGAATAATGAAAATCACCAATTTCCAATTTCTTTATAACATCACCTGGGATTGTTACTGCTGCTCTTATTGCTGATCTAAAGTTTAGATTTACTCCTGGATTATTTGCTAACTCTTTTTTCTCTTGTGCTACTATACAAGCATTGTGCTCTCCGACTGATACACCCTCAGGGATTGTCACTTTAAACGGAACAATTTCATTTGTATTTGGCTCAAGTGTTACTTCACTCTTCTCTAATTTATACCAAGTACCCTCATTTACAACTTCCTCTACAAGTTGCTTACATGCGAAAGCACCATCTGAAGAAGGCGTTGTATCTGTAGCATATATGAGGATTGTTTTAGTCTCTTTGGTATTGTTAATGACCATAACTCCATCTTCTACTACACTCCCTGGAGCACTTTCATAGATGAATATAGATTGAGTTCTCTCATTGTCTTCCCTTGGATTTGCGGGAAGGATTCCTATACCTCTTTGCTCAATTGCATATATAGAAGATGCAAATGCGCTTAAGAGAAGAAGTGTGAATATGGCAGTTTTTGTTTTTTTCATTTTTACAAGTACCAATTATACTGCTGTGACAGTAATTGTTAAATTAATTGAGTAATCATTTGCAGCTGGCTGTTCTTGTGGGATTGTCTGAGAAAGACCCACTCCTGTAAACACCCAGTTTCCGATATCATCGGAAGCTGCCGCTGCTGAGAGCAAGGTAATACTATCTAATGTCCCTTCATTAAATGCTGAGGATGAGCCCTTGGTAATACCAGTTATTCCACAAGTTCTACAGGTAGCTTTTACAAGTGTACCTACTGATGGATTAATGCTTAACTGTCCTCCCAATGAGTCAGAATCTGTTGCTCCATCCTCACAACCTAAAGTATCTGGATCGTTAAAGTCGTAATCTACTGCGCTATTCCAATATGCTGTTGCTCCAGATGTTGCAGCAATTGTCAATGTCCATCCTCCATCTGCAGCGTCAGGATTCTCCACATAAATCTGTTGTGTGGAAGTACCTAAGGTACCAGTGGTAGTTTGGCAAGAGAATTTAACTGTAGTATCAGTCATCGCGAATGTAGGACTTGCTACTGGTTCGTATGATGCATCAACAACATCTGTGCTTAGTATTCCTGGATTAATAATCTGAGTTATGGCTGTCGTTGCTGACCTGACAATTCCATATTTCTCTTTGTACATAAAGTACATACTGGTTGCTCCAGTAACAAATGTAATTAAGAGAGCACTAACAGCAATTATTGTTTTATTTCTTTTCATTCCTTTATTATTTAAGATTACAATTTAATAATAGTATCTTTTTGAAGCTCTTGTCAACAAACTTGAATTAAATCAATATACACTGCCACAAATTAAATTGCAA
>MTKZ01012172.1_pt1 | contig 16319 bp, 14 predicted proteins | sample 1042781 | NCBI WGS metagenome assembly MTKZ01 (sample SAMN06212207, study PRJNA360539) | anaerobic digester metagenome | biome: Wastewater treatment plant; material: sludge; isolation source: anaerobic digester fed with sludge from wastewater treatment plant | place: Denmark: WWTP Viborg ...
GTCGAACTTCGGCAGGTCGGCGGCGGCCGCCACGGTCGCGGCAAGCAGGCTTAGAAGCGCGGGACAAAAAGCGCGGGAAAGACTCATGGCTCGTATTCCTCCACGGTCATCTTCGCCGCGCTGCCCCCGCTGCCCTTTTCAGCGCGCGTACACCTCGATTTCGCGCAGCGTGATCTGCGGATGGCACGCCTGCCCGCCGGCCTCGACAACGTCCGCCGTCGCGCCGCCGCCGTGCGTCACCCGGTGAATGAGCAGGCGGATCTTCGCCGTCTTGACGGCATCAAACTCATGCAGAAAGATCCAGCGGTCGCTGAAGAAGCTGTCCACGGTGCACTTCACCGGCGGCGTAAGCACCTTGAACGTCTTGACGGGTTCACGGACGCGCTCGATCGTCACCCACGCGCCGTCCTTCTCGTACTGGAGTTCGTAGTCCACAAGAGTGCCCATGCACTGCCACGGCGGCGCGGCGAACACCCGCACCCGGCCGATGCTCTGATCCTCCGGGAAGCGCATCTCCACCCACGCCGGATAGACGGTGTCCTTGCCGCTCTCCCACGGGCGCGGGGCATCGCCTTGAGCGTAGTACCAGTTCTCAAGCTCGCCGTTGTTCAGCTTGCCCGCGCCGTCCTTGCTCGAAGTCGAGTGCGAGCAGACCACGCCGTCCTGCCGCGCGAGGTTGTGGCCGAAGTCCAGAGGCACGGGCTCCACAGACTGCCCCTTCTCCAGACGCACATACACGGGCAGCTCCGCGACACGCAGCGCCGCCTTGCCACCCGATACGGGCAGCGTGGATTCCACCCCGAACGGCGAGACGACGCGAAGGCTGCCGCCGCCCTTGACGTGCAGTTCGACCTTCCCGTCCGCCGCGCCAGCCGTCATGAAGACAGCGACCGACCTTTCCCGCCCCGTGAACAGGCTGCCGATATAGACCGGGTTGCCGCTCGGGCCGAAGTCGAACGCCCTCTCGAACTTCGTGCCGAACACCTCCTCCGACCAGACCCGCATCAGCGGCGCGGCCGGGTTCACCCCGCCGTCCTCGTTCTTCCACCACGTGGGGAAGTCCCAGAACCCGTGGCTGCGGTCATACCAGTAGTGATCGTGCTCCTTCGGGATGCCGTACTGCTCGAACACCATGCGCCGCACCATCGTCCAGCGCCCCTGCAGGCGGGGCTGGTACGAGCCATAGACCGCAGCGAAGTAGCCGTTCTCGGTCTGCCACTTCTCGAGCTTGTCCGCCCCGTATTTCGCGAGCAGCTCGTTCAGACCATCAAGAGACGTCCGCGCAAGCCAGACATCGCCGTTCACGTTGTTGTACGCGTGGAACGAGAAACCGTCCAGGTAATCCGCCCCGCCCGCCTCCAGAAAGTCCTCGATGAACTTCAGCCCGTACGGCCCGATGGTAACCGTTCCCGGCCCGATGACGCGCAGCTTGCCGCTGACGCTCTTGACGGTCTCGTAGAAGGGCTTCATCTCCTTCTCCACGAACTCCGCTCCGCTGAACTTGTAGTTGGGCTCGTTGCGCGGCTCCCAGTAGGTGACCGTGTCCTTGAAGTGCTCCACAATCTTGCGGACGCCTTCCACGTTCTCCGTCCCGTTCGGGAACGCAACCAGCAGCGCGCGCTTGCGCGCCGGGTCGTGGGGCAGGTAGTACTTCGCCTCCATGTCAATACCCGCCCGAAGCCGGGCTATGGCCTCGTCCGGCCTGGAGGCGTCGGGCACGGCGTGCCGCTCGGGCCCGATGCCGAGGATAGACCGGGTAGGCACGTCCTGCGCGGGGTCACCGGACGGTTCTTCGGGAGGCGGCAGCGGCGGAAAGCGCGGGTCGTTGCGCAAGATCGCGAACATCGTGCCGCCCACGCTCTCGGCCCCCGCCTCCGCTCCGTAGAGATAGACCTTGTACCAGCCGGGAGCCTTGACGTTCAGCGTGATGGTCTCGGGGGCCGAATTCCGGTCCACCAGGCCGCCGTAGTAATCGCGAACCTCGTATCTCGCCGCCGGGCCGCCCTTCTGCGTGAAGCGCACCGGCTCACCGGCGTAGAAAATGTTCGCGCGCTTTCCGGACAGAAGAGACACTGTGTCCGGGGCCTGTCCCGACACCCACCCCGCGGCCGCCGCCGTTGAGAGCGTCACCATACAAAGCGTCACGGCCGCCAGACGGATTGTCTTCATCCTCTCCAATACCGTATTTTCCCTCTCCCGCCGAACGCTCAGCTCCAGTCGAAAACCACCCCGAACAAATCGCCCGGGCTGTCGCGCATAACGGCGTAGATGCTCTTTGCCTCGTCAATCGAAACAGTGTGCGTGATGATGGCCCCGGGATCGATCACGCCCGTCTCAATACCGTGAATCACCACGCGGAGATCATCGCAGCCGAAGTGGCACGACACCTCGATGCGGCCGTCCGTCTGATGGAGCATGCTCCAGGGGAACGTCGTCTCAAGGCGCACCGCCAGCGGGCAGACAGCGCCGCCGTAAGCAAGCAGCCCGTTATCGAAGATATCGTAGAACAGCCTCTGGTACCCCGAACCGTCAATGATGGCGTCGAACGGCCCGAGTTCCTTCAGCTTGTCCCAGTAGTCCGGATCGGAGACCGCCACGGCGTGGTCAAAACCCTGCTCGCTGGCGATCCTCAGGCGTCTCTCGTTCAGGTCCGTGACCGTGACCTCCGCGCCGTGAAGCCGGCCCGCCATGGCGGCGAAGACGCCGATTGGCCCGATGCCTGTCACGAGCACCCTGTCGGCTGGTCTGACGCAAAGACGGCGAACAGCCTTCATTGCGACTCCCGCCACTCCCAGCAGAGCGTACTCCCTGTAGTCTCTGCTCTCCGGCAGCTTGACGAGCAGAGGGCCGGCGGCGACGTCCAGGATGTTCCAACCGCGATGCCCGACGTATTCACCGTTGAATGTCCAGTCGCCGGGGACAAGACCCTGAACAGCACTGCCAACCGCGGCAATCCGTCCGACATGCTGATACCCGTGCCTGCCCGGAAACACCCCCCAGAAGTGCTCGGCCATCATGGCGTGCCGCTCCGTGCCGTTCGTGATGCCGGAATAGACAGTCTCTATCAGCACTTCCGTCGGCCCGAGTTCTCGCGGCGGCCCGTCGTCAACCACCTCCACCTCGCCTCTCGCCGAAAACTGCAGCGCTATCGTCCGCATGTTATTTCTGCTCCCGCCGCCCTTCGTCCAGCAGCACCTTTACCACGCACAGGACGGGCATGTAGCCTTCCTTATCCATATAGTAATGGCCCGGTTGATGCGAGCCCATCGGAATCGTGCCGTTGAACGGGAAGATCAGGAGCTCGTCGGTGGTGGGCATGACCCCATGCTCGACTCCCGCCTCCACCATCCATATATCTCCCTGCTCGATCTCGAACTCGGACTCTGTCCCGTCCGTGTCAACCATGCTCGCGGTGCCTTTTCCTCCCATGACGATCCAGGTCTCGTCATGATCGTGGAAGTGCATCTCCACGGGGGAGTCAGGAGTGAACCTGTAAGGCTGGGGCTTCTTGAACAGCGCCATTATGAGGCGTCCCTTTCTGTGATTAGCGTTATTCGCGGAACTGCGCCTTCCAGCGGAGCCGCGGACGTGTCCCGGGCATGATACACACCAGAAGCCCTCTTTCGCGGCCCGGAGCCGACTTCCTCTGATTGACAATTCGGGTGAATTGTTACTAATTTCACAATCCGGCGATTGACACCTGTTCCCCCGCGCCGGTACAATGTGGCAGAAATACTGGCAGGCATAGGTCTGATTGCGACAGCTCAGGAGGTTACACGTATTCAATGGCAGTCAAAGTAGGTATTAACGGCTTCGGGCGAATCGGCCGGCTCAGCATGCGAGCCATGCTGGCAAAGTTCCCCAACGACATCGAAGTGGTCGCCATCAACGACCTGGTGGACCCGAAGACCAACGCCCACCTGTTCAAGTGGGACACCACCTACGGACCGTTCGAGGGCGACGTCTCGGCCGCCGATGGCGCGATCGTCGTCAATGGCAAGAGCATCAAGAGCTTCCAGGAGAAAGACCCGGCGGCGATTGACTGGAACGGGGTTGGAGCGGACATCGTTGTCGAGTCCACCGGCTTCTTCACGGACGCCGAGAAGGCGAAGGCGCACCTTGGCGGATCGGTCAAGAAGGTCATCATCTCGGCCCCGGCCAAGAACGAGGACGCAACCATCGTGCTCGGCGTCAACGACGATGCGTACGATCCCGCAAAGCATCACGTCATCTCGAACGCAAGCTGCACCACCAACTGCCTCGGGCCCGTGGCCAAGGTGCTCGTGGACAACTTCGGCATCGAGAACGGTCTGATGACGACCATCCACGCCTACACCAACGACCAGAAGATTCAGGACCAGGCGCACAAGGACCTCAGAAGGGCCCGCGCGGGCGCCGTCAACATGATTCCGACGACGACCGGCGCCGCCAAGGCGATCGCGCTCGTGATCCCCGAACTCAAGGGCAAGATGCACGGGTTCGCCATGCGCGTTCCCACGCTCACCGTGTCCGTCGTGGACCTGACCTTCAACACCACGAAGCCGATCACCGTCGAGTCCATCAACGCTGCCGTCAAGGCCGCCGCCGAGGGGCCGATGAAGGGCATCCTGGGCTACACCGACGAGCCGCTGGTTTCCAGCGACTTCAAGGGCGACGCGCGCTCGAGTATATTCGACTCCCTCGCGACCATCGCCCTCGGCGACAAGTTCGCCAAGGTGATCTCCTGGTACGACAATGAGTGGGGCTACAGCACGCGCGTGGCCGACCTCATCGTCTTTATGGTCAAGAAGGGCCTGTAATCGCCGCACGCCGGGCCGCGCTGCGATTGGAGCGCCTGATTCCGATTGTGGACTGAGTGTCCGGGGGGTTCTCTCCCGGACACTCGGCTTTTTACTGGTAGACACGAAAGCGACAGGGTGATGAACAAGAAGACTGTAAAGGACGTGGATGTGCAGGGCAAGCGCGTCCTCGTCCGCGTAGATTTCAACGTGCCGCTCGACGAGAGCGGGGGCATTACGGACGACCGGCGCATCCGGGCCGCCGTGCCGACCATCCAGTATCTGGTGGACCACGGAGCGAAGGTGATCCTCTGCTCGCATCTGGGCCGCCCGAAGGGGGTGGTCGTGGAATCCGAGCGGCTGAACCCGGTTGCCGCAAGGCTCGCCGAGATCATGAACAAGCCGGTCACGAAGGTGGACGACTGCATCGGGCCGGAGGTCGAAGATGCCGCGGCGAAGCTGCAGCCCGGCGAAATCCTTCTCCTCGAAAACCTTCGCTTCCACAAGGAAGAGGAGAAGAACGACCCCGAGTTCGCGCGGCAGCTTGCCTCGGTCGCCGAGCTCTACGTCAACGACGCGTTCGGCACGGCGCACAGAGCGCACGCATCCACCGAGGGCGTCACGAAGTATCTGCAGGGCGTCTCGGGATTCCTGATGCAGAAAGAGCTGGACTACCTGGGCAAGGCGGTCTCCGAGCCTCCGCGCCCGTTCGTCGCGATTCTGGGCGGCGCGAAGGTGTCGGACAAGATAACGGTCATTGAGAACCTGTTGCCCAAGGTGGACAAGCTGATCATCGGCGGCGGGATGGCGTACACCTTCTTCAAGGCGAAGGGCTACGAAATCGGCAAGTCCATTCTGGACCAGGACGGCATCGGCAAAGCCACCGGCGCGATGAAGAAGGCCGAAGACCTTGGCGTCAAGCTTCTGCTGCCGGTGGACGTTGTCGCCGCGGCGGAGTTCAACGAGACGTCCCCGTCGAAGACCGTTCCGGTGGACGGCATCCCGGCGGACATGATGGGGATGGACATCGGTCCGGAGACGCGCAAGCTCTTCGCCGAAGCGGTGCAGAGTGCGAAAACGGTGGTCTGGAACGGCCCGATGGGCGTGTTCGAGATGCCGAAGTTCGCGGAAGGCACCCGGGCGCTGGCGAAGGCGCTCACAGAGAGCGGCGCGACGACCATCGTCGGCGGCGGAGACGTGGCCGCGGCGGTTGAACAGCTCGGGTTCGCGGACAAAATCTCTCACGTTTCCACAGGCGGAGGCGCAAGCCTCGAATTTCTCGAAGGCCGCGAGCTCCCCGGAGTCGCGGCGCTGGCGGACAAGTAACTTATGACATCAAATGCACGAACGCCCGTTATCGCGGGCAACTGGAAAATGAACAACACGCGCGAGCAGGCGCGCGAACTGGTCAGCGCTCTTGCGCCTCAGGTCAAGGGGCTGAGCGGAGTCGAGGTCTGCGTCTGCCCGCCGTTCACGGCGCTTGAAGCGGCGAAGGCCGCCATCGGTGATTCGGGCATAGCCCTGGGCGCGCAGAACGTGTTCTGGGAGGAGAAGGGCGCCTGGACATCGCAGGTGTCGCCCGACATGCTGCTGGACGCCGGCTGCAAGTACGCCATTATCGGCCACTCCGAGACGCGCGGACGCTTCGGGACGGTCGATGAGACGCTGGCAACGCGTCTGGCCTACTTCGGCGAGACCGACCAGACCATCAACGCCAAGGCTCATTTCATTATGGGCAAGGGCCTGCTGCCGATCATCTGCTGCGGCGAGATGATTGACGAGCGCAAAGCGGGCAAGACCGATGAAATCGTGTCGGGGCAGATCAAGGCCTGCCTGGCCGGCCTGAGCGCCGAGCAGGTGGCGGCGCTGGTGATCGCATACGAGCCCGTGTGGGCCATCGGCACCGGCGAGGTCTGCGAGTCCGAGGAGGCCAACCGGGTCTGCGGCGTGATCCGCGAGACTGTCCGGGGCGCCTTCGGCGACAGCGCCGCGGACGCCGTGCGGATTCTCTACGGCGGGAGCATGAACGACAAGAACGCCGCCGAACTGCTCGCGAAGCCGCACATTGACGGCGGGCTGGTGGGCGGGGCGGCGCTCAAGGCGGACAGCTTCGCGACGATCTGCAAAGCGGCGGCGGCGTAGCCCGCAACGCACAACCGCAAACGTTCAGCGCCCCGGCACGGAAGTCTCCGCCCGGGGCGCATTCCTTGATGCGGGCTATCTTCGCAAAACCCGGATCAGAGCATGTGGCTCGCCAGAATCTTCAGCCCGATGAGGATCAGAACAATGCCCCCGGCCATCTCCATGCGCCGCCCGAAGAGCGACCCCAGTCGCGATCCGATTGCCATTCCTGTCACGGTCATCGCGCCCGCCACAAGACCGATGATGATGCTCGGAAGCACGATGTCTATTCCGAGCATCGCGAAGCTCATTCCGACAGCGAGCGCGTCAATGCTGGTGGCCACCGATAGCGTGACGAGGCTCATTCCCTTTGTGGGATCGCCGGGGGACTCGTCTTCGTCCGGGCTGAGCGATTCTCTGATGGCGCGCCCGCCGATAAGCGCCAGCAGCCCGAACGCGATCCAGTGATCCCACGCCTTGATCGAGTCCTGAAACGTGAGCCCGGCGAGATAGCCGAGGACCGGCATCATCGCCTGAAACAGCCCGAAGTGGAACCCTAGCCGGAACACCTGCCGCGCGTTGACCCGACCGAGCGTTATGCTCGTGCCGATTGCGACGGCAAATGCGTCCATCGCAAGACCGAGGGCTATTCCGCAGATTGCGAGAATGTCCAAGATACGGCCGTGCTACGGAGCCGCGGGCTTCGAGGTGCGCTCCACCTTGTGCTTGATGACCTTCGCATCGGCCCGCACCTTCGCCGCCGTCTGCTCCATCAGCTCGACGCACTGTTTCGGCGTGACATCGCCGTTCAGCAGGCGGCGCATTGCGTCTTCCATCCCGTCCTTGAGGGCCGGGTACCACTGCGAGGCCTGACTCGTGTAAATCAGGCTCGACTGCCCGTAAAGCTTCGCGGCGGTGGCAAGATGCTTCGGAAGCTCAACTTTCTCGCTGCCCTCGATGCAGGTGAAAGTCTGCTTCTCCTTCACCCACTCCTTTGAGTTCTCGAGGCTCGTGAGAAACTTGAAGAACTCCGCCGCGATCTCCGGATGCTTTGCTCCGGCGGTGATGATCCAGTCTTCGGTTCCGGTGTTGAGCGCGGTGGGGTCACCCTTGCCGCCCGGCACCACAGGCGTCAGCATGAAGTCCATGCTGAACTCGGGGTGCGCCGCAATCTCGTCCTTCTGCTCGGATGCGAGCCACGTGCCGCACGGAATGAACGCCGCCTTGCCCGCCACGAAGTCCGACTGGGCCTGGGTGTGCGTCTTCCCGAGCGCGCCCTTCGCGAAGTAGCCCTTGTCCCGAAGTTCGGCGATCATCTCCGCCGCCTTCAGAAACGCCGGGCCCGTCCACGCGCCGGGCTTCAGGTCCTGCGCGTCCCAGTAGGCCTCGATGCCGCCGATGGAGATGGCCCACGGGTAGAAGAACCCGCGCAGCGCGTAGTCCGGATACTTCCCCTGATAGGTAATCGGCTCGATGCCCGTCTTCTTGATTTTCTCGCACAGCGCGAGCAGCTCGGGATAGGTGCGCGGCGGGGTCCAGCCCTGCTTCTTGAACATCGCCGAGTTGTACCACCACGAGAACAGGTTGTTGTTGTGCGGGATGATGTAGTACTTGCCCTCATACCGCCCCTTGTCGAGCAGGTCCTTGTTGAAGGTATCCCGCCAGGGCTTGTCCTGATCCCACGCTTTGCCGGCCAGGAACTCGTCCATCGGCAGCACCTGCTTTTCGGAGACGAGCTTCCAGTAGTCCATTCCCCATCCCGGCCAGGTCAGGTCGGGAACGTCGCCCTGCACGAAGCGCGGGCGGAGCTGCTCCCACACGCGGGGGCTTCCCCAAAGTTTGATCTTCAGCGGGGCGCTGGCCCCCTCAGGGGTGAGCTTTTCGGGGAACTTCTGTTCGAACTCCCGCGCTTTGCGCTCGAAGAAGTCAATGCCGTACCCGCCCTGAAAGACGGCGACCTCCAGCACTTCTTCCTTCGGGCGCGAAGAGCACCCGAGAAGCGACACGACAAGCAGCGCTGACAGAACACCCGCGATGGGTCGGATGAGATTGCTCATATGACTGGACCTCCTGCAATGACCAATCTTGTACATCGGACGCCGGGATTCCTGTCCGTTCTCTCGTCTTGAGCGGAAGGCGCGCGCTCTGGTATGCTTGCGGCGAGGAGGACTGCCGTGCGTCTTACCCAGACCATCAGTTTGATCGCCCTTGTCGCTCTCGCGGGGCCCGCCGCCGCAAACGAGGCCCAGTACCGGGTCCAGAGCGCCGCGGAAGGACAGACGCCGCCCGTGACCCGCGTGCGAATCGTGGCCGGAAGCAGCGAGCGAGTGCGCGGGCTGGACTGCCGCTGGTGGGAGATGACCCTCGTGAAGCCGGACGGCGCCGCCCTCGGGGTCAAGGCGCTCAGCGAGCGCGTGCCCATGACGTCCGCGAAGGGGGTGGGGCAGATCGTGCGCTATATGTACCTGCCGCCCGGCGGAGGGTGCCTCGACTATCGCGACGCTCTTTCGGACAGCGCCCTTCTTCCGGAGCTCGCCATCTTCCGCGCCGAGTTCCTGCCGCGCCCGTACACAGCCGCCGCGTGGCGGGACGGGTTCGCAAACAGCGGCCGGCTTCTGGGGCATGCGCTCGCGCGCTCCAACATCCGCGGCGATTTCCCCCGGCTCGACTTCAGCCGGCGCAAGATCCTGCGCATACGAAGCGATCTGCTCATCGGCGCTCAAGCCGACCAGCGTGACGACTATGACCTGTCCGTCCCGGCCGAGAAGCGCAAGATGCGCCCGCTCAACGAGCAGGAGTTCGCCGAGATGATCGCCGCCGGGGCCAACTACTTCCGCCCCTCGCCCGATCTTGCGCCCAGCCTGGCGGAGCGGCCCGTGTTCTACTCCTGGCAGGGGGTGTTCCCGGACGATTTCTACCGCTCGAACTTCGCCCCGGGCCGGATGTTCATTGACGAGCCGGGCATCCGCTTCGGCTGGGACAGCCACGTCCCGGGAAGCCAGATCAGCCCTGAGATATTCGCAAATGCCATCACCATGCGCGTGGCCGAGGCCGCAAGGCTGGCAAACCGCGCCTTCACGGCGGCAGGCTCGGAGGCGGCGGGCGCAATGCCGGCATACTGCAATCCGTTCCCCTCGTGGGAGACGTTCGTCTGGACCGCTCACGCCCAGCTTGCTGGAGGCGCGGCGGGGCTTGTTTACGAAGGACGCTTCGTGAAGCGCGGCTACGGATGGGCGCCGGAGATGCTGCTCGGCGAAGGGCTCGAAGCTCTGTCCGATCGCCAGCAGTACGACCATTTCGACTCGTTTCTGCGGGGGGCAGCCCGGCGCTTCGGCGGCTGGTGGGGAACGAGCGTGTATCCGGAAGGCGACCGCGCGATGATGGTTCCCGCGCTTATTCGCGCCTACGATCAGGGCGCCCGGGCGTTCTGGTTCTGGGGCGACCCGAACCTCCCCTACCTGTGGCGGATCGAAGTGCTGAAGGGCCTCAGCCAGCACATCCGCAGCCATCCCCGGCGGCCGCGCGCGCAGGCTGACACGGCAATCGTGCTGCCCGCCGGATTCATCCCGAACGAAAACGGCATCTTCGGCGTGCAGCGCGAGGAGCTGACCCCACAGGGCGCCAGCTACGGCGACATCGCGGCCGCCGCGATGTTCGAGGGCATTCTGCTCAGCCGGGCGGGCGTGGAGTACGACACGACATTCGACGACGGGATGGCGGAGAAGCTCGGCTACCGGCAGCTCATCTACATCCGCCCGGACGGCAGCCTCGACTTCCACCCGGCCCGGCCGGGAAAACGCGCGCCGAAGGGCCTCGAACTCCTCGTGACGCCGGAGACCGGACCCGGGACGTCCGGCGCGGCCGCGCAGCAGACCCTTGCCGAATCGCGGCCGGGGCTTGCCCCGCTGAAGGGTGAGGCCGGCTCTGACAGACCGGCCGGCGAATCGGCGCCCGTGCTGTTGCCGCGAATCGAGTCCGCGCGCGCCGACTGCTCTTTCGAGGAATGGCCGCAGAGCGCGTGGTTTGACTTGCAGGGCGAGCCGTACATCTTCGGCGACAACTACACGCTCGAGATGTCGCTGAAGGTTCCCGATTCCGCGAAGCCCGATGACCCGCAGGACTACCTTGGCTTCACCTGGGACCAGATTTCGCCGGAGTACCGCGCGAAGTACCATCTGGAAGGCTACACGGCGGACGAGGTGGTGGTCACGTCACTGCGTCCGGGGTCGGCGGCGGACGCGGCCGGTCTCAGAGAGGGCGACGTGATCCTGTTCTTCAACGAGAAGAACATCCGGTGGGCGTTCGAGGTGTGGGGTCGCGTGGCGGATCACAAGAAGCTGCCGGGCAGATCCATCCGTCTGAAAGTGCGCCGCGGCGGGCTGGACAGGTACAACGGCCCGTCCGACCTCTGTGCGCGGGCGGCGCTGGCGTGGGGCGGCGGGGCGCTGCACTTCGCGGCCGACGTGTCGGACGACGTTCACACGCAAACAATGCGCGGTGTGGACTTCTGGAAGAACGACTGTGTGCAGATCGGGCTGGACCCGGCCTTCGCGCGTTCGGGAGACTACGGCGAGAACGGTCACGAGATCAGCTTCGCGCTTACTCCCGGCGGCCCGGTCGCGTTCCGCTCGCACGGGCGGCGCGGACAGCCCACGGGCGTTATGGAAAACGTGAAGCTCGCCATCCAGCGACGAGGCGGCCGGACGCTCTACGAGGCGTCCATACCGTTCTCCGAGCTTGCGCCGATGCACCCGGCGCTGTGGGTGAGCATCGGAATGAACGTGGTCGTCAACGACAGCGACGACGGGCAGGAGCGCAGGCAGAGGCTGGAACTGCGGCCCGGAGCGATGACGGCGGGAAAGAAGCTCGACCAGTTCGCGGTCGCAGGGTTCGACGATGCCGCCAGCAGCGGATTCGGGGCCGCGATCTTCTGGAAGAAGCGCTGCGTCGGCCCCGGCGGCGCCGCCGAACTGGCTGTGAAGCTTACCTCGCCTTCAACACAGAGAGCGAGGATTCGGACGGCGCTGGCGTCGCTGGACGACCCCAAGACACCGCCGGCCATTTCCGAGACTGCACTGGACGCTGGCCCGGTTCCGCGGACATTCGCGCTGCGTGCCACCACCGGATCACCCCCGGGAAGATACCGTCTGTCAGTCGAGGTGATTACGAAAGACGGGCAGCTTGCCGCGCGCGATTCGCTGCCCGTCTATATCTATCGCTGAGGACGGTTTTTCAGCAAGGGCCCGGCCTGCACGCCGCTCTCAAGCGGCGGACGGGCCCATCAGGCGAAGGTGATCTCGCAGCCCGAAGGACCATCCTCGACCTTCTCGCGTATGGCCTGGGTCTGCTCTTCGTGCCCCGGTCTGCCGAGCAGCGCGAACATGTGCTTCTTGTACGCCTCTACCCCCGGCTGATTGAACGGGTTCACGCGCAGGAGATAGCCGCTGACGGCGCAGGCGCGCTCGAAGAAGTACAGAAGCGCCCCCAGGTTCTCCTCGTCCAGCCGGGGCAGCCGGATCGTCATGTTCGGAACGCCGCCTTCGCGGTGGGCAAGCGCGGTGGCGCGGTAGGCTTCGTGATTCACGCTCGCGAGCGTGCGCCCGGCAAGATACTCCAGCCCGTCCCTCAAACCCCCGTTCGCCGGAATAGTGATGCCCTCCTCGCCGCCCTCGACCACAACGAACGTCTCCATCAGCATCCGCCTGCCCTGCTGCGCGTACTGCCCCATCGAGTGCAGATCGGCCGTCAGGTTGAGCGACGCGGGAAAGAGCCCCTTACCCTCTTTGCCTTCGCTCTCGCCGAAAAGCTGCTTCCACCACTCCGCCACGAACGCCAGACGCGGCTCGAAGTGCGCGAGCATTTCGACCGTGAACCCCCGGCTGTAGAGAGTGTTGCGCGCCGCCGCATAGTAGAGCGCCGGGTTCGCATCGAGCGACCGGTTGGCGCACGCGGCCGCGCAGGCCGCCGCGCCCCGTACGAGCGCACGGATGTCCACCCCCGCGTAAGCTATCGGCAGCAGCCCGACCGGGCTGAGCACCGAGAACCTGCCGCCCACATCGTCCGGCACCACAAAGCGCCTGTAGCCTTCGTCCCGCGCGAGCTTCAAGAGGGCGCCGCGGTTGGCGTCGGTGGTCGCGGCAATCAGCTTCGCGGCGCCTTCCCGCCCCACGCTTGCCTCCAGACGCTGCCGGAAGATTCGGAACGCGATGGCGGGCTCGGTGGTTGTGCCCGACTTCGAGATGACGTTGAGGGCGAAGCGCTCTGACTGCAGCTTCGCGAGCAGCCTGGCGTGATAGTCGCCCGAAATGCTGTTGCCCGCGAAATAAACCCGCTGCGCCGAGTCCGGCGCCAGAGCCTCGATCACCGCCCGTGCGCCCAGATACGACCCGCCGATGCCGATAACGACGAGTGCCCCGGAGTTGCTCCTCAGCGCGTCGGCCGCCTCGCATATCTCATCGAGCAGGCTGTCCGGAGCAAGCGCGCAAGGGTCCAGCCATCCCCGGAAAGCCGCTCCGCGGCCCTTCCCGCTCAGCAGCCTCTCATCTGCAAGCGTGACATCTTCCTGCCACTTCAGCACTTCTTCGCGGGACGCTTCCGGCTCGAGATAGCGGGCGTCCAGTCTCAGATTTGTTTGCGCCATATACGTGTTTCGGCTAACCCCCCTCTTCGTCCAGCTTTTCGCAGATCCAGCGCACGGCGTCGGCAAGCCCGGTGGACTCGTAGTCGGCATCGCCCGCGATTCTTCGGAGTTGCTCGCCAGGGTTGATGCCTGTCGGCACGAACACCGTCCGCACCCCCGCCGCGCGCCCGCACGCCACGTCGCGCCACGAGTCGCCGATCATAAACGACGACGCCCGGTCTATGCCGTGCTTCTCGCTTGCCCGCAGGATCATTCCCGGCAGAGGCTTGCGGCAGTCGCAGGCCATCTCGTCGGTGTGAGTACAGTAGCAGGCGTCGGTCAGGTCCACGCCGCCCGCCGACAAGAACTCCCTCAGCTTGCCGTCAATCGCCCGCAGATCGTCCGCCGACATGAGGCCCTTGCCCACACCCGCCTGATTCGAGATGATGATGAGCGGTATCCCGCGCAGGGCAAGAGGAAGAAGATACCGCGGGGCGTCCGGGAACATCTGAAGCTGATCGGGGCTGCGCACGTAGGTCGCAAGCTCGACGTTCAAAACACCGTCGCGGTCGATGAAGACCGCCCGTCTCCTGCTGCCGCCGCCCTCTGTCAAGCGCGTTCTTTGTACCAGGCGGTGTGGAACTCCTTGTAAGATTCCCCCTCGCGAATCCGCCGCCACCACCCCTCATTCTCGACATACCACCGCACCGTCAGCGGCAGGCCCTCCTCGAACGACACCTTCGGCTCCCAGCCGAGCGCCCTCAGCTTCGAGCAGTCCACCGAGTAGCGCCGGTCGTGCCCGGGGCGGTCGGTGACGTACTTGATGAGGCTCTCGTCCTTGCCGAGCGCCTCCAGAATTCCGCGCGTCACCTGCATATTCGTGCGCTCGTACCCCGCGCCGACGTTATAGACGTTGCCGGGCTCGCCCCTGTGCAGAACCGTGTCAATCGCCCTGCAGTGATCGTCCACGTACAGCCAGTCGCGCACCTGCTGCCCGTCGCCGTACACCGGAAGCGGCTTGCCGTCCACGGCGTTCGAGATGAAAAACGGTATGAGCTTTTCGGGATGCTGGAACGGGCCGTAGTTGTTCGAAGCCCGCGTGATGATCACCGGGACCTTGTAGGTCTGGTAGTACGACCGCGCCAGCAGGTCGCCGCCGGCTTTGCTCGACGAGTACGGGCTGTTCGGCTCGATGGGAGCAGTCTCGGGGCTGGAGCCTTCTTCGACGCTGCCATACACTTCGTCGGTCGAGATGTGCACGAAGCGCTCCACCTTCGAGCGCCGCGCGGCCTCCAGCAGGCGGAACGTGCCGACGACATCCGTCGTGATAAAGTCGCCCGGCTCGTGGATGGAGCGATCCACAAACGTCTCCGCCGCGAAGTTCACCACTGCGTCCACGTTCGGCACCAGGTTGTTCACCAGGTCCTCGTCGCGGATATCGCCCTTGAAGAAGTAGAAGTTCGGGTTGCCCGCGGCCTCTTCCAGGTTCTCCAGGTTCCCGGCGTAGGTCATGGCGTCCAGCACCAGAATGTCGTAATCCGGGTGCTCCTTCAGCATGTGCCGGACGAAATTCGAGCCGATGAACCCGGCCCCGCCTGTAACAAGGATCTTCTTCATGCGTGCCTTTCTCTCGTATGGACTGCGGCACATCGGCGCCGCTGTCTTGTGGACTGCGGCACGTGAGTGCCGCTTTCAACGCGTCCGCTACCGCCGAAAGCGCAAGCTCTGCTTGCGCACTCCAAAAACAGTATGGACTGCGGCACACAAGGGCCGCTTTCAACGCGTCCGCTACCGCCGGAAAGCGCAAGCTCTGCTTGCGCACTCCAAAAACCTCTCAGGTGAACCTGATGTCCCAGTTGTACGGAATGTCGGGCGAGTTGTACGCCGCGCGATACTCGTCGGACGGGTCGTAGAGCTGGTCGGGGAAATTGATCAGAAGCGACGGCTCGAGCCCGACGGTCTTGTAGCCGTGATAGACGCCGATCGGAATCTTGAGCATCACCTGGTTGTTGACGCCCATGAAGATCTCCTGCACCTCGCCCTGCGTCGGCGATCCCTCGCGCGGGTCGTACAGCACCGCCTTGACCATGCCCTGAGGCACCACCCAGATGTCCTTCTGCTTCAGATGGTAGTGCCAGGCGCGAATGACGCCCGGGTAGTTGAGCGAGATGTACGACTGCTGGTAGCGCTCGAAGAACTCCTCGTCGTCCACCCGCAGCATCTCCATCAGGAATCCCCGCTCATCGGCGTTGCGCTTGAGCGGCTTGATCTTTACGCCATCAATCATTCCGGCGTTTCCCCCTGTTATCTTTCTCACCCGCGCTTCGGGCGGCCGAGGCATTCTAGCATATTTGCCTGCCCTGTGAAACGCGGCCGGGCCTCAGTGCCGCTCGCCTATCCAGCGCTCGATCAGCCAGAGCAGGACGAGGAAGACAAGCTTGATGGGGCGTGAAATGGTTCACGCCCCAGGGCATTCTCCGGGGACATTCGTCCCATTCGCACCCTTCACCGTTCGGCTCTTTCAGCCCTTCGCCGGCACCATGCACGGGGGACAAATGTCCCCGGAGAACACGGCAGCCGTGAGGCATCTCACGGCCGATCAGGGCCAGGGACCAGAGATCCCGCAGACGACCGTCCGGCAGCAGAGATGCCGGACATCGGCCATCAAGGGATTTCTCCCGCCGGTCGAAATGACATGCAACGGCCGCCAACCGCCCGTGTCATCCCGACGAGTCCGCCAACCGCCCATGTCATCCCGACGAGTCCGCCAACCATCCATGTCATTCCGACGAGTCCGCGAG
>MTKZ01004736.1_pt1 | contig 16314 bp, 10 predicted proteins | sample 1042781 | NCBI WGS metagenome assembly MTKZ01 (sample SAMN06212207, study PRJNA360539) | anaerobic digester metagenome | biome: Wastewater treatment plant; material: sludge; isolation source: anaerobic digester fed with sludge from wastewater treatment plant | place: Denmark: WWTP Viborg ...
AAATGCGTGATTCTGTTGTTTTCACTGGCGAAGTAGAAAAAATCGAAGATTATTTAACCTTAGCAGATATCTTTGTATTGACATCGGTCTATGAGGGATTGCCTCTTTCAGTTTTGGAAGCGATGGCTTCTGGTTTGCCAATTATTGCATCAGATGTTGGAGGCATAAGAGATATTGTCGAAGAAAATGGAATGATTGTACCTGTAAATGATGAGAGTGCTTTGATTCATGCAATGGCAGAGCAAATCAATAATTCGCAAATGCGGGAAAAAATGGGAGAGCTTTCGCATGAAATGTCAAAGCAATATGATATTTCGATTATTACGAATGAATATGAAGCAATTTACCTAAGTGTATCGAAAAGAAAAAAGTGATCAGATGCTGAATCAAATCGGGAGAAAAACTTTTCAGTCTAACGGCATAATGACTTGTTGTATTTCTTTATATTTCATCATGCTGCCTTTTGGAGCTGTTTCATTAGGGAAAGAGGGATCAGTTCTGAAATTTATTGCTGTTCTTCCGTGTTTCTTCTTTTTGCTGATTTATCAAAGAATTGTTCTAAGCAAGATTGTAATCCTGCAATTTTTCTTGATCATAAAGTATATCGTGGACTTATGTTATACCATAGAGGTTAATTCATCAATTCAAGTTATAAAGACAAATATCCTTTTTTTAGTTTTACTTGTTGCTACTGGTTGTGCTAATTTTGATCATTCTGAATTAAAAGTTATTCGAAATTCGCTCGTATGGGCTTCTCGCATTACTTGTATACTCCTGATATTTTTTGGATCCTTTAAAGAAAATCGATATTTACTTTCAGGGGTAATTACTGAAGATCCTAACTATCTAAACGGGTATTTTTTATTTGGTCTTGTACATGCCGTACAGGCTCTTCGTTCAGATGATCACAAGAAAATAAAAATTCTTTCCTTACTTGAAATTTCCATTTATTTTTCTGCATCGATATTAACCGGATCAAGAGGTGGTCTATTATCGTTGATTGTGTCTGTATTTTTGATGGTTGTTCTCGGCAGCAATACCAGAAATCGAGGAAATAGAAAGAAAATTATCATATTTTTACTATTAATGATCATTTTTTTGTGTTTGTTGGAAATCATACCGGATAGCAGCACAAGCCGGTTTTATTTACCAACTGTGATGAGTACAGGAGGAACTCATCGGTTTGAAATTTGGAAAAAATCGTTGGAAATTTTTATCGAATCAAATGTTTTTAGAGAAATATTTGGATATGGATGCGGCACGATTCGCTCGATTTATTTAACTCATCAGTATATGGATGTCGTCTCACATAACGTATTTATTCAACAAATATTAGAAGGAGGAATAATCTCATTCACATTGTATTCATTGATAATCTGTTGTTGTTTGAATTATTTGATTCAAAAAAAAGACTGGATGTTGTTTTCTTGTTTTATTGGTTTCATTGTGCTTTCATTAAGCACATCTATAATGACATTTAAGCCATATTGGAATGCAATACTCATTGTTAATTTATTATCAGGTAATGACAGAATACTATCACAAGAATGAGGTTATCAAGAAATTCGAAATATATCCTTGATATTCGAATAAATAGGGAAAATCCAATCATCCATCGTAATTTATTAATTCAATTCATTATTCGAATTTGCTGATTTCTGACCAATGAACGAATTAAGTCTTGCAAAGCACAGTGTATTATTTCAATAATCTATTGAACCAAGGAGAAAAAACATCGACAATGTTTCGAGATAACCAGAGAAAAGCAGGAGCGGTTTTATCTTATCTGCAGATTCTGATCCATAATTTATCAGGAATACTCTATACACCGGTTATGCTTCGCTTCCTGGGACAAAGTGAGTATGGATTATATAATCTCTCCGCTTCTACAATTTCTTATTTGGGTTTGTTAAGTTTTGGAATAAACAACTCTTATGTTCATTTTTACTCCCGATATCAAGCGGATGATGATCAGAGACATATTGCTAAATTGAACGGTGTATACTTGCTCATTTTATGTTTCATTGCAATTTTTGCTCTTGGAGCAGGATTGATTCTGTTGAATTTTCTTCCGGAAATTTTTGATAAATCTTTATCTTTACAGGAAATTAATAAAACGAAAAAACTGATGTTCATATTGATGATCAGTCTGGCAGTCACTTTCCCAGCCAGTTTATTTTCTTCGTATATCCACGTTCAGGAACACTTTGTCTTTCAACGCATTTTATCGTTAATAAAAACGTTTTGCTCACCGTTTCTTACAATTCCGTTACTTTTAATGGGTTATCAATCAATTGCTCTGGCTTTGATCTCGATGAGCACAACCATTGCTGAATCCTGTGTCAGTGTTTGGTATTGTCTGAAAAAGCTGAAAATCCAGATTTCGTTTGGCCAAATTGACTGGTTTTTACTAAAAGAAATCTGGATTTTTTCATTTTTTATTTTTGTTAATATTTTTATCGACCAAGTAAATGGGAATCTCAGTAAATTCCTGTTAGGTATATATAAAGGGTCAGTTTCCGTTGCAATATACGGGATTGCCTCTCAGTTATGTACTTTCTATATACAACTCTCGTCGACATTTCAAACCGTTTTTACACCGAAAATTAATCGGATGGTTGCGGAAAAGAATGACAACCAAAGGTTAACGATTTTATTTACTTCTGTTGGCAGAATTCAATTTATGATTTTATTTTTTTTCTGTCTTGGGTATATCTTCTTTGGAAAACCGTTCATTCACTTTTGGGCTGGAGATGACTATCTTTCCGCTTACCCGATAGGATTAATCCTGCTCATTTCAATGACAATTCCTTTGATCCAAAATTTAGGAATTCCCATTCAACAAGCCAAAAACAAGCATCAATTTTGGGCAGTTGTTTGCTTCTTGGTTTCAATATTTAATTTAATTGTGAGTATTCCTTTGTGTAAAAAATATGGAGGAATTGGCTGCAGCATTGGGACATCGTTGTCTAATATCATCGGCAATGGCATTTTCATGAATCTTTATTATCATAAAAAAATCGGGTTGGATATGAAGTATTTTTGGCTTTCGATATTATCAATTTTCCCAGCTTTGATCTTCCCAGCGATATTTGGATTCGTTGTCACCAGCTTCATCGATTTATACCAGTTAGGAACTCTGTTGATATCCGGGATTTTATTCAGTCTGGTTTTTATATCAGCGATTTGGTTTTTTGCATTCAACAAATCTGAGAAAAAAATATGCAAACCTTTTTTGTTATATTTTAGATTTTCGAGATATCAGTAACTGATGGCTGAATCTGAAATATTATAAAATAAATTGATTATGAAAAAAAAGATAGTAGAATAATCAACAAAAAATAACACAATAAATCTATAGATCTGATGTAAAATAAAATTTAAAAATTGATTAATTAATACCTCTAATTATTGTTGATAAAGAATAAATATCATATAGTAGACAAAGGGTGCACTAATGAAAAAAATTACTGTCATCTTATTTGTTTTTATCACCATATTTTGTTTCCAGGCAAATAATTCACCCGATAAACAAATTGATGTGAATGATCAAAAACAAGTTGCTGGGGATTGGCAATATACGATCAATGAAGGGACCATTTCTATTACAGGCTATACTGGAAGTGAATCAATCCTTGAGATTCCTGCTGAAATTGATAATATTCCGGTAACCATGATTGGTGACGAAGTCTTTCGAGATCACACAGAACTTACAAAAATATGGATGCCGGATAGTATATTGACGATTGGAAAAGCTGCCTTTTCAGGTTGTACATCGTTGAAACAAATTCGATTATCCGCATCGCTCGAAAAAATCCTAAATGAAGGTTTTCGCTATTGTACAAGTCTGGAATCGATTGAATTTCCTGCCGGATTGATTTCAATCGGAAACAATGCGTTTGAGGAATGTTCATTATTAAAAGAGCTTGTTCTGCCAGAATCCCTGGTAAATATCTCTGCTAATGCTTTTAGGAATTGCCGTTCATTGATTTCCATCAATATTCAAAAAAATGTTAAGACAATTGGAGGCAATGCATTTTGGGGAACGTCTTGGTTAGACAATCAAACAGAAGAATTTGTTATCGTTGGAAACAGAATCTTAATTAAATACAACGGTTCTAACAGTATTGTAGATGTTCCTGTATCAGTAACTAGTATCGTTGATGCATTTTCAGGAAATATTCAAATTGAAAAAGTGGTCTTACCGGACACGCTGTTGAATATCAACGACAACAGTTTCAAAGATTGTATCAATCTTAGAGAAATTCAAATTCCACAAAAAATTACAAGCATAGGGTCCTATGCCTTCGCTAATTGCAGGAGTCTTCAAGAAATCGAAATACCAGAAAATGTGTCCTGGATTGGTGATCATGCATTTGAGAAATGTGAGCAGCTAAAAAAGGTAAGATTACCAGTAATATTGAAATCAATCGGTGAAAGAATGTTTGATGGGTGTTCATCTTTAGAAACCGTCTCAATCCCTGCATCAGTAAAACAAATCCATGAAACCGCTTTTGATAATTGTCCAAATTTGAATTTGAAGGTGGTTTTTGAAACAACAGGAGAAACGTTTGCCAAGGAAAAATCAATTCCATTCAAATATTTGTCCCAGAAAAATGAAGACTATTCCTATTTGAAAGGGGAAAATGGCATTGAAATCCTGGATTATATTGGGCAAGTTTATCATGTCAAGGTGCCATCCATTCTGGATGGACAGAATGTCTGGAAAATTGGACCTGGTGCTTTTCAAGAAAATTCCTTTGCAAGAGACGTCATACTTTCAGATACAATTCGTGAAATTGGGGAGTGGGCCTTTTCGTATTCTGAAAGTTTGAAATCAGTCAGTATTGCAGATGGCACAAGCAAGATTGGTGCAAATGCCTTTACAGGTTGTCCAAACTTAACAGAGGTTTTTATACCGTCCAGCGTTTCCGAAATTGGGACAGATGCTTTTCGAGATTGCCCCAATGTTGTTATTCAGTCCGTCTCAGGATCATATGCATCAAAAGAAGCACAACAACTAGGTGTGAACTTGATTGATCCGTTAACAATATCCGGCGATTTCCGTTTGGCTGAGGAAGATGGAAAGTATATTCTTGTTGGCTATACCGGTTCAGAGAAAAAAATCACACTTCTTTCTGAAATTCTTGGCAGGAAGATTACACATGTGGGAAATAATATTTTCCAATATGCTTCAATGGAAGAGATTATTATTCCGGAAGGTTATATAAGCATCGGAGATTATGCTTTTGCCAATATGGCACAACCATTAACCATATATCTTCCAGACAGTCTGACCGAAATTTCTGACAACGCTTTTGAGGGGACTGAAAGCATTTTCAAGGCACACACAGGAACTGCCGCGGAAGCGTATGCAAGAAAATATAACATTAAATTTCTTGTTCACCGTGATGATGAATAGATGCTGTAAAAAAATTCGATCCGTAAGAAAAAAATATTGAATATTGTGTTATTTTTATATAGAGCTCAAAAAGAACACAATAAAAGGAATTATCTCTATATAACATTGAAATGGTAATTGATTTAAATATAGGCGATCTTGGAAAATAAATGACAGAGAATTGCAGCTCGAAAGTAATATTATGGATTGTTAAAATGTTTATGAAAAGTACAACCAGACGAAAGGTTCTTTGCAGCATTTTTGGAATCTTTTGTTTATCTTTTTCATTTTTATTTAATGTCGATTTTATTGTTCAAGGAAATGACGAAATCACGGAGAACAACGAAAGAGGTTTTTTGTATGTACTTAAACAGGGATCTGTAATAATTACAGGATATGAAGGCGTTGGCGGTGATCTGGATATCCCTTGGAGTCTGGGCGGTGCCGAGGTTGTTGAAATATCTGAAAATGCTTTTCGTGGAAATGAAGATATTACCTCCATCAATCTACCTAATTCGATTCAGCGTATTGGCCGAGCTGCTTTTTCCGGATGCACAAAATTGGTGAAATTCAGGTTATCATCACAGATTGAAAAAATACCTGAGGACTTATTCAATGGTTGTATCAAACTGACTTCAATACTGATTCCGGAACGTGTTACTGAAATCGGACGAAATGCATTTGCCGGATGTATCAATTTGATTTACATATATTTCGGAGGGACAGAAAAGTTGACCCATATCGGACCGGCTGCTTTTCTGGATACTCCTTGGTTTGAAAAACAAAAAGATGAATTTGTTATTGTTGGAAATGGCGTTTTGATAAAATATAATGGAAAAGACAAAAAAGTCAAATTACCATGGAATTCATATTATATTGCGGACGCCTTTGAGAATCACTCTGAAATAGAAGAAATCGTTCTTGCTGAATGGACAAAAGGAATCTTAGAAAATGCTTTTCGAGGTTGCACCGCGTTGAAATCGATGCAATTTGGTAATTGGATAACAGAAATCGGACCTCACGCGTTTGAGAATTGTATATCACTTGAAAATATTACGCTTCCGGTAAATATTCGAACGATAGGCAGTTATGCATTTGCAGGATGTCAAAACCTGAGCGGTATTGAATCTTTGGACAATCTTTCAACCATTGAGCCGGGGACGTTTATGAATTGCAGATCACTTGAAAATATCGTGTTATCTGATAAGCTGGCATCTATTGGCGAAAACGCCTTTTCGAATTGCATATCGTTGAAATTTGTCAAATATGGAGAAAAGGTAAATAGAATTGGAAAAGATGCATTTTCAGGTTGTACTAAACTTATCTCTATTCAAATGTCTGAGTCATTAGCTGAAATTGGCGAGGGTGCCTTTCAAAATTCCGGGATTCAAGCAATTTCATTGCCGATCGGGATAGAAAAAATTCAGAAAAACGTTTTCAAGGGATGTAATAGTCTTAAAGAAGTTCGACTCAATAATATAAATGTAGTCATTGACGATACAGCTTTTGAACAAACAGATCCGGTTTTAATCATCCCTGACAACTTGGATATAACCGAAAAAGAAAGACATTTGGCCGGATTTGATTTTCAGTCATTCTCCCCTTTCGATGAATTAAGAATACCGGCAGTACAGTTTGCACAAAAGAATCAGTTGAAATATCAATTTCAACCCATTCAGACGAACTATTATCATTTTTTACGTTACTCCAATACAAATTCGTATGCAATTATTTTTTCAAATCTGGTTGACAAAACTGAATTGATTGTACCTTCTCGGATCAATGGATTTCCAGTTTCAATTATCGGGGAAGCTGCATTTCAGAATTTTTCAGCGCTGCAATCTTTGGTTATCAGTGATACGATCACAACAATAGGAAATTGGGCTTTTTCCTATTGTACCGGGCTTAAAAATATCATTATCGGAAAATCAGTTGTTTCCATCGGAGCAGATGTTTTTCACGGGGATACTATGATCGAAAAAATTTATATTCCACCTACTGTTCGTCAAATTGGCTCTGATGCATTTAAGGATTGTCCTAATCTGATTATCACTGGCGAATCAGGATCAGAAGCAGAAACATATTCTTTTGTCAATGGAATTCCTTTTGAGATTGAGTCCCTACATATCCTATGAAAAAAATAACAATTGTCTTAATAATCATCCTGATAACCGTTGTTGTCAGTAAATATTACTTTTTCCCCTCTGAAAAAAACAATGATGACACGAAGGTTTATAAATTTGAAAAATGGCGTTATCAAATTGAGAATGGAGCTGTGACACTGACTCAATATGCAGGAAAAGAAACAAAAATTTTAATTCCTGATGTTATCGATAATAAGCCTGTCAAAAAACTTGGTGACCAATTGTTTATGAATCATGTAAAAGTGATTGAGGTCATAATTCCTGACAGTGTTATTTCTATTGGTTCGTCGATCTTTAAGGGATGTTCTTCATTGAAGAGAGTACATTTACCCAAAGGAATTTTGAAAATACCGGCGGAAGCTTTTTTTTATTGTACATCGCTTGAAGAAATTGTTATACCAGAACCCGTTCAAGAAATCGGATCATTTGCATTTCAAAATTGTGAAAAACTTAGGTCAATAAAGATTCCGGATTCCGTGACCAATATCGGACAAAAAGCTTTTGCAAATAATTCCGAGCTAATTGATATTTCGATCTCAAAAAACGTTAAGATGGTTGGGGCAAGCGCCTTTCGAGGAACTCCATGGCTGGATGAACAAAAAGATGAATTCGTGATCATTGGAGATCACATTTTACTGAAATATAACGGAAATCAAGAAATTGTCCAGGTTCCGTTGCCGATATCATCCATTGTGGATGCATTTGAGGGGAATGTTCAAATAAAAAAAGTCCTTCTTCCAGCAACACTTCGTATCATCGGAGATCATGCATTTGCGAGTTGTATCAATTTGCAGGAAATCACGATTCCATCAAATGTAGTCTCTATTCAGAACAGCTCATTTTCAGGATGTGTCAATCTTTCTTCTGTTACATTTTCCGAAAAATTAGTTTCAATAGGTTCATATGCCTTTCAACGATGTCTCTCCCTTAACGCCATCGAGATCCCTCAAAACGTGAAGAAAATCGATGAAGGAGCTTTTTCAGAATGCGCAGCTTTACAAACAGTGATGATACCATCTGGTGTTGAAGAAATTACTTCCAATGTATTCGATAAAAGTCCAAATATAAAATTGAATGTCAGTTATGGTTCACCAGCAGAAGCTTTTGCGAAAAAAAATAATATTCCCTTTGTCTATTTACGCGAAATCTATGATGATTATTCATTTCAAAGGAGCGAAAAAGGGGTAGAAATATTTCGCTATGTTGGTAATATGTTTGATGTCAGAATTCCGGATAAAATCGATGGTTTTCCTGTTTGGAAAATCGGTGCTGGAGCTTTTCAAAACAATTCAAGTGTGCGGTCTATTGTTTTCCCTGTATCGATAAAAGAGATTGGCGATTTTGCCTTTTCTTCTATGCCAAATTTGGAAAGTGTGATAATTTTCGAAAACTTGGAAAAAATTGGAAAAGAGGCGTTTTCTAATAATCCAAAACTTCTTGAAATTACAATCAGCTCGCTTAGGACAGAAATTGCAAAAGACGCCTTTAAAAATTGTCCAAAACTTAAAATTAATGCACCTGCAGGATCTACTGCAGAAAAAGCAATAAATAATTTAAGAATCACAGAAAAGATTTTTTCAGAAGAACCTCCAAAGAATCCGATTTATATCGGTAATCTCAGTTCTGAGAGCCCAACGGCTGATTTCCAACAGATAACGCCGAAAATACCGACTATTGAAAAATTACCAACTGCTGATGAGACGCAGTTACCATTGGAAGCAAAATCATCAGAAACAGCCTTGATAAATATTGGAAAATCAACCGAGACACTTTTTGAGTCTACTGAACGCAGTTTTTATACACCGACACCTGATAATACTCTTACGATGCAAAATCATCTGGAATCTGTCATCGAAATCAGCGATACACCGGAATTAACACAATTTGAGACGGCTCAACCCGAACCAATAGCTAACCAAACACGTATTATTGACAATAAATTTCGTATAGGTATTATTCAAGATCAACTTATTATTACGGAATACATTGGAACCGAGAATGAAATTGTCCTTCCTGACCTTTTTGAAGGGAAAAAAATCAGTATTATAGGAGAATCGGTTTTTTCTGCTAAAGCAATTTATCAGATTACAATTCCAGATGGATATATTCGGATTGATGATTTCGCTTTTAGTGATATGCCAGAAAAAGTCGTTATAACCATCCCTTCCAGTGTTACTGATATTGCTAATAATGCTTTTCGTGGGTCACAAGTTATTATCCGAGGATTTGTTGGATCTGCGGCAGAGAAGTTTGCAAGGGACCAAAAAATTCAATTTCGTGTAATCAAATATGAATAAATACTGAACTGATAAAAAAATCACCACAGATTTCTGATCGATGCTTGGCTGCTTTATGTTATCAGAAATTTTAGATGTAAAAAGTATGTATTTTTGTTCATATGGTTTTACGGACAATGTAAAACCATATGAATAAAAAATTTTCTTTATTTATTTGAAAAGTCCATCCATTTTTCCAATTGCTGATAATTCATAATTCATAATTGAAACAACTTAATTAAAAGAGAGAAAATTCGATGTTGTGTTGTTTTTTACGGATTGTAAAAATCACACATCAAAAAAGTATTCCCATTTTTAATATTGTAGTTTGTTGATGAATTCAGAAGATAGAAATCCTGATAAGATTAATTATGAAAAAAATAAACATAATATCGATAAAAATAGTAAATAGCAGGAATAAATTATGAAAATTGTTGTCATTGATGGCCAAGGCGGAAGTTTAGGGAAAATTATCGTAACTCAATTAAAAAAATATATCCCCGGAATCAAAGTCCATGCGATCGGAACGAATAGTATAGCGACTTTGGCGATGCGGAAATCGGGCGCTGATTATTGTGCCTCTGGAGAGAATCCAGTCATAGTTGCGTGTGAAGATGCGGATATTATTATTGGCCCAATGGGCATTATTGCTGCTGATTCATTACTGGGCGAAATTACTCCAGCTATGGCCAATGCAATTGGAAAAAGTAAAGCCCATAAGATTTTAATTCCTGTCAGTAAATGCAAAATCACAGTAGCAGGAGTACAGGATTTACCTTATAACACCTATATTGACCTTGCAGTGGAAAATATTAAAATGTTGATCGAAAGTGAAAATGATAGATGATTGATCCGTTTCCTGATCCAAGAGATAGTATGCTGATCAGTAAAGCGCAGAATGATTTTGATCATGCAAAACGTGCTGCTGATTGGCAATATGCAGTTGGAATTCTGACAAAGAAAGATTATCATCTTATTGATTATAACGAAGTGAGAAGCCGGTTAAGCGATACCTGTAATTTGCCAATCGTTCATAAAGAAATACCTATCCAATCCATCGTTGGGTCAGTATCCAGAAATACTGACTTTACCCGCACCTTTTTACCGAAACTTATACATGATCGAGAGCGCTGGGTAAAAGTCAAGTTAGCAAATGAGAGTTCGGAAGGTGTACCCCCGATTGAAGTATATCAGATCGGGAATGTCTATTTTGTACTTGACGGACATCATCGAGTATCGGTCATGAAAAGTTATGGCGCTGAATTCATTAGTGCCAATGTACGAATCATCAATCGGGATGTGCCTCTTTTACCATCTGATTCTGCTGATGAAATTATTGTTAAAGTTGAACGAGATTCTTTTCTCAAAAAGACAAAAATCGATAAATTGCTTCCTGCCGTCAATTTCGAACTAAAAAATCCCGGAGAGTACATCGAGTTATTAGAACATATTACTGTCCATCGTTATTTTATGGGTTTAGATTTTCAGCGCGATATCGATTCGGATGAGGCAGTTCTGCATTGGTATGAAAATGTCTATTTACCAGTGATAAAAATTGTTCGTGATAGAAATATGTTGCGCGGTTTTCCTGATAAGACCGAAACAGAACTATATTTATGGATTGAAAATAATAAAGCAGAACTGACCAAAGAATTTGGCGATGAGCTTCGAACTGCTGCAGTGGCTTGGAATATACAGGAAAAATATGATATTCGGAAGACCAGTGTATGGAAAAAAATTTGGAAAAAAATCTACATTTGGTTAACACCGAATATGTCGGATTGGGGTGTGCGAACAGGTGACTGGAGAAAAGAATTTTTACAATATGATACATCACCTTTTATTCACAGGATGATGATTGCAGTAGCAGATCTGGAAGCAGACAAAGAATATTTGCGAAGTGCGATTCAATTTTCAAAAAAATATGGAGCCTGGGTGGGTATTGTCCATGTGGTCAAACGCCAGACGATGCTTCATTCAGAATGGATGAAAAAATACCAGGCAGAAATCGAAGATATGCTTGAAACGGAAGGAGTACAAGGAAAATTCTTTCCATTATATGGAAATTTGACAAAAATACTGTCGGAAAGGGCTTTCTGGAGCGATCTGTCTTTGTTCAAATTAAAATATCGCCCGCAATTAAAGAAAATCACTCTCACAGAGGATGGATGGAATGCCATCATTATGCGTATTCCCGGCCCAATATGTGTAATTCCGGAAATTATCGAGGCAGAAATTAAACAAGTTGTTTTAGCGTTTTCCCAAAGTCCCAAAGCAAGAGAAGCGATGTGTTTTGCAGATATTCTTTCAAAAAGTACCAACTGTAGAATATCTGTAGTAATCTCAGGAAAGGATGAAACCAGACGGAATTCTGCATATGAAGAAGTAAAAAAATATTATGTTCGACAGAATGTGGAAGCTGATTATTTTGTTATCGATAATGAACCGGAAGTCGCAATACTTCAGACAGCCGATCAGATTCATGCGGATCTGATTGTTATGGGTGGATTTTCGCGATCGCTACTCCAACGAATTTTTAAAAGGAGTACGATAGATAAAATTTTTGTGGCGACAAAAAAACCTGTGATCATTTGTAAGTAATCACAGGTTTTTTTGAATGATTATATCAATTATGCTTGAAGTAATTGAGCAAGGGCAATAGCTCCGCAAGCTCCCGAACGATTACCAAGTACCGGCGGTGTGATATATTGGTCGATATGCTCCAGAATCATTGGATGTTTTACATAGTTATTTAACATTAACAAAACTTTCTTGTGAATCATTGGAAAGAGTTGCTTTTGTTCCATCACTCCTCCGCCAAGAACAATTTTTTCTGGTGAAATCTGGCAAATTTGCGTAACGCAAGCCTGTGCGATGTAACCGGCAAGAATTTCCCAAAAAGGATGGTCTGATGGTAAATCCTGAGCTGGTACTCCAAAACATTCTTTTATCGATGGACCACAACAAAGACCCTCTAAACAATTGCCATGATATGAACAAAATCCGGAATATGGATCTATTTCTTTATCCTGTCGTACTAAAATATGGCCTCCCTCAGGATGAACAAGACCATGAACTGGCTGGCCATGAATGACTACTCCGGCTCCCACGCCTGTTCCAATTGTATAATAGACAAGACTGTCAACTTTCGTTGGATTGCCCCATTTATATTCGGCTAATGCCGCACCATTGACGTCTGTATCAAAACCTACCGGCAAACCTAATTCCCGTTCTAATACGCCAGTTACTTCTGTAAATTCCCAACCCGCTTTTGGAGTCGTAGTAATATAACCGTAGGTTGGTGATCTTTTATCTAAATCAATCGGTCCAAAGCAGCTCTCTCCAATCGCGGATAGGTTGTATTTTTGTTTTTGTTCTTTGAAAAATGAAACTGCTTTTGCAAGCGTCTCTTGGGGAGTAGTCGTTGGGAAACGGATTTCCGAAAAATAATGATCAGGATCAGCTGCAACAGAGCAAACAAATTTTGTTCCGCCAGCTTCTATAGCACCATAATATTCCATTTTTTCTCTCTATTTCTAAAAGGCTTTTTTCAGATTATTAATGCTGCTTTGTAACTGAATCATCGATATCAGTGATTTATATTAAATCGACGATCTTAAGTCCTTTGATTGAATACGTAATATTTATTCGAAGAGCAAGTCTATATTTCAAATTACTTCGGTAAAACTACTGGAAGAGTAGCTCCGCCAAAAGGCATTGCAAGGACTGAAGCATTACTTCCATATTTTAACAGCAGATTATCCAGGGCTTTTTGAGCATCTGATGCTGCATGAAGATGAACTCTATCCACAATGCTCGGTTCCAGGTCGGTTATCAAGATGATGTCTGCCCGTTCTAATACCATCGCAATGGCTGCTGCTTTATGTCCTCCTAATACAAATTCTCGTTGAATATGATCAATCATCTCAGAAGGATTGGAATGATGGATCATCCAGTCCTCAAAATGTTTTTCACCTAAACCTTCAGCTGCAGACGCAATCCAGAGGATTGTGCCACCATCCTTAACAGCATGTCCAGCATTATCTAAAGCTTTCTGCGCCTGGTATAAATTGATATCTTTTGGATAACCTCCTGAAGAGACGATAACGATATCTGCTTTATAGGAGATTTCGATTCGATAAAGTTTATCTAAAAGATCACAACCTCTTCGGTGAGCATTTCGATAATGACCGGCAACACAGTGGCATATGTGCTTGTGTTCGTCTAAAATGACATTGACAATAAAATCGATTGAGATGAAATCAACAACTGAATCGATGTCATTACGAACAGGATTTGAATCAATCTGACCTGCACAAGCGTTCGGATCAGTCATCCTGCTATGGTTTGCTTGAATTGCATTCCGTGTAGAAACCCCAGGCATTATAGCTTTGGCTCCACCACTGTATCCGGCAAAATAATGGTATTCTATGTTCCCGATACAAATTCTGCGATCAGCTTCTGCAACGGGTTTGAAAATGTCTACTGGTGTCCCCGCTTTGGTTTCCCCTAAATGAACAAATTCCCCGATTGAATCAATACATCGATATTGATTGAAAATTTGCTCTCCGACTATTCTTATCTTTTCATCATCAGTATGAGGACGATGAGAACCAAGCGCAAATACAATCAAAATATCTTCGTCACGAATTGAGGCGGATTTCAACTCAGAAAGAATAAATGGAAGCACCTTTTTAGAGGGCATTGGTCGGGTAATATCACTGGTAATGATGGCGATTTTTTCTCCGGGTTTAACAAATTCTCGGAGCCTTGGGGAATCAATAGGATGACTTAATGCATCGACGATGATATTACTCTCATCTGTTTCCCTTTCAATTTCATTTGCATGTAGAATTCCTGCCAAATTTCGATCTGGAATATCGATTTGAATTTCCGCAGAACCAAAACCAAAAGGCACTTTCATTTTTTATACCTCGTTTGTATCATTATGAATCAGTAATTCGAAGGAAGAAATCTCTGTTTCGATTATGAATAATTTCTTGTGCTTTTCCGGATGATCAATTTCGGCTCAAGTAAAATATGCTCAACAAAACTGGACGATCCATTTTCAATCCTCTTAATCAGAGTATTCACTGCCATTGATCCCATTTGACTTCTTGGCTGTGCAACTGTTGTCATTTGTATCTGAGGTAGAGAAGCAAAATAGACATCGTCAAATCCGACAAGTCCGAATTTTTCGGGAACCGAAATGCCGGTTTCTACAAGGTATTGAAAAACACCCAATGCGATTAAATCATTACCGCAGAACGCGCAGTCTGGCGGATCGTTTGTTTCCATCAGACTTTTAATAATCTGATAGCCGCTTTCGATTGTAAAAGGACCAAATCGAATTTCCTCTTCACTTAATTGATAACCATGCTTTTCCAGTGTTTTCCGATAACCTTCTAAACGATCTGAATTGGATCTGGATTCTTTTGCGCCCCCGATAAATGAAAATTTTTTATAACCGCATTGTATCAAATGCTGTGCTGTGTCTTTTCCACCTTTAAAATTGTCCACTTCGATGAAACTGAGTCCATTTGCAACCAAATTAGAAATCATTACCGTTGGTATATTAAGGTCAAGATACAGATCAGGAGATCGATCAGCTGGTTTAAAGATAATTCCATCAACCCTTTGATCCTGAATCAATTTTAACTGTGCTTTTTCGATTTCTGGATCCCAATTTGTACTGCAAAGAATTGTATTATAGCCGTATTGATATGCTGTTTTATTGACTGCCAAAGCGATGTCGGAGAAAAATGGATTGGATATATCAGGAACGATCAATGCTAAGGTAAACGTCTGATTGGTCTTCAAACTCCGGGCATGGATGTTGGGACGATACCCAAGATCCTTTGCCGCTTGCAGGATTTTTTCTCGAGTTGCTGCGTTTACACCAGAACGATTATTCAATGTTCGAGAAACCGTTGCATAGGATACACCAGTAGCTTCAGCGATATCTTTTATTGTCACATCCGACATGGGCTGCTCTTTGAAATACTTTGAATTCTTCTGCCTCGAAAATAGAAGAAATTTGTTGATATAAAAAAATATGAGTATTTGAATCCTCTCGGATAGTGAAGTAATCAAATACTCATATTGAACCTCATTACAACCAATTGCAGCAGTTCATAATCAAAAAGAAGTTATTTTTTTAATGAAATTGATTTTTTCACTGCAGCAACAACATCAGCCGGAGTTAGACCATAAACACCAGCAAGATACTCTGGAGTACCAACCTGGCCAAATTCATCTTTTACTCCGACACGAATTACAGGTGTTGGTCTGGTTTCAGAAAGGAATCCGGCAACTGCAGCGCCAAGACCTCCAACAACATTTCCATTCTCTGCTGTTACAACAGCTCCGGTTTTTTCTGCAAATTCCAGAACTTTGGCAGTGTCTAAGGGTTTGATTGTAAACATATCTACCACTGCGGTTGAGATTCCTTCTTTTTCAAGCGTTTCAGCAGCTTTCAAAGATTCGGAAACCA